>Ga0308416_1000330_pt1 | contig 17199 bp, 20 predicted proteins | sample HotsprSampleOS60_FD_203468 | JGI IMG/M metagenome (GOLD analysis project Ga0308416, IMG submission 203468) | Hot spring phototrophic mat microbial communities from Octopus Spring, Yellowstone National Park, Wyoming, United States - 20090730_OS60 ... | reverse complement strand
CGATATCAAACGGTATCGGATTATTCACGACATCATCCGTTTCAGTTGTTCCGAATTTCGGGATATGGTCATGGAAACATGTTGCGGGCTGCATAACTTCCGGATTCGATTGAAACGCAAAAAGTATTCAGAAAATCAAGATGAACCTTGATAAAGTCTATTGAACATGTTATCGGCGAAGTTAAGCAGTATCGAATCATTCGTGAGATCATACGTTCCGGTTGTTCCGAATTTCGGGATAAGGTCATGGAAACGTGTTGCGGGTTGCATAACTTCCGAATTCGGTTGAAACGCAAGAATTATTCCGAAAATCAAGATAAACCTTGATGAAGTCTACTGATATGGAACCGGTCAGATTCGCAGCGTTGCTCACGGCTGTGGCGGGTTCAACAGCGGCAAGGGTTGACCCACCGCGCATATATACAGGAGCGCGCTGACGGCTGCCAGCCGCTCTTCGAGATCAGATGCTCGCAATGGCGTCGGGACAATCAGCACCACCAGCGCTGATCCGGGTCGTCCACGCTGCCATTCGGCGAGTGCAGGCAGCCACGTCCCGTCGAGCGCAGGTGTGATCACCGTCAGCGCTGTACCCGATCCGCGTTCCTGCCGCATGACGTTCCAATCGGCAGCGTCCTCGCAGCACGAACATCTGCCAGTTCTTCCAGTATGCGTCACATCTGGCGAGGTCCGCGCTCCAGTTGCACCAGCCACGGACGTCCGCCTTCTGCCAGGAAACTGACAGGCTGTTCTTTGCCCAGCGCCTTTGCCACAAGCGAGGCCGCGATGACGACTGCCAGTTCGAGCGGCATTTCCCAGAAGTACAGCGCTTCGGGCAGTGCTGATGATTGGATCGCAACTGATGCAGCGACTGTGCCTCTTGTGATCGCAGGTCCCCAATATGCTTCCGCACAGAGATCGAGTGCAATCCAGAGCGTGCCAGCGCGCTCCTGGTCGAACTCTTTGACCATCATTGGTGCGCGCGATAGTGGGCCAGTGAATGTGGTTGAGCGCATCGCCCGATACGTATTCGCGCACACTACTGGCATCTGGTGTCGTATGGCGGCGGAGGACGCCGGTGCGGGCGACACTGCCGGATCGTCCCAGCGGCAATGTCCGCCCTCTCATATGTGCCAGTGGTAATCGTTACGATCCACCGAAACAATGCACCGGGTGCTATAGCTAGAGGTAATTAAGCTGTTATCGATCTCCAGCCAGATCACCAGTAAGTGTGCGCAATTGTGAATGAGCTATGTTTCTTCCAGCATATCGCCTACCTGCGCCCACTTCTGGCTCAGGCGATGGTCAAGGCGGAGCTGTGGTCCGACGTATCGTACCCAACCATATGATGCTGGCGTGAGGATCAGGCAACTATACGTTAGGAAGAACAACTAGCGGTACGGGGCGGCAAGCGCAAGCAGCAGTAGCAACGGATCGACAAAAAGCGCTTGCGGTCGCCATACCTGGATTTTTCCTCCGAGTGTCAACCAGCTTCATACTCGACGTCCACCGTCAGGCACGATTCGCGTCACAGTTGTTTACCTTTTAGATATCACCGTCCGGGACTCGAGCCAGGGACCATATGTTCCAGGTAGGTCAGCGCTGCCTCACTATCGGCTCTCACAGTGTATAACCGACGATAGCGCTCGTGCGCGAAATTCTGAGCAAAGATGTACTCGAATTGGGTTAGCAATGGATCGAAATACCCGCCGATATTGACAATGACAATCGGTTTGTTGTGATAGCCAAGCATCCGCAGGGTCATGACCTCAAGCAGCTCCTCGAGCGTGCCAAACCCGCCTGGAAGGGCTGCGAACGCATCGGCACGGTCGTCCATGATCTGTTTGCGTTCGCGCAGGGTGGCAGTAACGATCAGCTCGTCTGCCTCACGGTATCCAACTTCGCGTTCGAGCAGCGTCTGCGGAATCACCCCGATCACCCGACCGCCAGCGCCATGAACGGCGCGTGCAACCGCTCCCATCAGTCCGATGCTACCGCCGCCGTAGACCAGCGTCCATCCACGCCGCGCTATCCCCTCGCCAAAGGTGTGAGCCGAGTCCAGGTAGAGTGCCGGTACATGGTCGCTTGAGGCGCAATAGACGCATACGTGCATTGTTCTGTCTCCTTATGGTGTATTATGATGCCAGGTATCTGCCATCAACCCCCAGCACCTGACCGGTCAAGAATGGTGCATCTAGCGACGCCAGCCAGAGGACTGCTTCAGCGACTTCTTCCAACGTGCCGAGACGTCGCATCAGAATAAATAACCGTGCAAAACGTTCCGGGTTGCTGCTGCTAGCCTTCGCCAGCATCCCGGTTGCAATCCGTCCCGGCGCCGCAGCATTGATGCGCACGCCATAAGCGGCGTATTCCAGGCAGCAGAACGGGTTAGGGAGATAACCGCATGCTTTTGCTGCGGCATACAGTACCACACCGAACATTAAGTTAAGTTGCGCGCACTCGTCGTCGATGTAGATGATGATACCCTGAGCCTGCTTCGGCATCCGTGCCAGTTCATACTTGGAGAGACGCCACATACATTTGTGTCGATAACAGGATCAAACTCGTACCCGTTCTGATCCGCCAGCAGAGCGACCGATCCGAACCAAATTGAATGCAATATCAAGGCGTCCAAACGTCGCGATGGTTGTGTCGATCAGGGAGCGCACTGCCATGGTTTGAGTTCCATCGGTTCAGAACGAACAGCGCATGTTCCCCTATTGACCGGATTGTGGCGACCGTCCCTTCGCCAGTGCTGGTGTTACAGTTGTCGATAACTACCTGCGCACCATGCCGTCCAAACGCTAACGCCTTCGCGCGTCCAATCCCTGAACTTCCACCAGTGATGATCATGGCGCTTTCTTTGGACATGATCGATTTCCTGAGACGTTGCAACACAGGAGATCAGCCCGGTACAGGTGACAGTGCATGATACCACGGTGGGATGAAGATCAATTCGGTCGTTACAAACCCAGCAGTCTCACCAGCAGCGGCGCCAGCAACGTGGTCAGTGCGCCATTCAGTCCCATTGCCAGCCCTGCGAATGCACCAGCTTCCGGATTCATCTGGAACGCCCGCGCTGTCCCAATCCCGTGTGACGCAACCCCGATTGCCAGACCACGCGCTGCCTGATCATCGATCCGCAGGTGGTTGCACAGATCACGCGCAATCACCGCACCGATGATTCCGGTCATAATCACCAGCGCAGCAGTGAGCGACGGCAGTCCGCCGATCTGCTCCGAGATTCCCATTGCGATGGGTGTGGTGACCGACCTGGGTATAAGGGAACGTAAGGTAATATCAGATACGCCAAACAATCGGCCTAGAATGACGACCGTAAAGATCGAGGTAAGCGACCCAATCAACAAGGCGCCGCAGAGGGGCGCCAGCATGTGGCGCAATCGCCCGGCGTAGCGCCAGAGCGGCAACGCGAGTGCCACCGTCGCCGGACCGAGCAGAAAATGGACGAATTGCGCTCCATCGAAGTACTGCTGGTACGGCGTACCAGTGAGCGTGAGAAAAGTGATCAGGATCACAACAGATATGAGCACGGGATTCGCCGGGGGCCACTGTTCGACACGCTGATACACGATATCTGCCAGATAATAGATTACCAGCGTGGCGGTCAGCCAGAGGAGCGGGGTCTGCGCCAGGTAGACCCAGATGTCAGTAACTTTTGGTTGCACCTTCGTGTTCCTTTCTGATCCCAGCCAATCGCGAGAGGATCAATAGAGCACCGGCAGTTGTTATCATAGTGACGACTGTGCTGATCAACAGGATTGCTAGGAGTGCCAGCCATTCGGTCTGCATCAGTTGGGCGTGGTTCATGATGCCGACCCCGGCTGGCACAAAGAAGAGCGGCAACAGGCGCAGCAACCCCTGTCCGACCTGATCGAGCCAGTCCGGAGCACCACGCCACAGCAGAATGCCGAACAGGAGCAGCATTCCGAGCACCGGTCCGGGCGCTGGCAGGTTGAGCGCCCGCGTGGTAATCTCGCCTGCAAGTTGACAGACGAGAAGAGCGGTTATTCCTCGTACCATAGTGTTTCACCCTCGAACGTGTGCAGATATATGGTTCATTGTTGCGGTTCAGCAGACGCTTTTGAGCAACTCTCGGTGAACGCTGCGCCTCTGTGGAGAAATAATTTGCAGGAGACTCCATCTGTGTTTCGTTCGTTGTGGCATTGCAATTCGCGGGAGCGCACGATGCTTCCAGTTCAGTTCTCAGTTCTCACGTGCCAGCAGATTGAGCAATTGTTCAGGTGGCAAGTCTGCCAGTGAATGCAGGCGCAGGGTATAGGGCGGCAACGGCAGCATGTCAATCAGCGCGACCGGAACTGCAACACAGCGCACACCTGCCGCTTCCGCAGCGCGCATGCCGTTCTGCGAGTCTTTCAGCATGACACAGGATTCTGGCGCCACATTGAGGCAGGCGGCAGCGCTTAGGAACAGATCAGGAGCAGGTTTGACCCGCAACCCATTGCTCCAGGTGCGCACGCAATGAAAACTGTCTCGTATTCTGTGATACTCGAGCCATCCCTCGACCCACTCACGCGATATGCTTGATGCGACTGCCAGGCAGATACCACGTTCACGGGCAGCGACAATCAACTCGCGCATGCCAGATTGAAGCGGTTGCTGTGCGCATAATGCAATACCACGATGTTCGCGTCGCAACGCTTTGCGATCAAGGACAACGCCCGTCAATGATTCAAGTTCGCCGCAAGGACCGTATCCATCGGTTGTGCCAGGCCCGTGCATCCATCATTCGGGACGAAGATCCGCGCCGTACTGACAGTACTGTTCACTCAGGACGACGGAATCCGGCGTTCTAGTATCAAGGATTCAGTCCATCGGTCGAAAATTAACGCTTTGAGTGTCACAGATGCTCCTGCGCAAGCAAGGTCAGCACTTCGTCCCGTTCCGGCATCGATGGTTGTGCGCCATATCTGGTAACCGACAGCGCTCCCGCTGCCAGTCCCCAGCGTATAGCTTCATTGAAGGAACGTCCCTCACTGAGCGCCACTGCCAGCCCGCCGTTGAATGCATCACCGGCAGCGACCGTATCGACCGGTGTGACGTTAAACGGGGGCCAAAATTGCTCACCTTCGGCATCAGCAGTCAGTGCGCCGCGTGCGCCGAGTTTGAGCGCCACTCTGCGGGCGCCACGTGCGATTAAGGCACGCGCCGCTGCGATTGCTCCCTGATCATCATGAACAGCGATGCCGGTGAGAGTCGTCGCTTCATGTTCGTTGGGGGTTATGATGTCTGCCAGCGTATACAGTTCGTCAGGCAGCGACAATGCTGGCGCCGGATCGAGAATCACCGTCACTCCGCGCGTGTGTGCAGCGCGTGCCGCCGCAACGACCGTTTCAATCGGCACTTCGAGTTGCAGCAGGAGCGTGCGGGCGCCATCAAGCGCCTGTTCCAGCCGTGGAATATCTGCACTGCTGACAGCGCCATTGGCGCCCGGAACGATCACAATTGTATTCTCTGCTGTGTCGTCGACGGCGATCAGCGCCACACCCGATGGGCCGGGCGTTGTCAGAACGCCGTCATCCTGCACACCATAAGAACGGAGGCTGGTGCGCAATTGTTCACCGAACAGATCATCGCCGACGCGACCAACCATGCGGGTTGGTGCGCCGAGTCGCGCACAGGCAACCGCCTGGTTTGCGCCTTTGCCGCCAGGCGCTGCAAAGAATGTATAACCGGTCAGCGTCTCACCAGGCGCTGGCAGGCGCGGCGTGCGCACTACCAGATCCATGTTGATGCTGCCGAAGACAACAACCGCCACACGCGATCTCCTCATACAAACGGTAGAGTCTCTGGCACATATTATACGCGGTATGCATAATGACGATAGTACGTCATAGTCAGGCAGTCAGACAGAGCGTATGCAGCTAGAGATCGCGTTGTCCAAATGAACGCATTGCCAATAGTAGCGCAACAGCAGCATACACCACGGCGTAAATGACCATCGCCTCACTGGGGACGGAAGCGGTTGAAAATGGTCCGGGGAGATTATTCGCCAGCGGCGGCTGCATCAGATAGGCGACGCGTCGCCACAGCGCCTCGACCGGCAGGATCAAACTGGTGATAATACCGATCCGCACTGCATCGCTCGACTGCAGCAGCGCGCCAATCTGTTCGACCCACGATCCGATGAATGCCAGGCCATACAGCAAAAAGAGCGTCACGCCATTTGTCAGCGTCGAAAGGCGCGTTCCACCCAGGAGCGAGAGCGAAAGGAGAGTCAGAGCTTCAAGCGCCAGCAACGGCAGTCCGACTGCAACTTTGGGGGGCCAGTATCCGACGATCAGCCACATCGCAGCAATGACGCCAAGGCTCAACAACCCCAGGTACCCGGTCAGCATGAGGGCAAAGCCGATCCACTTGCCAAGCAGCGCCTGCCAGCGGCGGATCGGGCGCGTCACCAGCGTCTGGATGGTATGTGTCGAGATTTCGCCAGCAACTGTATCGACCGAGGCAAAAATCGCCAGCATAATCGTCAGAAAGTGGACCACATAGAGACCGGCGATCAGCAGGAAACTCTGCGCCTGACGCTGGATCGCCAGCGGTGCGTTCCGTTCCATTTCGCGCGCAATCAGCCATACGCCGATGCCAAACAACGCCACAAACAAAACGCCAATGATCAGCGCCGCCAGCACCATACGTCGCCGCCGCGCTTCGTGAAAGGTTAACCAGGTTATGGTCAGGACTACATTCATCTTATGATGAACGTTGAACGTTCATCTCTCCCCACCTTCGCGGTAGTACACCTGTGCAGCCTCCGTGCGATTGGTAACCCCCAGTTTCTGAAAGATATTCTGCAAATGATATTTCACTGTGCTCTCCTGTACTACCAGTCGTTCAGCAATTTGGGCATTTGGCATACCTTCTGCGAGCAGGCGCAACACATCGCGCTCTCGTTGCGTAAGCCGCGAAAGCAGACTGGTATGCTGCACCTGCGACGTATCGGCAGCCTGGCGCACGACGCGCGGAAACACAATTTGCCCATGCGCCACGTTGCGGATCGTTGCAATCGTCTGGCGGGGCGGATCGGTCTTTAGCGCAAATCCATCTGCCTGCATCTCCCATGCCGACTGCAATGCTCCCCCATCGCCGAACGCTGTCAGGATCACGACCTTGACCGGCATACCACGCCGACGGATCTCGCGCAGGCACGACATGCCATCACGGGTGGGCATTGCCAGATCCATGACAACCACATCCGGTCGTTCGCTTTCGATAAGCGCAAGGAGCGACTCCCCATCGGTTGCGGTGGCGACCACCGTCATATCATTTTCACGTTCCAGCAGACCGCGCAATCCTTCGAGCACCAGTTCGTGGTCGTCGGCAAGGACGACCCGGATCGGACGATTGAGATCAGTCATACTGCCTCCTTCGCCGGCACCCGCACAATCACGCGCGTCCCGTGCCCTGGCCGACTCAGGACCTGCAACTGCCCGCCGACCAGATGGACGCGCTCACGCATACCTCGCAGTCCAATATGTTCCTGCCGTTCGGTTGCGCCGGGTCCTTCTAGCGGCGGCGGATCGAATCCGCGCCCTTCATCAATAACAATGAGTTCGATCCAGCCCTCGTGCGCTCGAACGCGCACCTCATGGCGATCAACGCCAGCATGCCGGTAACTGTTCGACAGCGCCTCCTGCAGCACACGATACAGAGCGATCTTGACCGGCAGTTCCACTTGCGGCAGTTCATTTTCAATCTCCAGCGCCACCTGATTGCCAGTTAATGCCTCGTGCTGCATTGCAAGCCCACGTAGAACAGATTGCAGCGGTCGCATCTCAAATTCAGCCAGGCGAAAACCGCTCAACGTCGCCCGGATCTCCTGCAGTGCACTCTCCATCAACTCGTTCATGCGCTCAATGATTGGTTTGATCTCCCGGCGCAGCGCCGTGTCGCCGTACTCTTCCAGGCGCGCCTGAACGAGCGCCAGATGGGACGAGACAGCGAACAGTTTCTGAACCGGGCCGTCGTGGATGTCAAGAATAATACGCTGAAGTTCTTCCTCTGTCACTGCGAGCATCCGTCGTCCGGCTTGCAATTGCAGGCCCCATGTGTGCTGATGGCGATCCTCGATCAGCAGGGTAGCTAGTTCGACCAGCGCCTGCGCCATACTCAGTTCTGATGGTTGCGGCAGCGGCGACGTGGGAGCGAACTCGATCCGTAGACGCCCAACTTCGATGTCGCCTTCGCTGATCGGTATTTCCAGTGTTTGAGCTGCACCGGCGGGGATGCTGGCATTCTCACACTGCGCAACAATCTGAGCTGGCAGGCGCGGATCGATCCGCAGTAAAAGCTCCGCCCGGGCAGCGCCCAGACGACGGCTCAGTTCACCCAGCAGGCGCTGATAGGCATCTGCCAGCGCAAGCGTCGTATCCATGCTGCTATTCTACGCCCTTCGAACTCGATGGTGCGAATCCAGTACGTGCCACCGAAAGGCGGCGAACCGTTTATGCCAGTGTGATCTGCTGTTCCTAACAGTATAGCACGCTGTGTGAAACGTGGAACAACAGGCAGGCTGACAAGGCTTGACGAAATATGCACAAAGACGTACTATATACCCACTCAACTCTGGCATGTAGTGACCGGCAGCGTGGCCCCTCGCACCTTCCCTGTAGGGTGCCTTTTGTTTATACTGCACAAGATGTTTGCCTCATATGATATTGACATCGCCTGGGACGAAATGTTCACTGCCGATGGGCAACCGCGCCCACATTACCTCCCCCTGTACGAACGTCTCACGAACCTTTCAGCCGAGGAGTTATACCGACGACAGCAGGCAGCTGATGCTGCGTTTCTCTATCAGGGTATCACGTTTGCGGTATATGGTCATGGCGACGGCACAGAGAAAATTTTTCCCTACGATCTGATCCCGAGGATCATTCCTGCGGCGGAATGGTCAGTTATCGAGCGCGGTCTGACACAGCGTATCACGGCGCTGAACATGTTTCTGCGCGATGTGTACCACGAAGGGCGCATCCTTGCCGATAACGTCGTTCCGCGCGAACTTGTCTACAGTTGTGCCTACTACCGTCGTGAGATGCGGGGCGTGCGGGTTCCGCGCGACGTCTATATTGCGATTGTTGGAACCGATCTCGTGCGCGATGCCGATGGGCGTTTTCTAGTGCTCGAAGACAATCTGCGCGTGCCCAGTGGTGTGTCGTATATGCTGGTCAATCGTCAGGTGATGAAGCGCACCTTCCCGATGCTGTTCGAAGGCTACAATGTCCGCCCAATCGAGCATTACGGTCAGGCGTTGCTGGAAACGCTGCGCGCACTCGATCCGATGCAACGACCGGATCCCACGATTGTGCTACTTACACCCGGCATTTACAATTCAGCATATTTCGAACACACGTTCCTGGCACGTCAGATGGGAGTGCAACTGGTCGAAGGGCGCGACCTGCTTGTCCACGATAACCGGGTATACATGCGCACCACGGCGGGGTTGCAACGTGTTGATGTTATTTACCGCCGTCTCGACGATGATTTTCTCGATCCGCTGGCATTTCGACCTGACTCAGCGCTCGGCGTGGCCGGGCTGTTCAACGCCTATCGCGCTGGGAATGTTGGTCTGGCAAACGCCATTGGCACTGGCATCGCCGATGACAAGGCGATCTATGCGTACGTGCCACGTATTATTCGTTACTACCTCGGTGAAGATCCCATCCTGCCGAATGTCGAGACGTATCTGGCGTGCAATGAAGCTGATCGGCGCTATATCCTCGACAACCTAGACAAACTTGTGATCAAGGCGGTCGGTGAGTCGGGCGGCTATGGGATGCTGGTCGGTCCGCACAGCACCCGTGAGCAGCGTGAGGAGTTTCGGCGTCGAATCCTTGCAGCGCCGCGCAATTACATTGCGCAACCGACTATCATGCTCTCCCGCGCTGCCTGTTTTGTTGATGGGCGGGTAGAGCCGCGCCACGTTGATCTGCGCCCCTACATCCTATACGGTGAGAAGATCGTCATTGTGCCGGGAGGGCTGACGCGGGTGGCGTTGCGGCGCGGGTCGCTGGTCGTCAACTCATCGCAGGGTGGCGGAAGCAAAGATACCTGGGTGCTCAATGACTAAAACACCAATGCTCAGCCGGGTCGCCGACAGTCTCTTCTGGATGGCGCGCTATCTAGAGCGTGCCGAACACACGGCGCGCCTGCTTGATGTGCATCTGCACAGTGCACTCGATCTGACGCCAACTGCTGCCGAGCGGCGCTGGCGGCGCCTGCTACTGGCGTTGCACAGCCAACCCCCTGCTGCCGGCGTCACCCCCTACGCGATTACGCAGGCGTTGACCTTCGATATGTCCAACAGCGACTCGATTGCTGCGTGTATCACAGCAGCGCGCGACAATGCCCGTCAGGTGCGTGAGCGCATCAGTTCCGAAATGTGGGAGCAGGTCAACCGCCTCTATCTCCATGTTCGTCATACCTCCATGGATGAAATGTGGTCGGGTGAACCGCACCTCTTCTTTCGATCGGTCAAAGAAGGAGTGCACCTGTTTCAGGGCATCACCGATGCGACCCTGAGCCATGACGAGGGATGGTGGTTCATTCAGATCGGGCGGTATCTTGAGCGTGCGATGGCGACCGCAACGTTGCTCGATGTTCATTTCTGCCCGCTCGAAGGATCGGACGCCGAGATGCTCGATTACTTCGAGTGGGTCGCCCTGTTGAAGAGTTGCACAGCGTTCGAGGCGTACTGCAAAGTGTACACTGCCAGTATTCGTCCTGAGGACGTTGCCGAGTTTCTGTTGCTGAATGCCGAATTCCCACGTTCGATCCGCTTTGCTGCCGATATGATCCAGGAGGCGGCACAGTCCATTGGTCGCTCTAGTATCCGCCGCGCCACTGCACGTGTCGAACGCCTTGCCGGTCGTCTGCGCGCAGTGCTCGATTATGGTCAGGTAGATGAGATTATGACCGATATGCACACATTTCTAATGTCCATTCGTCGCATGTGCATTCAGGTGCACGATGAGATCTATCGGGCGTATATCAGTTATCCGGCGGATGAGGCGTTGAAGGGCGAAGGCGCACTCTGAGCGCATTTTTTGGAGTGAATCACTCGCTGCTGCGGTCGTCTGCAGTAGAAGTACTTCGACACAGATGAGACGAGTACCACACATGGCGACCGACATGAAGTTCAGTCTACGAGAGCGACTGAAATGAAGTTCAGTCTCCGTGGCGACCGAAATGGATTTCGGTCTATAAGAGGAGACTGAAGTGAACTTTTGTGTACGAGAGCAACCGAAATGATGAGGATTGAGAATTATTCCGAATATGTTTGGAACATTATGCATCTACGCTCGCACAGCAGGGATGGGTTCCGACCTGTCCGCTCGCAGGCGTAATGCTGCTCTCGCTCACATCATCGTGCAGGCCGGGGGTCCGCGCACCCAGGTTGGTATCGCATCTCATTTGTCATCGAAACGATTATAGAAGCAAAAAGTTCCCGGTTCTCAGTTCTTAGTTCTTGGATTCTATCCGAATAACCTAGCGGCACGCAAGGCGATCAAGCCACAGGCGAAGAGGTACACCAGTTTTTTCGGATAGGCTCTTAGTTCTCAGTTCTTAGTTCTCAAATGTACTATCACATTCGCCATCTGACCCGGTTCCGTTACAGCGCGCCCGTCAGCGAAAGCGTGATGGAAGTGCGTATGCAACCGCGCAGCGACGGTTACCAGCGTCTCCACACCTTTCAAATGACGACGATACCGCGCGCGACGCTGTTTAGTTATCGTGACGTTCTCGGGAACGTGGTGCATCACTTCGATGTGCCCGGGCGCCATAAGTTGCTGACAATCATCGCTGAAGCGCTGGTGGAAGTGCTAGAACCGCCGCCACTGACCCCGCTTGGTGGAGATGCCTGGCTTGCCCTCGACGCACTTGCCGCCAGTGGCGAACACTGGGAGATGATCCAGCCCAGCCGTTTTGCATACGCTAGCGACTTACTGCGCTCATTTGCGGAGGAATTGAAGGTACAGCGTGGCAGTGATCCATTGACAACCCTCTGCTGGCTCAACGAGCGCATTTACCATGCCTTTGAATACGCGCCCGGCAGTACTCATGTGCACTCGCCGGTCGACGATGCTCTGCGTGCCCGACGCGGAGTCTGTCAGGATTTCGCGCATATTATGATCGCGCTGGCGCGCATGCTGGGCATTCCGTGTCGCTACGTCAGCGGCTATCTTTTTCACCGTGCCGAGGACCGTGATCGTTCCGAGGCGGACGCAACCCATGCCTGGGTAGAAGCCCTGCTGCCCGGCATGGGATGGGTGGGATTTGACCCGACGAACAACCTGGTCGCCGGTTCACGCCACATTCGCGTGGCTATCGGACGCGACTATGCCGATGTGCCGCCGTCACGCGGAGTGTACAAAGGTCAGGCAACGAGCGAACTCGATGTGGCAGTGCGCGTCACCTTGGTGGCAACTCCTGCGGAGACAGCCGACGACACAACGCCTGAATGGCGCGCGGTCGAGCGTTCGTTCATCGCTGAGGCAGAGGCACAGCAGATTCAGGCGCAGCAGTAGGCGTCCTGCTTTCCACTTATCTGGATCGACAATCCCTATGCAACGCCGGAGCGTCTCTGTCACCCAGCGCAATCTATCCGGGAGTCACGGTTCGGTTTCATCCCCGATCGCGTAGACGGTTGCCAGGATCGCTTCTTCGAGCGCCGCCAAGTTATCGCGGTCGTGCTCATCAAGCGCCACTTCGCGTCGCACCGCTTCGAAGTACCAGCGTACCATGGACTGAATGTGATGCTGCGTCACACCGTGACGCAGTAACAGGCGAACGCTCCACTCAATCTCACGTTGCAGCACCGACGGTGCCTGAAGCGCGAGCGCCACAAGCAACAATTGATGGAGCCGCCGGGGTGTGCGACTGAAGGTCACCTGATGATACTGACCACCGTGGCGCGATTCGATATTTGCCAGCAATCCTGCGAACGTTGACATGAGGCGATTATTGACCGCAGAACAGATCGCCTCACGGTGTTGATCGAGGGCCTGGGCGATTTCCGGTCCGCGACTGCTCAGCCACGTCATCAATGAGCGCATACTTGCACTTTCTAGCGCCGTTCTTGTATATGTGCCAGGAAGTATTGCTGGCGCATCGGTATGCTGGTTTCATTCGTGCCCAACACCTTCAAACCGGCGTTCCAAAATTAGTGGCGAAAGAAGTTCGACCGTCGCATCCAGCGTTCTGGATCGATCTCTCCACCAAGATCATCCGCACGAATAACCGCTTCGCGCAAATCATTGCCAAGAAAGATGCCAGGAATGCGACCACGAAGCTCAGGATGGCGATCAAACACCTGACCGCTGTAGGCGAACACCAGGTGATGGCGACGGCGACCTTCGACAATCCGGGCAATTTCGAGCAGACCGGGCACATGCTCCGCCATCGACACCGACATGCATACAAGCGCCGGCGCCAGGCGCATCAGGAAGCCATCAAGTCCTTCCGCCGACACAGTTTGCCCCAGGTAGATCAGTTCCCAGCCGCGCTGTTCCATTAGCAGCGAGAACATGATCAACCCAATCTCGTGCTGTTCTTCCGGCGCACATCCGGCGATCAGACGCGGACCGACGGCGAACGGCGCGTGGATCTGCAACAACCCGAGCAGGCGCTGGCGCACGAAGTTGGTCACCACTCGCTCCTCTGCCACGCACACATCCCCCTGCGCCCAGCGCTCGCCGATATCGACCAGCATGGGATAAAAAAGATCGAGCACCAGTGTCTCGATAGGGAAGAGGGCTACTGCAGTATTGACGAGCAAATGCGCCTGGCGCAGGTTCGTGCTAAGGAGCGCCTCGGTCAGTTGGGTGCGCAGATCGGGCCATCCTGCATCTGCCAGTGTTGGCGGGGGCGGCTGCGATTGCAGTGCATGAGGAGTAGCATTACCTGAGTTGCTGATGTCGCGCAACAGTGCGACCGCCTGACTGATCGCCAGTCCTTCCTCAGTACACTGCTTCAGCCACTTGATGATCTCGATATCGCGCTGCGAATAGAGCCGATGACCGTGTTCAGAGCGAGTCGGGCGCGGAACGCCGTAGCGTTGCTCCCATGCGCGTAGTGTCGAAACATTGACCTGGGTCTGCTGAACGACTGCCTTGATATTGTAGCGTGGCACGTCTGACAGCGTCAGCAGGTGATGGACCTGCTCCAACATTGGGGTTCTCCATCTCTAGAACGGTCAAGCGTCGGCATACGCACCACATGGTTTGCCTGGCGGCAAACCCGTGAGGAATGCCACGCACACGGTCGGCGCCGCGTATTCACCCTGCAACGTGGCAGTTCCGGCAGCAGGGTGAAGCAAGGTTGCTCGCTGCTTCCCCTCCTTTTGGCTAGGATTGTAGGGCTTTATTATAGTATACGCAGAGGGATTGTCAAACGCTGTAGTACATACTCTGACGCAGTGTTGCAAATTCATAACTCAGGCTTTTGCACACAGTCTGCATAACCCTTGCATAGTAGATGTGTGAGGGATTTTGATTGACGCGCTGGCTTTCTCAGGAGTATAATCGCGGTGAAACCCGCGCATACTCTTGACAAATGACGCTCAGATACAGGAGGCGACAGGCAGTAACTGGCGCGGGAAAAACATTGTCACGCAGTTCATGAAGCACTGCGTTATTGAGTCAGGCAGATGAGGAAAGGGGGTGACCCACATGTCCGACAAACCACAGAACGATCTGGTGCCCGATCAGTGGAAGCCGCTTTTCAACAACGCAGAGTGGTTGGTGCACGACATTGTCGTTAAGACGATCTATGGCGGCATGATCATCGCAGTGATTGCCCATATCCTGTGCTGGGCGTGGAATCCTTGGATCAGATAAGATTTTGGAGGAACTATTATGAAAGATCGGCCATTCGAGTTCCGGACAGCAGTGGTAGTCTCCACCTTGCTCGGTCTGGTAATGGCGCTGCTTATTCACTTCGTAGTGCTCAGCTCGGGAGCGTTCAACTGGCTGAAGCCCTGAGGATCGTTATTCTGCCTGGCGCTCGTAAAGATGAGGACAGCGGGCTGGCACGTGGCAGCGCATCAGCCCCTGTCCTGTCTTTACACTGTATGAAGTGCTGGCTTTGCCTGTGGAGACATAACTATCTTCGCGTAAGCCAATCCATACGCTAGAAAGCGAGAGCACACGATGTCCGCTGTGCCACGCGCGCTGCCGCTGCCGAGTGGAGAGACTCTCCCCGCTGAGGCGATTTCCTCCACAGGCTCGCAGGCAGCATCTGCAGAAGTTATTCCGTTCTCGATCATCGAGGAGTTCTATAAGCGCCCCGGTAAGACGCTTGCGGCGCGCTTCTTTGGAGTCGATCCTTTCGACTTCTGGATCGGTCGCTTCTACGTCGGTCTGTTTGGCGCGATCTCAATTGTCGGTATTATTCTTGGGGTAGCGTTCTACCTGTACGAGGGCGTGGTCAACGAGGGAACGTTCAACATCCTGGCGATGCGTATCGAGCCGCCGCCGGTATCGCAAGGTTTGAATATCGATCCTGCCAAACCCGGCTTCTTCTGGTTCCTGACTGTCATCGCGGCAACCATTGCCTTTGTGGGCTGGTTGCTGCGCCAGATCGACATCTGCCTGAAGCTGGACATGGGCATGGAGGTGCCGATTGCGTTCGGCGCGGTCGTGTCATCGTGGATTACCCTGCAGTTTTTGCGCCCGATTGCGATGGGCGCCTGGGGACATGGCTTCCCGCTTGGCATTACGCATCACCTTGACTGGGTGTCGAACATTGGATATCAGTACTACAACTTCTTCTATAACCCGTTCCACGCCATCGGCATTACCCTGCTCTTCGCCTCGACGCTATTCCTGCACATGCACGGTTCGGCGGTGCTGAGCGAAGCGCGGCGGAATATCACCGACCAGAACATCCACGTCTTCTGGCGCAATATCCTCGGCTACAGCATCGGCGAGATCGGCATCCACCGCGTTGCGTTCTGGACAGGCACAGCATCGGTGCTGTTCTCGAACCTGTGCATCTTCCTCTCTGGTACGTTCGTAAAGGACTGGAACGCTTTCTGGGGCTTCTGGGACAAGATGCCGATCTGGAACGGCATCGGTCAGGGAGTGCTGGCTGCCGGTCTGGCGTTGATGGGTGTCGGACTGGTGCTGGGGCGCGCCCGTGAGACGCTGGAGCCGGTTGATCTGCATGACGAGGAGTATCGTGACGGACTGGAAGGCACGATTGCCAAGCCGCCAGGGCATGTTGGCTGGATGCAGCGTCTGCTTGGCGAGGGTCAGGTCGGTCCGATCTACGTTGGTCTGTGGGGTGTTATCTCGTTCATCAGCTTTTTTGCCTGTGCGTTCATCATCCTGGTGGACTACGGTCGTCAGGTTGCATGGAACCCGATCATTTACCTGCGTGAATTCTGGAACCTGGCGGTCTATCCCCCGCCGACCGAGTACGGCTTGAGCTGGAATGTGCCCTGGGACAAGGGTGGCGCATGGCTGGCAGCGACGTTCTTCCTGCATATCTCGGTGCTGACCTGGTGGGCGCGGCTGTATACGCGCGCAAAAGCCACGCGCCTCGGCACGCACCTCGCCTGGGGGTTTGCTTCGGCACTGTCGCTCTACTTCGTTATTTACCTGTTCCATCCCATCGCGCTCGGCAACTGGAACGCCGCACCGGGCCACGGCTTCCGCGCGATCCTGGACTGGACGAACTATGTGAGCATCCACTGGGGCAACTTCTACTATAACCCCTTCCACATGCTCTCGATCTTCTTCCTGCTGGGATCGACGCTGCTGCTGGCGATGCACGGGGCGACGATCGTGTCGACCTCGAAGTGGAAGTCGGAGATGGAGTTCACCGAGATGATGGCGGAAGGTCCCGGCACGCAGCGTGCCCAGCTCTTCTGGCGCTGGGTGATGGGCTGGAACGCCAACTCGTACAACATCCACATCTGGGCATGGTGGTTCGCGGCGTTGACCGCAATTACTGGCGCGATAGGTCTATTCCTGAGCGGTACGGTCATAACCGACTGGTATACATGGGGTGAGTCGATCAAGATAGTGGCACCCATGCCACCACTTGAGTACTGGTGGCAGCAGTTTATCTTCCAGTAAGCGTGTAGCGCGGGCGAATGATCATCCATTCGCCCGCCCACTCAGTTGGGCCAGCGTTATGTCTCGTCCGCAGCACTGCTAG
>Ga0308416_1000325_pt1 | contig 17280 bp, 15 predicted proteins | sample HotsprSampleOS60_FD_203468 | JGI IMG/M metagenome (GOLD analysis project Ga0308416, IMG submission 203468) | Hot spring phototrophic mat microbial communities from Octopus Spring, Yellowstone National Park, Wyoming, United States - 20090730_OS60 ... | reverse complement strand
ACTGGCACAACGACTACGGCCGGCCGCGCAGCCATGGCTGCGTCAACCTGCTGCCGGAGCAGGCCAAGTGGGTCTTCCGCTGGACGATGCCGGCCTACCCGCACACCCTGCGCACCCACCTCGTCACTCGCCGCGAGGAAGGGTCGCTGGTGCGCGTGTTTTAACCTAATGGTTGAGATGTGGTGGGGCGCGTTCCGCGCTAGGCAAGCTTCTGCGGGCTGCTGGATCGGGGATAGCAAAGGGTGGGTGGAGGCCATGCCTTTGCCCACCATTTCGCAAGTTGAGCGAATCGAAGAGGGTCGGGTCGTTGCGATGGAGCACACTGCGATAGTCGAGGCAGCGACGCGCTCCTGAGTTGCCGAGTGGGTCAGAAAAGCGTGGATCTCCGACCGGCTCGTGTCATTCGGGTGGCATTTGCCGTGCAAGAGATATGGAGCGCCTGATCCAGTTGATGCAGGCCCCCCCTGATTACACAGAAACAAAGGCCGGCCCGGATCGGGCTAATGAGGTCTACAGGCCTGTTAGGCCGACTCTAGTCAGCCTAAGTTGGCAGGTGGTTTAGTCTGCCTAATCTATGTTAGAGCGCATCAACTAATATTCGAGAGAGTCGCAGAATGACAGAGTATCTTATGGACAAGATAACTAATTACTCTAAAGATGGTCACAAAATTATTTGGGGAGATGCCCTGTCTATACTTGATGAGGCGATTGAAGATGCTTCAATACACCTAATTTTTGCTGACCCACCATACAACATTGGAAAACGTTTTGGAAACTTTGTTGACCGTTGGGAAAGTGATGCAGAATATGCCAAGTGGTGTGAAAGATGGTTAGAGATTTGCATACGTAAGTTACGTCCAGATGGCAGTATTTATGTTATGAGCAGCACTCAGGCTATGCCTTATATTGATTTGTTTTTGAGGGAAAGGCTGACAATATTATCAAGAATAGTTTGGCATTACGATAGTTCAGGAGTACAAGCCAAAAAGTATTATGGCTCACTCTATGAACCAATTTTGTATGCAGTAAAAGACCCTAGAAACTACACCTTCAACAGTGAAGATATTGCGATTGAAGCGAGAACAGGAGCAGTAAGAAAATTAATTGACTACCGCAAACCAGAGCCAACACAATACAGTACAAAAAAAGTGCCAGGCAATGTTTGGTATTTTCCAAGAGTACGCTATAGGATGGATGAATACGAAGAACATCCAGCCCAAAAGCCAGAAGCCTTACTTGAAAGAATAATTTTAGCAAGCAGTAATGCTGGTGATATTGTGCTTGACCCCTTTGCTGGAACATTTACAACTTGCGCTGTTGCCAAACGGCTAGGCAGGCTCTCGGTTGGTATCGAGATAAATTTTGACTATGTAAAGATAGGAATTAGACGGCTTGGGATTGCGGAAGAAATTAACGGCGAGCCGTTGTCTAAACCAACGAAAACTTATATTAGGCGTAATGGGGACAAGCAGAAATCACAAACTATTGATAGAGAGATAAGGTGATGTACCACGCATTTACAGATAGAATCATCCATATACTCACAAAATACTTTGGCGAAGATTTGGCTCAAATTGTCTTTGAGAGTAGTCCTTTGTTGCAATACTTGAACGAAAAAACCCGTTCTGCAAATCGTGGCTCAAAGGCGCGCGGAGCTTTTGCCAATCATTATGCCTTATATGTTCTTGTAGAAGATTATATTAAGAAAGGTTACTTTGACCAACGCAAGGGTGAATATAACAAATACGACGGCGCACGTTTTTCCGACTTGTTCCGCAGACAAAGAGAACTTCCCTTTGGTGCAAAACTTCAAAACCACGCTCTAAATTCTCGTCTTAATGACGAATTCGCTAAATTCTTTCCAACATTGGGGCTCCGTCCAATCATAAGAGACCTTAAGGAACAACGATATTGGATCAATGAAAAATTACTGGTTTTTAGTGTCACCAAAGATGGACAGGAATATCAAATCAATATAGCCAAAGCTGTCATTGACATCATAGATGCGTATGTAGAAACAAAGAAATCTGCTTTCCAATCTTTTCTTGAAGCGTGTCGCAAAATGTCAGAATTATCAGAAGTGGACACGGAAGGTGCTATAGAATTTATTAGGGCACAACTGCAACCGAACGTAGATGCAAGGATATTTGAGATAGTCAGTTATGCAATCTTGAAAGCCTATTATGGCAAACAATCCATATTTTGGGGCTGGACGGCAGAAGACCTTCAACAGGAGTATCTTGTCCTTTTCAAAACAGGAAGAACAAACGCAAATGACGGTGGTATTGATTTTGTAATGAAGCCATTAGGACGTTTTTTTCAGGTCACTGAAACCATTGATGTTAACAAGTATTTTTTAGACATAGACAAAATTCAACGGTATCCTCTTACGTTCGTTGTAAAAACAAATGATGATCCTGATGTAGTACAGCAAAGGCTGATAGAACAAGCGCAACGCAAATATGGAATAGCCGCTATTGTTAAACGCTATGTAGAAGCAATTGAACAAATAATTAATATTCCCTTTCTTCTAACCGTATTTGAATCACTTGTAAAATCTGGCAAATCATCAGATGTAATGGCAGAAATAATTCGACAAAGCCGCGTAGAGTTCAACTACGACGATGATGATGAAATAACAGACGACGAAAATGTGCTCTAACACGCGCTTGCACCTGACGCCGCTCCGCTGCGCTTCGCGGCGCAGGTGAAGCGCAAGCCGTTGGGCGGCTGTATCTGAACAGCACAGGGAGTGTTCTGTGGTTGCAGAATCACGTGGAGCAAGAAATCAACAAGTTACGCGCGCTGGCGAATATTTCGTTGTTACCGAATTGAACAAACGGGGTGCATTCGCCGTGCCTTTTGCTGAAAATATGCCCAGAATCGATATCATTGCGTGCAACAGAGATGAAAGTCGCACCATTCACATTCAAGTCAAAACAAAGCGTGGCGGGAAAACTTGGCATTCGAGTATCGTCGGCAGTCAGCCAATGGTGCCGAAAGACGATGAGCGTAACTTTTGGGTGTTTGTTGACTTGGGAGATGTGCAATCATCCCCACGCTACTGGACCGTCCCAGAATGGTGGATAAGAAATGATATTTACCAGGTACATCAAGCCTATCTAAACAAGCACGGTGGAATACGCCCTGGAAATCCAGATTCAACGCATCACTCGGTTGAGGAGAGCAGGCTTGAACAATGGAAAGGCAACTGGGATATTCTTAGTATCTTTGATTGAGTAGGGAGTTTGCAGTTCCAGTGAAGTCTTAATTGCAAGGTTGCCACCCAACATGCGCTTCCCGGGAAACAGCAACTACGCTGGTGTGAGTTGAAACCCGAGGCGGACGGCTTTTTTTTGCGGGCGCTGATCAGATGGCAGCGAAAGCCCGCCGCTTCGAGCGTCTCGAAGAGCGGAATCCAGTAGATGCCGGTGGATTCCGTGGCCACGGTCTCGATGTGATGTGCTTTGAGCCAGGCGGCGATGGCCTGCAGGTCAGCAGTGTAATTGCCAAAGGAGCGCACCAGTTGGGTGCTCTCGTCACCCGGCACGCAGACCATGATCTCGTGTGCGCCGAGGTCCACCCCGGCGGCGTGCGGGTTGACCCGGCTCATCGAAGCAAAGGGACGCCCCTCGCTCAGGGTGGGATTAAGCTGGCTGAGTTTGCTCATTGGGGTTCCTCCTGGAAGAAATCAGGCAGGCCCGGCCGCTTCGGTTGAATAGCTTCCTGAACAGGGTCACCCTGGAGAGCGCCACCAATGGACAAAACATCGCAGCCGGAAACCATGTTGCAGCACGGGAGGCTTACGCCTGCGCCAATGCGAGTTGTACGGCTTGCTTGCCTGCCGGCTTTGAGTACAGTGTGAGTCAGATGACCGCGCCGCTGTTTCCCTCAGGAAGAATGATGGCCGCGCCATCATGAGCTGTTGCGGGGGCGACGTGTACAAGCACAGACGATGGTGGCGTGCGTGATGGTGTCAGGATGGCAGTCAGGAGAGCTGGGGCAACAGGGTGTAATGGAAGGCGGTATACAACTGCCAATGAGCAAGGGTGCGTTCGCCAACGCTTACGCGCTGCTAACTGGCTCTAGAGAGGGTGGGCGGACGGCACTGCTGTCGCCTACCCAGCGTTATGAATGCACCCGTGCATTCGGATGCGTTCACGGATAGCGGCAGGGGCGGTTCGCGAACCGCTCCTGCCGCCTCTTTCGTTCCCCATCCGCGCTTCCCATCCGTCCCCTACATACCAAGGAAGTGAGGAGAGGCATCGCCCCTAACCGGTGAATGCACCTGTGCATTTGCGATCGATATGACTTTCGTCACGCCCTGGTCATCCCTGGTTTTCTATCGAGAAATATGCCCTTCGATGCTTGACGCTGCTGGCCGGTTTGTCGTACCGTTATGCCAGACGACTTCAAATCGGAGGTAGGCAAATGAACCAGCCGATCATCCAGTTGACCCAAGTGTCGGCGTATTACCGCGCGCGCCGCCGGCACGTCCAGGCCCTGAAGCAGGTTGACCTGGCAGTTCAACCCGGCGAGATCTTCGGCCTGCTCGGCCCGAACGGCGCCGGCAAGACCACCCTGTTGTCTTGTATCGAAGGGTTGCATCCATACGAAGGAACGATCACCGTAGATGGCCTCGACGTGCGGCAGCATACCTACCAAGTCAAGCGCAAGCTCGGCATCCAGCTCCAGCGCTCTGCGCTGATCAGCAACCTCACCGCCGCCGAGTTGGTGCGCACCTACGCCGCCCTATACGAGGTCTATCTCGACCGGCGGCAGATCATGGCGCTGCTGGCGCAGGTGCAACTGACCGAGCAGGCGAACGCGCTGGCCCGCCAGATGAGCGGCGGCCAGCAGCAGCGGCTGGCGCTGGCCCTGGCGATGGCGAACGACCCGCAGATCGCCCTGCTGGACGAGCCGACCGAGGCGCTCGACCCGGCCGCCCGCCGCGCGATCTGGGACATCGTGCGCGCCTTTTGCCAGCGCGGGCGCACTGTGCTGATCACCACCCACAGCATGGAGGAGGCCGAGACGATCTGCGGGCGCGTGGCGATCCTGGATCGCGGGCGCGTCGTGGCCTGCGACACGCCGGCCCGCCTGATCGCGCACGCCGGCCTCCACCCGACGCTCAGGGTGAAGCTTGATGCGCCGCTCGATCAAGTGAGGCGGTTGGAGGGCGTATTCGCAGCGCGCCACGCCGGCGAATACCTGGAGGTCGAGACGGCTCATCCAGAGCACACGCTCCAGGCCCTGTCGGCCCTGGCGGCCATCAACGGCCGTGGCGTGGCTGACTTCAGCGTGCGCCAGCCCAACCTGGAGGACGTTTACTTGAAGTTGGTCGGCACTCCCTTGCAGGCGCAATCGTAAGTCGCTCACCCTGCTCGGCATTTCGGAGGCATGACATGAAGCGGTTTTTGATCCTCACCCAATCGCTCTTCCTTTCTTATCTGCGCGACGGCCAGGTGTTGTTTTGGAACCTCGCCTTCCCGGTCTTCTTGCTGATCATCTACTATGTGGTGTTCGGCAAGACGAACGTGGGCGGCTACGACTACATGACGTGGGTGACGCCCGGCGTGGTGGCGCTGAACATCCTGTCGTTCGGGCTGATCGGCAGCGCCGCGTTCATCAGCACCCTGCGCGAGCAGGGCGCGCTGCGCCGCATCCAGGCCACGCCCGTGCCCACCCTCGTCCTGTTCGCCGCATTCGTGGTGGTGAACCTGGCCTTGTGCCTGGCGCAGAGCGGGCTGGTGATCGGCTTCGCGGCGCTGGCCTTCGGGGTGTCTTTCGCCGCTGCGCCGGGATGGTTGATCGGCCTGGTTGTGATTGTGCTGGCCAGCGTGACCGCGGTTGCCATCGGCCAGTTGATCAGCAGCGTCGCGCCGCGCTTCGGCGTGGCGTTGGCGATCGGCCAACTGCTGTTCTTCGTGCAGATGTTCACCGCTGGCCTGATCCTCCCCTTCGACATGATCCCCGACTGGCTACAGCGCATCGCGCGCTTCATGCCCGCCTACGCCATCGGCGAGCTGACGCGCTGGTCGTTGCTCAACCAGGCGCTCGACGTCTCGCCGGCGCTGCACGCCCTGGTCATGCTGGCCTACACCGGTGGCGCGGCGGCCCTGGCGGCGCGCTTCTTCCGTTGGCAGCCGGCGCCGTAAGTTGATACACTCCTCTTGAGCATGCGCATCGCACAGTGCAGGCTTAAGGTCGCGCCAGGGTCGCCGGCGAGTGACGCGGCGCGACCTGAGCCGCACGATTGGTATCTGCCGGTCTCGCCGCGGGCCTATTTCGCCTACGTCAATTTCTGGCATGCCGTCACATTGCTGGTCTACGCCGCCCTGGGCGCGAGGGTTGTTTGGCTGGGCCGCGACGGCCCGCCGTGGCAAACGCTGCTTGCGCTGGGCCTGGTGCTGATCCAGGCCGGCACGTACGTTCGCCTCTACGTCTTCGTCAAAGACTGGCCGCTGCCGCTCTGGCAGCACGCCATCTACTTCGGCGTTGGCCTGGCGGCCTGGGGGGTACACGTCCAGCTCTTTCCGCAGGTCGCCAACTACGTCCTGATGTTCCTGGGCCAGGCGCTTGGGTTGTTGACGCCGCTGCCGGCGGCTGTGGTGGTCGCAACGGTGGTGTGCGCCTTGCTCGTCCACAGCGCCGGCTGGGACGTACGGCGAATTCCTACGAGTGCGCTCATTCCCGCCGCCGGCACGGTGGCCGGCATCGCGGTGACCCACCTGTTCATCTATCACGTCACGCGCGCCAGCGCCGAGCGCGGCCGGCTGATCGCCCAATTGGAGCAGGCGCAGCGCGCGTTGGAACAGGCCCGCGCGCGCGATATGGAGTTGGCCGCCCTGCGCGAGCGCGAGCGGATCGCCCGCGATATGCACGATCAACTGGGCCACACCCTGGTGGCGCTGAGCGTCCAGCTCGAGGCGCTCCAGCGGCTGTTGAAGGTTGACCCAGAACGGGCCTGGCTTCAGATCGAGGCGATGAAGCAGCAGACGCGCGAGAGCATGGCAGCGCTGCGGCGCACGCTGGCCGGCCTGCGCGCGCCGCAGTTGGGCGGGCAAGCGCTCGGCCAGGCCCTGCGGCAGTGCTGCGCTGCGCTGGCCGAGCGGGCCGGCTTGTCTGTGGTTTGTCGGGTTGACGATGGCGTGGATCACCTCTCGCCGGCCTTGGCCGAGGTCGTCTGGGCGGTGGCCCAGGAGATGCTGGCCAACGTCGAGCGCCACGCCAAGGCCAGGCACGTCACCCTTGAATGCCTCGCGCAGCCAGATGGCTTGTGCCTGCGCGTCTCCGACGATGGGGTGGGGTGCGATCCCCAGGCCCTGGAGCGCCCCGGCCACTACGGGATGCGCGGCATGCGCGAGCGCGTGACGGGCGTAGGCGGCGTCCTGCGCGTCCAGGCCGCGCCCGGCGCCGGCATGACGGTCGAGGCCACCTTCCCGCTCGTCCACGCCGGCGCAGCCGCAACCTCGCCAGGCCCATGATGCGCGACGACGATCTGACCGTCCTGATCGTGGAAGATCAGACCCTGATGCGGCAGGGGCTGAAGACCATCCTCGATTTGGAGCCGGGCATCCGCGTGATCGGCGAGGCCGCCAACGGCGAAGAGGGGCTGCGTCAGGCATTACAACTGCGGCCGGACGTCATCCTGATGGACATCCAGATGCCGGTGATGAACGGCGTGGACGCGACGCGCGCGATCGTCGCTGCTTGGCCGGAGGCGAAGGTGATCGTGCTGACCACCTTCGACCGCGACGATTACGTCTTCCAGAGCATCCGCGCCGGCGCGATGGGCTACCTGCTCAAGGACATGCCCGCCGACACACTGATCGCCGTGATCCGGCAGGTACAGCGCGGTGAGCCGTTCATTCAACCGGAGGTGGCCGCGCGCACGCTGCGCGAGGTCGCGCGCGGCGCTGCCGAAGGCGGGCAGCATGCCTTCGATCTGACTGAGCGCGAGCGGGAGGTGCTGGCGTTGCTGGCCCAGGGCGCCAGCAACCGCGAGATCGCCAGCCGGCTGTCCATCACCGAGGGCACGGTGAAAAACCACGTCTCGAACATCCTCGGCAAGTTGCAGGCCGAGAACCGCACCCAGGCCGCGGACATCGCCAGGCGCTATGGCTTGGCTTAGCACAAATCACCCGCCCAAGCTAAGCGCAGGAGTACTCTGCTCCAACGTGGTCTGATGCAACGACGCGCCTCAGTTGCCGAGGCGCAAAGCACGCAGAACGCACGACGGCGTTGCCCATCCTGGGAATGCCCTTTCTGCCCATGACGCAAGTCATATAACGTCAGTTCGGATTTACGCGAGCCTAGCGAGCAACGCATGCCCTGCCGAGTAGAATGACGCGCAGACTGTCGCTACTCTTAGCAAACTTATTACTACTAACCGCTGTAATAGTCATGACCTATGCAAATATCCCGCGTGCTCCGCACCTCTGCCTGAGCAACCTGGGTGCCGATTGGCAGAAGACGCGGATAATCCGAACTCACGTATATACTAAGTGACTGACCCTGTGCATCTCACCATGACCTGCGATACCTGTGCCCCCGATAAGCCATCCGCTGTGCCGACCAGCTTCTTGCGCTTCCTGTGCGCCAGCCACGAGACGCAGCTGGCCCTGATCGGCGCGTTGCTGATCGCGCCTGGGGTGATCTTCCACGAGCTGTTGCCGTTCCTCGGCGTCCAGAGTGTGCTGATAGACCTCGCATCTATCGCCGGCTTGCTGATCGCTGGCTATCCCATTGCCGGCAGCGCCTGGCACGCGCTGATTGCGCAGCGGCGGGTCACCATCAACACGCTCATCACGCTGGCGGTGGTCGGGGCACTGGCCATCGGTGCGTATGCCGAGGCCGGCTTTGTCGTCGTGCTGTTCGCCATCGGCGAAGCAATGGAAGGCTATTCGGCTGCGCGGGCGCGCGACGCCGTGCGCAGCCTGATGTCCATCGCGCCCAGCACAGCCACCGTGCTGCGCCGGCCAGCGGATTGCCCTTCCTGCGAGCCTGTGGAGCAGACGGTCGCTACCCAGGACATCCGAGTGGGCGACGTGCTCGTGGTTCGGCCTGGAGAGCGCATCCCGATGGACGGCCGCGTGCTGGCTGGCGCGTCATACGTTGACCAGTCGCCGATCACCGGCGAGAGCGTCCCCTGTTATAAGCAAGCCGGCGACGAGGTGTTCGCCGGCACGCTGAACGGGGAGGGTGTGCTCGAGGTGGAGGTCAGCCGGCGAGTCGAGGATACCGTGCTGGCCCGCATCATCCATAGGGTGAGCGAGGCGCAGGCGCATAAAGCGTTGGCCGAGCGATTGATGGACCGCTTTGCCCGTTACTACACGCCGGCCGTCGTCGGCCTGGCCGGCGTGCTGGCCATCGCCCCGCCGTTGCTGTTCGGCGCGCCCTTTTGGCCGACGCTACAGGACCAAGGGTGGCTATACCGTGCGCTTGCGCTGTTGGTGGTGTCTTGTCCGTGCGCCCTGGCGATCAGCACGCCGGTCGCCGTCATCAGCGCGATCGGCAACGCAGCCCGGCGGGGCATTTTGATCAAAGGCGGCGCATATCTAGAAGCATTGGCCAGGGTCACTGCCATCGCCTTTGATAAAACCGGCACGCTGACCAAGGGCGAGCCGAACGTAGTGCGCGTGCGGTCGGTGCGCTGTGTTGACCCGGCGCAGACGCTCTGCGCGCCGTGTCGCGACCTGCTGGCCATGGCCGGCGCCCTGGAGCGCCGCAGCGAGCATCCATTCGCCCGCGCAGTGGTCGCGGCAGCCGAGGCGCAAGGTGTGAGCGACGATTACTCAGCCGCCCAGCAAGTGCGGGCGATCGCTGGTCGCGGTGTGATCGGCCAGGTGGACGGGCGCGAGGTTGTCATCGGCAGCCATGATTACTTCGATCGCTCTCTGCCTCACGACGAGGCAGTGTGCAAAGAGCTAGACGCGCTCACAGCTATAGGGCTGACGCCGGTGCTGGTGGGCATTGACGGGGCATACGCCGGCTACATCGCGCTGGCCGACACCGTGCGCGAGGGCTGCCGATCCATGATTGAGGCGCTGCGCCGCTGCGGCGTTCGCGTCACGGCGATGCTCACCGGCGATAACGTGAACGTCGCCCGCGCTGTCGCTGAGCAGGCAGGCATTGACGAGGTGCAAGCCGGTTTGTTGCCGGATCAGAAGGTGGCCGCAGTGCGCGCCCTGTGCAATCGATATGGTGCTGTGGCGATGGTAGGGGACGGCATCAATGACGCGCCGGCGCTGGCTGCTGCAACCGTCGGCATTGCCGTCGGCAGCGGCACCGGGCAGGCCATCGAAACCGCCGACGTGGTGCTGATGGGCGACGGCTTGACCAAGCTCCCTCATGCGTTGCGCCTGGCACAAGCAACCATGCGCACCATCCGCACTAACATCGCCCTAGCGATAGGGATCAAGGTGGGTACTATGGTCCTGGTCCTGCTCGGCTTGAGCACGATGTGGCTGGCCGTGTTGGCCGATGTCGGCGCATTGCTGTTGGTCACCCTGCGCGGGATGCGCCTGGGCCAATACCGCTGACAGGGTTGCGCGGGCAGGTAGCGCTCAGCGCCTAGCGCTCGGCGCGGGTTTGGGCCTGCCGGGCCAAGGCGCGGCCAGCTTCGGTCAACGTGAGTCGGTCGCCGTGCTGTTCGACCAGGCCGGCGCGCTCAGCTTGGCGGATGGTGCGCTGCGCCAACGCCGGCGACCAGCGCAGCTCGCTGCGCAAGTGGGTCACCTCTGCCTCGTGGGATTCTGCGGCGATGTGCTCGTGATTCAAGAGATGCACCACCAAGTTTTCTAATATCACCTGTTGGCGCTGCTGCTGAAGCTGCCGCCGGCGGCTGAGCAGCCCTTTGCTGGGCGAGAGGAGCACGGCCAAGGTGAACAGCACGCCCGCGGCAGTGGCCATCGCGCCGGCCACCGAGGCGTCGAGCGCCAGCGCGAAGAGAAAACCGATCACCACCGAGAGCACGCCGGCGAGTACGGCCAGCCCGATCATCCGTTTGAGGTCATCGGTGAGTAGGTAGGCCGTTGCCGCCGGCACGATCAGGAAGGCCACGACCAGGATCGCGCCCACGGCGGTGAACGCGCCGACGGTGGTGACGGACAGCATCAGCATCAAGGCGTAGTGGATGAGCGCCGGCGAGAAGCCCATCACCGCCGCAAGTTCAGGGTCAAACGTCGCCAGCTTCAGCTCTTTATAAAACAGCGTGACGAAGCCCAGGTTGAGCAGGGTGAGCGCCCCCAGCATCCACAGCGATTGCGGGCCTAGGTTGATCCCGTTCACGATCAGCATGTCGAACGGCGCGAACTCGATGTTGCCGTAGAGCACCGCGTCGGTATCTAAGTGCACATCCTCGTAATAGCGCGAGGTGATGAACACGCCCAGCGCGAACATCGCCGGGAAGACGATGCCGATGGCCGATTGATCGCCGACTTGCCCGCTGTTGCGCAACGCTTCCACCAGGGTGACGGTGACGACTGCCGCCAGGGCTGCGCCGGCGAAGCCGGCCAGCGCGCTGGGCCCTTGGGCCAGGAAGTAACCGGCCACAAGCCCCGGCAAGATCGCGTGGCTGATCGCGTCGGCCATCATCGCCATGCGCCGGAGCACCAGGAAGCAGCCGATCAGCGCGCACGAGGCGCTCAACAAGACGCCGGTCAGGACGATCACGGCAAAGGCGGACATCCCTGCTATCCCCCGGAGCGGTTGAGCCTGCGCCAGACCAGGCCGCGGGCCGGCGCAAACAGCAGCGAGAGGACCACAATCAAGGTGAGGCTGAGGATGGTCACTGGGCCGGTGGGGATGTTCTCCGCGCTCAGGCTGAGCAACGCGCCGGCCAGACCGGCGGCTGCGCCGAACAGCGCGGCCAGCACAATCATTATGCCCAGCCGGTTGGTCCACTGCCGCGCGGCGACCGCCGGCCCGATCAGCATGGCCGCCATCAGCACGACGCCGACCGTTTGGAGGCCGATCACGATGGCGACCACGACGAGCGAGGTCAACAGCACGCTGAGCGCTTGCGTCGGCAAGCCGATGCTGCGGGCGAAGAGCGCGTCGAAGGTCAGCAGCTTAAACTCCTTGTAGAACAGCGCCGTCGCCCCGATTGCGATGGCAGCGAGCACGGCTATGACGAACACATCCTCTTCGATAAGTGCCGCGGCCTGGCCGAAGAGGAAGCGATCCAGGCCGGCTCCTTGCGCGTCCCCGCGCTTGGTCAGGAAGGTCAGCAGGGTGATCCCCGCCGCGAAGAAGGTGCTGAGCACGATGCCCAGCGCGCTATCTTCGCCCAGCCGAGCCTGTTGCACGATCTGCAGAAGCGCGAGCGCGGCGAGCCAGCCGGCGATCGCCGCGCCGAGCAGCAAGACCAGCGAGGATTTCGAATTCGTCAACAGATAGGCCAAGCAGATGCCGGGCAGCGCGGCATGGGCCAGCACATCGCCCAGCAGCCCCTGCCGGCGCAGCACAGCGAAGCAACCCAGCACACCGCTGATCACGCCCAACAGGCCGCTGCCCAGCGCCACGTTGCGCGCGGTGTAATCGCTCAAAAGCTCTGCCATGCTCATCGCTTGGCCTGCTCAAGCTCCTCCTCGAAGTGTTGGAAGTGCGCGATAGCTGCCCGCATCGAGCCGCCGTAGGTCTTGCGCAGGTTGTCGGCGGTGAACGTCGTCGCCAACGGCCCGCTGGCGATCACCCGCACGTTGAGCAGCACCACCCAGTCGAAGTATTGCGGCGCGGAGTCCAGGTCGTGGTGCACGCAGATGATCGTCCTCCCCTGTCGCGCGAGGTCCTGGAGCACGCTCAGGATGGTCTGTTCGGTCACCGCATCCACGCCGGCCATCGGCTCGTCCAGGAAGTAGACGCTCGCGTCCTGGGCCAGCGCGCGCGCCAAGAAGACCCGTTGCTGCTGCCCGCCGCTCAACTGGCCGATCTGGCGGTCCGCATAGTCCGCCATGCCCACCTGATCCAGGCAGGCGAGCGCGCGATCGCGTTCGGCCCTACCTGGCCGGCGGATCCAACCGAGGCGTCCGTAGGTGCCCATCAGCACCACGTCCAGCACCGTGGTGGGGAAGTCCCAGTCCACGCTGCTGCGCTGGGGCACGTAGCCCACCAAATGGCGTTGCTTGGCGTAGGGCTGGCCGTATATGAGCACGCTGCCGGCCACTGTGGGGACTAAGCCCAAGGCAGCCTTGAGCAGGGTGGACTTGCCGGCCCCGTTCGGGCCAATAATCGCGGCCAGCTTGCCGGCTGGGATCGCCAGGTCAACGTCCTGTAGGGCGACTTTGTCGCGGTAAGAGACGGTGAGGTCGTGGATGTCGAGCGCGTTCATTGTGTATTGCTTATTACGTATTGCGTATTGCGTATTACGTATTGCGGAATACGGAATACGCAATACGCTTTACCTCAACCCCTGCACAATCGCTTCTACGTTGTGCCGCATCATGCCCAGATAGGTGCCTTCGGGTGTGCCTTCATCCCCCAGCGCATCGGAGAAGAGCGCCTCGCCGATGGCCACCGACCATCCCCTGGCTCGCACGGCGGCTTGCACAGCCCGGAGGGTGGCCGGCGAGACACTGGTCTCGACGAAGATGGCTTTGATCCGCCGCGCTGCGATCAGCTCGGCCAGGGCCTGGACATCTCGCGCGCCGGCCTCGCTCGCGGTGTTGATCCCTTGTAGGCCGATCACCTCTAAACCGTAGCGCGCGCCGAAGTAGCCAAAGGCATCGTGGGCGGTGATGAGCACGCGCTGCTCGGCGGGTATCTCCGCAAGCCGCTCGCGAATATAGGCATCCAGCGCCTCTAGCTGGGCCAGGTACGCTTCAGCGTTTCGGCGATAGATGTCGCGCCACTCTGGATCGGCCTCGCCCAGCGCCTGGGCGGTGATCTTGGCCGCCTCGCCCCAGAGCGTAGGGTCAAACCAAATATGCGGGTCGTAGGCTTCCTCCGTCTCTGACACCTTGATCAGTCGGCCGGGGTCAATCGCTTCCCCGACGCCCACGACGGGCTTGCCGGCTCGGCCCATGGTGTGAAATAGCTCGGCCATGCGCCCTTCCAGATGCAGGCCGACGTAGAGGACCAAGTCGGCGCTGTCGAGCTTGATCACGTCGCCGATGGTGGGCTTGTAGAGATGCGGGTCAACGCCCGGCCCCATCAGGCCCTGAACGAGCACGCGCTCGCCGCCGATCGCCCGCACCAGGTCGGTGAGCATGCTCACCGTGGTCGTGACCCGCAGAGGACGTTCAGCCTGTCTTGCCTGTGAAGGCCGAGGCGCGCAGCCCGCTAACAGGAGGCACAGGGCGAGCAGCGCGCTCACGATGCAAGAGCGTCTCATGCACTCATTTAGGCGAGCCTAAAATCCAAGGCCAATTGTAATTTAGGCTTGCCTAAATGTCAAGCCGCTCGGCGATTCAGATGGGGAGTCGGCGACAACGGGTTGCCCACTTCGGCAGTATGTCCCGGGATTGCCGGTCAGTGCGCCGAAGGAGCGCGCCAGCGCATGCCACTCGCCAGGCCAACGCTCTGTGTGCTGAGCTCGGCGTTCTGTCCTTGGCCCGTGTGTGCGACCTAGGCGTGCGAGCGCGCATTTAGAATGCAAACAACATGGCAACCTTCGTGTTGCTCTACTCCGACACAGGCGGCGGCCATCGCACTGCGGCGGATAGTATCCGCCAAGCATTTAGCCTGCTCAATGGTCATTCGCATCGCGTGGAGGTCGTCAACGCCATTCGATATCTGCCGCGCCCGTTCAACCGCAGCGAAGCCACGTATCGGATCGCCATTAACCATGCGCGCTGGCTCCATCACTTGAATTACCTGTTGCTCGACGATGTCACGCGCATGGAGGTCGTGGGGGCGCTGCTCAGCCGGCTGGACGGCGAGCGGTTGCAGGCGCTCTTTTGTGAGCATCCGGCCAACGTGTACGTGTCGTGCCAGCCGCACTTCAACCCGTTCATCCCGCGCGCGATGCGCCTTTGGGCGCCTCAGGCGCGCTATGCCCACGTCGTCACCGATCTGAGCCACATTCATAGCTTTCACGTTGCCCCGCTCGCCCAGCTCGTCACCACGCCGACCGAAGAAGCGCGCGCCGAGCTTCTGGCGCGCGGCCTCTCGCCTCAGCGCGTCATCACCACGGGGCAGCCGGTGATGCCCTCGCTCGAGGCGCGCGTTCGGCGCGGCGCGGGCTGGCGCGCCGCACGCGGCCTGCGCAGCGATCTGCCGGTTGCCTTGTTGCTCAGCGGCGGGGAAGGCGGGGGATTGCTCGACAGGACCGCGCGCGCGATCGTCCGGGCAGGGCTGCCGCTCCAGTTGGTGGTGGTCTGTGGGCGCAATCAAGCGCTATACCAATCGCTGAGCAGGGCGATCAGCAGCCCGATGACCCACGTGTTAGGTTTTGTGGATGATGTGCCGGAGTGGATGGGCGCGGCGGACATATTAATCACAAAGGCAGGCTCCACGACGCTGGCAGAGGGGTTCGTCGCCGGCTTGCCGATCATCATCTTCGATGCCCTGCCAGGTCAGGAAGAAGGCCCGCGCGACTATGCAGTGAGCCACGGCGCCGCCGCCTGGTGTCCCACGCCGGAAGCTGTGGTCGCTCAACTGCGCCAGTGGCTGAACGACCCCAGCAGTCTGGCGCGCGTGCAGCAGGCCTCGCGCGCGCTGGCGCGCCCGCGCGCGGCGTTGGACATCGCTCAGGCGCTGCTGCGGTTGGTGGCCGAAGACGACCAAACTAGCGAGTAGTAGAACAGGCCGTGCTGCTCGGCGTGGACGCATTCCCAGCCGGCCTGCTGTGCCAGCTTGGCCGCCTCGGCAACGGTGTATGCGCGACGCACTGAAAGCACGCCATCGCTGCGCGTCAGGCGGTTGCGGCTGGTCAGGCGCGTCAGCAGCCAGGCAGCGGCCAGAGCAAGCCGGCTGCGCGACAGGTCAACCAGGATGACGCACGCGCGCGCTGCGCGCCGGCACTCGCGCAGCACGTCAACGGCCTGAGGCGGATCAAAGTGATGAAGGAGGTGGAGGCCGACGATCACATCCACGCCGGCGTCGCGCAGCGGCAGGTGCAGCGCGTCTGCCTGAAGGTAAGCAGCGGAACCTTGCTTTGAGCGCGCGATGCGCAACACATCCCATAGCAGGTCTGCGCCCACCCACCGACGAACTATCTGCGTGGACTGGAGGTCAGCGAGGAACTCGCCGCCGCCGCAGCCCAGGTCCAGGCCGAGCGCCAGGCGGCCGGCGCACGCGGCGCTCAAGCGCCGCCTGGCGAGCGCAAATGCGCCGAGCCGGCGCCCGTAGCGCGCCATGTCGTTTAGGTTGTCGCGCAGCTCGGCGAGATGCGCGTAAGCGCGCTGGTCGAGCAGCTCGGGCGCGCCGGCGCTGCGCTGCATCAGCGGACGATGCCGGTGCGCAGGGCTTCTTTCACCTCGCCGATGGCCTTGGTGACCTGAATGCCGCGCGGACAGGCTTCGGTGCAGTTGAAGACCGTCCGGCAGCGCCACACGCCATCCGGCGCGCTGAGGATCTCCAGGCGCTGCTGGGTGGCTTGGTCGCGGCTGTCGAAGATGAAGCGGTGCGCCTGGACGATGGCCGCCGGCCCTACGTATTCGCCGCGCGCCCAGAAGGACGGGCAACTGGTCGTGCAGGCCGCGCACAAGATGCACTTCGTCGTGTCATCGTAGCGCGCGCGATCCTCCGGCGACTGCAGGCGCTCGCGGCCATCCGCGGGTGGAGGATCGTTGTTCACGAGGTAGGGCATGACGGCGCGGTAATGCGCAAAGAAAGGCTCCATGTCCACGATCAGGTCCTTGAGCACCGGCAGCCCCAGGATCGGCTCAACTGTGATGGTGTCGCCCTCTTTGGCGATGTTCTTGATGAGCACCTTGCAGGCCAGCATATTGCGGCCGTTAATGCGCATCGCGTCGCTGCCACAAATGCCGTGGGCACAGCTTCGCCGCAGGGCCAGCGTGCCGTCCTGATTCCACTTGACCTCGTGGAGGGCGTCGAGCACGCGGTCGGTCGGCTCAACTTCTACAGTGTATTGCTTCCAGTATGGCTTGGCGTCCTTCTCCGGGTCGTAACGCTTGATTTTGAGATTGACCTTCATCCGGCACTTCCTCTCGGTTAAACGCCTCTGCTGACTATTCCAGCAGGAAATTGCCCTAGTACTTGCGTTCCTGGGGCTGGATGCGGGTGATGCGCACCGGCTTGTACTTCACGGTCAGCGTCCCGTTCTTCCACACCAGCGAATGCTTGAGGAAGTTCACGTCGTCGCGCTGCGGATAG
>Ga0308416_1000324_pt1 | contig 17295 bp, 13 predicted proteins | sample HotsprSampleOS60_FD_203468 | JGI IMG/M metagenome (GOLD analysis project Ga0308416, IMG submission 203468) | Hot spring phototrophic mat microbial communities from Octopus Spring, Yellowstone National Park, Wyoming, United States - 20090730_OS60 ... | reverse complement strand
TGCCTTCACCAACGCGCATGAGCAACTCAACATCTACCAGGTGCTGGATCAGATGCGTCAGCGCGGGTGGCGGCTGAACGCGCTGCAGCGACCGCCTGGGCTGCACTTCGCTGTCACCATCCGCCACACGCAGCCTGGCGTTGCCGAAGCCTTTTTAAACGATCTCCGCGAATCGGTCGCTTATGTCAACGCGCACCCCGACGAGAAAGGCGAACTCGCGCCGATTTACGGGATGGCGAACTCGCTCCCGTTTCGCGGCGTCGTGGACGAGGTGCTGAAACGCTATCTGGACGCGCTGTACGACTGAGCAGGTCGGTATAATCTTGCACACGGGCGCGGCGGTAGCGTTTCGCCCCCCTGCGCGTCTTGACTCAGGGAGGAAACCGTATGCGACTGTACCAGACTCTGATACTGATTTTCATCGTGGCGCTGTTTGGGTTTCTCAGCGGCGTTGCGCTGATGGAGGCGCGTGAGGCGCAGCGTCGCCCGCGGATTGCCGAGAGCGTGGACGCCCGCCGATTCCGCCTGTACGACCAAGCAGGCAACCTCCGCGCCGAGTTGGGCATGCCCTTCGGGGAGCCTGCGCTCTTTCTGTACGATGCGAAGGGCAAGCCGCGGGCGTGGATTCTGCTCGATCGTGAGGGGAATGCGCGGATGATGTTTGTCGACGCGAATGACCAGCCGCAGTGGAGCGCGCCGCCGACCCCTGCGCCTCAAGCCCAGCCATGATTCGCGGCGTCGGGCTGGATGCGGTAGAGATTGCGCGCATCGCGCAGGTGTGCGCCCGTCAGCCCCGCTTTGTGGAGCGCGTCCTGACCCCTGCGGAACGCGCCTATTGCCTTAGCCGACGCGCGAACCCTGTCCAGCACATCGCGGGCAGGTGGTGCGCCAAGGAAGCCATCGCGAAGGCTGTTGGGCGACCCCTGCGCTGGCAGGAGGTGGAGATTCTGCCTGACGCGCACGGCAAGCCCGTCGTCCACCTGCACGGTGTAAGCGCGCAAGTAGTCGCGGAAGGGCAATTGCTGGTCAGCATCACGCACACACGCACCCTCGCTCAGGCGATAGCCCTATGGGTGGCGAACCGATGAGCCGAATCGCTGTCTTGGTGTCAGGTCCCGCGCGCGGGAGCAACATGCAGGCGATTATCGAGGCGTGTCGCGACGGGCGCGTCCCCGACAGCGCGGTGGTCGCCGTGATTGGCACGCGCGACGACGCGCCCGCCCTCCAGCGCGCACGCACGCTTGGCGTGGCAACCGCCGTCGTCAACCCGCGCGAGTTCCCCGAACCTGAGATGTACGGCGACGCGCTGCTGTGGGTACTGCAAAAGGCGCAACCCGACCTCATCTGTCTGGCGGGCTACATGCGTCTGTTGCCTGCCCAAGTAGTGCAGGCGTACCCGATGCGTATTCTGAACATTCACCCCGCGCTGCTGCCCCTGTTCGGCGGCAAAGGGATGTACGGGCTGAAGGTTCACCAAGCCGTGCTGGAGAGCGGCATGAAGGTCACGGGCTGCACCGTGCATTTCGTGGACGAACAGTACGACACGGGTCCCATCATCCTGCAGCGATGCGTGCCTGTTTTGGACGACGACACGCCCGAAACGCTCGCCGCGCGCGTGCTCCCTGTGGAACACGAGACCTATATCGAGGCGATACGGCTCTTCGTGCAGGGCAAGTTGCGCATGGAGGGCGGGCGCGTCAAAGTGGGCGAATAAAGACGGGGTATCCTATGGGCGCACGGACGGACGCGCAGGAACGAGATGAGAACCCCCTATGTGCTGGTGCGATATACTGCGCCTGACGGCAAGACCCGCTGGTTGGAAGGGCGCGAGCCTGTCGCAGTTATCGAAGCGCATACGCACGAGGCGGTGCTGCCCGCACTGGCGCAGGTGGAGCAGGCGACTGTGCGCGGGCTAACCGCAGTCGGCTTCGTGGCTTACGAGGCGGCGCATGGATTTGACGCAGCGTTCCCGCGTGCAACTGCGCCGCTGCCGCTGGTCTGGTTCGCAGTGTATGAGGAGATGCGGGCTTGTGAAGGGGAGCGGCTGGGCGCACCGCCGTGCGCCCCTACACCCCTCTCCCATGCTGTGGGAGAGGGGGCGGGGGTGAAGGCGTGGCGTCCCACCCTCACCTGCTGCGACTACGAGGACGCGCTGTGCGCCATTCACGAGGCGATTGCGGCAGGCGAAGTCTACCAAGTGAACTTCAGTTTTCGGCTGCGTGCGCCGTTTGCCGACGACCTGCTGCCCCTATTCTGGCAGTTGTACGCACGCCAGCCCGTGCCGTACGCCGCGTACATCAATACAGGCACGCACGCGATAGCCTCCCTCTCGCCTGAACTGTTTTTCGCACTGGAGGGGGAGCGTATCACGACGCGCCCGATGAAGGGCACTGCCCCCCGCGGACGGACCCTCGCTGACGACCTGCAACAGGCAGAGCGACTGACTCGCTGCCCCAAAAACCGTGCGGAGAACTTGATGATTGTAGACATGGCACGCAACGATTTGGGGCGCATCGCGCGTATCGGCAGCGTGCGCGTGCCGCGTCTGTTCGAGGCGGAGCGGTACGCGACCCTCTGGCAGATGACTTCCACCGTCACCGCCTGCACCGACGCGCCGCTGACCGAGATTTTCCGCGCCCTATTCCCTGCGGCATCCATCACGGGCGCGCCCAAAATTCGCGCGACGCATGTGATTCACGCGCTGGAGCGCGCGCCGCGCGGCGTCTACACAGGCGCGATTGGCGTCGCGTTGCCCGACCGACGCGCACAGTTCAATGTCGCTATTCGCACCCTGCACTACAACAAGGCGGCAGGGCGACTGGAGTACGGCGTCGGCAGCGGCATCGTGTGGGACTCTGAACAGGTCGCCGAGTACGAGGAGTGCCTGACGAAGGCACAGGTGCTGTTCGCGCCCCGCCCTGCGTTCGAGCTGCTGGAGACTCTGCTGTGGCGGCGCGGACGGGGCTACTTCCTGCTGGAGGCGCACTTGAAACGCCTGCGCGACTCCGCCTGCTACTTCGACTTCGCGGTGGACATCGACGCCATCCGTCGTCAGTTGCTGACAACCGCCGAACGGTTCACAGAGTCGCGCTACCGCGTGCGCCTGCGGGTCAATCGGCTGGGGCAGGCGCGCGTGGAGTACGCGCCGTTTCAGGCGGAGCGCAGAGTGTGGCGTGTCGCGTTAGCGCGGGAGCCTGTAGACCCGCGCGAGGTGTTCCTGTATCACAAGACCACACATCGGCAGGTGTATGAGCGGGCGCGCGGGGCGCATCCCGACTGCGACGATGTGATTTTGTGGAACACACGCGATGAGATTACCGAATCGACGGTGGCGAATGTGGTCGTGCGTCTGGAGGGGCGCCTCTACACTCCGCCTGTTGCGTGCGGGCTGTTGGCAGGCGTCTATCGCGGGCATCTGCTACAGCGCGGGCTGCTACACGAGCGCGTGCTGACCCCAGATGACTTGCGCCGTGCAGAGGCGGTTTACCTGATTAACTCCGTGCGTGGCTGGATACGAGCCGAACTGCCGTCTAATACCAATCGCCGAGCCAAAGTTCACAAAAAACGGCGGTCGATGACCCCCTCCTTAAGGTTCCCCCTGCAAGCAGGGGGAACCGATGGGCTTGGTTCCCCTCGCGAAGCGGGGGGAACCTAAAGGAGGGGGGAATTATGAACTCTGGCTGCACAGTTGGTATAACGGCTAAAAGTCCGCTCAATTCTCTTGCTTACCTAAGATTCCTGATAGTTTTGATTTTCAGCCACCACTCGTTGAACATCTTCCAGAGATCCTCTGGCATCGTTTCTAAGGTAATGGGCTGCTTCTCGCCCCTGAGCGCATATTCTGCTAACTCTGGCGCGTATGGCGATGGCAGATACGCCGCTTGCAAGTCAGCAAGCACCACCTCCAAACAGAAGACTTTCCGCTCCACGAGCAACATGGGCTTCTTTTTGTAGCGTTCGATGCACTCCCACACTTTTTGCGCGTAGGCGTCTGGGTCTGCGTCGTCGCTTTCGGTGGACAGACCCTCAGAGTCGAGCATTTGGAAGGGGAATGTTATGCCGTCGTGGAAGTCGCCCCATATCCCTGCTCGGTTCGTCGTGAGAAAGCCTATGACTCCCTGTGGGGGATGCTTAGCGATTCGGATAACCGTGTTGGGTGGTAAGCCATCGGGGTAGAACACATGAGGCAGGTTCACTCGGTCCAGCAACCGTCCGATTTTTTCACGCGCGGCATATTCCTCTGGCTTTACAGATGCGAGGGTGTACAAGCGCGCCTCGCTGTGATAGATGTCGTGTATTAGTCGCTCGCGTTGAGCAGGCGAAAGTTCCGCCAGCGTGAGCGGCTCACCCACCCGCAAGCGGTCAATCTGACGCTGCGTCAGGCTATTCAAAAAGCCAATTTGCCACTCAAACTTAGGGAGTGACTCTCGGGGCGCAACCACCTCTTGACAGAGGAAAAAGACGGCGGCGTTCCGCTTTATGGGCTCATACATCTTGAGCAGGGCGAAGCGATCTGCTAAGTTGAGGTAACCACGCTGGCGCACTTGCTGCAGCCATCGGTCCATCGCCTGCCGATCGAGGCGCTGCCCCCACCAGTACGACGACCAGCGCGGCTTGAGCAAGAGAACCTCCGCACGCTCCTCTACTTCAATGTCCCCTTGGAACTCTATCAGACACTGCTCAAGAGTGCTGTACTCTTGCAGGGCGTGCCTGGTTATCCACCAAGCAAGTTTATCGGGCACAAGCGCCACAATCGATTTGCTTTTTCGCCGTGCGTATGTTCGCAACACATCGGAGGGAATTGTGCTAAGCGGCTCCACTTTGCTGGGATCCAGCACTTCGGGGAAGGCGGTCGCTTCCCTTCCGCGTTCAAGAGCGCGGTAAGCCTTGATGAACTGGTGCGACAGGTCGCTCCACTCAATCCGCACGGGGGAGGGCGGCGCTCCATTCGGCGGGGCAGCGCTGAGGCTCGCCCACGGCAGCACATCTCCGTCGAAAATAGAACACAAGCCAGAGTCAGAACTCACGACATGCTCAAGGCTCTCGTCCGCTAAAATCGCTTTGAGACCAAATTCGTCAGGATCCCTTCGCGAGACGATGAGGTAAAGGCGCGTGAACGGCGTTTGCGGCAACTCCCAACGACGGTGGTAATCTGGGGGTAGCCACGACGCCACGCGCTCTGGGTCGATGCCATAGGTCGGGTGTGTCCACAAATGATACACGGTCGTCGCTTCGCGCCGATACTGCTCCAACAGCGGTTGTACGGGGAAGCCGAAAGGCAGCAGATAGCGTCCCTGCACATTGCTAAACACTCGACGCTCTCCTACGGGAATCTCCAATAGCCGTCGCAGGTTCAGCTGCCGCGCTAAGCGCACCATCAAGCGTTCGTTTGGGTCAAGCGGATACAGCAGTTCAGCCACCTTGAATATCGCCTGTTTCCACTCCGGCGAGCCGACAGGAGCTTGCTCTACCAACTCTCGTGCAAGCGACTGAATTGCTTGGAGGCGTTCCCGCACTATCGGTTCGGTCAGCGGTTCGGTCAGGGCGCGGGTTTCAGGGCGCTCCAGATAGCGTTTCAGCTCCGCTAAAATCTTGGCGTCGTCCTGCGCCCGTCGCTCCCGCGCGAGTTTCGGCGTGCGCAGCAGGTGGTAGCTGCCGTTAGGTTGCTCGACCCACTGGGCGTCCATCACAGCCGCGAGGGCATCCATCAGCGTCTTAAGCGGCATCCCATCAACGGAGACCAGCACGATTTCGGCATCGAGAGGGCTGGGCGCAAACAGGCGCACGCCCGTTTGGCGCGAGAGGTTCGCAAGGAGCTGCTTGACGGCTTGGGCAGGTTGATCGTAATGAACAGGTCGTTGCAGCGGGTCGTCGGCGGAAGCGAGCGTCAGCCCCAGCCCCAGCGCCGCTGCGCTCAGCAACGCCCGCCAAGAGATTCCGCCCTCCGCGGACGCCTTCCAAAGCCCCACCCAATACGGAACCGACATCAACACACCTCCACCCTACAGCCGTAAGTGTACCTTAGGCAATCCCCTTCGGATAGAGAGGCGCAACCCGCGTGCGCGGGTATAATCCCGTTATGCGCATCGTGTCGCTGTTGCCGAGCGCGACGGAGATTGTGTGCGCGTTGGGGCTGGGCGAGTGTCTGGTCGCGCGCAGCCACGAGTGCGACTACCCACCCGAAGTGCAAGACCGCCCCGTGATTACCTACAGCCTCATCCCGCCCGACCTGCCCAGCCACGAGATTGATCGCATGGTCTCCGAGACGCTGATGACGCATGCGACGCTGTACGGGCTGGATGTGGAGCTGCTACGGGAGCTGGATCCCGACCTACTGATTACGCAGGCGTTGTGCGATGTGTGCGCGGTGTCGTTCAACTCGGTGCAGGAGGCGGTCGCGCAGCTTAGCCCGCGCACGCGCGTGCTGAACTTGGAGCCGACGACGCTGCAGGGCGTGCTGGACACTTTTCAGCAGGTGGCGGACGCGGCGGGCGTCCCCGAACGCGGGCGCCAACTGATTGCGCGGTTCCAAGCGCGGGTCGAGCGCGTGCGCCAGCGCACACAGCACCGCCCGCCTGTGCGCGTGACTTTCCTGGAGTGGATCGACCCGCCCTTCGCTTGCGGACACTGGACGCCTGAGTTGGTGCAACTGGCGGGCGGCATCGATGGGCACGGACGCGCGGGGCAGCCCTCGCGACGACTGGACTGGCAGGAAGTGCTGGACTGGCAGCCCGAAGCGATTGTGATCGCCTGCTGCGGCTTCACAGTAGAGCGCACCCTACAAGACCTGCCCGCGCTGGAGCGGATGCCTGGCTGGAACGACCTGCCCGCCGTGCAGCGCGGCGCGGTGTTCCTCACAGACGGCAACGCCTACTTCAGTCGCCCTGGTCCGCGCCTTGCCGATTCGCTGGAGTGGCTGGCAACCCAACTGGAGCGGTGTAATACCCCTGCGGTTTCGCGCGTCTAACCAAAGGGTACAATTCACATAGAGGAGGCAGCTATGCGATACTTCTGGCTGATTGGGGCACTCGTTTTCAGTCTCAGTTTCGCCGACGATGGTCTGGGCGACTTGGTGCGCAAGACCGAGGGCAAAAAAGGCGGCAACAAGCCCGCCCCGTCCCGCGAATCGGACGACAAGTCCAGCCCGTCGCGCAGCAGCGACGATAAAGGCAACAAACCGCGTCCGAGCGACAACTCGAACAGCGCGCCGCCGAGTGGTCAAGACAACGACCCGTTCCGCAAGAAGCCGCGCAGCGGGTCGGGGAATGCGCCGCAGCCGCAGGGGGATAATTCGGGGCGCGTGCCGTTGGAGGGGCGGCGCGTGCCGTTGGAGGCGCGACCTGTGCCGTTCGAGGCGCGTCCTGTGCTAACCCCGCCGAGCGCGCCCGACCGAATCGACAATCGTCCCGTGCCGTTGGAAGGGGCGAACTTGCCCGCGCTGGTACGCCGCACGGAGGGGCTGAACCCCGTCCGCTGGCGCGACCGCTATATCATCGTGCCGATTGAGCGAGACTACTCCTATGGAGGTTTCTTCGTCTACTACCGCTTCGGCAACTTCCGCTTTGAGTACGGATACTACTATATCTCCCCTGATCCGTACCGCGTGGTGTACGCGCCGTACTGGTACTATGACCCGTGCCCGCCGTTCGTGGTGGTCTATCGAGTGGTCTATTTGCCGCCGCGCCCGCACACCGTGTTGGTGGAAGTGCCCATCTATGTAGAGACCCCGTACTACTTGGAGCGTCGCCCGCCCGATAGCCAGCACCAGATGCTGAGCGACCTGCGCGCGGCGTGGCTGCTGCGCGACCCGAGCTACCTCACGCGCTACATCCGCCCCGAAAGCTACATCGCGATTTATCTGGACGGTCAGTACGCCTACTCCCTGCCTGCCCAAGATTACATCCAGATGACGCGCGATGCCATCCGCGCCGTGCGCACCGAGCAGATCCGCTTCTACCGCGTTGCCAAGCGCGGCGAGACGCAACTGGTCGTGCGCGGCGAACACCAATACACCGACGACGCGACGGGCGTGCGCCGACTGGTCTACATCCAATACACCTTTGAGCAGGTGGACGGGCGCTGGTACCTGATTGAGGCGGGTTCGTCGGCGAATCGGTTGTGAAGGCGGGGCATTTCCTTACCCCCCTCCTTCAGGTTCCCCCCGCTTCGCGAGGGGAACCAAGTCAGGCTCGGTTCGGTTCCCCCTGCTCGCAGGGGGAACCTTAAGGAGGGCGGCGATTATTGCGCTCCCTATCCTCACTCTCTCCCTCACATCTGCCCAGCCGCAGGGCGAACCTGTCGAGTTCGAGACACGGCAGGCGTTCCGCTACGACAGCGCGTCGGACACGGCACAGGGCGAATCTATCACGGCGCGCTGGCGTGAGTACCTGCTGGAGGGCGCGCGCTTCGAGGGGCACACACGCCGCGCCGAGTACCGTTTTTTTGAGGGCGTGCGCCTGACCAGCGAGCGCGTGCGGGCGCAGGGCGCGGAGCTGCTGTTGAACACGCGCACGCGACGCTGGACGCTGCTGAACGGGCGCGCCGAACTTACCCCCGCCTTCACCGAGAACCGCCTGCGGGAGAGCCTACACCTGCAGGGCGCGCGAATCGAGAGCGACGAGACCCGCGTCTACGCCGAAGCCTGCACTGCCACCACCTGCGGGCTGGAGCATCCCCACTTCCACTGGAGCGCACGGTCGGTAGAGGCGACGCCTGGCGAACGCGCCGTCTTGCGCGAGGTGCGCCTCACGATTCTGGGGCGCACGGTGCTGCGCCTGCCGTATGTGGTCGTGCCCCTGCGCGAGGGCGATGTCTCGCAACTGCCCGACGCAGGTTACACCGACGAGGAGGGCTTCTACCTCCGCTACGCGCTGGCGTACCTGCTCGCGCAGGGCGCGCTGGGCAACGCGCGGTTCGACCTGATGCAAAAACGCGGGCTGGGCGTCAACCTGCAGCAGAGCTACGCGCGGGGCGACTTGAACCTGTACCTGCTGCGCGACCTGCGCCAGCGCACCGACTCGCTCACAGGACGCTGGCAGCACGGGCAAAACCTCGGCGCGCTCCAAACCCGCTGGAACGCCGAGTACCGACGCAACAGCTACCTGCTGTTCGGCGACAACACCGCGTGGAACCTGCGCACCGACTGGACGCTGCCCAGCCCATCGGGGCAGACCGCGCTGAGCCTCGCCGAAAGCCGCAACCGCACGGGCGCGTTCGAGAACGCCAACCGCACGCTAACTCTGCAGGACACGCGCCGACTCGGACGCCTGCAGAGCAACCTGTCGGGCGAGTACCTGGAGTTCGAAAACCAGTTCGGCGGCACCCGCACGGGCAACCGCCAGTGGAACCTGCGGGCGAACCTGCGCTACGGGCTGGAACGCGAGGCGACCCTACAACTGGACTTCGAGCGGTTCCTGCCTGTCGGCGAGTCGGGCGTATTCGGCGGACTGGAACGACTGCCTGAATTGAGCCTGTCGGCGACGGGGCGGACGCTGGGGCTGCCCGATTCGCAACTGCGCATAAGCGTCGGACGCTTTGTCGAGGGGTTCCAGACCCGCCTCACGCGCGAGCGGTACGCCTTCGAGTGGCAGGGACGCACAGGCGGACGCCCGACGCGCGAGACCGAACAACGCCCCGCCCTGCTGTGGAACTACCGCTTCCGCCAGACCTTCTACAGCGACGACACGGCGCAGTACCTATTGCAGTCCGCTCTGGAGGGGCGACTGCCGCTGGGAGCGCGTTCCAGCCTCAGCCTGCGCTGGAACTACCTGCGTCCCTACGGCTACAGCCCGCTGGGACTGGATCGCACGGGCGTCTACAACCTGCTCAGCGGCGAACTGCGCCTGAGCTTCGGCGACTGGAGCCTCGGCGCCCAGAGCAGTTATGACCTGCTGGCGTCCGATAGGGGGCGCGACCCGTGGAGCCTGCTGAACCTGAACTTGGAGTACCAACCCGCCGAGTGGCTGCGCGGGCGCATACAACTCAGCTACGACCCCAACCGTGCGCGGTGGCGCAGCGTGCAGACCGACCTGCAATGGCGGTTCGGCGACTCGCGTGTGGCGTTGGCGGCGCGTTATGACCCGCAGCGCGCCCGCTGGGGCAGCGTGTTCGTGCGTGTCGACGCCCTCAAGTGGGGACGCTCGCGCCTCTCGTTCCTGACGCAATACAACGGCTACCTGAACCGCTTCGAGTCGCGGCAGGCGTTGTGGGTCTACGATCTGCACTGCGCCGAACTGGAGGTGCGCTATATCGACAACCCGTTCGGCTTCCGCCGCGACACGGGGCTACAGGTGTTCCTGCGCCTGAAGGCGTTGCCGAGCGTCTCGCGCTTCGGCTTCGGGCAGTTCGGACAGCCTGTAGGGACAATCGGGAGCGAGTTTTGACAGAGGTTAGCGCTGCTTCGGCGCCGACGGAATCTCTGCTTCTGCACTCCAAAATTCCCTTCGCCTTGCCCTATAATAAGCGCTTATACCAACTGCGCAATCAGAGTTCATATTTGCACCCCTTCCTCAAGGTTCCCCCCGCTTCGCGAGCAAGGGTATTGAAAAGTCAAGTCCTGCCTACTCCCTCTTCCGCTCATACGCCCTCCCATCACGCACCATCGCGTTCATCACCACCAATATCCGACGCGCCACCGCACACAACGCCACCTTCTTCGCCTTCCCTTTCGCGAGCAACGCCTGATACACTGCCTTCCAACGCGCATCGTGAGACACCGCCACCACCGCCGCCAGATACAACAACCGACGCACACGACAACGCCCGCCGCCGATCCGCGCAGACCCACGCCAGCGACCGCTCTCCCGACGCACAGGCGCCAAGCCCGCTAATGCCGCTATCACCTTGTGCGACACCTGCCCTAACTCAGGCAACTCCGCTAACAGCCCAGACGCCACGACCCAACCGACGCCAACCACCGTCTGCAGCAGCGCCGCCTTCTGCGCCAACGCCTCGTCAGGTGCCACCAACGCCTCAATCGCTGCCTCAATCTGCGCCAACTCCGCGTGCAACCCAGCAATCGTCCGCTCCAGCGACGCCCGTACCAACGGATGCGTGGCGACCTGCACGCGCTTCTTCTCGGACTCCAGCATCTGCACCAACTGCTCCCGACGCGCCCACAACTCCTTGAGCTGCGCCTGTACCGCAGGCACTTCGGTCGCTTCCAGCGCGAGATAGCAACTGGCAAAACGCGCCAGCAGACGGGCGTCCACACGGTCGGTCTTGAGGTTGCCCCGCAGGCTCTTGGCAAAATAGCGGGCGCGCTGCGGCGGCACAATCGCCATAGGCACGCCCGCCTGCTGCAGGGCGCGAACGATGAGCTTTTCAAACCCACCTGAGCCTTCCAGCAGCACGCACTGCACCGACTGCTGCGCCAGTTCGTCCGCAAGCGCCTCGCAGTGGTCGGCATCGTTGGGAATGACCTTCACCTGGTGGGTGGGATAGGTCGCGACCGCGAGCGTCTCTTTGCTCCCATCGATGCCGACATACAGGGCTGTCTGTTGCTGTGTGTAAGTCATTGTTTGGTTCCTCCTGTTAGGTATAGTTGTGTGGCGAACCGTGCCCGTGTGCTGCACCTTCCTGGTGTTTCGGGCTGATTGCCCTTGCAAGGGTTCGGGCTTTGGTTCGTGTGGGCGTCGGGCGTATGCTCGCTTCGGGCTTGATGTTTCAGGGGAACCGACGCTCCGACGCCCGTTGCACTTGATGGGGAACCCCACCAAGCGCTTGTGCTGGTAGTAATATATCAGGGGAACCGCTCAGGGTTTGGTTCCCCCTGCACGCAGGGGGAACCTAAAGGAGGGGGTCGTCAACTGCCGTTTTTTGTGAAGTCTGGTTCGGCGATTGGTATAAGGGTACAGTCGTTGGGTACGAACTCTCTGCGACAGGCACGATTTTCCCTTGCGCCGTTGTGTCGAGAGGGACACGCTTTTTCCCATCACACCCTTTATCCCACCTCTTCCGCGAGGCGGGCGACGGGGAATGAGGGGGAACAGCCGTGCGCCCATACACCCTCTGTGGGCTGGGGGTGAGGGCACAAGACACAACCCACCTCCCCCTACGCCTCTTGCGCCAACGCTTCGAACCGCTCGATGTTCTGACGGATGGTATCGAACGCGCCGCGCCAGAAGGCAGGCGTCCGCAAGTCGAAGCCGAACTCTGCTGCGAGCGTCGGCGCATCTGCCATCCCCGTGCGCGAGAGCAGGTCGTCGTAGCGTGCGCGGAAACCGTCAGGGTCGTCTAAATAAAGCGCGTATAAGCCCAGTCCGAACAGCAAGCCGAACATGTAGGGATAGTTGTAGAACGCGCTGCCGTAATAGTGCGGTTTCGCCGCCCACATGTAGGGGTGGAGCGCGTTCTCGTCCAGCCCGTCGCCATAGGTCTGCAGTTGCGCGTCGCGCATGATTTCGCACAGCTCGCGCGCGCTCAACTCGCGCTCCGCGCGCCGTTCGAAAACCGCCTTCTCAAACAGGTATCGGCTCGTGATGTCCACCACCACTTGGCACGCGCCTTGCAGCGAGGCTTCCAGAATCGCAATCTGCTCCTCGTGGTCGGCGTCGCGCAGCGCGGCTTGATCGATGATGGTGTTGCAGAAGATGCTGGCGGTCTCGGCAAGCGTGGCGGGCGTAAGGCGCTGCAGGTAGGTGCGCTCGGCAAGGCAAAGGTTGTGATAGGCGTGTCCCAGCTCGTGCGCGAGCGTGCCCATCCCGCTGAACGAAGGCTTGTAGTTGGTCAGGATACGCGATTCGTCGCGGCGCAGGCGCATGCAGTACGCGCCGTCATGCTTGCCTGGCTGGGGCGGGGCGTCGATCCAGCGCTCCTCAAACGCGCGTCGGGCGAAATCGCTCAGCTTCTGCGAGTAGGTCGCGAACTGCTCGATGATGAACTGCGCTGCCTCGTCATAGCTCCAGGTGCGTGTCTCTCTCCCGACGGGCGCGAAGAGGTCGTACCACGCGCACCGCTCGACGCCCAGCAGGCGCGCTTTGGCGTGCAGGTAGCGGCGGAAGTCGGGGAACGCTTCGTAAGCGGCGTCCAGCATCGCGTTCAGCGTCGCCTCGTCAATCGCGCTGTAGAAGAGGGAGGCGTGCATGGGGCTATCCCAGCCGCGCTTGCGCGTTAGAAGGTTCGTCTCGCCCTTGATGGCGTTCAGCGCGCTGGCGATGGGCATCGCGTGCTGCTCCCACGCCTGCAGTTCGGCTTCGTAGGCGGCGCGGCGCACCGCGCGGTCGGGGTCATACGCCAAGTTGCGCAGCATGCTCATCGTTAGCGTCTGCCGTTCGCCGCGAATCTCTACTGTCGCCTGAATCTGCGAGGTGAGGTTGCCGTACAGTTTGTTCCAAGCGTTGCTGCTTGTGAGGCGCATTTCGGCGGCGAGCGCCTCTTCGGCGGGCGACATCATATGCTCGGCGGCGATGCGGGCGCGTTGGAGCCAGTAGGCGTGCTGGCGCGCCTGCTCGGAGCGCTCCATCAGCGCGTCTCCATCCTGCGACCCCGCCCAGGCGGTGAGGCGCGTGTGCAGTTTGCTAAGGCGCACGGTATGCCGCTCCAGCTCGCTTAGGCGCGCCTGCGCGTACTCGTCGCGCGAATCGACCGACACAAACGCATACACATACGCGCCCAGCATCCAAACCTGGTCGTTCAGCGCGTTGTAGAGAGGCAGCACGCGCTCCAGAATGCTTGCGGCAAGGTCGGGGTTCAGCGGCGACTCAGTGCGGTCGATCTGGGCTTCGTCAAACAAGCCTTCCAACTCGTCCAGCGCGCGCACGACGCTGCGCAAGTCGCGCTCATATTCGGGCGAATCGAGCCCTGGGTAGACGACGCTCATATCCCAGCGTGGCAACTCGGTTTTCATAGCGGGGGGATTGTACCTCAGTGCATAAGCGTTCGCCGCACGCGAGGGTACGACGGCATTCCCGCGAAGGGGTACACTTTACCCTGTGCGGATTCTGTTTCTGGCGGACATCGTGGGGCGCACGGGGCGTCAGGCGGTCGCGAAGACGCTGCCCGAATGGCGCGAACGCTACGCGCCCGACATCATCTTAGCGAATGGCGAAAACGCCGCAGGCGGCAAGGGCATCACGCCCGCCATCATGAGCGACCTACTCGCGCTGGGCATCGCAGGCTTCACCACGGGCAACCACATCTGGGACAAAAACGACATCTACCCCACGCTGGACGCCGACCCGCGCATCGTGCGCCCCGCGAACTACTCGCCGCTCGCGCCTGGCAAGGGCTTCACTCTTTTTGAAGTGCTGGACAAGACGCTGGCGGTCGTCTCGCTGGCGGGGCGAATCTTCATGGAGGAAGCCGACTGCCCCTTCCGCAAGTTCGACGAGATTTACCAGCAGTTGCAGACGCCGTTTATTCTGGTGGACTTTCACGGCGAGGCGACTTCGGAGAAGGCGTGCTTTGCCTACTATGTGGATGGACGCGCGAGCGCAGTGGTGGGCACGCACACCCATGTGCAGACCGCCGACGAGCGTATCCTACCCAAAGGCACGGCGTTTATCACCGATGCGGGCATGTGCGGCGCGCTGCATTCGTCTATCGGCATGGAACTGGAGCCGTCCATCCGCCGATTCCTGACGGGCATGCCTGCCAAAAGCGAGGTCGCCAAGGGCGCGGGCGTCGTGTGCGCCGTCCTTATCGACCTGGATCGCACGACAGGCAAGGCGCTGAGCATCCAGCGATTGCAGAAACGACTATCGGAATGACCTATAGGAGGCTATCGTATGAAAACGACCGTTGTGTGGTTCTACAACGACCTGCGCGTTGCGGACAACCCTGCGCTGTATGCGGCGGCGCAGCGCGGGGCAGTTGTGCCCGTGTTTGTGTACGCGCCTGAAGAGCAGGGCGAGCGCGCCCCAGGCGCGGCGCGTCAGTGGTGGCTGCATCACTCGTTGCAGGCGTTAGACCAGTCGCTGCGGGGGCTGGGCGCGCGGCTGATTATCCGTCGCGCAGCGCAGAGCCTGCCTACCTTGGAACAAATCCTCGCCGAGACGGGCGCCGACGCCCTGTATTGGAACACGCGCTACGAACCGCAACTGTGGGAACGGGACGAGCGCGTTCACAAAACCCTGCGCGCACGGAGTATCGAAACGCGCGAGTTCCCCAGCTACCTGCTGCACGAGCCGAACGCCGTGCGCACTGATTCGGGACAGCCCTACACGGTCTTCACACCGTTCTGGAAGCGGCTGCTGCAGGTGGTGGATGTGCCCGACCCGCTACCTGCGCCCGAAGCGTTGCGCCTGCCTGCGCACATGCCCGAATCCGACCCGTTGGAGTCGCTGGAACTGCTGCCAAAGATCGACTGGGCGGCGGGCTTCCGTGAGACTTGGCAGGTGGGTGAGGCGGCGGCGCACCGACGGCTGGAGTGGTTCCTGCGCCACGCAGTGGAGGAGTACCATGCGCTGCGCGACCGACCCGATTTGGACGCCACCTCGCGCCTCTCGCCCCACCTGCATCACGGCGAGATCAGCCCGCGCCAGATTTGGCACGCCACATTGCGCCACAGCAAGGGCAAGTGGACAAAAGGTGTGGAGCATTTCCTACGCGAGCTGGGCTGGCGCGAGTTCGCCTACCACATCCTGTATCACCACCCCTACACCCAGACGCGCGCCCTGCGGTCGGAGTTCGACTCCTTCCCCTGGACGGAGGAGCCGACGCCTACCTACAAGGCATGGACGAAGGGGCGCACGGGCATCCCGATGGTGGACGCGGGCATGCGCCAACTGTGGCGCATCGGCTGGATGCACAACCGCACGCGCATGATTGTCGCCTCGTGGCTGACCAAAAACCTGCTGCACCACTGGCGCTTGGGCGAGGCGTGGTTCTGGGATACGCTGGTGGACGCAGACCCTGCGAGCAATGTGCTGGGCTGGCAGTGGACGGCGGGCTGCGGGGCGGACGCCGCGCCCTACTTCCGCATCTTCAACCCCGTTATTCAGGGGCGCAAGTTCGATCCCGACGGCGCGTATGTGCGCCAGTGGGTCCCCGAGCTGGCGCGCCTACCGACGGAATACCTCCACGCGCCGTGGGAAGCGCCCGAAAGCGTGCTGCGGCAAGCAGGGGTGCAGTTGGGCACGACCTACCCGTACCCGCAGGAGCCGTTAGACAAAAGCCGCGAACGCGCGCTGCAGATGCTGGAGCAGTGGGCGAAGCAGTAGCCGCGCTACACCTCCACGCGCAGCGCGGCGGCAGGGGGCATCTTCGCCGCGCGAATGGCGGGCAGAATCGTCGCCACCACCGTTAGCACGACGCCGACCGCCATCGCCTGCCCCAGCAACGCGAGCAGCTCCAACGGCGTCGCCGCGCCCCACACGCTTGCGCCCAGCCGAAACAGGTTAATCAGGAACACCAGCCCCCAGCCCACCAAAAAGCCAATCGCCGAGGCGACCACCCCCAGCATGCCTGCCTCCAGAAAGAAGAGCTTGACGACGAACGAGTCGAGCGCGCCTAAACACTTCATCGTGCCAATCTCCTTGTAGCGCTCCGTGACCGCCATCAGCATCGAGTTCGAGATGCCGACGGCGGACATCAGCAGGCTCATCACCACCAGCCAAGTTTGGCGCGTGGCGGCTTCGAGGGCGGCGGGGTCATTGGGGTCTAACGGCGGCGCGTAGAGCGTCGCCGCGCGTACCGCCGTGAAAAACGCAATCCCCAGCATCACGCCCGCTGCGGTAATCAGCGCGCGTAGGAACCGCACCCGTATGTTCAGCAGGCTGATGCGGAACGCCACCGAAAGCGGCAACTGCACCTGCTTGCGTATCTCGCCTCTGCCAGTCGGGAACGCGCTCATAACCGTTTTTTCGAGTAGGCGATGAAGCCGCGCCGTGCGAGCGTATTCAAAAACGCAAACAGCGACAGCTCCACCTCGCGCCGTTCGAGTTTGTATTGCTGCGCCAGTCGCTGCACGATGGTCTCCACCGCATGTCTGCCGTCGCACAGCGCCCACACCGCGCTGCCGATTTCGTCCAGCTCGATGCGGTGTTCGCGCGGGAGCTTGAAAATCCTGCTGAGCCAGCCGAAGATTCCGCGCGGCTGCAGCGGCACAATCAGCGTAAAGACGCCCGACTCGTTTTGCTCATGGCGCACGAGGGCGTTGCGAATGGGGTAGAGCCGCAGCACTTGTCGCCGATCGATAGGCGGAGGCTTAGGACGCCGAAAGAGCCGCGTTAGCAGCATACGGTACGCGCCATCACCTCCTCCAGCAGGTTCGAACGGAAGGGGCTGAAATGCTGAATGTGGAACACAGTATTGCGCGCCTTGCACAGCCATGCGACGGCTCGGACGCGCCAGGCG
>Ga0308416_1000311_pt1 | contig 17573 bp, 16 predicted proteins | sample HotsprSampleOS60_FD_203468 | JGI IMG/M metagenome (GOLD analysis project Ga0308416, IMG submission 203468) | Hot spring phototrophic mat microbial communities from Octopus Spring, Yellowstone National Park, Wyoming, United States - 20090730_OS60 ... | reverse complement strand
GGTAGCCGTACAGCCGTATGCGCGTCGTGGTCACGGTGTGCTGGACGCTCGCAAGGCTCTGGAGCGGCTTGATATGGACGCCGAGTTGCGCCGCGGCGCGCTGGGCGACGCTTTCGAGGCTCTCGCGCCCGTCGCGAGTGGCTCTTGGGAACTCCCACAGCCCGCCCCACAGTCCGTCGGGGGCGCGCCGCGCCAGCAGGTAGCGCCCCTCGCGCAGGATAAGTGCGGAGACATCGACTCGCGCCAGCGTCGCCGCGCGGCGCGACGGTTCGGGCACGGCGGTCGGCTGACCCCGCTGGTACGCCGCGCACAAGTGGCTCACAGGGCACGCCCCACAGCGCGGCTGCATAGGCAGACAGACGGTTGAACCCAGCTCCATCATCGCCTGATTGAACGCGCCTGGCTGCTGGGGGTCTACCAACTCCTGCGCGAGTTGCCAGAGCCGTTTCTGCGCGGCGTGCGCCTTCAAGTCGCCCTTGAGCCACAAGAGACGCGCCAGCACGCGCGTCACATTCCCGTCCACGACAGGCGTTGGCTGCCCGAACGCGATGCTGGCAATCGCGCCCGCTGTGTACGCGCCGATTCCGGGCAGCTCACGCAGGCGCTCGGCGGTTGGGGGCAGCTGCCCGCCGTTTCGGGCGATCAGTTGCGCTGCGCGGTGCAGGTTGCGCGCCCGCGCGTAATAGCCTAATCCCTCCCAGTAGCGCAGCACCTCCTCCAGCGGCGCGTCCGCCAACGCCTGCACCGTCGGGAACCGCTCCAGAAACCGCTCGTAGTAGGGGATGACCGTCGCCGTCTGCGTCTGCTGCAGCATTACCTCCGCCACCCACACGCGGTAGGGGTCAACAGTGTTGCGCCACGGAGTCCGACGCTGGTGTACGGCGAACCACGCCCGCAGCGACCGCCGTAGCTCATCAATCCATCCGCTGTCCAGCGACGCCTGCGCCACACGCGAATTGTACCTGTCGCGCCCGTCGCCGACCTATGGGAACAACTTGCGCAACCAGAGCGCGTCTGTGCGGCTAATCTCAGCGAACGAGGCGCCGATGTAGTGTAAGCCGCCTGCTAACGGGCGCGTGTGGCGTACTTGAATCACAGTCTGAATGACGCCTTCCTGTCCCACTAACGCGAACGCTAACCGCGCGACCTGCTCCTTCGAGAGCGGACGCTCCGAGTGAATTCCGACGCCATTGGCGCTAATGTTCACAATCCGTACCGTGGACGGTGAGGCGTCTGTCTCGGTCCATAGGCGCGCGGGAAGGTTCACCGAATAGCGTTTGAGGGCGCGTCGCTCGTGCTTGTTCACGCGCGAAACGGGACGCAGGCTTGCGCGGTCTTGTGCAACCGACTCCACAACCACTGTCATCGTGCGCGGCACACCGCCCACCGTCAGATTCACGGTTACCAGCGAGTTCGGTCGCAGGGCTTGAGCCTCGTCCCCTAAAGCGACTATTAGGAGGTGGGACTGCTTGTCAATCCCGACCAGTTGCCCCTCAAACGACCGATTGGTGTTCGGTATCCGTATCTTGACCGATGACACGCCTATCACCCGCGAGTCTTTTCCACATCTCTCAGGAAGACCTACAATCGCGTCCGCCCTGAAAGTCGTTGACCCACTCCCTTCGTCTCCCTGAACCCCTTTATCCAGCGGGTATACTCTCTACGCAACACGGAGGGCAACAATGCGCAGGAGTGCTTGGCTGGTGTGGCTGGGCTTGATGATGTGCGGCTATTCGCAGGCAAAGTTGACCCTTACTCCTTTACAGTCGAATCCGAACCCGAACCTAATCCGCAACGCGAGTTTCGAAGCCGTCGCGAACGACCTGCCTGTCGGCTGGGTATGGGATAAGCGCAACACCGATTCGACGGTGCAGGTGGTTGCGGAAGCGGGCGCGACGGGGCAGCGCTGCCTGAAATTCACCAACACGACGCCGTTCGGCGCGGAGATTTACGGGCTGCTCCGCTATGAGGGGGGCGTCCCCGTGCAGCCCAGCACGGTCTACACGCTCAGTTGCCGCTACAAGACGCGCGAGGGCTATGTGGGCTTTATCGGCGGCGGCGAGAACTGGCGCGTGCGTCTGCCACTGGAAGACACAGGCGGGCTGTGGCGACGCGCCGAAATCACCTTCGCCACGCGCGAGAACGAGACTCGCTTCGACCTCGTGATTGCGATTGAAGCGCCGACCGACGGCGTGTGGATCGACGCCATAAAACTGGAGCTGGGCAACCGCGCCACGCCGTTTCTCCCTGCCGAGCCGCCTGAGCGACCTATCCTCACATTGGACGACCTCGGCGACGAGGTGTACCTCAGCGAGCCGCGTGGGCGCATCGAGTTCGAGATTTACACCGCACAGCCACTGCGCAACGCCCAAATCGAAGCGCAACTGGGCGAGCAGCGCGTCCGCCAGCGGGTGAACCTCAACGCAGGACATACCCGCGTCGCATTCGAATACAACGCGCCCAACGCCCCCGAACAGACCCTGCGCCTGCAACTTCGACGGGGCAGACAGACGCTTGCAGAGGTGGAACGCCCCTTGCGCTTTTTCACGCCTGACTTCGCCCGACAGCGGCTACAGGCACTCGCCGCGCAACTGCCCGCGTGGGAGGCGCAACTCCAGCGCGTGCGCGAGAGCGGACAAGACACCGCCTACCCGCAGGCGAGCCTGACCATCCTGCAGGAGTTTGTGCGCTATGTCGGCGAGGACTTGCAGAAGGGGCAGCTGCAACGCGCCTACGCCCAACTGGACGAGATGGAGCGCGTCGCCGCGCGGCTGAACCAGCGGCTGGCGGAAGCGCTGAGCGGCGCAAAGCCCCTGCCGACCGTGCCACGCTATGTGACCTCGCCTGTGGAAATCCGCGGCGCGTCGCTGATTGCCGACACGGTGAACCCCCTCACAGGCGAGCGGGTGCGACGCCCTGTGTTTTTTGTGGGCTTTGGACACTTCGGGCAAGTGCGCGCGGACATCGAGAAACTCGCCCAGATGGGCTTCAACCTCATCCAGATTGAGCGCGGCGTGTGGGACATCCTGCCCGAAGAGGGGCAAGTGAACCTCAAGCCGATGGAGGAGGATGTGTTGCCTGTGCTGCGCCGCGCCGCAGCCGCGAATGTGAAGGTGGACTACCTGATTAGCCCGCACTACATGCCCGAATGGGTCTACCGCAAGTATCCGCACCTGCGCCAGCCGCGCGACGGGTTCATTCAATACAGCCTCTTCGCCCCAGAGAGCCTCACTGTGCTGCGCGCGTATATCGGACACTTCGCGCCGCTGCTGAAAGACCAGCCCGCGCTGCTGAGCATCTGCCTCTCCAACGAGCCGCTCAATAAGGAGTCGCCCGACTCGCTGCCCCACCAACAGGCGTGGCGTGTGTGGCTGCAGAAACGGCACAAGAACCTCATCACCCTCAACACGCGCTGGAAGACCAACTACAAGAGTTGGGACGAAATCCCCATCCCTGCAGAGGGTTCGGGCGCGCCCTACGCCGAGTGGCAGGAGTTCAACGCCGAAACACTGGCGCACTGGCACCGCGAATTAGCCAACGCCCTCGAACAGCACCTGCCTGGCGTGCCCAAGCACGCGAAGCTGATGAGCTGGACCTTCACCAACGACCGCGAGCTGCCGCGCGGGGTAGACCCTGAGCGGTTCGCCGCGTTTTGCGAGCTGAACGGCAACGACGCCGCTACCTACCCGCAGTGGGACAAGGACGCGCCGTGGGCGTTCGGCTGGGTGACCACGATGCTGGCGCACGAGATACAGCGGTCGCTGCGCGACGCGCCCGTGTTCAACTCGGAGAACCATATCATTCGCGACCGTGAGACGCGCTATGTGCCGCCACAGCACGCGCGCGCCGTGCTATGGGAGGAGGCGATTCGCGGGCTGTCGGCGACCACCTTCTGGGTCTGGGAGCGCACGGACGATCCGAAAAGCGACTTTGCGGGCAGCCTGCTGCACCGCCCCGAAATCGTGGAGGCGCTGGCGCACACCACGCTCGATTTGAACCGCCTCGCGCCCTATATCGCCGCGCTGCAGAACCAGCCGCCCGATGTGTATCTGCTCTATTCGCAGTACGACATGATGATGCAGGGCGCGGACGCCGTTGTGCCGCGCGACAGCCTCTATATCGCGCTTACAATGCTGGGCGTGCGTGTGGGGTTCGTGACCGAGCGGCAACTGGAGGCGCGACGGCTGCCCCCGAACGCCTCCCGCTTGATTATCGCCAACACGCAATTCATCTCCGACGAGGCGTTCGCAGGGTTAGACCTGTTGCGTCAGCAGCGGGGACTGCTGGTGCTGGGCTTCGGCGAGCCGTCGCTGGAGTACGACCGCTACGGCAGGAAGCGCATCTCGCGCCCAGGCACGACGACCTTTGAGCGCAACCCACTGATGGACGCGCGGCGGCTCTTTACGCGCCTGCCGCCGCTGCTGGGCAACTGGGGCATCGCCCGCCCGTTGCGCCTGCTCAACGAGAACGACCAGCCCGTGTGGGGCATCAGTTATCGCGTCGCGCCCTACGAGGACGGCTATGTCGCCAGCCTGTGCAACTACACCCGCGCGCCGATTACTGTGCGCCTGATTAGCGACGCGAACCAACTCATCACGGCGACCAACCTCCTCGACGGCGCAACGGTAGAAGGTGTGATTACCCTTCAGCCGCTGGAGCCTGTGCTGCTGCGCTGGACGCGCTAAAACTTTAGTGCGCGGATGTAGCTTACCCCGTGCGCGGCTGACATCGCTCGAAGGCGTCCCGTAAGGCGGCAATCGGGTCGCCCTTCGGCACGAACTCCTGCCCAATCCAGCCTGCGTAGCCCGTCTCCTTGATGGCGCGCATAATCGCGGGGTAGTAGAGTTCCTGCGAGTCGTCGATCTCGTTCCGTCCAGGGTTGCCCGCCGTGTGGTAGTGGGCGATTTTGTCGTGGTGGGCGCGAATGGTGCGGATGATGTCGCCCTCCATAATCTGCGCGTGGTAGATGTCGTACAGAATCTTCACGCGCGGCGAGTTGACCAACTCTACCACGCGCACGCCCCACTGCATGCGGTCAAATTGATAGTCGCGGTGATCCACCTTGCTGTTGAGAATCTCCAGCGCGAGTGTGACGCCTTTCTGTTCGGCGTAGGGGGCGACGCGCTTGAGGCAGGCGACGGTGTTGTCGATGCCCTCCTCGTCAGGGCGACCGCGCCGATTGCCCGAAAAGCAGATGAGGACGGGGATTTCGTACTTGACCGCCTTGTCGATATTCGCCTTCAGTTCGTCCTCGATACGGCTGTGGTTGCGCGGGTCGTTCATCCCGTTTTCAATCGTGCCGTGCCCGCCGTGCGTGACGATGTGCATGTCGGCTTCCTTGATCATGTCCCACAGCGGTTCGGGCGCGAGTTCGAAGCCCTCGTAGCCGATGCGCTTCGCTTCGGCAATCAGCCGTTTCGGTTCCACGCGCCCTTGAAAGCACCACCAGCTAATATCCTGTCGCATGCGTCCACCTCTCATAGCAGGAGTATACCTGCGCGAGGCGTTGTTTGGGGTATACTTTACGCTTGCGCATAGGGTATCCTATCGCGTGCGTAGAGACGCAAAAAGCGAGGTGCTACGATGAACCACACTGTCTTGCAGGAAGTGGAGCAGTCCTATCTGAAGCAGGATGTGCCGGAGTTTCGCCCAGGCGACACCGTGCGCGTGCATGTGCGCGTGGTGGAGGGCGGCAAGGAGCGTATTCAGGTCTTTGAGGGCGTCGTGATTGCCCGCAAGCATCGCGGGATTGCCGATACGATTACCGTGCGCAAGGTCTCGTATGGCGTTGGCGTGGAGCGTACCTTCCCGATTCACTCGCCGATGGTCGCCAAGATTGAGGTGGTGCGCAAGGGCAAGGTGCGCCGCGCGAAGCTGTATTACCTGCGCAACCTGTCGGGCAAGGCGGCGCGCCTGAAAGAGGACATGAGCCGCTGATGGAGCCGTTCGCGCCCCCGTCGGGACCGCTCACTTGGATTGAGACGCTGGCGCGGTTGCCAGTTGTGACTGTCGTGCTGGCGATGACGGTCTGCACCATTGTACGACTTATCGTCGCGCCGTTGCAGAACCGCCCCGCGCGGTTCGTCAACAACCTGCTGGACGCGATTATCTACGCGGGCATCTTGGTCTACCTCATTATCCGTCCGTACATCGCCCAGCCGTTTTACATCCCCTCCGAGTCGATGGTGCCTACCCTGCGTGTCGGCGATGTGGTGATGGTGGGCAAATACAGCTATCGCTTCAGCGAGCCGAAACGGTTCGATATCGTCGTGTTCCGCGCGCCTGACTGGGCGTTGAACCCGTGGCAGACGCCTGGCAAAACCGACTTCGTGAAGCGACTCATCGGACTGCCAGGCGATGTTATCGAGGTCAAGGCAGGCGAGGGGCTGTACCTCAACGGCAAGTTGCTGAACGAACCATACCTCAACGGCGTCCCGCAATACTCGATGAAAATCATCGACGGCTGGGTGTACGAATACAACGACTTTGGCGACATCTGGAAAGGCGGCGAGAACACCATGCGCCAGCCTGTGTTCGACGAAGCCGAGCGGCAGAAGGTGCTGCGCACGCCTTCGCAGCCGATTCCGCCAGGCAAGTACCTGATGCTGGGCGACAACCGCAACAACAGCAGCGACGGGCACCACTGGGGCTTGCTGGACGCCGAGCGCGTGGTGGGCAAGGCACTCTTCGTATTCTGGCCGCTAAATCGGATTGGTCTTGCGAATCGGAGCCAGCTACCGAAAGTAGATTATACCGATCGCGTGGGCGAAATTTACGAAAACAAGCGCGATTGAAGACCGCCTCCTTTTTTAGGCAATCAGTCGGAGCGTTGATAAGTATCGGCTCACTTGGCTAAACATACCTCTCTCTCAACGCCCTCCATCGCTCCGCAGAAGCGAGAGAGGAGGTAGATTCATCTGTATCCTTCGGGGGGTGTTGTGGCGGGAGCAAGGGCTTCAGGCATTTCGGAACTGATTGCCTCGACCAGAGATTGGGAGACGACGGGCGAAGGGGTCGTCTCAGGGTGCTTATCAGAGAAGTGTCTTGCCATACGCTGTACCTCCTTCACGAAGTATACTCATGCTCGCGCCAGCATATCGGAAGTGCCCGCTTAGGCAATTGCCGCCACATTTCCGATTCCTGCCTCAGCGTCGCTCGCGTAGCACGCGCCAGGCGAAGCGGGGCAGGTTGCGCACCTTTTTGATTTTGCGCGGGTCTTGCATCAGTCGCCAGAGCCACTCGCCGCCGACGCGCTGGAGCCATTTTGGGGCGCGTTTGACCACCCCGCCGTACACATCGAAACTGCCGCCGACGCCAATCATCACGGGGACGCCAAGCTGATGCCGATGCCGCCACGCCCACTTCTCTTGGCGCGGCATGCCCATCCCGACCAACAGCACATCGGGGCGCGCGGCGGCGACCTGCGCCACAATCGCACGCTCGTCGCTTTCGGAGAAGTAGCCGTGCTGCACGCCGACGATATGCGCGTTGGGGTATCGCGCGAGCAGGTTCTGCGCAGCGCGCGCGGCAACGCCAGGCGCGGCGCCCAACAGGTAGAGCCGATAGCCTTCCTCGTGGCTTAGGCGCGTCAGTCGCTCCACCAGATCCACGCCCGACACCCGTTCGGGGAAGGGCTGCTTCAGTTGCCTGCCCGCCCACAGCAACCCGAAGCCGTCAGGCGTTACCAGCGCGGCGCACTCTAACAGGGCGCGGAACTCGGCGTCTTCCTGCGCAATCAGCACGGCGTTCGCGTCGGCGGTAATCACCAGACTCGGCTCCGCGCGGTGTATCAGCCCCTCGATGCGCTCAAGCGTTTCGTCCATCCCAACGCGATGCACGCGCACGCCCAAAATCCGCGCCTCTTGCAACGGGGTTGCTCTCTCCTCCTGCAACACGCGCTCCATGCACCATGAAGATACCCCACTCGAAGCGCAGATGTGCTATAATAGACGAGGGCAACCCCGAAAGGAGCTTGACTATGCGGACAATTGGTGGAGTGATAGCAGGTTTTGCGTTGATGATAACGGTCTACGGGCAGGCGTTCGTCCACCAGAAGCTGGGCGAAGGCTTTACGCAGGTCGGGACAGGTGTCCTCACAGAGAGCGGACTGCCGTTCTGGTCAGCAGTCGCGTTGGGTAACAACTTGGATATCTTTAGAATTACAGGCAATAACAACTTTACTGCCTCGATATTAGGGAGTAATCGCCTCGCCTATCCTGTGGCGTACCACCCGACGGCAGGGCTACTCTGGGAAGGGAAAGGCAGCGCGCTTGGCAGCGGCAACACGGATGTGTTTGTGGAGACGACAAATATCAGCGCGTCGGTGCTGGGGTCTGCGCGGACGGCGTTCGGCTTCGGGTTCACCAGCGCGGGGCAACCTGTCTGGTACGGTACAGGCAGCGCGAACGGGAATAACCTGGACATCTTTCGCGGGAACACGAACTTGACCACTTCAGTGCTGGGCAGTGGCTCGCGCGAGGGTGTGCCGATGGCGCTGGTCAACGACCTCCTGCTCTGGGACGGCGCAGGTCCCAACACGGGTGTCAACCGCGATGTGTTCCAAACCGACTTGGTTAGCCTCGCTACGACGAACCTCTCGCAGTCGCCGCTGGGCAGCAATCGCTACGCCACTGCCGCCGCGCTTAATGCGAACGGCGACGCCGTTTGGTATGGCAGCGGCTCCGCTACAGGCGATTACAACGATGTGTTTTTCAATGACATGAATGTGAGCTTCCCCGTAATCGGCGGCGGGAACATCAACAACCCACGCGACGCGGTCGCGTTCGATGTGAGCGGGAACATCCTCATCTGGCAAGGGCGCAGCGCAGCCACAAGCCAGTTCTACGATTCGTTTGCGACCACCATCGGCAGCGGCACGGTGAACCTTAGCCAGTCGGTTTTGGGCGCAGGGCGCGATAGCCTGCCAATCGATGTGGAGGGCACTTCGGTACTTTGGAACGGCTTCGGCGATAATGTCGGCAACTATGATGTGTTCGTCACCCGTTCAGGCACGACGCGCAACTTGAGCCAGTTGCGCTTCGGCGGGGGCAGTGCCTCTGGTGTGCGCGAAGGGTACGGTATCGGCGTGTTCGCCAACGGCAACGCCTTCTGGCTGGGCAAGCATAGCTCCACCAACCAGAAGACTCACCTGTTCCACTACAGATGGAGCAGTAACAGCAGCACGAACCTCGTGCAGGAAGCGGTGAACCGCGATGCGAATGCCGCTTACCTCGCTCATAACAGCGCGGAACAGGTCCTTTGGGCAATCCCCACCACCAGCGGCAGCTATGAGGTCTACCTCTCCACACCGATCGTCCCGACTACCCTGCAGGGCACAGTGACCATTGACGGCTTTGCGGGCAACACGAACCAGATTACGCTCACCATCCGCCAAAGGGATCCCTACACAGGGAATGTGGCAGCGACCCACACTGGCAATATGAACAGTGGCTTCACCTACTCCATCGCTGTGACCCCCGGCTTGTATGATGGGTTGCGGATTACCGCGCCGCGCTGCCTGGCGCGGAATGTCCCTGGACTGCGCCGCTTGCTCGGCGCGACGACGCTGGACTTCAGCCTAACGCTTGGCGATGTAAACGGCGATAACACCATCGACACCGCCGACCTGCTGGCAGTGCTGTTCGAGTTCGGCAACAGCACGAATGCGCCCGTCGATGTGAACGGTGATGGCATCGTGGACAGTGCGGATTTGCTGACTGTGTTGTTCAACTTCGGCGCGCAGGGAGACTAACGATGCGCCTCAGCTGCGCCGCCTACTCCTTCCAAGAGGCTCTGACCAAGCGGGAGATGAGCCTCTTGGACTCTATCTGCTACACGGAGCCTGCCGCGCCTGCCGTGAGCCGATTTGCCAAAAAGCTCCTCGCCCTGCGCGACCGAATGCGCTAAAATCGGCAGGAGTTTCTTCGTTCAGAGCGAACCTCCCACAGGAGGGCGATTATGCGAGCGTTGACGACATTAGCGACAATAGCGCTGCTATGCGTAGGAATACTGGCACAGCAGAAACCTGCGCCGACTCCGATTAAGACGACCGTCGCCGCGTTGATTGAGAACCCTGACAAGTTCCATCGCAAGATGGTGCAGGTGGAGGGCGAGGTGGACGACCTGAAAAAGAAGACCTCACGCATCGGCAACCCCTATACCACCTTCAAGCTGGACAGCGGTGGCAAGCAGGTGGTGGTCTTCTCCTACGGACACCTCAACATTCGGGAAGACGACGCCGTAATCGTTGTGGGCAAATTCTACAAGGAGCGGCGCGTCGGGCGGAGCAACTTCAAAAACGAGATCGATGCCAGCCAGAAAGAGGGGGGAAGTGTACGAAAAAAAGAGTGACGCCGACGAGCCGAGACTACCGCCAGCAGGAGGCGTTGCACCGCCTGACCGACATCCTGCGCTGTAAGTGGACGCTGGGGGTGCTGGACGCGCTGGGGCAGGGAATCAACCGCCCTGGGCAGCTTTTGCGCTCCCTGCCAGGACTGACCACGAAGGTGTTGTACGAGCGCGTCCATAAACTGGAGCGGTACGGCTTGGTGGAACGCCGCGCGTATCCCGAAATCCTCCCGCGCGTCGAATATGAGTTGACGGAGCGCGGAAAACGGCTCATCCAACTGATTCGGCAGATGCGCGCATTCGCCCAAGAGTGGGTCGACGAAGCCGACGAAGAGGCAACCCTTACCGAAAAGTGAATACTTTCTTTTTGGTAAGCCTCTTGCGTCGCGACCTGCAAGTCAGGTAGAAATCTTCGCAGGAGGTAACGACCATGCGAGGATTTCTCATCGGAACCGTGTTATGCATCGTGTTAGGCGTGGCGGCGTTCGCAGGGCAGTCCAAAGCGCCCACCCCTGATAAACTGCCTGCGGGCTGGCGCAATTGGACTCATGTCACGACGGGCGTTATTTACAGCGAGAAGCATCCGCTGTTCGGCGCGTTTGGCGGCGTCCACCACATCTACGCCAACGCGACGGCAGCAGAGGTCTATCGCAAGAACGGCAACAAGTATCCCGACGGCAGCCAGATTGTGTTCGTGTTGTACGAAGCGAACGACGCCGACGGGATGTATGTTGCAGGCAAGAAGAAGGTCACCGCGCTGATGGTCAAGGATAGCCGCAAGTACCGTCAATCGGGCAGCTGGGGCTGGCAAGCGTGGGACGCCAACGGCAAGGCAATCGTTACAGACCCCGTCGGGCAGTGCATGGGCTGCCACCAGTCGTCGCCGAACCGCGACTTGGTGATTAGCAAGTGGACGCCGTAGCACGCATGGGGGGCGGCGGCGCACCGTCGCCCTTTACACAGGCTCAAAGTGGCAGCTAAAGTGGCGTAGGAAAGGCGTCTGCCAAGTGATTCGGTAGCCGCGCAGTTGTTCACGGCGGCGGTAGACCTCCAGAATCACCTCCACCACATAGTCTATATGGCTTTGGGTGTAGACGCGGCGAGGGATGGCAAGGCGCACCAGTTCACGCGGGGCAGGCTGTTCTGCGCCCGTTTTGGGATCGCGCGGCGCGAACATCACGGAGCCAACCTCGCAACTGCGCACCCCACCCAGTCGATACAGCTCCACCACCACCGACTGTCCGGGGTACTGGAGCGGCGGGATATGAGGCAGCATACGCCCTGCGTCGAGGTAAATCGCGTGCCCGCCTGGTGGCTGCACAATTGGTACGCCCTCCCGCGCGAGATGCTCACCCAAGTAGCTGGTGGAACGGATGCGGTACTGCAGGTAATGCTCATCCAGCACTTCGCGCAGCCCGATTGCCATCGCTTCCAAATCGCGCCCCGCCAGCCCGCCGTAGGTGGGGAAACCCTCCGTGAGAACGAGCAACTCGCGCTCCTGCTGGGCGAGCGCGTCGTCGTTCGTGCAGAGAAAGCCGCCGATGTTCGCCAAGCCGTCCTTTTTCGCGGACATCGTGCAGCCGTCGGCGTAGGAGAACATCTCGCGGGCAATCTCCAGCGGCGTTTTGTCGGCATAGCCTGACTCGCGCAGCTTGATAAAGTAGGCGTTTTCAGCGAAGCGACAGGCATCGATATAAAAGGGGATGCCATGCTTGCGGCAGATTTGGCTCACGGCGCGGATGTTCGCCATCGAAGCAGGCTGCCCGCCGCCTGAGTTATTCGTGAGCGTCATTATCACTAGCGGAATATTCTCGGCACCCACTTCGGCAATCAGCCGCTCCAGCGCGTCGGTGTCCATGTTGCCCTTGAACGGGTGGGGCGTCGCGGTATCGCGCAGTTCAGGACAGGGTAAGTCCACCGCGCGCCCGCCGAGATATTCGATATTCGCCCGCGTGGTGTCGAAGTGAGTGTTGTTCGGGATGACACAGCCTGGCTTGCACACCAACGAGAACAGAATCCGCTCTGCCGCGCGCCCCTGATGCACAGGAATCACATGGCGGAAGCCGAAGATCTCGCGCACAATCGCCTCAAAAAAGTAGTAGCTACGACTGCCTGCATACGATTCGTCGCCGCGCATCACACCCGCCCACTGCTCGGAACTCATCGCCGAAGTGCCCGAATCGGTCAGGAGGTCAATCATCACATCGTCGGCGCGCACGAGAAAGAGGTTATAATGGGCGTCGCGCAAGATGGCTTCCCGCTCCGCCTGCGTCGTAAGGCGAATCGGTTCGACGACCTTGATGCGAAACGGCTCGATAATAGTTCGGAAGACCATCCGCATGCGAGTTTACCTCAAGACGCCGCTTACGCCGTTTAACCTGTAGGCAGCGGACACTTGTTTAGAGCGGCAACTGGCGTGGGGGCAAAACCCCGAAAAGAGACAGCCCGCATCCTTGACATTTTCGGGAATCTGATATATAATTGAGATGACGGGAGACTGGCGGAGTCGATCCATATGTAGGAAGGGGAGGTACTCTCCGACTCAGCGATGCGCTGAGCTGCTCCCCTTTTCCGCAAGTACTATGCCGTCCCCCGCACAGGCAATTTGCCCCAAATTCAGGGGAAATTGCCCCCAAATGGCTCGAGAGCTGTCCGCTTTTGGGCGGTTTTTGAGTCTTTAATTGACGGCGGGCTTTCCATGCAGGACCGCGCCGAAAGGAAGGAAGGTGGTCACTATGTATTATGCGGAAAGGACATCGCTGTGCGAGGAGCATCAGTTCTACACTGCGCTTCGAGAGCGGATCGAGCGGCTGGTACGGTGCTATTGCCGCTCCAACGATGATGATATTGCAGACCTGACCCAAGAGTGCCTGTTGCGCGTCTACAATAGTCTGGACAGCTTGCGCGACCTGGACAAAATGGAGCCGTGGCTGCGCACGGTGGTGCGCAATGCGGTCTTCACCTGGTATCGCGAACGCAAGCGCGAGCAGGAGGTCTATTCGCTGGGACTGGAGGCGAACCATGAGTCGGAGCCGTACTCCACCCCCGGGGATGATTTGCTGTTGTATTTTGTGTTGCAGGAAGCGATGCAGACGCTGTCGGAAAGCGACCGTCAGATGTTCGAGTTGCGTTATGGCGTCGGCTTGAGCTATCGGCAGATTGCCCTGCAGATGGGCTTGAACGAGGAAACCGTGCGCAAACGCATCACGCGAGCGTTGGCGCGTCTGAAAGCCCACCCAATTATCCAATCGATCATCGCGGAAGGTGACTAACGATGGTCTGTAGGTGGGCGCAGGAGTGGATGGAGGCCTATGTCATGGGCGACCTTACACCTGAGCTCGCTGAGCAACTGGAAGCGCATCTGAGACAGTGTAACGCCTGTCAGCGTTACTATGAGGAGCAAAAGCGGCTGATTGCGCTACTGCAACGCATGTTCGCGACCAAGCGACGGTTCGCTTAGGCAGACGCGCCGCGTCTACTGGCGCGAAGATGTCTGCGCTACGCAGCCGCGCGTTGCTCGCGGTTCGCGAGGCTAATCTCGCGAATCAGGCGCAGCTCCTCTTCGGGGATCTCGAGAAACAGTTTGACCATCTCGGGGTCGAACTGTTGTCCCGAGCAGCGGATGATTTCCTCGCGTGCCTGCGCGAACGAGAGCGCCTTGCGGTAGGGGCGATCAGAGGTCATCGCGTCCAGTGTATCGGCGATTGCAAAGATACGCGCGCCCAACGGGATGGCTTCGCCCGCCAGTCCGTAGGGGTAGCCCTGCCCGTCCCAGCGTTCATGGTGGTGCAACACGATGGGCGCGGCAGGGCGCAGCGCGTCGATCTTCATGCACATTCGGTAGCCAATCACAGGGTGCTGCTTCATAATCTCCCACTCCTCGGGCGTCAGGGGTCCAGGCTTATACAGGATGCTGTCGGGCACGCCGATTTTGCCGATGTCGTGCAACAGCGCGCCCAACTCAATCGCCTGCAGATCATCGGGCGAGAGTTTGAGACGGTTTGCCATCGCCATCGTGTACGCCGCCACCCGCTCGGAGTGCCCCTCCGTCTCCGTATCGCGAATGTCCAGCGCCGCCAAGAGCGCGTCCAGCGTCGCCCGATACGACTTCTGCACCGCCTCCTCCATCTGGCGCGTCTGGTTCGTCAAGAGTGAATGGCGCATAAGATTGCGCTCAATCATGATGGGTATCTCGTGGATGTTGTAGGGCTTAGTGATGAAGTCGCTTGCGCCTTGCTTGAGCGCGTCGCGCGCCATCTCGATGCTGCCGTAGCCCGTGATGAGGATGACAGGGATGTCAGGAGCGCGTTCGCGAATCTGACGCAGTAGCTCGAAGCCATTCATACCAGGCATAAAGATGTCGGTCAGCACGAGGTCAATCGGCTTTTGTTCGAGAATCTGCAGCGCTTCTGCGCCAGAGGCGGTGGCATAGACGGCGTAGCCGCTGTCTTCCAGCACGAACTGGAGCGTCTCACGCACCAGTGCATCGTCGTCCACAATCAGCACATGCCGCTGACTGGGCAGAATGACCGCTGTTGGCTCTGCCGGCTCAAAGAGTTGATAGACCTGCATCCTTTATTGCCTCCCTACGCATCCCTGCGCAGGGAGATTATTGCCACACGCGGCGGATTTTTTGAGGTGGGAATGCCCAAAACTGTAAGAATTGCGGGGCTTACTCGCCGCACTGTCCGCGGTGGCGCAGGGCGTGATCGACCAGCACGAGGGCGACCATCGCTTCTACCATCGGCACGGCGCGGGGCAGCACGCACGGGTCGTGTCGTCCGCGCGCCTGCAGGATTGCTGCCTCGCCCGTCTCGCTCACGGTCGCCTGCGGCTTGAAAATCGTCGCAGTTGGCTTGAACGCAACGCGGATGTCAATCAATTCGCCGTTGCTAATGCCGCCCTGCACGCCGCCCGAGAAGTTGGTGCGCGTGCGGACGCGCCCGAACTCGTCGGTGTAGAACTCGTCGTTGTGTTCGCTGCCGCGCATGCGCGTCCCGCGAAAGCCAGAGCCGATTTCGAAGCCCTTGCTGGCGGGCAGGCTCATGACCGCCTTCGCGAGGTCTGCCTCCAGTTTATCGAACACGGGGCTGCCCCAGCCTGGGGGGACATTCCGCGCGATGCATCGGATAACGCCGCCTACCGAGTCGCCCTGCTTGCGCACTTGCTCGATGCGGCGCATCATCTTCTGGGCGGCGTCGGGGTCAGGACAGCGCACGGGGTTGCCCTCCACCGCCTCCAGCGTCACGGCGTCGGGGTCTACCTGCGCCTCGATGGTGTGAATCTGCTCCACCCACGCGAGGATTTCCACCTGCCAGAGGGTGCGCAGCACTTTTTTGGCGAGCGCGCCTGCGGCGACGCGCCCGACGGTCTCCCGCGCGCTGCTGCGCCCGCCGCCCTGCCAGTTACGGATGCCGTACTTGGCCTGATAGGTGTAGTCCGCGTGCGAAGGACGATACAAGTGCTTGAAACTTTCGTAGGCTTCGGGGCGCGCATCCTCGTTCCACACCAACATTAGGATTGGCGTGCCCAGCGTCTGCCCCTCGAACACACCCGACAGAATGTGTACCGTGTCGCTCTCCTTACGCTGGGTGACGAGTTTGCTCTGCCCTGGACGGCGGCGGTTCAGCTCGAACTGAATCTCTTCGGGCGTGATGGGGATTCGCGGGGGGCAGCCGTCCACCACCACGCCCACTGCGCCCCCATGCGACTCGCCCCAAGTCGTGATGCGGAACAGATGCCCGAAAGTGTTCATCCTTCCGTTAGCTCTTCGATAGTTTCACGAATCCAGTGTTCGATCCAGCCGTCGCAGACGACGGCTTCGTTCGTCTCGCGGATGGCTTCCAAGCGCGAAAGAATACGGCGCGGGTGCAAGTCCTCCTCATCTATCTGATCCAGCAGTTCCAGCGCTAACGCCGTGACCTGCTCCAGTCGCCACAGCCACGGCTCGATTTCCTCAAGGAGCGCAGTATCGTGAACGGCTTGCTTGAGTCGGCGCGGCAGGGTGTAGAGTTGGTGGAACGCTTCACGCAGAGCGTCGTTGTCGCCTGTGGTCTGCCACTCCTCGATGGCGCGTTCGATAGCGGGCGGCTCTTCCTTCCAGTGGCGCGTCCAGAGGTTCTGCTGGCAGAACTCCAGCATCACAGGCGCGGCGTCCTCACCCACCAGGCGGGCAATCGACACACGCCAGCTGCGTTGCGGGTCATACGCCTCAGCGTTCCATAGAAAGTCAGTGTAAGTGCCCAGCGCGACCTTCGACGCCTCCGCCTGATTCATCGGGTTCGCGACCAGCGCTTCTAAGTGCTTGAGCGTTTCGGCGTCGCGCCCCGTGATGGGTCCCATCAGCAGGCGGCTGGTCTCATAGTCGTTCACGGGGTAGTTGTCCCACACGAACGGCTTGCGGCGGATGGCGAGTTTGAACAGCTCGGCGTCCTCGTGCGTAATCGTGCGGGAGACAACCTTCGCGCCCGTCCACATAATCGAGATGCCCGCCTCCGTGCGCTCACCCAGCTCTTCGACATAGGGCGGCTCGCCCAAGTTGTGATAAAAGGTCGGGCAGACAATCAGCCAGCTCTCGGCGTCGCGCGCTTTTAGCCAGTGGTTGAGCCGATTGGCAAGGTCGGCGTGCGCGTGCGCCAGCGAGTGGTACACCTGCTTGTCCGCCGCGTGCTGCAACTCTTCGGGGATGTCGTCCACCAGCAGCCCGAAGCTACGCACGCCCATCTGCCGCACCGCCTCGATTTTGGCGACCAACCGCTCGAACTCCGCAGGGTCAGAGTAGACCATCGACAGTCCGGGGCTGATGCAGAACACGAACTCGATAAATTGGCTTTTGGCGCGTTGGACGAGTTCACTGAGTCGTTGGGCGTCGGCGTGCGGGTACGGCTCGCGCCAGCGTTCGCGATGGTAGGGGTCGTCTTTGGGCGCGTAGAGGTAGAGATTCATCTTGTGTGCGCCCATAAAGTCGAGCATGCGCAGGCGCGCCGCGTGCGTCCACGGGACGCCGTAGAAGCCTTCCACGACTCCCCGCCACGCAAGGCTTGGGTAATCCTCCACTGTCATCAGGGGGATAGCTATGCCATCCCACGCTTGCAGAAGCGTGTGGCAGGCGTAGAAGGCGGCGCGGGGCGACCCAGCGCGGATGGTAATCCGCGCGTTCTCGACGGTGAGGCGGTAGCCCTCGCGCAACAAGCTGGGATCGTGTTCTACGAACGCTGTCCAGCCGC
>Ga0308416_1000310_pt1 | contig 17582 bp, 10 predicted proteins | sample HotsprSampleOS60_FD_203468 | JGI IMG/M metagenome (GOLD analysis project Ga0308416, IMG submission 203468) | Hot spring phototrophic mat microbial communities from Octopus Spring, Yellowstone National Park, Wyoming, United States - 20090730_OS60 ... | reverse complement strand
ATGCCGCCGCCGCTGAAGACCGCGATGTTATCTTCGACGCGTGCGCCCTCCAGGAGCGCCGTCACCCCGCCCCGCACGCGCAGGCCGCCGCCGCCATACCGGCACGTGAGTTGATCTTGACCGGAGGAAGCGTCCTCGATTGTGCTGAAAGTCAGCCGCCCCCCACGCACGACGACCTGCGTCAGCGTGAACGCGCCGCTCGCCGAGCTATCCACATGCACGTCAAAGGCGCGATCGAGGAGCACACTATTGTCCACTTCAATCGTGATCGGCCCCTGGATCGTCAGCGTGCCGCTCGCGCTGCCGACGTAGGCATCCAGGTCGCCGTCGTCGTTGTCGTTGTTGTCGCCGCCGGGGACCGTGCGGCTGATCGTCACGGTCGTCAGGCCGGTATCGAAGATGATCACATCATTCCCCGGTGTGCCGGCCACTTGACATCCAGCGAACGGTACGTTGGTATTCGCCGTTTGAATCGCCTCGCGCAGCGAGCAACCGGTCGTTGCGCTGGCATCGAAACGGTCGAACCCTAATGTCACGGTGATCGTGCCTGCATGAGCATGATTGGCAAAGATAACGCTGGCAACAGCGGACGCTGCGACCAGGATGAACGACTTCAGAGCGCGTAGGGACATCACGGTCTCCTTCAATGAACGTTAAGGATTGATTGGGCCACTATTCTTAACAACTTGTCAAAACTTGTCAAGTTAGGCTGGCCGGCTGCATGGTGTAGCAAGGCGATCATGCCCGGCTGCGGTCAGGCGACGTTCAGCGTCCGCACGGCCAGCGCGAGGTTGACGGGTTGCCCTCTGCGCTGCCGGCTGAAGCTGATCCGCAGGTCGCGCCGCGCGCGAGTGATGCCGACGTAGAGCAGCCGCAGCCGCTCCGCGATGTATTCCAGGCGCGCCTCTTTGATCAAATCCCCGCCTGCGTCGCGCTGGCCGGCCAGCGCCTCCAGTTGCGTGCGCGCTTCCAGCGCGGGGTCGCGCCCGTCTAGGTACCACAGTTGCCCACGAAAGCCCCCGTCGGCGCTGTGCGGGAACTCCACCTCGTCCACGCTGATCAGATACACGCGGTCCCATTCCAGCCCTTTCGCCTTATGCATGGTGGTCACTGTGACTTGGCCGGGCGCGGGCTGAAAGCCGGCATCGGCCAGGAAGTTGCTCGGATAGCGCCGGCGATTCTCGGCGATCGCGCTCAGCTCGCGGGCAGCGTCGGCGAGCTGGGCCTGAGGGTGGGTCAACATGTAGCGGCGCAGGCTGGCGGCCAGGCTGTGCGCGATGGCCAGCTCCGCGTCGGCGCTGAAGAGCTGCTGGGCGATGGCCAGCACGAGCTGGTCAACCGGCAGGAGGCTGGCCCGCAGCCACTCGGCAGCGTGGTTGGCCCACGCGCGGAGGGCGGCCCACTCCTCGGCATCCGGCGACAGGTTCGGTGGCAGGGCCGGCTGGCCATCCGGCGCGGGAAAGAGCAGGGCTTCGGGCTGGGCGCTGCGCAGCAAGGTTCGGAAGCGCCGGTCGTTCTGCGCATCCTCAAGCAGCGCGGCGCGCACGTCGGCTAGGCTGCCCAGGTGGGTCGGCTGGCTACAAAAGCGCAGCGCGTGGGCCAGGGCGCGTGCGACCTTGCGCACCGACGGAGGGTTGCGCAGGTGATCCTGGTAGAGCGCCTTGTCTGGGTAACGCGCCTGGAGCTTCTGCAGCGCCTGGGCGACGCGCTGGCCGAGGGCGTTGGTCGGCGTGAGGATGGCGCAGGTGCGGTCAGGATGGCGGAGGACGTAGTCCACTGCTCCCTTGGCCACTGCCTCGATCTCGTCCGCCTCGTCCTGGAAGCCTCGCACGCGGATGTCCCCTTCGGCGGGGTTCTGCTGGGGGTCGTCAGGCGAGGTGGGGTGGATCAACACGTCGTCACTCAGCGCGTGTTCGCGCACCCAGGGTTCGGGGTGCGCCCGCCTGGCCCACCGCACCAGGGCGTTGGCGAGCCGGATGATCGGCGGCGCGCTGCGCCCGCTGACCGAGAGCGGCATCACCGTCACCTCGGGGCGCTGCATGAAGCGGCGAAATAAGCGCACGTCCGACGCGGTGAACGTGGTCATGATCGCCTGGTTGGGATCGCCGACCCGCACCCAGTTGCCGTGGTCGCGCGAGAGCAGCTCCAGCATCAGCTCCTGGAGCGGCGTGCTGTCCTGCGCCTCGTCTTCTAAGATGAAGGGCCAGCGCTGGCCGAGCCGGCGACGGAAGTCCTCGTCGTTGTTCAGCGCGCGCACCGCCGCCCAGAGCAAATCGTCGAAGTCCAGCCGGCCGGTGGCCCGCATGGCGCTGTCGTAGCGCGCGTAGATCGCCGCGCCGAGCTGCAAGAAGGGCGAGGCGTTGATCTGCGCGCCCGCGCAATAGTCGCAGACCGCTTCGGACGTCAGGCGGAGGTTTTTTGCCACCCGGACGACCTCTTTGCCCAGGCGGGTGGTGTCGTCGCGCCACCGCGCCTCCGCCTCCGCGCGCTGTTGCGCGGTGAGGCTCTCTGCGATCATCGCCCGCCATCGCGCGCCCTCGCGCTGAATCACCCACTCGGTCGCGTCGAGCAACGTTTGCTCGCTGCTCAGCTCGTCGTCCACGCGATAGTCGTAGGCCACGCCGGCCAGGTCTGGGCGCTCGCGGACGATGGCGTTGGCCAGGCTGTGCAAGGTGAGCACACGGAAGCCGGTCGCGTCCGAGCCGGCGGCGCGGAGCATCGCCCGAATCCGCGCCCGCACGTTCTCCACGGCCGAGTTGGTGAAGGTCACCACCAACACTTCGGATTCCGGCCCGACCAACCCCTGGCTCAACAAGTGAGCGGCCAGCGCTGCCAGGGTTTGGGTCTTGCCGCTGCCGGGCACGGCTGCGATCGCCAGCTTCCCGCCGCGATAGCCGGCGACGATCTCATGCTGCTGCGCTCTTAACCTCATCGCTCGCCCACCCGCGCGGCGTTCGCGTTCGCCCCGCCGACCCCCATTCGCTCGAGCGCGCCGGCCAGCATGCTATCGTCCTCCTCGCCCGAAGCATTCAGGGCGCTGGCGAAAAGGTAGATGCGCGCATCACAGCGGAAAGCCAGGCCGCCGACGACCCGCGCAAGCAGATCGCGGCTGGCGCGCTGTTCGTCGGCGTCGGTCCAGCCATCGCCCGTCCAGCCGGCCCGCGAGAGGACATACGGATGGGTGAGCGGCTGATGAAAGCGCTGGTGCCAGCTTGGGCTGCGGATGTCCAGCCAAAATTGGTAGCGCGAGCGATAACCGCCGGTCAGATAGGTGTGGGCCGGCGCCAGCAGCACGTGGCCGGCGGGCACCTCCGGCAGCCGCTCAGGCGCATACTCGGCGGCCAGCAGGCGCTGGGTCAGCGCCTCGACGTAGGCCAGGTCCAGCGCGTCTTCGTGCGCCCCCGGCGCGCGGAGGCCGGCGAGCTGGAAGGCGCGGCGGAAGGCGCGCGCCGACGCCACGAGCTTGGCGCAGACCGCGGCTGCCTCGGCGTCCGCGGCCAAGACGAAGCCGGGCTGGCTGAGCACCTCAGCGCCCAACCGCTCCCAGAATACGTCCAGCGGCAGCGCAGCCTGGGCGGCCTCGGCCAGCCAGGCGCGCAGCGCGGCGTAGCGGGCTTGGAGGGAAGGGTCAATCGGCGTGCCCGCGCCTTCGCGCTGGCCGGCTTCGACCAGGCGCTGGGCGCGCAGCACGTCCAGGCCGGCGATCACGCCCGCCAGCGCGCGCGCCATGTCTTGGGGCGTGACCCGGCCGTCCAAATCCGCGCGCGCCAGGCGAGCGAGGGTGAGCAGGGCGCGCACGAGCGGTTGATCGATCAGCGGGCGCGAAGGCCGCAGCGTATGGAGGCCGATCTGGTGCGCGCCCAGCCGCTCGGCCAGCTCAAATTGTAGTATGTCCTCCACCATCGGCGCGACGACCGCGATCGCGCTGGCCGGCGTGCCCTGCGCCACCAGGGCGGCGATGCGCTCGGCCACCGCCTGGACCATGTTCACCCAGTAGCGCGGGCAGGCGAATTCCGCCGTCTGCGGGTGAGGGAGGCAGGCCGGCCGCCGACGCTCGATGATCGCCTCCATCAGCGCGCGGGCGAAGTGGGCAGGCGAGGGCGGCGCGCCGTCCGCCAGGCGTGCATCTGGGACGTGCTCCACTTGGTCGCAGGCCGCGCGCAGTGCGCGAGCCGATTCCGGCTCAGCGCCCAAGTTCAATCGGTATCCGCCTGGGTCATCTTCCACCAACCAGGCGTCCTCCGCCGTCTCCAGCAGCAGGCCGAGGAAGTCATGGATCACCGGCGCGCCTTCCTCGATGTTGTCGGCCAGGACGTGCCGGTAGTGCGCGGCGACATACTCGCGGTAGAAGTCTGCCGAGAGCAGGTGGGCGCGGAACAGCTCGACGCCGAGCGAGAAGTCCACCAGGCCATGGGCCAAACAGAATCGGCGGAAGTCCAGCGCAACCGCTTGGGCGGCTTGGTAGGCGCGCCGGCGGCTGGCCTCACCGCGCCAGGCCGCGCTCAGCCGCTCGGCCAGCGCCTCCAGTGGAAAGCCGGTGAGCGCGGCGCGGTTCATGTTGTCGAGGATTTGCACCAGCAGCCGCGCGCGCGTCATGCGCAAATCGCTGAATTGGTCGAGGTAGGGCGCGATGAGCTGGTCGAGGAGGTACTGGGCCAACTCGACGTTCACCCAGATCGGCTCACGCGCCGACGCGGGGAAGCCGGCGCGAGGCGCGATGCGGGGGAAGAAGAGCGCCACGTGGCGCTGGATCAGGCCGGAGAAGGTCTCGATGTGGGGGAGGAGCCGGCGTTTGGTCGCGCCCAGCGCGAGCTGAAAGCGCCGCGCGCCGGACTCTTGGGGCACGAGCACCAGGATGCGGTCGGGGCGCACACCCGCGTCGAGCAAGGCGGCAAACTGTTGCACCAGGCGCGCCGTCTTGCCGGTGCCGGGGTGCCCTACGAGGTAATACCTGCCCATGCGCAGCCGACCGCGCCGGCTGTCTCATTTGTTCGAGATGTGGGTGATCTTGAACTTCATCACACCCTGGGGGGCCTGCACGGTGACGACGTCGTTGACCTTGTGGCCGAGCAGCGCGCGCCCAACCGGGGATTCATGGCTGATCCGGCCATTCTGTGGATCAGCTTCCGCGGAGCCGACGATCAAATACTGCTCCTTATCGCCCGTTTCCATATCAACGATGGTCACGCGGCTGCCCAGGCGCACCTCGTTGGCCGGGCCTTTGTTCTCGATCACCACTGCGTTGGCCAAGATCGCCTCCAATTCTAGGATGCGCCCCTCGACGAACGCTTGCTCGTTCTTGGCGTCCTCATACTCCGGGTTCTCCTCGACCTCGCCCTCGGCCATTGCATTATGCAAGCGCTCGGCGACTTCGGCTCGTCGTACCGTCTTTAGGTACTCCAATTCTTCTTCCAGCTTTTTCAAGCCTTCAGGAGTCAGATACTGTTGTTCAACCATGATGCTTAACCTGCCTTCTCTTAAGAGAGTTTACATAATGATGCGCTGGCCTCGTTTGGCAGCCACGAAGCCCTCGCACCATCGTGGGCCTACATCTTGCCGGCCCGACATAAGAACCAAAATAGAGGCGCTTGATAAACGCCTCTGGCCGACCAGCAGCGCGGGGAGTATAGCATATGCCTTCGCTCAGGCCTTTCATCGGGTGCGTTCACTATGGGGGCAACATAGCGCGCCTTCTAGGCAGCGGCCAAAGGATGCTGTGCCTTCTAATTTCGCGTTCTCCGTGTCTCCGCGTGAGATCAGCCCTGCCCTCCACCGCGAATGCACCTCCTCCATAGGTGCATTCACCAAACATAGGTGCATTCACCAAAAGGGGCCGCTGCTTGCGGGTTGATAACCGGCAAAAGTTGATTCACGGAGGGTGGGCGATGGCAATGCCGTCGCCCACCCAGGATCCTGCCCCTAACCGTGAACCACCTTCCTCCACCGGCGCGACTGCCTATAATCACGGTGCACAAATTCGGCGCACTGCCCACCATGTCCATCCTCGAACCGCTCTCCATCGAGTGCACCAGCCACAGCGAAGCGCAGACTCAGCGCTTGGGCATGCGCCTGGGGACAGTCCTGCCGCGCCACGCCATCGTCGCCCTCCAAGGGCCTCTGGGGGCCGGCAAGACCAGCTTCGCGCGCGGCATCGGCATAGGCTGGGGCGCCGATCAAATCCTCCGCAGCCCGACGTTCACCTTCATCCAGGCGCATCACCGTTCACAGGACAACGCCGTGCTCTATCACATTGACCTTTATCGCGTTGAAAGCGACGCCGATCTGCTCACCCTCGGCCTGGAAGACGCCCTATCCGACGAGGATGGCATCGCCATCATCGAATGGCCAGAGCGCATCGCCGACCTCATCCCGCCCGACGCGATCTACGTCCGCTTTGCGATCACCGACGAGACCCATCGTCAGCTCAAGATCGCGACGCAGGACACACATACCTGGCAGGTGCTGCTCAAGTTTCGCAAGCTGGCCTTCGGAGTGTGAACATGGGCGATGTATTGCTCGCGCTGGACACGTGCACCCGCCGCGCCAGCATTGCGCTGCGCGACCAGACCACCCTGCGGGCAGAGATGACCTGGGAGGCACAGCGCCACGAGACCGCGACCGTTGCTGCGCGCGTGCGCGACCTTATGCAAGCCTGCCGCATCGCGCCTCAGGACCTGGGCTGCGTAGCCGTCGCAATCGGGCCAGGGTCATTCACCGGCGTGCGCTGTGGCCTGGCGATTGGCAAGGGGATCGCCGTGGCACGTGGCCTGCCGATGGTCAGCGTCACCGCCTTCGACGTGCTCGCCCACGCCCAGCCCCCACAGCCTATGCCGATGCTAGCGGTGCTGGAGATCGGCCGCAACCGGGTGGCCACATGCCCCTACGAATGGCATGGGGATGCCTGGGGCGTGGCCGGCGAGTGGCACACCTGGCGATGGGATGAGCTGATCCAGGGCCTCGCGCCACCGCTCTACGTGTGCGGCGATCTATCCGCAGAGTTCATCGCCGCGTGTGCGCAGCGCGTCACGATCGCGCCGGCTGCATACAACATGCGCCGCGCGGGGTTTCTGGCAGAATTAGGCTTTGCTCGTTGGCAACACAACGAGGTAGATACTCCGATGACCCTGACGGCGGTTTACCTATAAGTAAGTGCGCACGATGAGCAGCCCAACCGAGCGCGTGAGCAAGGCTCGCCTGTCTGCTCGTGTCCGCATCGCCCCGATGACGCTGGATGACATCCCGGCGGTCATGGCCATCGAGCGCGCTTCCTTCCCCAGGCCCTGGCCGGAGCGCGCCTACCGATATGAGTTAACGGAGAACCCCAACGCTTACTTCATCGTGGCGCATCTGCCTATTACAGACGCCGCATCCCCACCTTCGCCCTGGCGCAAGCTGGCTGCCCGGCTGGGCCTCTTGACGCCCGCGCCCAATGGTCCGCCGTTGGTCGTCGGCTTTGCCGGCATGTGGGTACAGGTGGGCGAAGCGCACATCGCCACCATCGCAACGCATCCCGATTGGCGAGGGCGCGGCATCGGCCAGCGCATCCTCCTGGCATTGCTGCGCGAGGCGCAGCGCCGCCAAGCGCAGACCGTGACGCTGGAGGTGCGTGTCAGCAACTTGCCCGCCCAGCGCCTCTACCAGAAGTATGGCTTTCGAGAGGTAGGCCGGCGCAAAGCCTACTACCAGGACAACCGCGAAGACGCCCTGCTGATGACGATCACCGACTTCGCCCTGCCTGACTACCAGGCCCGCCTGGACGCCCTGGCCGCTGCGCTGGCCGAGCCGGCAGCGTAGCGCGTGCCTGCGCCGCGCTGCTCACCTCTCGCGCACGGCTGCTCGGATCGTCCCAAGCGCTCACACGTCTCGTCCCGCCGTGATGGCCGCATACCAGCTTGGATGTTCTTCTCGCAGGCGCGCCCACTCCGCGCGCGTGTATACGAACAGGTCGATCCCAACCGGAAAGCCGACCGGCAACAGCGCAGCCGCCCGCTCGTGCGCCGGCTTGTCCGACGCGCCGACGATCAAGCACAGATCTACGTCGCTGCCTGGCCGTGGCTGCCCGGTGACCCATGAGCCAAACCAGATCGCGCGCTCGATCTCCGGATGCTTCTCTCGCAAGGCAGCGACGTAATTTGCGACGGCCCGCTCGACCTGCGCGCGGTCAACCGATTTGATCACGACAGAAGGTGAGGATGGCTTCGGCATACTCGATAGCGCGTTCTGCCTCCAAGCGAGTGTAGAAGTCGGTCGGCGCGCCGGAGTCGAAGCCGTTTGGATAGCGCGTAAGGATGTAGTGCTTATCCAGCGCGCGGGCATAGTCTATCAGCTCAGCCGGTGGCTGAACATCAGCAGGCAAGTTGCCGAGCAGCACGGTGAGCGTATGTCCCCACGCATCCATCCCGCGCCGCTGGAAGAGCGCCTTGATGGCTTTCTCGGCCGCCTGCTGTGCAGCGAAGCAACTCCATTCGTGGTCGCCGGCCTGGAGCGCATTCCGCGCATGGCGCAGGTCGGCCTGCGCCTGCCTCAGCCAGTCCAGGTAGCGATTGCTCATCGCGCCGATTCGCCCGCGCGAGCGAACTTCAACACGGCCGCCGCCAGCTTATACGGATCGTGCCGCCAGGGGTGCTCATCGTCGGCCAAGTCAGCCTGCGCCACCTCCACGCTGCTGCCGTCCACGAACGGCTCAGCCATCACCGCCTCTACCCCCTCCGGCTGCGCGTAGATCCGATTGTTGGCCAGCACTACATCCACAATCCCTGGCCCGATATGCTGCTCTAACGCCCGCACGTGGTCGCTCATCGTGAAGTGGTCGGTCTCGCCGCGCTCGGTGGCCACGTTGCAGACGTATACGCAGCGCGCGCGCGTCTCGCGCAGCGCCTGGGTGATCCCCGGCACAAGCAAGTTGGGCAATACGCTGGTGAACAGGCTGCCCGGCCCAAGCACGACCAGGTCGGCTTCGAGGATTGCCTTCACCGCTTCTGGATAGGCCAGCGGGTCGCTCGGTTCCAGCCACACCCGCTCGATCGGCCAGCCGCGCTTGCCGATGGACGACTCACCGCGCGCCGGCGGGGGCGGCCCGCCGGCCATCACCTCGGCGGGCGCCTTGTACTCCGCGCAGAGCGTCACATCGGTCAATGTGCTGGGCACGATCCGCCCCTGGCTGGCCACCACGCGGCTGGACTCCAGGATCGCGCGCTCAAAGCTGCCGGTCAACTCGGCCATGGCAATGATGAACAGGTTGCCGAATGAATGGCCGCTCAGCCCGTCCCCGCTGGCGAAGCGGTATTGCATGAGCTGCGAGACCAGCGATTCGTCGTCGGCCAGCGCCGAGATGCACATGCGAAAGTCGCCGGGGGGAAGCACGCCAAACTCGCGGCGCAGCCGGCCGGAGCTGCCCCCATCGTCGGCCACGGTGACGATCGCGGTGATGTTGCTGGTGTGCGCCTTCAAGCCGCGCAGCAACGCCGCCAGCCCATGTCCACCGCCGATCGCCACGACCCGTGGCCCGTGCGAGGTGATGTGTTGCTGGAGCAGCTTCTTGACGATCGGTTGGGTGTCGTGGCCGCGCACCGACTCGACCAGCGTGCGGTTGAGCCGGTATAGGCCCAACAGGAACGCACCCAGCCCCAACGTGCCGAGCAGCAGGGCCCGCCCCCAGCGCGGGATGAACTGGAGCGTCAAATAATAGAAAATAGCCGGCAGCGGGGCTTCGCGGTAGATCTCGACCAGGACAAACCCAATCCCCAACCCCAGCATGGTCACGCCGACGAGCATCAGCAGAAACCAGCGCTTGACGCGCAAGCCGGGGATGAACCACAATAACGTGGGACGCTTCAGCAGTGTGTGCTTCATCTGAGGCAGCTTCGATTGTACCTAGCCCGTGTTGCGTAGGCCGGCGCTCACCCCGTTGATCGTCAGCTCGATCGTTCGCCTGAGCGCGGCTTCCTCGGCGTTATCCCCTGTGCGCTGGCACGCGCGCAGCCGGCGGATCATCTCCACCTGGATGTAATTGAGCGGGTCCACGTATGGATTGCGCAGGCGGATTGACTTCTGGAGCACCGGCTCGTTATCCAGTAAGTTGGCTTGGCCGGTGATCGTCAGGATGGCATCGCAGGTGCGCCGAAACTCCGCCTCTATCGTTGCGAAGATCCGTTCGCGGATCGCGTCATCCTCCACCAGCGTGGCGTAGCACCGGGCGATCCCCAGATCGGCCTTGGCCAGGCTCTGCTGGGCGTTGTCGAGCGTGGTTTGGAAGAATGGCCAGCCGCGGTACATCTGGCGCAACAGATCGCGGGCAGCGTCGCCGCGCTCAAGCATGGCCTGGAGCGCGCTGCCCAACCCATACCACCCAGGCAGCACAAAGCGGCTTTGCATCCAGGAGAACACCCAAGGGATCGCCCGCAGGTCATGTACGGTGCGCGTCTGCCTGCGATAGGCCGGCCGCGAACCCACCTTCATCTTGCTGATCTCGGCGATAGGCGTGGCCTGTGCCCAGAAGGTCAGGAAGTCGGGGTCTTCATACACCAGCGCGCGATAGGCAGCAAATCCCCGCTCGGCGATCGCCTCCATCGTCGCCACCCATTCAGGGGGGATGGGATCGGGGTGCTCGGCGTAGTAAATCGCCAACAGCGCGCCGTAGGTCACCTGTTCCAGATGCCGGCGCGCCAGTTCGGGGTCCTGATAGCGCGAGGAGATCACCTCTCCCTGCTCGGTGATTCGGATGCGGCCATCGAGCAGGCCAATTGGCTGAGCCAGGATCGCGCGCGCCGCCGGCCCACCGCCGCGCGCGATCGTGCCGCCGCGCCCGTGAAAGAGCGTAAAGCGAATGCGGTGCGCACGGCAGGTCTCGGCGATCGCCGCCTGTGCTTTGTATAGCTCCCAGTTCGCTGTGATGTAGCCGCAGTCCTTATTGCTGTCGGAATAGCCGAGCATGATCGTCTGCTCGTCGCCCTGGTCGCGCAGGAAGTCACGATAGGTCGGGTGGGCGAACATCGCGCTCAACACGCGCGCAGCCTGGCGCAGGTCTTCGCGCGTCTCGAAGAGTGGGACGATCGGCAAGGCCACACGGCACCACCTCATCAAGAGCAAAGTCTCCAACACGTCGGATAGGCCGTTGGTCATGCTGATGATATAGACGCCGATCGACTCGCGCCCGTAACGAGCGATTGCCTCGCGGGCCACCATCAGCGGTTCGGTCACGATGAGCACGTCGTTGCTCGGCATCCCGATTCGATCTAGGGTGCTCTCGCCTGGGCGCGCCAGTTGCTCAGTGAGCAAGGCGACCTTTTGCGCTTCGTCGAGCTGGGGGTAGTTGGGGCAGATCCCGCTGCGCGCGAACACTTCAGCCACGGCTGCCTCGTGCCAGGCCGAATGTTGTCGCAGGTCCAGGCGCGCCCAATGCGCGCCAAACGTCGCCACTTGGTGCTGGAGGTCGCGCAGCTCGCCTTCGGCCAGCATCGCCCCGCGCCCGCGCCGCAGGCTCTCGCTCACCACGTCGAGCGCGGCGCTCATCTCCTGCGCCGAGAGCGTGCGCGGCAGCGCCAGCGGCAGGCTGATCGTCGGCGAGAGCCTGAGCGAGGGTCGGTTAAGGGTGAGCGGATACAGGGGATAGGTCTTGGCCTGTTGAATCGCGGCCTGAGCGCGCTCGGCCAAGCCAGCCATCACGGCGCGGTATGGCTCGTTGAGGTAGCGTTGAGCGATGCCCTGCGTCTCGGGCCAGCGCTCAAGCTGGGCGACCAGCGCCGCCAACTCTGGCGTGATCGCGTCGCGGTTCGTTGAGATGCTTAACGCACGCGACAACGCGCGCAGCGCTTCATAAGCCTTGGTCAGCGCACACTCGCGATGCAGGCGCAGCGTTTCGGCGGTGACTTGGGCGGTGACGTTGGGGTTGCCGTCGCGGTCGCCGCCGATCCATGACCCAAACGTCAGCCAGCGCCGTGGGACGCGCACGCCAGGGTAGTGCTTATCCAGCGCCGCTTGGAAGTCGTCGTAAAGCTGTGGGATGACTTGCCACAGGGTGGCCGTGAAGTACCACAGGCCGGTCTTCACCTCGTCGGTCACCGCCGGCTGCGCGGCCCGCGAACGGTCGGTCAGCCAGAGCGTGGCGATCTCGCGGCGGATCGCTTCACTGAGCGCTTTGCCGTCGGCGCGCTGCCCCGCTTCCCCTTTGAGCAGATCACTGAGCCGGCGCAGTTTGGTCAGCACCGTGCGCCGTTTGGACTCGGTGGGGTGAGCGGTGAAGACCAGCTCAATAGAAAGCTTGTCCAACATGGCTTGCAGCGCTTCGCTCGTCACCCCGCGCGACTTTAGCGCGATCAGCGCTGCTTCGATGGATTCGCGGATCGGTTCGGCGCGCCGGCCAGCAGCTCGCTCGGCGCGGTAGTGCCGCAGTTTGGCCGTGCGGTGATGCTCTTCGCACAGGTTCACCAATTCAAAATACGTCGTGAACGCCATCGCCATCTCATAGGCTTCGTCCACGCTCAGCCCGGCGATCACCTGGCGTAACTGCTCGGCAGCATCTGGCTCGCCAGCCCGGCTGCGCTTGGCCAGCAAGCGGATGTGCTCCTCCAGCGCGAGCGTCTCCGGCCCTTCCAGCGCCGTGATCATCTCGCCCAGTAGCCGGCCCATGAAGTTCACTTGCTCAGCCAGTGCATCGCTGCTGGCCATCTCCGCTCTCTGCTTCGTCCCGTCGCCAAGCATGCCCCGCAAATATACTTCGCGCCTCTCATGCACCCGTGGCGAAGCGCAAGTCTCCTCGCAATGACTCGCAACGATCGGTCCGCGAGCGATTGATTCGCGCACCCCTCAAGCAGCGCGCGAATCATATAGTGGTAAAATCGATATAAACACCATCAACACGACCGACCTGCCCTTCTCATCAGGCGCGGACGTTAAGACGTCCGTGCTCACTTTCGTTTAAGGACCGGTGAACGACAATTTATGGAAGTTGGACTCAGAAGCCTAAAAGCGCTGCGCATCAGCCTAGCCTCTCCTGAGCAAATCCGATCATGGTCATACGGAGAGGTCACCAAGCCCGAGACGATTAACTACCGCCGCCTGCGTCCGGAGAAAGACGGCCTGTTTGACGAGGCGATCTTCGGCCCGACGCGCGACTATCAGTGCTACTGCGGCAAATACAAATCCGCCCGCTATAAGGGCATCATCTGCGAAAAGTGCGGCGTGGAAGTCACCAAGGCCAGCGTGCGGCGCGAGCGGATGGGACACATCACCCTGGCGGCGCCGGTGGCGCACGTCTGGTATACCCGGCGCGTGCCCAGCTTCCTCGGCACGCTGCTGGACATCAGCCGGCGCAACATGGATCGCGTCTTGTACTTCGCCCAATACGTCGTCACATACGTGGACGAGGAAGCGCGCCAGCGCGCCCTGCGCCGCTTGCAAGAGGACCACGAGCGGCGCATCGCCGAGTTGGAATCCAAGATGCGCGCCCAGGAAAGCAGCGCCAGCGGCCGGCTGCTCAAGCAGTTGGTCAAGCTACAGCAGACGCTGGACGAGATCAACCAGCGATACGACGACCTGCTCCAGGAGGAGACCGAGGCGCTGATGAAGGTCGCGCGCCGCGTCCAGCGCGAGATCGAGGCCAAGACCAACAAGACGATCCGAACGCCGATCGTCTTCGAGCTGGCCGAAAGCAAATTGCTCCAGCCCACCAGCACCGTCGTCGTCCAGGAGGGCGAAACGGTTGACCGCATCCACCTCACCGCGCTCAGCCGGATCGTCAAGGAGCACCTGGACACCCTCGAGAACCGCATCAACGAAGAGCGCGAGCGCGAGACGAGCAAGATCAAGGGCGAGATCGCCATCTTGCAAGGCAAGGTGGACGACGAAGCGCGCCAGCTCAGCGAGCGCCTGGCGGAGGAGATTCAACAGCTCACCGCCCGCTACGCCGCCGACAAAGAGGACCTGGAGAACCTAGCCGTCTGTCAGTTCATGCCCGAGAGCCGCGTCCGCGACCTCAAGATGAAGTTCGGCCAGGTCTTTAAGGCCGACATGGGCGCCGAGGCGTTCTACGAGATCTTGCGCCGCATGGACCTGGACCAGATGGCCAAGGAGCTTTGGCGCGAGGTGCGCCATTCGCTCAGCAAGGTCAAGAAGAAGAAGGCGATCAAGCGGCTGCGCATCGTCGAGGCGCTGCGCAAGAGCGGCAACCGGCCGGAGTGGATGATCCTCACCGTCCTGCCGGTTATCCCGCCCGACCTGCGCCCGATGGTCCAGCTCGACGGCGGGCGCTTCGCCACATCCGACCTGAACGACCTGTATCGGCGCGTGATCAACCGCAATAACCGGCTGAAGCGGCTGCTCGAACTCGGCGCGCCCGACGTGATCGTGCGCAACGAGAAGCGCATGCTCCAGGAGGCGGTGGACTCGCTGATCGACAACAGCCAGCGCGGCAAGGCGCTCAGCCGGCGCGGCCGGCGCGAGCTGAAGTCGCTCAGCGACATGCTCAAGGGCAAGAAGGGCCGCTTCCGCCGCAACCTGCTGGGCAAGCGCGTGGATTACTCCGGCCGCTCGGTGATCGTCGTCGGGCCGACGCTGAAGCTTCATCAGTGCGGCTTGCCCAAGACGATGGCCCTGGAGCTGTTCAAGCCCTTCGTCATCCAGAAACTGGTGGAGCTGAACTACGCCAACAACCTGAAGGGCGCCAAGCGCCTGATCGAGCGCGAGCGGCCAGAGGTATGGGAAGTGCTAGAAGAGGTGATCAAGACGCGCCCAGTCTTGCTCAATCGCGCCCCCACCCTACACCGCCTGGGCATTCAGGCCTTTGAACCGGTGCTGGTTGAGGGGAAGGCGATCCAGCTCCACCCGCTGGTGTGCCAGGCTTTCAACGCCGACTTTGACGGCGACCAAATGGCCGTGCATGTGCCGCTGAGCGGCATGGCGGTTGAGGAAGCGCGCAAGCTGATGCTGAGCACCAATAACCTGCTCAAGCCTAGCGACGGCGAGCCGATCGTCGGCCCGACCAAAGATATGGTGCTCGGCGTGTATTACCTCACGCTCTGGGATCCACAACCGCACAAAGGGGATGGCCGCGCGTTCTACAGCATTGACGAGGTGGAGATGGCCTACGAACTGGGCCAGGTCCACATCCACGCCAAGATCAAGCTGTTGACCGACACATACTTCGACGACGACCACAAGCGCTACGCGGACAACAAGCCGCGCCGCTGGCTGATCGAGACCACCGTAGGCCGCGCGCTCTTCAACCGCATCGTGCCCGCCGAGATGCGCTTCGTCAACCGCGTGCTCGACAAAGGCGAAGTGCAGCGCTTGGTGAATCAGACCTACCAAGTGCTCGGAGGTGATCGGCAAGCCGAGGTCGTGGCCTTCGTGGACGACATCAAGGACATCGGCTTCAAATACGCCACGCGCTCCGGCGTCAGCATCGCCGTGAGCGACATCGTGGTGCCGGCTGAGAAGGCCGAGATCCTGGCCGCCGCCGACGCCAGAGTACAAGAGGTGGATCGCCAATATCGGCGCGGCTTGTTCACCGAGGAAGAGCGGGAGGCGCGGACCATCGAGATATGGACCGAGGCCAAGGACGCCATCGCCAACGCGGTCAAGAAGTCCATGGACCCGGTGGGCAACCTCAGCTTGATGGCGACCTCCGGCGCGACGAAGGGCGGCTTTATCCCCATCACGCAGCTCGCCGGCATGCGCGGCATGATGGCCGACCCATCCGGCCGCATCATCGCGCTGCCGATCCGCTCCAACTTCCGCGAGGGGCTGGACAACCTGGAGTTCTTCATCAGCACGCACGGCCAGCGCAAGGGGTTGGCAGATACCGCGATGCGCACGGCCGACGCCGGCTATCTCACCCGCCGCCTGGTGGACGTGGCGCAGGACGTCATCATCAACGCCCACGACTGCGGCACGCAGGCCGGCATCTGGATCCGCGCAAGCGACGACGTGGGCGGCCAGAAGATGCGCGAGCGCATCCTAGGGCGCATGGCCGCTGCCGACGTCGTTCATCCGAAGACCGGCGATGTGCTCTGCAAGCGCAACGAGATGATCGACGAGCGGGTCGTCGCGGCGATCGAAGCAGCCGGCATCACCGAGGTCTACGTCCGCTCGCCGCTGACCTGTGAGCTGGAGCACGGCATCTGCCAGATGTGCTATGGGCGAGACCTCGGTCGCGGCAAGCTGGTGGCCGTCGGCGCCGCCGTCGGCATCATCGCCTCGCAATCAATCGGCGAGCCGGGCACTCAGCTCACGCTGCGCACCTTCCACACCGGCGGTGTGGCCACCGGCAGCGACATCACGCAGGGCTTGCCGCGCGTGGAGGAGCTGCTGGAGGCGCGCAAGAAGCCCAAGGCTGAAGCAATCGTCGCCGACATCGCCGGCCGCGTGCACATTGATCGCTCCGAGCGCGACCGCCGGCGCGTGGTGATCACCAACACCCAGATACAACGCGACGTGTATCACGTGCCCGGCAACTGGTCGGTGAAGGTGCAAGACGGCGACGAGATCAAGGACAAGGCGCTGATCGCCTCCCGCGGCGATCAGGAGATGCGCGCCGAGCACGGCGGGCGCGTGGTGCGCGACGGCATGACGATCACCGTGGTCTACGAGAAGAAAGACGAGGTGGAGTATGAGCTGCCGCCTACGGCGCGCCTGTTGGTCAGCGAAGGCCAGGAAGTACAAGCCGGCGACCCGATCACCGAAGGGACGAAGAACCCGCACATGATCCTGAAGGTGCTGGGGCGCGAGGCGTGCCAGTTGTATCTGCTGAGCGAGGTGCAGAAGGTTTACCGCTCACAGGGCGTGAACATCAACGACAAGCACTTCGAGATCATCATCCGCAAGATGACCAACCGCGTGCAGATCACCTCGCCCGGCGACAGCGACTACCTGCCCGGCGACCTGATCAACCGCCTGGAGCTCGCGCGGGTCAACGAACGGTTGGTGGCCGAGGGCAAAAAGCCGGCCGTCGGCGTGCCGGTCTTGCTCGGCATCTCCAAGGCTGCGCTGGCCACCGAGTCATTCCTCTCGGCGGCTTCCTTCCAGCACACCATCCGCGTGCTGGCTGCTGCTGCGATTGAGGGCCGGCGCGATGCGCTGCTTGGCTTGAAGGAGAACGTCATCATCGGCAAGCTCATCCCTGCCGGCACCGGCTTCGACCCGAACGTCGTCCAGGAATACGAGGGCGTCCCGCTGCTCAAGGCCGAGCCGAGCAAGCCGTCGCTGATCCAGCAGGCCGAGATGGCGCTGCTCGGCATTGGTGAGGAAGAGCCGGGCGCGACCGAAGAAGGCCCAATCTCGTTGGAGGAGTTCCTCTCCGGCAACAAGGAAGAGGATCAACGGACGTAAACAAGGCAAAGCGCCGGGTATTTCTTCAAAGGGACAACCTGCTGGGTTGTCCCTTTTGTTTTGCCGCCGGCGCAGGCAACCGAAGGCTAAAGGATGACTTTGCCGAACAGCGACTCGGCCAGCGCAACCGCCAACTGCGCCGTGCGGTTGCGCTCGTCCAACACCGGGTTCACCTCCACGATATCCAGCGAGCGGGCTTTGCCGCTGTCGTGGAGGATTTCCATCAACAGGTGCGCCTCGCGGTAGGTCAACCCGCC
>Ga0308416_1000303_pt1 | contig 17759 bp, 13 predicted proteins | sample HotsprSampleOS60_FD_203468 | JGI IMG/M metagenome (GOLD analysis project Ga0308416, IMG submission 203468) | Hot spring phototrophic mat microbial communities from Octopus Spring, Yellowstone National Park, Wyoming, United States - 20090730_OS60 ... | reverse complement strand
GCCCTAGTACTTGCGTTCCTGGGGCTGGATGCGGGTGATGCGCACCGGCTTGTACTTCACGGTCAGCGTCCCGTTCTTCCACACCAGCGAATGCTTGAGGAAGTTCACGTCGTCGCGCTGCGGATAGTCCTCGCGGTAGTGGCTGCCGCGGCTTTCGGTGCGGGCCAGGGCAGCGAACGCCGTGACCTCCGCCAGGTCGAGCAGCGCGCCCAGCTCCCAGGCTTCCATCAAGTCGGTGTTCCACTTATATCCCTTGTCCTCGACGCGGATGCGCTTGTAGCGCGCTTGGAGTTCATGGATTTTGTCCAGGGCCTCCTCCAAGCCGGCGCCGGTGCGGTAAACGCCGACCTGTTCGTCCATCATCGCCTGCATCTCCCTGCGGATGGTGCTGGGGCGCTCGTCGCCGTTGCTGTTGCGCAGCCGGTCCAGTTGCACTGCGCCGTCCTTGGCAGCGGCGTCTTTGTTGATAGGCCTAAACGAGGCCTGCTTGCAATACTCGGCCATGTGCTTGCCACCGCGCCGACCAAAGACCACCAGGTCCACCAGCGAGTTCGTGCCCAGCCGGTTTGCTCCGTGCACGCTGACGCAGGCCACTTCGCCGGCGGCATAAAGCCCTTCGATGACGCGGCCGGTCTCGTCGGCCAACACGCGGCCATCGTTGTCGGTGGGGATGCCGCCCATCGCGTAGTGGGCGGTGGGCTGGATCGGCACGGGTTCTTTGATCGGGTCAATGCCCTGATAGACGCGGGCAAATTCAATAATGTCCGGCAGGCGCGTCTCCAGGTAATGCGCGTCAACGCGCTTGGGGTTGCCGTCCTCTTCAAAGTAGCGGTTGATCACCTCTGGCCGGAAGTCGAGATAAACGTAGTCCTTGCCGTCCACACCGCGGCCTTCGCGGATCTCCTGATAGATGCAGCGCGAACAGATGTCGCGCGGGGCAAGGTCCTTCAACGTGGGCATATAGCGGGCCATGAAGCGCTCGCCTTTGCCGTTGATGAAGACCGCGCCCTCGCCGCGCGCCGCCTCGCTGAGCAGGATGCCCAGTTTATAGACGCCGGTGGGATGGAACTGGAAGAACTCCATGTCCTCCAAAGGCAACCCCCGCCGCAGGACCGCTGCCGGCAGATCGCCCGTCAGCGAGTGCGCGTTGCTTGTCACCTTCCACATCTTGCCGAAGCCGCCGGTCGCAATTAGGGTTGCTTTGCTGTGGAAGACGTGAATATCACCGGTGGCCAACTGCACCGCCACCACGCCGTCGCACCGACCGTCTTCGATGAGCACGTCAATCACTTGGAACTCATCGAAGAAGCGCACGTTGTTCTTGATGCAGTTTTGGTAGAGGGTCTGAAGGATCATGTGGCCGGTGCGGTCAGCAGCGTGACACGCGCGCATGACCGGCTTCTTGGTCTCGTTGTTGGTGTGGCCGCCAAAGCGCCGCTGGCTGATCTTGCCGTCGGGCGTGCGGTCAAACGGCAGGCCCATGTGCTCCAGCTCGATCACCGCGTCGATCGCCTCGCGGCACATGATATCCACAGCGTCTTGATCGCACAGGAAGTCCCCGCCTTTGATGGTGTCGTAGGCGTGCCACTCCCAGTGATCTTCTTCCAGGTTGCCCAGCGCGGCGCTGATCCCGCCCTGGGCGGTGCCGGTGTGCGAACGGGTGGGGTAGAGCTTGCTGATGACGGCGGTATTGACGGACTTGCTGGCGTGGAGCGCGGCCATCAGGCCCGCGCCGCCGGCGCCGATGACGAGTGCATCGAACTGATGATAGTGAAACATACCAACTCCTTTACCTTAACGGGGATGAACTCCCGACAGACTGAGCAGCAGAGTCCAACACGCGAATCGTCTTTGGTATTGTAACAATAGGTGTTTGCGGCTGGCTTGGATGAAAGTAAACCGCGTTCTTCTTCTGATTGGGGTCGAATAGGCTTAACTCTAAGGTGTAATTGCCGGGCAGCAGATCGGCGGGTAGGGTAAAGCGCACTGCACTCACTTGGACGTATCCGGTGCGCCAGGCATATCCCAGGATGGCCGGCGCGTTGTCTATTTCCAGGACCATGCGCTCGTCGGGTGCGAACAACTTGACGAAAGGCGCAAAGTACCAGAACCAGTATGGCTCATTGGGCGGCTGGCCAACCAGCCATTCGTGGATCACGGTGACTTGTTCGCCTGCGCGGGCCGAATCCGGCGCGTCTAACTTGAGCAGGCGCCAGCCCTCGCCCAGGTTCACCGTCAGCGCATCCGCCGGCGGGGTCTGCGCTGATGGGATGGGCTTGGCCCGGTAAAAGGTCAACACAACCGGCGTTCGATCCGTTCGCTTTTGGCCGGGGATTGTCATGGTGAATGGTTCAGCGTGGGCCAGGGGCGGCGCTTCGGCGATCAGCAGGGCACAGTCCAGCCCTGTTGGATGAATCTGCCAGATGGTGGCGTCTCCCTTGATGCGAATCTCATCGCTGTGCGCCGGCCTGGCGGTCCCAAGTAAGCTGGCCTGCCAGCGCGCGTCCTCCGGCATGTGCAGCGTGCGGCAGCCTAAAGCGCGCCAGCGCTCCGCCAGCCGCATCTGCCAGACCAAAGGCAGGCTATAGGGTCCATCGTGATGATAGGGGAAGCGCCGCACGGCGTCTATCTCGCCGGCGGCGTTCCACCAAGGGATAAACAGGCCAAACGCCCCAAAGGCCGCGAGACCAGCGATCAGCGCGTGCTTTGCCGCTCCGGTCAGGCGACGGTGCAGTTGCTCAGCAAGCGCGAGCGGCGCGCCGGCCAGGATATAAGGCCCAGGCGAGGTCAGCAGCATGTAGAACACATGCACCTTCCATTGCTTCATCAGCAGATTAGCGATTAGCAGCGCCGAGATGACAGGCAGGGCGAGCCAGATCAGCAGCAGCCTGCTCGCGCCGGCCCCGGCCGTTTGAGAGGATGTAAACGCTTTGCCGAGCAAGAGGACCAAGCCGAAGAGCATCATCGCATCCACGATCCCAGCCCGCGCATCGCTCAGGCGATCGCGCAGGTCAAAGGCCGGCGTGTCAAGCTCCACGAAGGTGTTCTCGAAATCTCGCCCGCTGGCGATGCGCAGGACGTGATTCAGAGGGTCCAGATTGACCTGGTCCTCCGCAGCGACGGCGGAGGGCGCGTCCAGCGCGCTGATTGTTGGTCTCGCTGCTGCCGTATAGAGCGCAACGCTCAGCGCGCACATCATCATGCCGGCGACGGCGGCGCGGCGCAGCGCGGGTCGGCGCAGCAGGGTGGGTAGCTTGCTCAATGCCAGTAACCCAACCTGGGCGAGCAAACCGAAGGCGACCAGATAGGTCTGTATCCCCGCCGCGACCCACGCCAGGGCAGCGAACAGATGTCGCGCGTTGCGCTTGACCAGCCCGTTGACGAGCAGCCAGAAGGTGAGTGCGCTGATCGCCTCCAATGCGCCCTGTAGCCATGCCCCGCGCGACACCCAAGCGGCCCACGCGCTGCTGGCCGCCAAGCCGCCGGCGGCGAACGCTGCCCAGGTCCCGAACAGCCGTTTGGTCAGGTCAAAGGCGATGAGGGCGATCGCCGCGCCGAGCATGGCGTTGAGCGCGGTGGCAGCGTAGGCGCTCGGCTCAATCGCCGTCAACAGCGCGTAGAAGTAGCTCGCCCCCGCCGGATTCGGCAGGTTGATGCTGGCCTGGACGCTGGTGGCCGGTAGTTGATCGAACCGGCCATCGGCGATCGCTTCGCGGATTGCGACCCCTAGGCCGTGGGGATACGCGCGATCCAGGTTCTGTCGCACATACCCCAACCCATTGAGCCGAAAGGCGAGGGCGAGCAGGGCGATCAGCGCAGCGAGCGCTGTGCTCCATCCGATGATGGACGTGCGTCGTGTAGAGAGACGGTCGTCACCCACTAACGCAGCGCGGCTTCACCCGTGCCGGCGGCTGCGCCGATGAACAGCGCCGCGATGCCGCCCAGCGAGATCAGCGTCGCAATAGCCACGACCACGCCCATCAGGCCCTTATAGACCGCCGGCCGGTGAGCGAAATAATCGTAGGCCACCTGGCGCACGCCGTTGATGCCGTGCACCACAGCGAGCACGAGCATCACCGCGTAGTAGGTGCGCCAGATGAGCTGCTCGACGGTGACAGGCTCGCCGCTGATGCCCCAGCGCAATTGTGTGCCGGCGAACTCAATCTCGTGCGTGCCGATCAGCACGTGCTGCATCCAGAAGTGGGAGAGGGCGAGAAAGACCAGCGCGAGGCCGCTGTAGCGCATGAACAGCCACATCGCCAGCTCGAAGCGGTTGCGCGCCTGGGGGATGGGTTGTATCTTGCGAACGGTGCGACCAGGGGTCATTGTCGTGGAAGCCATCGTTTCCCTCCTCAGCTATTTCAGGCCATGCGCAAGGTAGTAGCTGATGGACTTGTAGGCCATGATGATGACGGTGGGCGCCAGCAGGATCAGCGTGATGATGATGGACCAGCGCGTTGCCACTTCCTGCTTCTGCCACAGCGACGGCCGCAATTCCAGGATCGCGATGCGCGTGCCGTTCACCGCATGGAAGATCAAGCAGGCGGCCAGCACGATCTCGCCGACGGAGAACAAGGGGGTCTTGTAGACCGCGAGCATGGCTTCGTGGAGCGATGGGTTGAAGGTGGCCATGCTCATGCCGAAGATGTGCGTGCCCAGGAAGACCACGACGCCCAGCCCGGTGATGCGATGCAATAACCACAACACATGCCCGCTGCCACGATAGCGCAGAGACTCACGGGCGGTATGAATCAGAGGAGTCAACATCTCAGTAAACCTCGCACACAGATCGATTCAGCAGAAGTATATGCCCGAATTGGGAGTGGGCATGTCTCATGGTTCAACCTCGGTCGGGCGAAGGCAGCGCCGTCGCCCACCCAGCGTTCTGTCTGCTGGCTGTGAAAACATCAGAGGGCGTGCTCGTAGCTTGAGGGCCGGCATCACTTGACGTCGGTCACTACAACTTCGCCCAAGGTCACCAGGTCATCGGGCCTGCCGGTAGCGAAGCGCAGGCCGTCGGCATCGTAGAAGCCCGTGGCGATGCGCAGGGCGCCGCGAAAGTCTGGGGGAACGCGCAAGGAGAACACCTCGTGAAAGCACTCTCCGGGGTCCCATAGAGATGTGGGGTATTCACCGGCCAGCGGCTCGTGATCGTCCTGCGCGATCAGGCGGCCAGCAGCGTCCAGCGCGTGCACAAACGCCGTGCCGCGTCGCGCGGTGGGATGGACCAGCTCGTACGTCAGCGCTACCGTGAGCACCTGGCCGGCTGCGATCCGTTCCGGCAAGATGGCCTCGCGCAGCCAGATGCCGTCAAAAGAGCCGATGGGGGGCTGCCAGAACACCGGCATCTGTGGGCCTTCGGGGATCTTAAATCGCCCGACGATGGGCGCCACCGGGCGGCCTTCGCGATCTGTCACGGGCAATGCGGCGAAGCTGCCCATGCGCGGCGGCTGGTCAGCGCTCACCGGGTCGAAGGGGAAGACCGCCACGTACAACTTGCCGAGCGCCGGCAAACGGGCGCAGGGCTTCTCGAGGAGGATGTCATACGAATCCACGAAGACATCGCCAGGCCGCCAGTTGGTGCTTGGGTAGTTGCCCAGGTTTGGGTATACGTTGATTGTCCCCAGCACTTCGTTGCCGCGCCCCAAGACGCTGATGCCAAAAGCGTAGTGCCGCCGTTCGGCGCGCAGCGCGCGCCAGGTCAACCTGACCCGTGCGTATTGGCGCATCCCCTCGCGGTCGGGCAGCAGCGCAGTATGCGCGGCGGCGTCCACGAGTTGAACGAGATCGCCGAAGGTCAGCAAAGGAGCGACGTTCTTCGCTTGGACGAGGGCGGGCTGGTAACGTGGTTGAAGATAGGCAAACGGCACGGCCAGAGCAAACAGCCCCATCGCAACCGGCAAGGCTGTGCGCAGGCGGGTTCGTCCTATCAGATACGCCCAGCCGAAGCCTAACAAGCCGGCGTAGGCGGTCAGCGCCGGCATGAGGTAGCGCCCTGGCATGAGGGCCGGATCTTGGTAGAACAGCGCGCGGTAGAGCGGCAGGATCATCATGCTGATGGCCAGCATTGCCAGCAGCGCCAGCGCAGTGCGCACTTTGCTAGCCGATCGGCGAAGGCTTATGAGGCAACCGAGCAAGCCGAGGACGGTGAAGATCGCAAATGCGACATAGGTCCACTCCGCCATCGGCACGTTTCCCCAGCCGAACTTGCCCCAGAAGGTGCGAAAGGTATTTACGAACAAGGCAGGCAGCCAGGCGTCGCGCAGCGAGACCAGCAAGCCCTCGCCGATGACGCTGGTGGGCGCGGCGAGGAGGGGATTATTTGGGTTGCGATCTACCAGCAGCCGGCCGTAGCGCGTTAAGTTGTAGGCAAGATAGGGCAGGGCCAGCCCGGCAAAAGCGCCGTAGCTCAGCGCGAGCTGCGTCAGCCAGCGTCGGAGCGGCCAGCCCATGCGCCAGGCGATGAGCGTCACGCCCAGGCCGGCGAAGCCGAGCAAGGCCAGGGCGTTGTTCTTGGAGAGGAAGGCCAGGCCGAGCGCCAGGCCGAGCGCGAGCGCCGGCTTGTGCGCGTTTGGGCGCGCATCCATCATCCGCAACAGGCAATAGGCAACCAAGGCGCCCATCGCGGTCACCAGCGCGTCGTTATTCACCATCGCGCCGATGAAGATCACCTGCGGGTTGAAGCCAGCGATGGCGGTAGCAAAGAGCGCCGACGCCCCTCCCCTCCCGAAGATCAGGTTGGCGCTGGCTGCGATCAAGGCGACGGCCAGGCCGGTGAGCAACGCCGAGACGGCGCGCGCAGCGTGAAGGGCCAGCATGGTGCCCTGCCAGGGGAAGGCCTCGGCCGGCTGGCGCAGCATGATGCGAAACCCGCGCCGGTTCGATCCCTCCAGCGCAAAATGGTTGAACTCCGGCTGAAGGTCGTCGCTGCGGTCAATCCAGAAGGTGAGGCCGGCGACGATGAGGTAATACAACGGCGGCTGATGCGATTGGTCGAACAGCACCTTCTCGCCGCTCATCGCATCGGGCAGCCCGCGCGCAGAGGCCACATGGTTCACATAGGCGAAGTGGCCGGTCTCGTCGTGCGCTTCCCAGGGTGGGTTGATCGCGCCGTAGAGCAGCGCGAGCGCGATGTGTCCGGCCACGATCAACCACTGCCAGCGGGTGGGCACATGGTGCGGCATGCAGTGCGCTTGATTATCCATCCATGGTCGCAATGTGTTCACGATCAGGGGGTGGGCGACGGCAGCGCCGTCGCCTACAGAGACGAAGCCGCGGGCTGCGTCGGTCTGAAACTCACGGCGAGCAGTGGTGTTAAGGTACATGCGATGAAGCGCACGATCAGCTTTCTCAACGGCGCCTTCGTCGGCGCCCTCGCCGGCGCGCTGCTCGCGCTGTTACTGACCCCGAAATCCGGCCAAGACCTGCGCGACGCGATCAAGCGCGAAGTGGACGACATCATGACCGAAGGTCGCCGCGCGGCTGAGCAGCGCCGGCGCGAGCTGGAGGCGCAGCTCCAGCAACTGTGGGAGTCATAAATGGCTGAGCTCGTCATTGCCGGCTACGCCATAGACGATAAGCTGCTGGCGCGCAAGCCCATCCGCCGTTGCCGGCTGGAGGCGTGCCAGGCCGCCTGTTGTAGCGATGGCGTATGGGTGGATCACGCTCAGGCTGAGCGCATCCTGGCGCACGCTGCGCTTATCCAACCCTTCTTGCCAGAGGCGCGGCGCGACCCGTCGCAGTGGTTTGCTGAGCTGCACGAAGACCCCACTTTTCCTTCGGGCCGCTGCATCGGAACGACCACCGTCGCCGATCCTACGCATCCGAACGGCAGCACATGCATCTTCCTGCGCCCTTCGGATCGCCGCTGTGCCATCCAAGCCGCCTGTCTGGCGGCTGGCCGGCCCGCCTGGGAGCTTAAACCTTACTACTGCTGCCTATTCCCGCTGGTGGACGAAGAAGGCGAAGGTTCAGGTGCGCGCCGTCTGACGCTGGACGACGAGAACGACCTATTTCGGCGCGGCGGCGGTTGCTACGAGCTGTGCGCAGAGGCGCAGCCCGTCTTCCAGGTCTATGCCGAGGAGACGGCGCTGGCGCTGGGCCTGGAAGGCTACCGCCAGCTCTGCCAGCATGCCGGCGTCGCGCCGCGTTTGTAGGCTAGAGCACCAGTTCGCTGGTGCGGATGCGGCTGATGCCTCCGCCGCCTTCGATGCTGCGCCCGCCGCCGAAGCCGCGAAAGTATGGCTCGCCCAACAGCGCTGCGCGATGCGCGGCGAAGAGCATGACCGGAATGCAGGCCACCAGAGGCGTATATACCTCTGGCATCGGGGCAAAGGGCAAGTCGGGCGGTGCTTCTGCCGTCGCCGGCGCGACCTCAATCACTTGCCTGCCGATGGCTTGCATGGCTATCTTGACCTCGGCGGCGCGGCTGGCGTCGCGCTCGCGGGCCGTAATTAGGAAGGTTGGGGTGGCCTGGGCGCGCGCGAAATATTGCAAATGCGCCCACTCTTCCACGTCTTGGCCGAGCGCCGAGTCGCCACTCGCTTCCAGTATCTTGGCCGCGCCGAACTGCGCTGTGCCGAAGTTGGGGCCGCTGCCGCAGAAGACGAACTCGGTCGCTTGGCGCGTGGCCTCAGCCCAGCCACGCGCGGCGTCGTCGCTTAGCGCAATCGTCCGCGCCATCTGGTCAGCCGCGCCCGCTAACGTCGCTCGCCAGGTCGCCACGGATTGGCCGCGCGCTTCGGCGATGCGCAGCGCGCAGGCGAACAGCATGATCAGGGAGGCCAGGTAAGAACGCGCGCCGGGCACCTGGACGCCGTCGGCGCTGGGCAGGTCCGGCACGCGCGTGGTCAGCACGGCGCCGGCTGCTTGAGCGATGGGCGTGTGCGCGCCGCTGGTGATGGCCAACGTGCGCAGGCCGCGCGCCTTGGCCCGCAAGATGCCCTCGATGGTGCGCGTGACGCCGCCTGACACCGAGATGCCGATCACCAAGCTGGTCTGCGCGCGCTGCGCATAATTTGGCACGTCAAAGTTAACCACGCTGTAGCGAGAGAACGACATCGCGTTGTGCGCTTCGGTCGGCAGGCCGGCGATAGATTCAAACGCGAACTCGGTCGCCAGCGCAGCAAAGTAGCTATCGCCACAGCCGACTAGGTGCAGGCGCTCCAGCGAGCGGCAAAAGTCATCGTCCAGGACCTGAGCAGCCTCGCGCATAAAAGGCTCGGCCACCTCGCCCGCCAACTGTGGCAGGGTAAGGATGTGCTCCCGAAAGGCGTTCATCGGGAGGAGATTGTATGCGGCGGCGTGCTGGGGTATGCATTCATGTCCGGGGGCAAGTCTGATCTCACCGCGGAGAACGCAGAGAAAAAGCGGTGCGGCTGATTCGCGGCTCGGTGAACGCACCCGTGCTAGAACTCATCCAGAAACAGTGTCTCGGCAAAATCCCTAATGCACGCCAGACGCACCAGTTTTCAAAGCGCGCACCAAAGCGGCTCAGTAACCAGCGAGCCGGTCGTTCAATCTCCCATCGTCGCTTCTCTCATCTTGCGTTGGGCATATTCACGAATAGAGGCCAATCGTTTAATGTGTCATGCCGGGTCGCTGTGTTGAATGTCAAGAGGTGCGCCTTCGGATTCCTGCGCTACGAAACACCTGGAATCCCGCCAACCGAAGCCCCGCAGGGTCACGATGCACCTCGCCTCACTGTCATGCTGAGTCACTCAGCATGACAAACTGGTATGACAAGCTGAACGATATCCGTAAACGCACCTGTGTAAATCCGAACTCACGTTAGCATAATAAGTACGCCCCCTAATTATTCTTCTGTCTCTCGCAGGCTGCGAGCCTGTGGGAGGATGGCTTTGCCCCTATTCGTGAACGCACCTCCGTGCAATGCCCTTTGCGTTATAAATAAACTGCATGTCGGTGGTCGAGGAGATCAAGCGGCGGGTGGACATCGTCGAGGTGATCGGCAGCTACGTCCAGCTCACCCGCAGCGGGCGCAACTACAAAGGGCTTTCGCCCTTTAAGCAGGAGCGCACGCCCTCGTTCTTCGTCTTTCCGGAGACGCAGACCTTTAAGGACTTCTCCAGCGGCGAGCAGGGCGACGTCTTCTCCTTCTTAATGAAGAAGGAAGGGCTGAGCTTCGGCGAGGCGCTGCGCGCGCTGGCCAAGCGGGCCGGCGTGCGGCTGGAGGAGCGCACGCCCGAACAGCAGCGCAGCGCCGAATACGCTGCCCGCCTGCGCGCGGCGCTGGCCGACGCCGCCGAGTACTTCCACCAGCTCCTGACCAGCGCGCCCCAGGCCGCCGCCTGCCGTGCCTACCTGCGCGAGCAGCGCGGGCTGAGCCAGGCAACGATCGAGGCGTGGCAGCTTGGCTACAGCCTGGCCGACTTTCAGGCGCTCTTGACCCACCTGACGGCGCGCGGCTATAGCGCCCAGGAGCTGGTGGACGCCGGCCTGGTCATCCAAAACGAGGAAGGCCGCCGCTACGACCGCTTCCGCGGGCGGCTGATGATCCCGATCCGCGACCCGCAAGGCGAGGTGGTGGGGTTCGGGTCGCGCGCCCTGGACGGCAGCGAGCCGAAATACATGAACTCGCCGCAGACGGCCGTCTTCGACAAGGGCCGGCTGCTCTTCGGGCTGGACCGCGCCCGCCGCAGCATCCGCGATGAACAAAGCGCTGTGCTGGTGGAGGGCTACATGGACGTGCTGGCCTGCCACCAGGCCGGCTTCACCAACGTGGTGGCCGGCATGGGCACCGCGCTGAGCGAGGCCCAATTGCGGATGCTGCGCCGGCTGGCTCCGCGCATCGTGTTGGCGCTGGACGCCGATGCCGCCGGCGAGCGCGCCATCCTGCGCAGCGTCCAGGTGGCCCGCGACGTGCTCGACCGCGAGGCCGACCCGCTCTTTGACGCGCGCGGCATGATCCGCCACGAATCACGCCTGCAGGCCGATATCCGCGTGGCGATCCTGCCAGCGGGCAAAGACCCCGACGAGCTGGTCTTGAGCGCGCCGGAACAATGGCAAGCGCTTATCGCCGCCGCGCGGCCGGTGGCCGAACACGTAATGGACGCGCTGCTGGCCGGCCACGACCTGCGCGACCCGGCGGGCCGCGCGCAGGCCGTGCGGGCCGTCGCGCCCATCCTGCTCGACTTGGCCGACCCCATCCAGCGCGACGCCTACATCCAGCGCCTGGCCGCGCGGTTGGGCAGCAGCCCGCGCGCGGTGATGCTGACGGTCAACGCGGTCGCCCGCGAACTGCGTGGCCAGGTCAGACCGCAGCCGGCAGAACAAGCCGGACGCCCGCGCAGAGGCAGCGACCTGGAAGCGCACCTGATCGCCCTCCTCAGCCGGCGGCCATCGCTGCTGCTGGATGCCAACGTCGCGCTGACGCGCGCCAACCTGGACGTGCTGAGCGAGGCCGACTTCAGCAATCCTGCCCTGCGCGAGGGCTTCTGCCAGCTCAGCCGCGCCGCGCTCGGCGCGCCGCCCCTCCCCGGCGATGAAGCCGAGGACTGGCTGGCGATCATCGCTGATGAGGAGGTGCCGCTCTTGGACAGCGACGACGACGCTCTGCTGCGCGAAGCGCTGATCCGCACGGCGCTGCGCCTGCGCGAGCGCAACCTGGCCCGCGAGCGGGACGCAATCCATCTGATGATTGAGGAAGCCAAACGCTCTGGGCAGCAAAATGTGGCCGCTCACTATAATAACGACCTACAGCGCGTGTTGACCCAGCAATTGCGGGTGCATAAGGCGCTGCACCTTCGGAGCGCGCTGCCTGTTCTTTGACGGAGGGGTATGGCGAGCAAATCCAAACGCACGCGGACGCACAACGGAGCCAAACCGGCGCCGGACGACCATGTGCTGACCACTCATCGAGAGGGCGAAGCAGAAAACGTGCTGGCCTGGCTCGACGACGAGGTGGGGGAGGCGCAGCCAGAGGATGACGGCGGGTGGCCGACGGGAGACGCGCTGGCGCTGGATGACGAGCAGGCCGAGGCCGAGGCGGTCGCTTACGCGCTGACCAAGACCGATGATGAGGAGGCGCTAGACGACCTGCTCGACTTCGACGAGCAGCAACTGCAAGCGGATGAGCGCGCAGCCGATGGGATTGACCCAGTACGGGCTTACCTGAACGAGATCGGCCATACCCCCGTGCTGACCGCCGAGCAAGAGCTGTGCTTGTTCGCCTTGCTTGACGCGGCGCGGCTGGCCCGCCGGCTGCGGGCAAACGCGCAAGCGCCCGTCTGGGCACAGGCATATGCGCACTTGACCGCGGCCTGGCGCAGCGTCCTGACGGCGTGCGAGGCACTCTCCAGCGCGCCACCCGACCTGGCGGAGATGCTGCGCGCGGCGCGTGAGATGACCGCGCCGGACGCGCATTCAGCCCCCGGCGCGTTTCAGCGCTATTTGCGCGCGCTGGGGTGGGGCCGAAACCCGGACATCGAGCGGATCAGCAAGCCGCTCTTCGAGTTTGCGCTGGCCGCGCTCATCCTGCCGCCGGCGTTCGTCGAGCAGCTCGAAGCGCATGCGGCTCACGTGCCTGACCTGCCTGAGTGGGACGAAGTGAGCGCCTGGTTGCCGGCGCCAGCCGTCTGCGAAGAACACCTGCAATTGGTGACCCAACAGGCCGAGGAGGCCAAAAACACCCTCGTCCGCGCCAATCTGCGGCTGGTGATGAGCATCGCCAAGCGCTATCTGGGGCGCGGCATCGCCTTCATGGATCTCGTCCAGGAAGGGAGCATGGGGCTGTTGCGGGCGATCGACCGCTTCCATGCCTGGCGCGGCTTCAAGTTCAGCACCTACGCCACCTGGTGGATCCGCCAGGCGATGACCCGCGCGATCGCCGACCAAGCCCGCACCATCCGCCTCCCGATCCACTTCATGGACGAGGTCAACAGGCTCATCCATCTACAGCGGCGGATGACGCAGACGCTGGGTCAGGAGCCGACCAGCGAAGAGCTGGCGCTGGAGATGGCGTTAGAGGAAGGGCTGCTGGATGAACAGGAGGCGGCCAGAATAATGGAGGCGCGGGCCAAAGGTGAGGCGCTTGAGCCGGTGTTAGCCCATAAGTACGATCAGGCGGTGAAGCGCGTTGAGAAGATCATGCGCCTGGCCCTTGAGCCGCTCTCGCTGGAAGCGCCGGTCGGCACAGAGCAAAACAGCCTGATGGGCGACTTCGTCGCCGACGAGAGCGGGCCATCGCCGGTTGAGCTGGCCTCCCTGCAGATGCTCAAGCAGCAGATTCGCGGGCTGATGGCCGGCCTGACCAAGCGCGAGCGCGAGATCTTGGAGATGCGCTTCGGCTTTCGCGATGGCCAGTCGCACACGCTGGAGGAGGTGAGCCACGCCTTTCGCATCACCCGCGAGCGGGTGCGGCAGATCGAGGCCAAGGCGCTGCGCAAGCTGCGCCATCCGCTCAACAGCCGGCGGCTGCGCGATTATCTGGGTGACCTCTCGTAGCGCTCCGCCTGAGCTTCTGGCGCACGATCAGCTCGGCGTCGAACAGGCGCATGTCCACCCGCAGGTCATCGCCGACGATCACCCCCTCGGCCTCCAGCCGACGGCGCTGCTCCTCCGGCGCGTATTGATTCGAGATGCGCCCTTGGGCGTTGATGACGCGCCACCACGGCACGCGGTCGCGGGCCGGTGAACGCAGCAGGGCATGGAGGGCGAAACCGACGTAGCGCGCCGAGCGCGGTCGCCCGCACTGGCGCGCCACGCCGCTGTAACTCATCACCATCCCCTTGGGGATGAGCCGGACGACGCGATAGACATCTGCGAAGCGCACGTCTAGATCAGCCCGAAGTCCTTGGCGATCAGCCGGGCGGTCATCTTCGCGCTCATCATCACGCTGGGCGTGCCGCCGCCGGGTTGGGTGCTCGCGCCCACCAGGTAGAGGCGCTCGATGTCCTCGCTGCGGTTGTGTGGGCGGAAGTAGGCAGTCTGGAGCAGGGTTGGCTCCGGCCCAAAGCCGTTGCCCAGGTAGCTGTTCAAGCTGCGCTCGAAGTAATCCGGCGTGATGTAGCTCTTATAGACCAGCCGCTCGCACAGGCCAGGGATGTAGCCGGCTTCGTCCAGGAAGCGCAGCGCCTTGTCCACGTAAGCGTCCCCGATCGCCGACCAGTTAAGGCCGCTCGCGTTATTCGGCACCGGCACCAGCGTATAGGCCGCGTGGTGGCCGGGCGGGGCCAGGCTGGGGTCGGTGAGCGTGGGCACGTGTAGGTAATGGGACATGTCGGGCGCCAGCACGCGCCGGTCGAAGATGTCGCGCAGCAGCTCTTCGTAGCGCTGGCTGAGGATGATATTGTGGTGGCGCAGGTTGCTCAGGTCCAGGCCGTCGCCCCGAAAGCCGAAGTAGATCACCACCAGCGACATGGACTGGCGGGTGCGCTTGACGCGGGCGTCGGTGTGAAACAGGCGATAGCGCGGGTCGATCAGGTGCATGTAGGTATGGGCGTAATCGCCGTTGGAGACGACGAGGTCAGCGCGCAGTTGCGTGCCGTCGGCCAACTCCACCCCTTGTGCGATCCGCCGGCCGAAGCGCCCGCGCGGCGGTGCGCCGTCCGGACCGGCCACCAGGATGCGCTTGACCTCGCTGTTGTAGCGGATCGTCCCGCCGAGCTCCTGGAACTTCTGGACGAAGCCGCGCACGAGCGCGCCGGTCCCGCCCATGGCGAAGTGGATGCCCCAGGTCTTCTCGACGAAGTGAATCATCGCGTAGATGGCCGGCACAGCCAGCGGGTTGCCGCCGATCAGCAAGGGCTCGAAGCTGAAGACCTGGCGCAGCTTGGGGTGCTTAAAGTACTTGCTGGTGAACGAGAACAGGGTGCGCACCGCATCCAGCCGCAGCAGGTCGGGCATGATGGCCAGCATCGAGGCCAGGCTGTCGAAGTACTTGTAGCCGAGCTGGAGGAAGCCGCGCTCGAAGATGGCCCGAGCATCGGCGTGGAAGTGCTCGTAGCCCTCTAGGTCATCCGGGGCAATGGCGCGGATCTGCGCGCGGGTGTGCTCGCGGTCACCGTCGTAATCGAAATACGAGCCGTCCTCGAAGTGAATGCGATAGAACGGGTTGAGCGGGATGATGTTGACGTAGCGCGAGGTGTGGGTCAGGTCAGGGGCGCGCCCCGGCTCCAGGACGTGCGGCGGAAAGTCTGGCCCGTCCAGGTTGGGGCTGCCGCGCTCCAGCGCGAACAGCTCCTCAATGAAGTGCGGCACAGTGATCACAGTCGGCCCCATGTCGAAGGTGAAGCCCTGCGCCTTGCGCACATAGGCCCGACCGCCCGGCCCGTCCAGCTTCTCCACGATGGTGGTGTCGAAGCCCAGGCTTTGCAGGCGGATGCCGAGCGCTAGTCCGCCGATGCCTGATCCGATAATGATTGCCTTGCGAGTGGTCATGTCTTGAAACCAGCCTTACTAAGAGTTGAAGGTGACGTTAGCAGGGCCGGTTTAGAGCGAGATTTGTTTGACCCAGAACACCTCTGGCAGGTCGCGCAGCGCCTTGAGGGCGTAATCCGGCACTGGGTTATCCAGGTTGATGAACGAGAGCGCGCGGTCGCCGGGCCGCGTTCGCCCCAGGCGGTATTCGGCGATGTTGACGTAGTTGGCGCCCAGGATGGTGCCCACCCGCCCGATCACGCCGGGCACGTCGCGCGAGGAGATCACCAGCACCAGGCCCTCCGGCACGGCGTCAATGCGAAAGTGGTCGAGCTGGACGATGCGCGGTTGGTTGCCGTCGAAGAGCGTGCCGGCCACGGTGTGCTCATCCTGGTCGGTGGTGATCCGGCAGGAGACCAGGTTGGTGTAGTCGCTGCCGATCAGGTTCAGCGCCTGGGTGACGACGATCCCGCGCTCGTCGGCGATCACGGGGGCGTTGACGTAGTTCACCTTCTCCCCGCCGAGGATCGGCTCGAGCAGGCCGCGCAGGAGGGCCACGGTGAGCGGCTTGACGTGCGGCGCGACATCGGTGCCGCGGTATTCCACCTCCACGCGCGCCAGGCGCCCCTCCATCAGGCATGCCTGTAGCCGGCCTAGCTTCTCGGCCAAGATAAGATAGGGCCGGATGATCGGCCAGGCAGAGGGGTCAATCGGCGGAAAGTTCACCGCGTTGCGCACGTCGCGCTCGTGGAGCGCGTCCAGCACCTGCTCGGCGATCTGGAGCGAGACGTCGCGCTGGGCCTCGGTCGTGCTGGCGCCGAGGTGGGGCGTGACGACGACGTTGGGCAGCTTGAGCAGCGGCAGGTCAGGCGGCGGCGGTTCTTCTTCAAAGACATCGAGGGCGGCGCCGGCCAGCTTGCCGCTCACCAACGCCTCGTAGAGGGCCTGCATATCCACCAAAGCACCGCGCGCCACGTTGATCACGCGCGCGCCCGGCTTCATCTTGGCGATGGCGGCGGCGTCCAACAGGCCGCGCGTTCCCGGCGTGAGCGAGGAGTGAAGCGTGACGAAGTCGCTCTGGGCGAGCAGTTCGTCGAGCGAGACCAGCAGCACCTTATTGGCGCGGGCGGTTTCCTCGCTCACGTATGGGTCATAGGCGATCACCTCCATGCCGAAGCCCTGGGCGCGGCGGGCCACCTGCGTGCCGACGCGGCCCAGGCCGATGATGCCCAGCGTCTTGCCGTGCAACTGGACGCCGATGAACTTGCTGCGCGTCCATTCGCCGCGGCGCAACGAGGCATCGGCCTGCGGGATGTTGCGGGCCAGCGCCAACATCATCGCCATGGTGTGCTCGCAGGTGGCGGTGGTGTTGGCCTGGGGGGTGTTCATCACGATGATGCCGCGATGGGTGGCGGCATCCACGTCAATTGTGTCCACGCCGATGCCAGCGCGGCCGATCACGCGCAACTTCTCGGCGCGCGCGATCACCTCGGCGTCCACTTTGGTATCGCTGCGCACGATGAGGGCATGGTAGGCAGCAATGCGCTCCAGCAGCTCGGCGCGGGGCATCTTCTTTACCACGTCCACGTGCACGTTGGGATCGCGACGCAGCACCTCTAAACCGGCCTCGGATAGGTCGTCCGGGATCAAGATGTTGAACATGGCGCGCGGATTATAGGACTTACCGCCTGCGCGTACACTCTCGCCTACCATGAATCGCCTGCGCGTCTATGCCACCGAGGGGATCGTCCTGCGCCGCGACGACTACGGCGAGGCCGACCGGCTGGTGACGCTGTTGACGCCAGGGCACGGCAAGTTGCGCGCGCTGGCCAAGGGCGCGCGCCGGCTGACCTCGCGCAAGGCGGGGCACATCGAGCTGTTCGCTCGGGCACACCTGCTGCTGGCGCGCGGGCGGACGTTCGACCTGATCACGCAGGCCGAGCTGATCGAGCCGCACCGCGCGCTGCGCGAGGACGTGCTGCGCAGCGCGATGGCGCACTACCTGTGCGACCTGGCTGATTGGTTCGCGCCGCAGGGCAGCGAGGCCGCCGACCTTTACGCGCTGCTGGTCGAGGGGTTGGCCCTGCTGTGCCGAGCGACCGATCCGCGCCTGGCCGCACGCGCCTTCGAGCTGCGCCTGCTGACGCTGGAGGGCTACGGGCCGGCACTGTCGCGCTGCGCGCGCACTGGTGCGCCGATTGACATCGCCGGCGAGGCGAAGGTCGCCTTCTCGCCGGCTGAGGGCGGCGTGCTGTGCGCGGAGGCCGCTGCGCAGGCGCGCGACGTGATCTGGCTGCGCCGGCAGGAGCTGGCCCTAATGCGGCTATTGCAGAGCCAACCTTTTGAGGCGCTGACCGAGCTGAGCGTGTCGCCTGACCTGC
>Ga0308416_1000300_pt1 | contig 17847 bp, 14 predicted proteins | sample HotsprSampleOS60_FD_203468 | JGI IMG/M metagenome (GOLD analysis project Ga0308416, IMG submission 203468) | Hot spring phototrophic mat microbial communities from Octopus Spring, Yellowstone National Park, Wyoming, United States - 20090730_OS60 ... | reverse complement strand
TAGCCCACTAAATTTTGGGATGGATCAACAAGCGTATTATATCTCGAAGAATGAGGAGGGTTTAGTTAGGATTATCCCCTTATAGCGTGATAATCATCGAGAGAAACTTTGCTTCCCTCTACCGCCGACGCAGTAAAGTACTTTTGTTCTTATCCCTCATCCCCGGCCAGCTCCCCTCGCCCGTTCTGGGAGAGGGGGTGGGGGTGAGGGTTGCTCCCCTCGCCCACCCAGGCACCAAAGCGCCTTTGCCTTTATCCCTCACCCTCACCCTAACCCTTTCCCTAAGGGAGAGAAAATTTTCCCCCTCGCCCGTTCTGGGAGAGGGGCAGGGGGTGAGGTGACAATCCTCATCCCTTAGCAGCGTAGAGAGGGTGGGGAACTGAGCTTGTTGAAGGAGTGAGGGGGTTATTTTGGCTCAGGATGAGGGGATAGAACCCTTACCCTGGCGCGGACATCCACGGCTGCTGCTCCTTTACCTGCCTCCAGGACTCTCAACGGATTAATTTCGATTTCCTCGATTTGGGGGAAATCGGCTGCTAATTGGGCAATGCGCCTGAGTACATCGATCACAGCTTGTCGGTCGGCCGGTGGCAAGTTACGATAACCGTTCAGCTTGCGTCCTGCCCAGGTTGTCTGAAGCAGATGTTCGATCTCATGATCGCTGATCGGCGCCAGGGCAAAACCTACGTCTTGTAGGGCTTCCACCTCCACCCCGCCAGAGCCAAACATTACCAGCGCGCCAAATTGTTCGTCTTGGGTTGCTCCGACAATCACTTCTTGTCCTGGCGGGATCATTCGCTGCACATACACCCCTTGAATTTCTGCTGTGGGATGCGCCTGGCGGACATTTTGTACGATGACCTCAAACCCTTGGGCTACCGCTTCGGCATCTGGCAGGTTGAGCAGAACACCGCCAATGTCTGACTTGTGAGCAATGGACGGTGAGGCAACCTTCAAGGCTACTGGGAAACCGACTTGCTCGGCCAATTGCACGGCTTCTTGCGCAGTTTTCGCCAGACGGATGGCTAAGGTTGGCACGCCATAGGCTTCCAGGATTTGATTGATGGTTTCGGCTGCTAGAGGGATTGAGTTCCCAAGGGCTATTGCGCCTTCCAGATACGGTCGGAGCAGTTGTTTGACTTTCTCTTGATCAACCTCTGCAAGAGGCTGTGGTTCGATGGCTGCCCGGGCAAGGAAATCGGCGCGTTGGGCTAAGATCGCCAGGGCGGAGGCTGCTCGTTCAGGAAAACGATATTCGGGAATGCGGGCTGCTCGAAAATGCTCGATGGCTTCCTGAATCAACCGGTCTCCCATCAGGGTTATGGCGACCGGCTTATCTGAGTTGTAGATGACCGGGATCAAGGCTTTCGCCACGGCCCCGGCTGTTTGCATGGGGAGAGGTGGGATGATCACCAAGGCGCCATGCACGCCCTCATCTAAGAGCATGGCATTCAAACAGGCAGCGTATTGATCGGGAGTAGCGGTTGCCAGCATATCCACCGGGTTATGAAAACTGGCTGCAGAGGGCAAGATTTCCTTCAAACGAGCGACCGTTTCAGGCTTTAGTTCGGCTAATTGCATTCCATTCAACTCTAACGCATCGGCAGCCGTTACACCGGGACCGCCGGCGCTGGTCAGGATGGCGATCGAGCGTCCTTTAGGCAGCGGCGACCAGGCCAGCGCCCTTGCCCAATCGAACATCTCCTCACTGGTTTCGGCGCGAATCACTCCTGCCCGCCAGAAGGCTGCGTTGAAGGCGCTCTCCCGTCCAGCCAACGCGCCGGTGTGCGAAGCCACGGCGCGTTGACCGCTGGCAAAACGTCCCACTTTGAGCGCTACAATTGGCTTAACACGGGAGACCTTAGCCGCTTCGCGCACAAAGCGTCGTCCATCGCGCACTCCCTCCAGGTAGAGGGTTAAAACCCGCGTGTGAGTGTCCAGGGCGAGCGGCGCCAACACATCTGTCTCACTGATATCGGCCTGGTTGCCCAAACTGATCAGGTGAGAGAGGCCCAAGTCTTGACCACGCGCCCAATCTACGACTGCAGCCATAATTGCGCCCGAGTGCGAGATAAAAGCGACGTCACCCGGGCGTGGCGGAGGCGGCGGCAAAAAGGTGGCATCCAGCGGCAAGTGAGTGTCCATGATGCCGATGCAGTTCGGACCCAGCAAACGGATGAAATACTTGCGGGCAATGGCAACGCATTCTTCTTCTAGGGCAGCCCCGGCCTCACCGGTCTCGCGAAAACCACCTGCGCCAATGATCGCCGCACTGATGCCGCGCCGTCCACAATCGCGCAACAAGCCCGGGATCGAAGGCGCCGGCACCAACAGGATGGCTAAGTCGACCGGCTCTGGCACCTCGAGGATGTTGGTATAGACCTTACGTCCCAACAGGGTGCCACCCTTGGGGTTGACAAAATGGAGAGCGCCGGGATAGTTGCTTTGTACCAGATTGCGGGCGAGAGCGTAACCCAGCTTATTGGGATCGGCACTGGCGCCAATGAGGGCTATCCCTTGCGGATTAAAAAAGGGCGTTAGAGAGGGATCGACGCGGATTTCATCGTTCATGGTTTCCTCCATAAAGCTATGATTGATAGCTTGGGATGCCTGGCATGGTCAGGTGACCCTGGCGAGCGGATGTTGCGAAGCCATCTCGGCTAAAAAATCGGCGGCACCCAAAATTTTCCATACGACAAAAACGAAAGTGTCAGACACATCAGAAAGAGCAATCCAGAAAAACCGATCAAGATTTTATCTCGCAAGCGGTATTGGAGGGTCTCTAACCAGACCCGCGGCCCGACCCCAAAAGCGCGCAAATCCATGGCGTCAATAATGTCCTCGCTGGCAATGATGGCGTGAATGGTCACCGGTACGATCAAGGGAGCCATCTTGCGCACCTGAGCGATTAGCCCACCCCGAATCTTTTCCAATTCATATCCCCGCGCTCGTTGGGCGTCCAATGTTAATTGAAAATCGCGTCCAAAGGTGGGGATAAAGCGCATGGTCAGGTCAATGGCATAGGCAATTTTATCCGGCAGGCCCAGGCCGCGAAAGGTAATCCCATAATGAGCGGGATTGATGGTGTAGGGAATCACGATGGTCATGCAGGCCAGGCTAAACACCCGCAGCAACTGGCTGATAGCAAAGAACGTGCGTTCCCAGGTGATTTGAATGGTTGGTTGCCAGCCAAAAATCGAAAGAGGGAAGACCAGTTTGCGAATGAGATGTTCCTGGCGGTAAACTTCAATCCCGCCGCGCCCGGTTAGAAAGGTTAGAAAGGCAAAGAAGGTAATAAAGGCAAAGATAAACAGTAACGGACGGCGCATTTCTTGCCACGAAACCCCTGAGGTTAATAACACAATCAAAGCGGTGAAGGCAAAAAAGGCCAGAAAGCGCATGTCCCAGAAGAGCAACGTTGATGCCAGGAAGGAAGCATAGAAGATGAACCAGGCGCGCGGATCGAACCATTGCACCAGAGAACGTCGTTCTCGATAACGCCAGGCAACCAGCATATCACTACTCCTTAGCTCCCCTCACCCCTTAGGAGCGGGTTTGGGGTGAGGGGGTTCTCCCCTCTCCCACCTTGGGAGACGGGTTGGGGGTGAGGGTGAGCTCAACGAACGCCATAAAACCTGCATGGTAAACCTTAAAATCCCTCATCCCCGGCCCTTCTCCCTAAGGGAGAAGGGAGTTGAGCGGGCTTGGGGTGAGGGGAAACCTTCATCACCTTCCGGCTTGGCGTTGCACAGCCCGATAGGCAGCTACCAGAATCGGAACCAGGATCGCAGCGAAGATCAGGTTCGGCCCGGCGGCGGGTAAGAACTCACCGACAATCGCTACCGCAAACGGAAAACCGTTAATCCAGATGTCCGAGATCGCTGCAAAACCAATCCCCAGCAAATTGCCCAACATGCTCTAGGTTACTGCAGCAGCGACATCTTCATTCGAGGCAAAAAAGTACCGCACTGCCACCACCAGGATCAACCCGATAATTGCCGACAAGCCGGCAAAGAGGGAGATTTGCTGGTCGCCAAAAATACCTTCTTCGGGGGCAAAATAGAGCATATTCGGCACATTGCGGTTGATAAAGAAGATCACAGTTGCCAAGACAGCCAGCACAACGCTGAGAATCAAGACAGTGTTCATGCTCTTCTTTTTGTCGGGAAAGAGGGCAACCATGCCGGCGATCAAACCGACTAACCCGTTGCCGATGCTCCATTGCGGAGACAACCCAAAACCGGTCAGCGCATCGCCGAACATGTTGCCAACCGCGCCGGTAAAGAATCCAACCACCGGGCCAAAGGCATAGCCGAAGAACATGGGAATGGCGATCGCCGGACGCAAGGCTACCTGGCTAACCGAAGGCACCACAAAAACTGTGCCATTAAACAGGTAAGAAAAGATGGCATACAAGGCTGCTCCAATTGCCATATAGACCACCTGGCGGGTGCCAATTTCCCAGATTTTGTTCTCGCGCGTCAGCCAGTAAATCACGATGGCGATCAATAAACCAATAATCACGAAGGCAAAGCGCAGCAGCGGGTTTTCACCGGTCTGCAAGCGCTCGATCCCTAAAATGGTTCCTCCGACATAAACCAACAGCAGAAAGATGGCAAGGATGACGACCAGAGCGATGGTCAAATAAGTCAAACGGCGGTTCATACATTTCTCCTTTCCAAACAAGAAGTTTCCCAAAAACGAGAGTCTCTTTCCTTCCGCTCACGACCAGAGGGAGGGAAGATGGGCAAGCGCTTCAGCGCGCAAGAATTTGCCGCTGTTCGGCAACATCTCCAAATTCAATTGCAGCAACGAGGTGGGCACCAGCCGCCAATTGCGCAACTGTTCCAAATCTTTGAGTACCTCTTGCGGTTTACCATCCGCTACCAGGCGGCCTTCAGACATCAGCGCAATCCGATTGGCATAGATGATGGCGAGATCGATATCATGGGTAATGAATAAGATGGCTTCGATATTCGGTAGTTGGACGATAGCATCCATGAACTCCATGTAATTCTGATAATCCTGGCCGGCCGTTGGTTCATCCATAATTAAAATGCGAGAGCGCATAGCAAGCACCGCGGCGATACTCACCCGTTTCTGCTGTCCAAAGGAGAGCGACAGCGGCGGCTCTTTCTCTCTGCCAGAGAGATTGACGATATCCAGGGCTTCCATCACCTCCTTTTCAATTTGCAGTTTAGGATGATCGAGATTGCGCGGCCCAAAAGCCAGTTCATCATAGACGGTTGGCGCAAACAGCATGTGGCTGGGGCTTTGGAAGACATAGCCCAATGTGCGGGCAATCTCGGCTACACTGAGATGCCTCGTATCCACGCCATTGATTAGCACTCTCCCCGAAGTCGGCTTGAGCAATCCGATAGCATGTTTGACCAGGGTTGTTTTCCCTGCTCCGTTGGCACCCAGGATAGCAATCACGTCTCCACGGCGGATCTCGTAATTGATGTCCTGTAAAACGTTTGGTTTGGTCTCATAACCAAAACAAACTTGCTCAAAGCGCACCAGCGGGGCTGGTTCAGTCGTCTGCGGCTCTGCCTGCACAGAGGGTAAAACCTGAAGGACGGACGGCGGCGGAGCATGATGGGCGCGCTTCAATATTTCGCTGGCGGGCAATTTGATCTCGCGATAGTTGACCACCTGATATAACCCCTCAACATCTCCCAGGTAACGGATTTGTCCTTCTTCCATCAACAGAACCCGATCGGGATGGATTTTCAATACATCTTCGACGCGATGTTCAACCATCAACACACACATGCCTTCGTCCACCATTTGACGCACAATGCGCAGGGTTTCCTGGGCGCTGGCCGGGTCTAGGCTGGCAAGCGGCTCATCGAGCAGGAGAATCTTCGGGCGCATTGCTAACACACCTGCCAGAGCCACCTTTTGCTTTTCTCCACCAGAGAGATTGAAGGTTTCGCGATCGCGCAGATGGTGAATCCCAAGGTATGTCAGCGCTTCATCGATCCGTTGGATAATCTCCTCTCTGGGCAAACCGAGGTTTTCCAGGCCAAAAGCAACTTCATTGCGCACCCGCGTCCCCAAAATCTGGCGTTCAGGGTCTTGCAAAACCGTGCCCACCATTTGAGAAATGCGCGCCAGGGGCAGGTTGGCAATCGATTTCCCATCGAGCAGGATTTCACCGCTCAGCTCGCCTTTGTAACTGCGCGGGATCAAGCCGTTTAGACAGCGGATCAGGGTTGTCTTGCCACAACCGCTCGCCCCGGCTATTAAGAGCAACTCACCTGCCTGCGCTTCAAAAGTGATGTCGCGCAAGGCGGGTTCGGGTCGCTCGCGGTAGCGAAAGGTTAAGGAACGAACAGAAACCAAAGGTTGTGGCATGGTTAACTCGACCTATTCAAAAAACACCTCCACGTCGTCGCCTACCTGAACCCCGAGGCGCTGAGCGGCATTGCCGTTGACTTCGCAGACCAAAAAATGATCGCTGCTCCCAAAAAGGCTGACCAGTGTACCGGGCATTCGCTCGCCAAACGTATTGACAAAATCCCACACTACCGTTCCGCCGATATGCACCTCCCGGACGCGCTTCCCTTCCAGGTCTGAACGCAAGATATTGGTATAGAGATTCCCAAAGTGATCGATATGGGTCACTTCGCCGCGCAAGCCATTGGTAAGCGGCACGGGTTTGGCGAAAGTCAGGCGCACAATGTCAGCAACTGGTTCGCCCAAACTGGCAAGCGGTACGCCGTTAGCGAGATGCGCTGCCACCGGCGCAAAAATATCCCGACCATGAAAGACGGAAGTGATTTGCGGCAGCCAATAGCTGCGGTCAGTAAGATGGATGAATTCAACGGAATTGCCTTGACTTTCGTGATATTCCAGCAAGGCGGTGAAGAGACCGTTGTCCGGCCCGACGACATAGTGACATCCGAAACGGCCGGCAATCGGACGGCGCTCTGTGCCCACACCGGGGTCTACAACAGCGAGATGAATCGTTCCGGGCGGATAAAAAGGCGCTGCGCGGCGAAGAATCTGCGCCCCTTCCGGAATATTTTGAGGGGAAATGAGGTGGGTAATATCTGCAATCTGCGCTTGCGGGGCAATGCTCCAGATCACCCCCTTCATTGCACCTACATGGCTATCTTTCAACCCAAAGTCGGTTGTCAACGTAATGATTGGCATACCACTCTAGCAGAGTTAGCGAGGAATGTTTGTCAAAAGAGAAGCGCGTCGGGCTTGATCTGCACCCGCTTTAATTGTAATTGTAACAGAAATCAGCTAAAAAACAGGCGCTGATCGGGATTCCAGATGGCGACCCCCACGCTTGGGTTGTTGAAGGCAGGTTTTGGCTTTTTACTTGCCAGAGGATGATTGGCTCTCAAGCTGCATCCAGACCAGTTCGGCAAGTTCCAGCACAGCCATTTCGCTCTGGGCTTCGCGGGCGGCATCGCTGAGCATGGTCAGGCAGAAAGGACAACCAACCGTCAGGGTTTTTGCGCCGCTTTCTTGCGCCTGCCGAAAACGAGCCGCGTTCACTCGTTCCAATCCGTGTTCCTCTTCTTTCCACATCTGTGCCCCGCCTGCCCCGCAGCAAAAGGACTTTCGTCCATAATCCTGCATTTCAACCACCGCTTGCTGAGCAGCCTTCAACACCTGGCGCGGCGCATCGATGACGCCGTTGTGTCGCCCGAGATAGCAGGGGTCATGGAAGGTTAGCATATCCGCCCCGGCAGTGACAGGGGAGTTCGAGAGATGAATTTTGCCCTGCTGAAGGAGTTCCAGGATCAACTGGCTGTGGTGCACCACCTGATAATGACCGCCAAAGGCAGGGTATTCGTTCTTGAGGGTATGCAGACAATGGGGACAAGTGGTGACGATCCGTTTGGGAGCGATTTCGTTCAGGAGTTCCACATTGGCGGTTGCCAGTTCGTTGAAAAGGTATTCGTTCCCTGCCCGCCGTGCTGAATCTCCCGTGCACTGTTCGGCTTCCCCCAACACCGCAAAATTCACCCCAGCCCGATTGAGGATTTGGGCAAAGGCGCGGGCTGTCTTCTGGGCGCGGGCATCGGTTGCCGGAGCGCAACCCACCCACCACAGAATCTCCGCTTGAGGATTTTGCTCGATGGTTGGGACGTTCAATCCCTGTGCCCAATTCAATCGCTCGGCCGAAGCGATGTTCCACGGATTGGCGGTGCGTTCCATGCCGCGGAAGGCGGTTTGCAGTTGATCGGGGAAGTCGTTTTCCATCAAAACCAGGGCGCGACGGATGTCGAGGATATCGCGCATGGGTTCATTGCCAACCGGGCAAATGTCGATGCAGGCTCCACAGGCGGTACAGGCCCAAACCGCTTTGGGCGGGATGGCGATTTCCAAAAGCGTGTGCTGACTGGCTTCTCCTCTTGCCAGGCGAGCGCCCTCTTTGTTTAGATAATAGCGCTTGTTGATCTCCAGTGCAGCCGGGGAGAGCACCTTACCCGTGTTATAGGCGGGACAAACCTCCTGACAGCGATAGCACATAATGCAGGCATAGGCGTCCATAATCTGTTCCCAGCTTAACTCTTCTAGGCGCAGGACGCCAAACTGCTCAACACTTTCGTCTTCGAAGTCCAGTTTGCTCAATTCTCCAATCGAGCGCCGGTGCGGTTTGAGCAAGAAGTTGAGCGGCGCCATGATCAGATGGATGTGCTTGGAATAAAGGAAATACGGCACAAAGGCTAAGATGGTGCCCAGAGCTAACCAGAAGGCAAGGTGTTCGGCGAAAACCAGCGTAGCCGGCTGCCAGCCTGCCCAGAGCTTAGCCAGAGCGTTGGCGGCCGGTTGCCAGGCATCTGGGGCATGGGCGGCGATGCGAAAGCTCTGCCCAACGAACCGCGCCCCAACATGGATGAGGATAAACCCCGTCACGATGCTTGAATCGCGGCGGATGCCGGCGCGGGCTTCAGGCAGAAGAAAGACATCTTCCCGCGCAGTGAGGGCAGGCGGCTTGAGCACAAAACGCCGAATGGCGAGGGCGAGCATCCCACTCAGCACTCCTACACTGAGCAAATCCCCGCCCAGGCGATAAAGGTTTCCCGGCGTTCCTTCGCCGAGAAAGCGGAAATTGGGGAGAAATCCCTCCAGGACATCCCCAAGGTTGACCAACAGGTAATAGAGAAAACCCCAACCCACCAGACCATGAAAGAAACTTGTCAGGCGCCGGGTGCGAAAGACCGGCGCAAAGGAGGCCGTTTTCCAGAGCACTGCGAAAAGCCGCCCAGGGACAACCGTCCAGTCAATCTTTCCCTGTCTGCGGCTGATCACGCGGCTGATGCGAAAAGCGACCAGGCTTGCTCCGTAAAGGGAGGCAAGTGCCGCAAGCAGAAAGATGATTTTCTCTATGGCAGACAGCATCGCTTCTCCTTTTCAACCTGTAAATTTGGCAATGGACACTCAAAAGCTGTCAGAAAAATTGCTTCGATAAAAACCTTCAGCAATTTGTCCAAAATTGACAACTTTTGCGCGTAAATGATTGAAAATGAACTGTGCTGAGTTTACCATACTCCAGAAAAGGCGCAAAGGGATTTCAGTGCGTATCGAAGTAAACAAATGCCACTTCGAGAGCTAAATCCTGGGTCAGGGTGATCTCATCCCAATCCGTTGGCACGACCAGGTCGGGGATAATGCCGCTCTTTTCCCAATCCTGGTCGGGGTGATTTGCCGGCACAAAGCGTTCGTGAGCTAAAAACAGCACCGAGCCGTCCTTAAAAGGATAGCCCCATAACAACTCTACATTTCCTTCGGTTACCTCCCCAATCAGATAGGCGCGGCCGCGATCCTGTAACACGCCGGCAACCATTTCGCCAAAGCTAACCGTGTAATCGCCGACCAGGACTACCAGCGGTAGCGATTGGGAACCGCCCACATTCTTGGGACTCACCGACCACCAACGTTTTTTGCCATAGCGGTCGGTGAAGTAGCCGAGCTTGCCGGCGGTGAAATAAGAAAGCACACCGCTTGCTGTTGTGTACTCTCCTCCTTGGTTGGCGCGCAAATCCAGAATCAAGCCATCTAATGGAGCCTCTGCGCTCATTTGCTTCAGAGCTTTGCCTACCCGCTCATCCACCTTGCGATCGGAGAAGGAAACCACCAAGAGATAACCAATGCGCTTACCCCCCGGCGTTGAAAAGATATGGTAGGGAACGGGAATGGTTGCCGCCACCCTCTCACGCTTCAGGGTGACATAGCGGGCTTCCTGTCCTGGCGTTTGAACGGTGAGGGTCACATAGGTACCTTCACTGCCGCTTAACAAGTCTTGTACCTTGCCATCCTCAGTGATGATCGGCTCTCCATTGACGGCCAGGATGCGGTCATGAGCCTGAAGGCCAGCTTTTTCGGCCGGGCTATCTCGAAACGGTAAAATAACCGTGACATAGCGTTTTTCGATCACCGGCACGGTGAAAACGCCGATGCCAACATAATCCTTCTCCCCTTCGTAGATTGCCAGTTGCTCCTCCACTTCGCTGGGGGAAAAATAGATCGAATGATCATCGTTGAGGCGCGCAATCATCTCTCTCATCGCAGCGTAAAACCCCTTGGAAGATACCCCCAGGGTGAGGCGGGCAAAGAATTCCTGATAGACTGCCAACCAATCCACACCATTGAAATCTTCATAGACGTATTTGTCCTTCACCGTTTTCCAGATTTCCTCGAAGAGGGCAAACCTTTGCGGCGAAGTGGTCGGCGCGGGCGTAGGGGTAGGCGTATCGGTAGGGGTTGGCGTGGGGGTGAGGGTCTGAGTGGGGGTTGGGGAGGGTGTGCTGGTTGCCGTTGCCGTAGGGGTGAAGGTGGGTAACGGTGTAGATGTCTCTGTGGGAGTGGCAGAGGGCAGTGGTGTGGCAGTAGCCAGCAACTCCCCGAGGGGGATGTTGCAAGCCAGGCTGGCAAATACCAGAATGAGCAGTAAGCGGGTGAGGGGTTTGAGGTTCATGGTTGATCGAAAAACTCCAAAGCAGCCAGAATAACGGGGTCGGTGGATAGGGTGACTTCATCCCAATTGCTGGAGATGACAAGGTCGGGTTGGATACCCCTTCTCTCCCAATCCTGCTCAGGCTGGTTGATCGGGATAAACGTCTCATGGGCTATCCAGGCCCGCGAGCCATCCTCAAAATCGTAACTCCATAACAGTTCTACATTGCCTTCGGTGGGCGTGCCGATCAGCGTTGCCCGCTGTTGGTCCTGCAAGATACCGGACAGGATTTCGCCAAAGCTAACCGTATTTGGGCCAATTAAGACCACCAACGGCATTTCAGCCGAGCCGGCGACATTTTTGCCCCTCACCTCGAACCAGCGCCGCTCTTGATGTCGGTTGGTGAAATAGCCCAGGCGCCCGGAAGTAAACAGGGAAAGCACACCTTTGGCAACCGTGTCTGCGCCGCCGCTGTTCTGGCGGTTATCGAGAATCAAGCCCTGCAAGTCACCCTGACGATTCATTTGGCGCAGCGCTTCTGCAACCTGATCATCGATGGTCGAATCGGCTAAGGTGGCAAGCAAGAGATACCCGATCCGTTTGCCTTTGGGCGTGTACAGGATGGTATGGGGGACAGGCACCGCTCCGCTGATTGGGCGCCGCACTAGAGTCAGGGAGCGCGGGCTTTCGCCTGGCCGCTGAAAAACTACCTCTAAGGAGGTGTTGGGCTCACCCAAGAGCAGCTCGGAGCGTAAGAAGCCGAACTCATCCAGGATTGGTTGTCCATCTACACTCAGAATGTTGTCATGAGACTGCAGCCCGGCCAACTCGGCCGGGCTATTTGGAAAAGTGAGGATGATGGTCGCCCGTTGGCGTTCTGGCACAGCGCTGATGAGAACGCCAATGCCGACATAACGGGTCTGGCCGGCATATTCAGCCTCCTCTTCAGCCACCTCCTGCGGGCTAAGGAAGACAGAATGGTCATCCTGGAGTTGGGCAAGCATTTCATCCATTGCCTGATAAAAAGCCTCCGCAGTCATCCCAGCTTGCACCCGCTGGCGGTATTCTGCCCCGATAGCTTCCCAATCGGCGCCATTGTAATCGGGATACAGGTACTCGTCGCGCACGATCTGCCATAGTTGTTCAAAGATTGCGATCTGTTGGGCAGAGGGAGTAACCAGAACCGTTGGGGTCGGTGAGGGTGGTGTTGGAGAAGGGGTAAGGCTTGGAAGGACAAGCGACGGCGTTAGAGAAGGTTCTGGGGTGAGAACAAGGCTGAGTGTGGGGGGTGGTAGGGTAGGGGATGGTACCCTGGACTGGAAACTTACCCAGTGCCCGGTGGTGCGACAGCCTAAGGCAAGCAAAACGATGCTTAAGCCAAGCCAGAATCGGCGCTTCATCGCTCTCTACCTAGCGGTACCATAACGCTCCTAACACCGAAAGGAACAGGGTCAAACTGATATAGGAGTTGATGTTGAAGAACGCCAGGTCAATCTGACTCAGGTCGTGCGGTTTGACCAGACGATGCTCCCAGATAAACAGCCCAACCACCACTGCTAGGCCGATCCAGTATGGCAGAGGAAACCCCTCCAGCACCCCTAACCCTGCTAAAAGGATGACGCAAAGGAGATGGGAAAGCGCAGAGAGCCGCAGGGCAAAGGGAACCCCAAAGCGGGCGGGGATGGACTTCAAGTTCTCGCGCCGGTCAACTTTAACGTCTTGACAAGCGTAAATCAGATCGAAGCCGCCAATCCAAAGGGTGACAATGAGCAAGAGCAACCACGCTGGCGCATCGTTAATGGTAAACAATGAACCTCGCACGGCCACCCACGCCCCCAATGGCGCCAGACCGTCGGTGAAGCCCAGGATGTAATGGGATAACCAGGTGAAGCGTTTGGTATAGGAGTAACCGAACAAGAATAGCAAAGCTCCCGGTAGCAGAATAAGCGGCAGCGGGCCTAATTGCCAGGCCGCCACCATCAGGAGAAGCGCTGCCAGAATCGTGCCAATCCAGGCTGTCCGCAGGGAGATGCGCCCGCTCACCAACGGACGGCAGGCTGTGCGCGGGTTGCGAGCATCGATATGGCGATCGGCAATACGATTGAACCCCATTGCCACGGTGCGCGCCGCTGCCATCGCAAGGGTGATCCAGATGAACTGGCGCAGGGTGGGAAAACCCTGCGCTGCCAGCAACATCCCTAAATAGGCAAAGGGTAAGGCGAAGATAGTGTGTTCGAACTTGATCAGTTCCAGAAAGTCTCGCAAGGCTCTCATAGGGCGAATTATACCTGTTCAATCTGATTTCAAATCTTTTTATGCCCTTTTCCGCTCTTTTTTATTCAGACTTTACGGAATTCCCCCTGAAGTTAAGGCAAAATATGCCTGACAAGGGGCGAACCTGGATTCGGATTCTGAAGGATCGCTCCTCAACCGAAATTTTTTATAAAACAATTGAGAGGCTGCTTGTAGTATATAAGGAAACTCGATCTGTTGGCGAATGGCAAAATTCTCAGGAGGTAATTTTCATGAATAACTTGCGTCTGGGTGTTAAGTTAGCCTTGGGCTTTGGCATTGTCTTACTCTTAACCATCGCGGTTGCTGCGGTTGGGTTTTGGGGGGTCAATCAGATTCAAAAAGCAGCGGCGGTGCGCTATGCGGTCAATCAGATGGGATTGACCTTTGAGGAAGCTCGTCGCCAGGAAAAGAACTTCCAAATCCGCGGCAATCAAGTCTGGCAGGGAGATACCCAAAACGCGGTCGAAAAACATACAGCGCTGATGGCAGACCTAAAGCAGCAAATCGCCAAGCTCCGACCGAAACTGACGGGGGAAAGTTTCCAAATTCTAGCCGAAGTTGAGCAAGCGGTTGCTACTTACGAGGCAAAGTTCGGCGAAATGGTCACTACCCAACAGCGCAAAGAGCAGGCAATCCAAAGCTGGACGCAGATTGCTGCCGATTTCACCAGTCAGGTGCAAGACCTGCAGACCAATGTCCTCAACCGCGAAGTGGAAGCAGCCCGCGCCCAACAAGACCTCGAAGGACTTAATAAGTGGTACGCTATCTCTAACAGCTTTAACGCCGAGCTGGTGCAAAACTTTTATCTCTTGAGAGTACAGGCTCGTTTGTTGATCGAAAGCCGCAACCCATCTGAAGAATGGCGTCTTTTTCAACTGCAACTGACCAAAACCAAAGGCGGCTTATTCCGCTATCGCAGCCTGGCAGCCGGCAACAGCCGCGCTGTCGAAGCCAGCAATCGTTTTGAAGAACTGCTCAACAGCTATCTGACGGCTGGGCAGGAGTTTTATCAGGCTGCCGTTGACATGCAACAAATTGAATCGGAAATGGTACCACTTGCTCGCCAGGTGGGGGAGAAGAGAGCGGCTTTAAGTGAACTGGCGACTCAGCAAATTCAAGCTGCCCAACAGACCACCACGCTTTTCGGTAATTGCTGTGGTGCTGGCTCTGGCGTTGGGGTTGGCGGTCAGTTGGATGATCACCCAAAACATTCTCGATCCGGTCAACGACTTAAAGAAAGCGGCTGTCCAGATTGCGGAAGGGCAAGTAAACGTAACCCTCAACCAACAGCGCAAAGATGAACTGGGTGATCTGAGCCGCGCCTTTGCCAACATGGTTGCTTACTTGCAGGAAATGGCTGGCGTGGCCGAAAAAATTGCCCGCAATGACCTCTCGGTAGCGGTGCGGCCGCGTTCGGCGCAGGATGTGCTGGGTAACGCTTTCGCTCGGATGGTTGCCAGCCTGCGCTCGGTCATCAGGCAGGTGGTCGAAAGCGCCAACTCGGTGGGTTTGTTCTCAGAACAGCTTGCCAGCGCTGCCCAACAAAGCGATCAGGTCACCGAACAAATTGCTCAAACTGTGCAACAGGTTGCCAAGGGCATTGCCCAGCAGTCGGACTCGGTTACGCGCACGGCTGCTTCGGCAGAACAGATGAACCGCGCCATCGATGGGGTGGCGCGTGGCGCTCAGGAACAGGCGCAAGCTGTGGCGCTGGCTTCCAACCTGACAGGTGAAATTGGCACGGCTATCCAGGAGGTGAAACAAAACGCTCAGGAAGCCAGCCAGAGCGCCGAGGTAGCTGCCCATAGCGCCGAAAGCGGCGTTGAGACAGTGAATCAGGTGTTAGCGGGGATGCAGCAAATGAGCGCGCGGGTGATCGAAACGGCCGGGCGAGTAGAAGAAATGGGCAAACGCTCAGAGGAAATCGGCACGATTCTCGAAACCATTGAGGACATCGCCAGCCAAACTAATTTGCTTGCTTTGAACGCCGCCATCGAAGCTGCTCGCGCCGGTGAACATGGTAAGGGGTTTGCGGTGGTGGCAGATGAGGTGCGCAAACTGGCAGAACGCTCGGCTTCCGCCACGCGCGATATCGGCGAATTGATCCGTCAAATTCAGCAATCGGTTCAGGCAGCGGTGAGCGCCATGCACCTCAGCGCGCAGGAGGTGAAATCGACCGCTGAGCGCTCCCAAATGGCTGGTAGCGTCCTCGAAGAGATCGAGAAAGCGGTTGCCAGCGTGGCTGAACGGATTCGGCGCACAGAGGTAGCTGTTGAGCAGATGAAAGCCGCCACATCAAAGCTGGTCGATGCCATGGATAGCGTCTCGGCAATTGTGGAGGAGAACACGGCTGCTACTGAAGAGATGGCTGCCAGCTCTGGCGAGGTCAGTCAGGCGATCGAAAACATCGCCACCGTGAGCGAGGAAAACAGCGCAGCCATCGAAGAGGTCTCCGCCTCTGCCGAAGAGATGAGTGCAACGGTAAAGGAGGTCAGCGCTTCGGCAGCCGAACTGGCTGAGATGGGGCGCGAGTTGTCTAAGATAGTCAGCAGTTTTTATTTGGGGATGGGGGAAGCATTTTTGCAGCAGGTTGAGTTGATGAAGCAACGTCACCTCAATTGGGTTAAGAGGCTCGAAGCGATGTTTGCTGGCCGGGGTGAAATCAAAGAAGAGGAAGCCGGCGATCACCATAGCTGCACGCTGGGCAGGTGGTATTATGGTGAAGCCTCACAACGCATTGCCGATTGGCCGGAATACCGCGACCTGGAAGCTCCGCATGAAAAGTTCCATCAGGCGGTTGTCCAGGCAGTCAGGAGTGATCGGCAAGGCAATCGAGAGCAGTGCGAACGCTGGGTTGCTCAGGCAGGCGAGCTTTCCCGAGAAATTGTACACCTGTTAGAAGCGTTGGAAGGGCGAATCAGGCAAACGGAAGAAATCGGTCGGATAGAATCCCGCTTGGAAGCTGCAGAAGGGTTCTCAGGGGATGGGCGGCATATACAAGAAAGCCTGTCTGCTGTCTTGTAAGGGGCGAGGGAAAGTAGCCCTCACCCCCAGCCCCTCTCCCAAAGCGGGCGAGGGGAGTAGCCCTCACCCCCAGCCCCTCTCCCGAGGCGGGCGAGGGGGGTAGCCCTCACCCCCAGCCCCTCTCCCAAGGCGGGCGAGGGGAGAAGACCCTCACCCCCGGCCCCTCTCCCAAGGCGGGCGAGGGGAGGTTGAGGGCCGGGGATGAGGGATAACACAACAAGGGCTGTGTGGGGTTGGCATCAGGCGGAAAGAGCTCTTTGGAAGAATGAGCCAAATGAAATGATCAGACGGGCGCTAAACCATATAGTTTCTATTCCGGCGTGAGCACATCTTTGTCCAGATTGCAAGAAGGATCGACGATGATTTACTGCGCAGTGAAAAAGAGCATGAACTTCTGCTGCAGCAAATGACAGAGTAGAGGCCAGGAATTCGCCCGGCGGTGATTTCAAATTCAAACTGGCGCGCGAATGGCTGAGTTGCGCCGCTTTCATCATGTTGATCGCAATGTATACGCTCACAAATTTGGTCCAGAGAACATCGAACGGTTGATCAAATTTGCCGATGAAGCATGGGAACATCTGCAAATGGAATTGACCGCCTTTGCAAGTTTTCTTGAACACGTGTAAGCAATCCTTCGCCAATGGGGGATGTTTCTAGGGGGGTATTCATTGTAGGAAAATATAAAAGGGTGGCAGATGATTCAGCACCCTGTGTTCAGGGGAAATATGTTATACTCTAAATCATAAAAGTATAACAACAGGAGTCTAATTATGAATGTGCGCCTTTCACGAAAGGGCTGGATCGTCATTCCGGCTGCGCTGCGCAAAAAATATGGTTTGAAACCCGGCAAAGAAGTCCGCGTGGTCGATTACGGCGGGGTATTGTCGATCGTGCCGGTGGTACCCGATCCCATTCGGGCAGGTGCAGGCGTGTTGCGCGGCGATGATTCCCTGGCGCAGGCAATGGTCGAAGAACATCGACGGGAACGTGAGCATGACGAAACCAACTTTCGTGTTGGATAGTTTCGCTCTACTTGCCTACCTCAACGGCGAGAGTGGCCAGACCAGGGTTGTCAAAGTGCTTACCGAGGCGCAAGAAGGGCGAGCGCGTGCCTTGCTTTGTAGCCTGAATTTGGGTGAAATTTTGTATATCATCGAACGTCACCGGGGACTGATCAATGCTCAGCGCGCACTTGCTCTGCTTGAATCCCTCCCGCTGGAAGAAATCCTGCCGGATCGGGCTTTGATCTTCGATGCTGCCCATATCAAAGCCAATCATGCCATTTCGTATGCCGATGCGTTTGTCGCCGCGCTGGCGATCCGCGAATCGGCAGTCATCCTGACCGGCGATCCGGAATTCGAAGCGGTGCAGGGTTTGGCGTCTGTCGAATGGTTGACACCCTGAGGGGATGAGTTCCTGTCTTGCCAGGCTTTTTAATGCGGCAGAATGCCCTCACCCCCGGCCCCTCTCCCCGGGCGGGAGAGGGGAGAATGCCCTCACCCCTGGCCCCTCTCCCACAGGGCGGGCGAGGGGAGAGACCCTCACCCCCGGCCCCTCTCCCAAGGCGGGAGAGGGGGGAATGCCCTCACCCCCAACCCCTCTCC
>Ga0308416_1000298_pt1 | contig 17927 bp, 14 predicted proteins | sample HotsprSampleOS60_FD_203468 | JGI IMG/M metagenome (GOLD analysis project Ga0308416, IMG submission 203468) | Hot spring phototrophic mat microbial communities from Octopus Spring, Yellowstone National Park, Wyoming, United States - 20090730_OS60 ... | reverse complement strand
AGGGTACGGGCTCGACGGCGCAATCTGGGGATGCGAGGTGCTGATCGCCGATCTGCGCGACTTCACCCGTTTTGCGCACCTGGCGTATGTGCCGTTGCCCGGCGGTGATGCAGCAGTGCGACAGGTCCGGCGGATCGGCGCAACCTACCTGCACCGCGCGTTCGGTGATGGGTTCCTTGACCTAGACATCCCGTTCGTGCAGCGGATCGACCGCGAACAGTGGCGACTGATCGCCCGGATGATCGAACGCGGCATTAACGCGCCGCCAACCTCGAGCCTGGGACGCCTGTTCGATGCGATTGCCGCGATCGCCAGCATCCGTGATATTGCGTTGTACGAGGGACAGGCAGCAATTGAATTAGAGATGACAGCTACCCCCGATCCGCATCCGTACCCGTTTGCGTTGCTTCCGGGAACGCCAATGCGCATCGATGTCATGCCGACCATTCACGCAATTGTGGAGGATATCCGGGCGGGCGCGCCAGTCGCGCGGATCAGCGGACGATTTCACTGCACAGTAGCCGACATGCTGGCGCAGGCATGCGAACAGGCGCGCGCGACTGGCGCGCCCGATGTGGTGGCGCTCAGCGGCGGCGTTTTTCAGAACCGGCATCTGACCGAACTGCTGGTGCAGCGCTTGGAACGCGCCGGTTTTCGTGTACTGCTCAACCGGCGCGTCCCGCCGAACGACGGCGGTCTCTGCCTGGGGCAGGCGGCAGTCGCCGCAGCGCGTCTGCAGGAGCGGCGCTGAAGCAATTCGCATATGCGAGAATAGTTATGGAACACACACTCATTTCACCACTCGACATGCACATCCACTTCCGCGAAGGCACCATGTTGCAGACGGTTGCGCCCCTGTCGGCGCACGACTTTGCTGGCGGCGTCATCATGCCCAACCTGGTTCCGCCGGTGGACAACCTCGAACGCCTGCTGCACTACCGGGCTGAGATTGACGCGGCGATAAGCGGCACAGGATTTACTCCCTATATGACGCTGTTCTTCCGCGCGTACAGCGAAGCTGAGCTGCGCGCTGCGCGACCCCATATCATCGGGATCAAACTCTACCCGGCAGGTGTCACGACTAACAGTCAGGCGGGGGTGCAGCGCATCCGCGACGCCGAGCCGACCCTGGCTGTGATGGAAGAACTTGGCATTCCGCTCCTCGTTCATGGCGAAACTAGCGGCTTTGTGCTTGATCGCGAGCGCGAATTCTTGCCAATCTACGCGCATCTGGCGCGGCGCTTTCCACGCCTGACTATTGTGATGGAGCATATTACCACCCGCGAAGCTGTTGCACTACTCGATGAGCACCCCAACCTGTACGCCACCATTACCCTGCACCACCTGCAGATCACCCTCGATGACGTAGTGGGTGGACTGTTGCAACCACACTTGTTCTGTAAGCCGATTGCCAAACGCCCTGAGGACCGCGACGCACTGCTCCGCGCTGCACTCGCTCCCCATCCGAAAGTCATGTTCGGCAGCGACTCTGCACCTCATCCGGTCAGCGCCAAGGAAGCTGCCGCCTGCGCAGCGGGAATTTTCAGCGCACCGGTTGCGCTGCCGCTGCTGACAGAGATCTTCGCGCAGCACGGCGCGCTCGACCGGTTGCAAACGTTCGTGTCGGACAATGCGCAGCGGATCTATGGCATAACACCACCGCAGAAAACCGTGATCCTCCGACGTGAGGAATGGAGCGTTCCGCTGCGGTACGGCGATGTGATGCCGTACTATGCCGGACGCCCGGTGCTGTGGCGAGTGGTTCTGCGCAGGATCGATCACTCTGATCGTTCGATTGAGCTTGCGCATGGTTGATAAAGCTGCACATATTCGCAAATCGTTCTGCTCCGGTTTGTTCCATCTGTCACATTGCGCCTCGTAACTTGCTGTGATACACTAAGGGTGCAGAAAACGTTAAGAATGCATTGCTCCGCAACGAACGCACCAATCTGCGCTCGACGGGGAAGATTATGTCTACAAAACGCACAGTGCCGCGTAAGGTGACAATCAGCCAGATCGCAAAAGAAGCTGGCGTTTCAAAAACGGCAGTATCGTTCGCATTCAACGATCCGTCGCAACTCTCACCCGCGACGGTCAACCATATTCGCGCCATTGCTGAACGATTGGGATATTCGCCCGATCCAATTGCGCGCAGTATGACGACGCGCCGGACAAATGCGCTCGGTGTGTTGCTGCCGCTGGACATTGCGGCAACGATGGCAAATCCCTTCTTCCCACTATTTCTGCGCGGTGTCGGCGCGGTGTGCGGCGCTACGGGAATGACGTTGATGCTGGTGCCGCCGTTGTGGGGTTCGATGCTCAAAGCTATTCCGCACGCAACTGTCGATGGATTCATCGTCGTTGGGCTGGAAATTGACCGTGGCGAGGTGCAGCAACTACGACGGCGGCGCGTGCCTTTCGTGATGGTTGATGGCAATGCCCCGGAAGACATTCCCGCAATCAATGTCGATGATCGCCAGGGTGCACGCGCAGCAATGATGCATATCCTGAGTCTCGGTCACCGCAGGATCGGGATCGTCTCACTGGAGTCCTGGCATCATCGCTATGAAGATTTCACCAGCACGATTGCAGCCCGTCTTGCCGGGTATCGTGAAGGGCTTGCGGAGTATGGTCGAACGATTGACGATCCCGACATTCAAATGGTGACGGTTTCGACCAGTCGTGCAGGTGGGGTTGAGGCATTCACCCGCCTCTGGCGATCTGAATCACCGCCAACTGCGATTGTGGCGATGAGTGATATTACGGCGCTGGGTGTGCTCGAAGCAGCGAAGGCGCACGGGGTGCGCGTGCCAGATCAGCTTTCGATTGTGGGATTCGACGATCTGCCGGAAGCCGCAAACGCAGCACCGCCGCTGACGACGGTACATCAACCGATTGAAGAGAAGGGGCGACTCGCAGCAGAGATGCTGGTAGCAGCGCTTGATGACGAGGAGAGTGAGCCGGTCCACCATCTTCTTCCCACTGAACTGCTCGTGCGCGGCTCGACTGGCGTACCGGTCTGGTCTGCTCAACCTGTGTCCACCTAGAAAGGGTTTCTCATGTTCATCCTTGGCGTGCTCATCGCAATTGGATCAGCAGTGGCATTCGCCGCACTCGGTCTGGCGACGCTATTCGGCGGCGTCCGTTCGACGACCGAACAGATTATCCCCGGCTTCGTTCCCGACCGACCAGGAAGCGCTGAGCGCACGCTGACTCTCGTTGCAGTGTGGGTTCCAGTGATTGTTGTGACGATCTTCGGCGTCTACACAGCGTACCGGATTATCGAGATGGTCATTCAGGCGCTGGCGTAGGCTGCTGGTTCGCCAGGTCGAGCGCCTGACGCAGTGCCGCCTCGTAGATCGGGTCGTGGTGTGCCAGGCGCAGTTCATCGGCAATCAGGGTTGCTGCGTCGAGCGCCGGGAGGTGTACAGCACGCTCAACAGGCATCAAGTCGTCAATTACAGTGCACGCTATCAGGTAATCTCCAGTCGCGCTGCGGATCACGGTAAACCGGGCATCAGTCGTTTCCAACACTGCCGACATCAGATCGTCGGCAGTTTCTGTTGCGACCTCCACCCGATCGATCCGCACTGATCCGCCGTCGGGTCGTGACAGAACGGCGCCAGTATGGTGCACTGCGGACAGTCGCCAGTCAAGACGTGCGGCAATCCAACCGGCAAGCAACAGCGCAGCAGTCGCTCCGCGCGGGACGTGCGAAATCGTGACGCACTCAATTGACTGCAGACGCTGGAGCGCGGGTGGTGCATCAAATAGTTGCGCAATCTGTTCCCGCCACGGAGTCAGACGCCCCCACACAAAGTCGCCCACTGCGACTCCCGCATCGATCAATGCCTGCACTGCATGCAGCGTGTCCACTCCTCCAGGCATCTGCGCAGTATCCAGGATCAGGCGATCCGCCACAGGTTGCAGACTCGCCAGCAGCGCGTGGTCGGGGAAACGGTCGAGCGTCCACCACAGGACGACCGGCACATCCGGTTCCAACAGTGAGAGCACAATCCCTGGAATGTACGGACCGGCAGCGTGTGACGCAATGATTGTAATCTGCTCACCACACATCTGTGGACGACCCGGTGGCGCAAGCGTGCAATGCGCCTGAACCCAGGCTTCCAGTCGCGGTTGTGGCGCAGTCGTATGCTCGTCGCCGTCAAGTGCCGCCACGATAGCCCGATGAGGTCGCAGTGCTGTCAGTCGCGCAATGATATTGGTGACAGGTGCAACCTTCGCAGCGTCGGTCAGGACGACCAGATTGAAGATACACGCGCGCATGAGTGCAACACCACCCGTCTGTTCAGTCTCCGTTGCTGCACTCCACAGTCGCGCCAGTTCACGCTCGATGGCGCCAGCATCGACCTGGGTCAACCGCATCGGAGGTGTGGTGAATATATCGGTCACAACCGCCTCCATTTCGCCCCAGCGGATGCTATCAGATCATTAGCGCGTGCGGGTCCCCAACTCCCTGCGCTATAATTGGGAAAGGTCGGCGGCGGCGCTGCCGCCCACCCTTTCAGCACCGGATCGAGCAGCGACCACATTGCTTCAATTTCGTCGCTCCGGATGAACAGAGTCGAGTCGCCCAGCAGAGCGTCCAGCAGCAATCGTTCATACGCTTCGGGAGACTCGACGCCGAATGCTGCATTATAGCGAAAATCCATCATGACCGGACGAATGATGTTCGACTGACCGGGAACTTTGGATGCGAACCGTAGCGAGATCCCTTCATCCGGTTGAATGTTGATCGCCAGCACATTTGGCTCGATGCCGCTGAGAGGACCATTTTCGAAGAGCATGAGCGGCGCCATTTTGAACTGAATGGCAATCTCGCTGACACGTTTAGGCAACCGTTTACCGGTGCGCAAAAAGAACGGAACCCCCGCCCAGCGCCAGCTCTCGATGTACAACCGCAGCGCCACAAAGGTCTCGGTATGCGAATCGGGAGCGACCCCCGGCTCGTCACGATATCCCGGCACAGGCACGCCGCCAACTGCTCCGGCACCGTACTGCCCGCGCACCGTCGCCTGCTCGACCTCTGTTGGCTCAATAGGACGCACTGCGCGCAACACTTTGACCTTCTCGTCCCGCACCGCATCGGCGCGGTACCCCACCGGTGGCTCCATCGCGGTCAACGAGAGAAGTTGCAATAAATGATTCTGGACCATGTCGCGCAGGGCTCCGGTGCGATCATAGTAGCTGCCGCGTCCTTCGACGCCAACGCTCTCAGCAACGGTGATCTGCACATGATCGACATAGCGGCGATTCCAGAGCGGCTCAAAAATACCGTTGGCAAAGCGAAACACCAGGATATTCTGAACGGTTTCCTTGCCCAGATAGTGATCGATTCGATAGATCTGCTGTTCATCGAACACCCGGTGCACCACGCGGTCGAGCGCCTTTGCGCTTTCCAGGTCGGAGCCAAACGGCTTCTCGATGATGATGCGCGTCCATCCGCCGTTCGGCGAGCAGTTCAGACCGGCTTCACCCAATCGCTGCACGATTTCGGCATACGACTCAGGGGGCGTCGCCAGGTAGAAGAGGCGGTTGCCGCCTGTGCCCCGTGCAGCGTCGATCTGGTCGAGGCAGTCGGCAAGCGCTATGTATCCCTGTGGATCATCGAACGCCGAACGAATGTAGAAACAACCGGCAGCGAAGCCCTGCCACAGTGCATCATCAATGCCAGCACGCGCGTGCTGGCGGGCGCTTCGCAAAAGTGACTCGCGAAAATGGTCGTCGCTCCAGTCACGCCGGGCGAACCCCACGATACTGAATCCTGGCGGAAGCAACCGTTCTCGCTGAAGTTGATACAGCGCCGGGATGAGTTTCCGATGGGTCAGATCGCCTGTTGCACCAAAGATGACCACCGTGCATGGTGGCGGCGTGCGTTGCATCCGTATGCCTGAACGCAACGGATTGACAGTGAGAGAGTTCATCCTCTTCATTCCTGTGATGTATTTATGGCATGGTAGTTGGCGTTGGCAATGCTGGCTCACGGAAGGGGCGCGGTCGATCAGGGAGCGACCCACGCAGAATCTGACCGCCGTTGACCATGTAGATCACCGGTCGATTGCCGCTCTCATCAACAAAGATGCTGAGCAGCTGATCAAGCGTAAGCGGACTGTCTGGCGGAGCGCTAATCTGCTGAAGGAATTCGCCGGTCTGTTTGTCGATCTGAATGATACGCCCGTTGAAACTATCGACCAGAAAGATCGAGCCACTATCTGGCGGACCAGTGACAAAAAAGCGAGTCGCGGTCACCAGCGGCGGACGGATCCGAGGAACAGGAATCTCTCGCTCAAATGCGCGCTCTCCAGCGCTATTAGTTGCAAAAATCAACACGCGACCGTCCGGCAGCAAAAGATTGATCTTGCCATCGACTGCCAGGTCGATAGCACTTTCCACCTCGCGTCCGCCATCATTCTGGATCCATGGGAGAGGAAAGGCGCCGTACTCGCCGCTCAGGTAGCGCAGAACGTTGTTGCGCAACGCGCCAAGAATGTACAGGTTCCCTTCGTAGTTGACCGCGCGAAAACGTGCACCGACGCGCCCCCATTCTTCGCTTCCCGCCAGAATACTGTATCTCCATTCATTGCCGCTGCGAAAATAGAATGTGAACGGACCACTCTCACCGCTCTGCGCCACTGCAACAATATTATCGATGCGCCAGGCTGTGGCGCGCACACGTCCAACGCTTAGCGGACCAACAGTATCTTCAGGGCGGAGAAATGGCTGTGCTATGCCGCCAGTGCGCGGCGCCCGATACAGAACGCCCGCATGTGCATCAAGCAGATAGATGGCGCCAAACAGTTGGGTGTCAGTCACGGTGCGGGGCGGCGGCGGCACAACCACCGTATCGAACAGCCCACCTGGCAACGGATGGCGCGTGACTTCAGTCAAATCATCGAAGTAGGTTTGTTTTTGCACAGCTGCCAGCGCCCTGACATATTCACGCATCAACTCATCGTAGCGCTGACGATTCGCTGTCGTTGCTGTAATCACTTCCGAACTGCGCAGTGCAGCCAGCACTTCTTCGGCTTCGATCAGACGTTCCTGTGCAGTTGCTTCATCGGGCGCATCACGAATCGCAGCGACCGACCGTTCGGCTTCAGTAAGCGCATTATCCGCTTCACGCAGCGCATTCTCACGGCTCAGGTTCATACCGTACAGAATGAGCAGACTGATAAGCGAGACCAGCAGCAGCAAGAGCGCCCACGGAAAAGGCGGGTTCTGCCGCCGGTAACTGAGACCGGCAGGACGGTACTGACGCGGCAACGCGCGCGGCGGCGCAGACGGGCGTGGACGCAAACGCCGAACAATCGCATCGCTGATGCGCGTGAACGGGTTTGTCAATTGCTCAAATGCGCCTGATGACGGTGATAGTCGTCCTGTCGCTCTTCCCAACCGTCGTCGTTGCGCAAATGTAATTTCTACTGGGGTATCGCCCAGATCGATGACTCGTTCCGGCGCTGGCTCATCACAAAACGACACTTCTCCCAGCAGCGCGCTGGGGGCCATTGGCATGTGCTGGGACGAACGTCCAGGTGACGGTACGGAGCGATGATTCGTATCCGCACGCAGCGGCTCGTTCAGATTGAGTGGTCGCGGAACCGGCGGCGGATCGGGCGAGTAGGGCGGTTCTTCGTATGGGCGTTTCAGGCGCGCCTCGTCCTCTGCCAATCGAGCGCGGGCAATTTCCCGTCGCTTGCGCGCTTCACGCTCTGCCGGACCGCGTACCAGCCAGACCAGATCGGCGCCGGCGCGCGCAAGGTGAGCTGCTATCCCGCTAAGCGCCAGTTTCGTTCGTTCGTTGACGCTGGCTGCGCTGAACGGCGACGCCTGAGCGGCAGGACTCAGCCGCGCGAAGGTCATCGTGACGATACCGTGCGCATCAGCAACCTGGTGATGGCGACACAGCGCTATGATCGCAGCGACCGCATCGTCCGGCTCTGGCGACCGGAGCAGGCGGGTGACTTCTTCGCGCGAGAGAAGGTTGGACAGATTGCTGGTGCAGATAATCACGCCATCGCCGGGGCGCAAAACAGCGCGGTACAGGTCTGGTTCGACGGTGAGGCTCGCACCGAGTGCACGTGAGTGGAAGAGCGTTGCTGTTCCACCCCAGGGGGCATTTGCTGACAGGGCGCGCAACCGCCCCTCTGCCATCACATACGCCTGCGCTGGCGTAACCTGAGCAATGAACAGGTCACGATCTTTAATGACGGCACATGTTAGACCCACGACAGCGCGTTTTTGTGGCGGCGCATTGAAGTTCTGCTGGTAGAGCACTCGATTGGCAGCCACGATCGCTTTGCGCAGCGAAGAAGTCACGGAAAACGATGGTTCGTCGTAGAACACCCTGCGAATCGTGCGTATGACGAGCAGGCAGGCATCGCGCCCACGTGACACATCCTGGTCGGCTTCGACCACGATATGCAGTTGCCCCTTGCGCGCTTCGGGGGCAAAGGGGTTGGACGGCGCGGCTATGAGCGTCAGGTCACTCCCTGACTGCGGAATGCCGCTCACCAGTCCGAACGCGCTGGACCGTGTGACGTTCCCGGACATGAGATCTCTTCTCTGCTTCAATCCGTACTGAATTATAGCACGCAAAATTAATACAGAACCTGACCAGGAGTTGCGATCCATGGCTCGAGCAATCTGGAACGGAATCGTCATCGCAGAAAGCGATGCGACCATTGTTGTTGAAGGGAATCACTACTTTCCGCCGGATTCGGTTAAACGCGAATACCTGCGCGAGAGCGCCACACATACGGTGTGCGGCTGGAAGGGAGTCGCAAGTTACTATGATGTGGTTGTCAACGATGCGGTGAACCGCGATGCTGCGTGGTACTACCCGGAACCGAAGGAAGGCGCACGCCGGATCGCCGGGTATATCGCCTTCTGGCGCGGCGTGAAAGTTGAAGCCTGAGCGTTGCCCGCAACGCTGGAGCAGGCGACGCGCGACGCTCTCTTACGTATCAGCGATAAATCAACAATGACCTTACTGCACAAACGCATCCCCAAAGACGCCAGGTGCAAAGCGTTCTTCATCAATCACTCTCTGCGTCCTCTGCGCCGCTGTGGTGAAATGACCTTGTTGCAGGAGACTCTATAATGATTGTGTGCACCTCGCGCGGTCCGTGTACGCCAAGCGTAAGGGTCAGTTCGATATCAGCAGTGCGACTCGGACCGGTGATCAGTGTCAGTGCGCTGGCATCGGCGAATACATCGCCATACGTCTGTTTGATGCGTTCAATCGCCTCACCCAACCCTCGCACGAATTGCTCCCGACGCACAACGGCGATAAACACTGGCGCGAGCAGCGATGCCATCCGCGGTCGCCCGGCACCGCTGTGAATGACCAGGGTTGCACTCTCGGCAATCGCTGCATCGACCGCGGCGATACACACTGGAGCACGCTCATGCGCCTGTAACAACGCCGCGCGCTGCTCCGGCGCCCCTGCGATCCGCCCATCGAGACGAGTCACCCCGCGCTGTCGAAGCAGTTCAGCAAGACCAGGCAGATTGATTCGCTCGAAGTCCCATGTAATAACCTCCTGCGTCTGATGCTGCTGGAGTACGTCGCCGATGACCTCCAGCGCTGCTTCGTCGTCGGCGCATACATGCGGGTATGCCTGGAGTTTTGTCAGTTCGGCAGCGAACTGCTGCACCAGGTCGTCGTGGGTAACAGGATGGACGAAAGGTGGCGGGGTGTGCGGAGTGCGCGCCGATTCGGTTTCCAGAAACGGGCGGGTGGTGCGCAACCCGGCGCGGATGCGCTCAATGATGCGTTCGCGGCTGTTGTTCATACCTGTGCTCGCTATCGAAAGGAATATGGCGTCTTGATTCTAGTATGACAGTCAGGAGCCGTGAAGTAGCATCAAAGCAAAACTTAGTTGCAACGACGCAACTAGGCCGGGGAGAGAGGTTGCAATCTGACTGCATAACACACAAAAGTGCTATTTCGGTGCGGCGATTCGCGATCAGGACGTGGAGCGGAACAATATCGTCCAAAAGCGCTTGCAGATACTGACGCGACCACGCATATTGCTCCTGGCGGGCAAACATGGAATGAGAGCACGAGAAATCTCGTTGTAATTAAGAACTCTACCCTTGAGAGCCTGTGCGCAGGAGTTCGAGAGCGGACAGAAAATATGTACGATGCACATTTCCGTCAGCATCAGAACGCCATGGTGGGCAGGTTTGGAACCCACCCCTGCCAGTGCGGTGCGTAGGAGCGGACAGAATAGCAGATTGCGCATTGCAATGCCAGAAAACGTATCTTTGCTCAAACGTTCTGTCCGCCCTTAGGCGCAGGAGAGGGGGCGGGGGGTGAGAGAAAAAGAGCGCCAAGGATACGCCAAAGCTCCTCGGTTCTCAGTTCTCGGTTCTCAGCTCTCGGTTCTCAGCTCTTGGTTCTCGGTTCTCACTCCTCACGCAGCGCCAGCGCCGGCGACGTTCGCCCCATGCGCCATGCCGGGTACAGCCCCGCCAGCAGCGCAGCAACAACGGCTACTGCCACTGCCTGCACCAACAGCGCGCCGTTCAACTCGAAGAGCAGCGTCCAACCGAACGAGCGGCGGTTGATGACGTACACGAGCACTGCTGCCATCATGATTCCCACCGGAATCGCCAGCACCCCCGCGAACAACCCCATAAGCCCGGCTTGCCCGATGACCAGCCCCCACAACTGACGCGGCGTCAGCCCATTGGCACGCAGCACGCCCATGTCGCGTGCCCGTTCGAGTTGTAGCGCCATGAGCGCCGCAAGAATGCCGATGAACGCCACAATCGTCGCCAATAGTTGCAGCACTGTCGTAATCGCAAATGTGCGATCAAAAATGGCCATCGATGTCTCGCGCAGCCCACGGTTCGAGACGATATTGATCGCAAGACCGGGCGGCATCCGCGCGCGCAGATCGCTTACCAGTTCATCGACATCCACCCCCGGCGCAACATACAGTCCAAGTGATGAGAGTCGTCGGTCGTCCCAAAGTTCGCGGTACACCGCAAGGTCGATCATCGCTACACCCTGATCGCTGCCATAATCGTAGAAAACGCCGGCAATCGGAAATTGCCGTTCACCACGGTCGGTCAGCAGAGTGAGCGTATCACCGGGACGCAGGTTGTGGCGGTACGCCAGCGGCTCCGAGATCAGCGCTGCGCCCCTGGCGAACGCCTGCCAGACAGCAGACTCATCAACAGCGCCAACCCACTGGAACACCCGATGATCCGCCGGCGTCACATCCAGCGCAATCGTCAGCAGCGGTCCGACGCTGCTCTCAATGGTGGCGCTGCGGTAGCGTCGATACCGCTCGATGCCTGGCGTTTCGAGGATACGCTGGATCGCTTCTTCCGGCAATGGCGAGTCGAGGCGGTTGCCGCGCGCACTCGGCGCAGACACGAATATATCTGCGCGAATGGTATTCTCCAGCCAGCGTTCAACCGTGGTACGGAAACTGCTCACCATGAGACCGACGCCAATCGTTACCGAGACAGCGATCATGAGCGCAGCGACGGCGACCGAGGTGCGACTGAGCGATGCAACAATGTCACGTGCTGCCATGCGCCCTAGCAAGCCGAAGATGCGTCCGGCGACCGGTCGTGTCGCAGCGGCAAGTCCCTGCATCACCAATGGCGTCAACGCCGCTGCGCCGACGGTCAACGCCAGCAATCCGCCAAAACTCAGCGTCAGACTGCGCCCTGGCACGGTGAGCAGCCCCAACCCGATCAGCAGGAGCGCCACGCCTGCCAGCGCTGCCAGGCGCACCGCGCGACGCGCCCGATCCTCATATGACGAGCGGCGCAGCACAGTGCGCGGCGGCGTCAACGTCGCTTCGGCAGCAGGAACCGCCGCAGCCGCCAGCGTCGCCGCAACGCCAAGCGCAAACCCCTTGATGAGCACGCCGGGCGCTACATCAACCGAACGCACCGTGACAGCAAAATAGAGGTCGTTGATCGTCTGCGTCACCAACCCGACCAGACCGCGCCCCAGCGCCACCCCCAGCGCCAGACCCGCCAGCGCGCCGATCAACCCGATCAGCAGCGCTTCTCCCAGCGTCAGCGCCAGTATCTGCCGCTGCGATACGCCGATGCAGCGCAGCGTTCCGATCAGGCCGCGCCGCTGCACCACCGAGAAGGTCATGGTGTTGTAGATCAGAAACGTGCCGACGACCAGCGCCAGCAGACTGAGCGCAGAAAGGTTGAGTTCGAATGCTGCCGTCATCTGCTGCACGGCGTTGCTGCGCTCTTCGGGGCGCTCGATACGCACACCCGGCGGCAACACGGCGGTAATGCGCTGCACCAGCACCTCCCCTTCGGCGCCATCGGGAATGATCAGGTCGATGCTGCTCAACCTGCCGACGCTTCCCATCCACTCCTGCGCCGTGGCAATATCAACGATCAGCAAGCCGTCAAGCGCGCGCCGGCTGGCATCGTCGGCTGGCTCCAGTAACCCCACAATCTCTGCCTCGACCGCCGTTGCGCCGATCATGAGCGGCAGGCGCGCACCGCTGACAATGCCGGCTTCGCGCGCAGTTTCCGCCGAAATGAGCGCCGCGTTGGGGCGCGTCATCAGCATGCTGTAGCACTCAAAACCCTGGCACCCCTCCTGCGCCGATGGCGTGCGGTCGAGTCCGGCGTTATTACCAGCTGCGCCGGTGATCCAGGGGCGGAATGGCGCTTCCACTACCGGGTCGATCCCCAGAATGCGTAACGTCAGTCCGCTGCGATCCGGCGCAACCGTTTCGCCTTCAACCAGCGGCGCCGCCAGACGTACCCCCAATTCAAGCCGCAACCGGCGGTACACCTCCTCCGGCACACCTGACGGACCGCCGGTGATGCGGTGGGTTGTACGACCGGTGAGCGTCTCGGTGGAGAGCAAAAACGCCCGGCGCGCGCTATCGTTCGCCAGGTCGATCGACACGACAACTGCAACCCCAAGCGCGACTCCCAGGATTGCCAGACCAAACTGCCACGGATGGCGCACGATGTAGCGGATCGACGTTTTCAGAAGTGTCAACGGCATCGTTCACTCACACACTATTGTTGATACACAACCGTTCCGCCAGCGATGGTCATCACAACCGGAATATGAGCAATACGCTGCGGTTCGACATCCAGCAGGCTCTCGCCGAGAACGGCAATATCGGCGTACCTGCCAGGCGCCAGCGACCCCTGATCGCGTTCGGCGAACGCGGCATACGCGCTGCCCCACGTATAACTACGGATCGCGTCCATCAAACCGATTGCCTGATGTGGGGCAATACGGCGACCATTGTGCGCCGTGCGCGTCACCGCCGCTGCGATTCCCTGCAACGGCGCAAAATCCGGCAACACTGGGTTATCCGAACCGTTCGCCAGCACAATGCCAGCGCGCTGCAATGTGCCCCAGGCGTGTCCCCAGGGTGCCAGTTCTGGTCCCAACCGGGTCACGTCTCCTTCTTCCCAAAAGGTAAAACAGGACTGTATAGCAGCGACGACTCCCAGGCGCGCGAAACGTTCCGGCAGACCGGGATGGATGACCTCGACATGTTCGATGCGGTGGCGATGATTGGACCGGGGAAGCACGGTCAGCGCGCGCTCATACGAGTCGAGCGCCATGGCTACTGCTGCGTCGCCGATGGCGTGGGTCGCCACCTGGAACCCGGCGCGGTGCGCACGGAGCACCCGCGCATCGAGTTCCTCCGCTGCCAGCAGCGGAAAACCGCGATTGCCCGGCTCATCGCCGTACTCCTCGGTCAGCCACGCCGTGCCACCACCGAGCGTTCCGTCCGCAAAATACTTGATCGCGCCAAATCGCAACCACTCGTCGTCACGCCACACCTCGCGCCATACGCCTGCTTCGGCAGCCTCCAGCATCTGCGCTGCGACATCGCCGTATGCCATCACATACATCCGCAGACCGATCCCCCCGCCACGGATCGCATCAGCGACGATCTCCAGATCGCGCACCCCGTTGATATGCCCCAGCGCCGCCTCGCCAATGGCGACGATGCCGCGCTGGTGATACTCGCGCGCTGCATCGCGCAACCCGCTCTGCCAGTCGATAGCTGGCGCTTCGACTGCGCTGGCCGCCAGTGACATCGCTGCTTCGAGCAGAACGCCGGTCAGGTTGCCACGGTCATCACGCTCAATGCGCCCTCCCGGCGGATCAGGAGTCGCTGGCGTCATCCCAGCGCGCGCCAGCGCCATCGAATTCGCCAGCGCCATGTGGTTGCACGCCCGATAGACCAGCAGCGGATGCGCGGGAACGGCAGCATCGAGTTCCGCCAGGGTCGGATGGCGACGTTCCGCCAGCCGCCCCTGGTCGTGCCCGACGGCGACAATCCACGATCCGGCGGGGCGACGTTCCGCAGCCGCACGCAGGTGATCCAGCACCTCTGGAATGCTGAACGTATCCCACAGCGGCACGCGGGTGCGACTGCGCACATAACTCAGCAGATGCTGATGCGAATCGTGGAATGCCGGGAGGACAGCATACTCCGGTGGAAGACGAACCACCCGCGTGGAGGCTCCCGCCAGCGCCTCGACAGCCGCAGACCGCCCAACCGCAAGAATACGGTCGTCGCCAATCGCAACCGCGCCATCACGGATCGGCTCCGCGATGATCGGATAGACCGTCGCGCCAGAGAGGATAAGGTGCGGTGTCTTCATGATTGCTTCTGCCACAGACCAAACGACTCGACCGCGAAACAACGTTCATTCGTTGCTACGCCGCCCGGCGCGTAGACGACCCCAAAATGGGTTATGGAGGCGCCTGCACCGCTGTTGTTATGCCACTCGCGCCCGACCAGCGGCTCGACCTCGCCTGCGATCATTGCCTGATCCGGCTTCGTGTGAGCAAGCAAACGTTCACCTCTCGGAACGGTTATGACAGGGCGATGACCACTGCAATCAACGGCGTAACCGAAAACATCGTCGGCCTTCTCAAGACTCACCAATTCTGTCTTACCCCAACCATAGCCGCGTTCGCCGCCGAATTGCAGACGTGTCAGTGCGTCGCGCCATGGAAGCGAACAATCCTTAAGCTCAAACACATACCCGACCAGGTAAATCGGATCGGCAGTATCAAGCATGTGGGGTGAGAGAAACTCAATCTCGTGCAGTGACCCTTCAGCGGCTGAATGCGCTAGGTAGACCAGCGCAGTAGATTGATAACTGCTCAGGAAACGTCGGCGAAAGGTACGTTCATCATCCCATGGCCAGACCACCTGATAGTCATTGCCCGATTGCAGCGCCGGGTAAAAGTAGGTGAATGCCAGCATCTCGTTCACCTGCTTGCCGACTTCTTGATAACCGTTCGAATTGGTTGCCATCTGTCCTGTTCGCGCCGCTGTATCACGCGCCAGGCGTTCGGTCAGTGCCCCCCAAAAGGAGCGACCAGTGAGATAGGGGCGGGTGACCTGCACATTGCCAACCTTGCGCCAGCCGATGTGCAACGGTGAGCGTAGACGAAAAACAACGCGATACCCGATCCAGTTCATGACGATGCTCCTAGCGCCTCGCTTCCACCCTTGTCACGCGCTTTTGCGCCATAGCGGGCGTAGATCAACATCTGTTCCAGCACCTCACGCGCCAGCAACAGGCGATCCAGGTCTTTCGTCACCTGTTCACTGATGAAGCGCAGTATCTCTTCCGCTGTTGGCCTCTGCCAACCGAACGGCAGGTCGCTCAACAGATTGAGCATTTCATCAACGACAACAGCACCGTTCTCCTTCTCTCTGGCGAGCAAGTAGAGAAAGCAGGCATACACCCCATCTTCCTGGAGCACGCCCAGGGCTTTAGTAATCGTGTTTTCGATGTCAGAAGCCTTCTTGTTCTGCGTCTGCTGGATGATCGTCTGTGCATATTTTGCAGCCAGGTAGTCAAGATTGATTGAAGTCGTGTTAGTCATGGTTGCTCCTCGCTTTACGGCGTTGTCGCTCCTTCACCGGATGGCAACTGCGCAGCATTGGCCTGTTGACCATAGTCCTCTTCCTGCGGCTGACCGACGATGGCGATCCGCCCAAAGCCGCGTGTACCCATGCCGCCGACGCCCAGCCACTCGATCAGACGCAGACCGGCATCGAGTACATCGAGGGGCGATTGCCAGACGGCATTGCCTGGCAGCGGATGACCCTTGCCGGTTTGCGAAATTTGACCGAGCGGCCATCCGGCGTGATTTGCCCGATAATCATCCAGCACCACTTCAGCGGTCAGAAACGTGGCGCGGGGGATAGCTTCGTAAGTGAAGAGCGCACCTTCCTCTGCTGCACCGGTTTCAGGGTTGATACTCACCGAGGTGCGCACTTCGAGGTTGCTATTGACGATGTGGCTGAAGATGGACTCATGTACCAATGCGATCTTGTTCTCAATCGCGTTCCAGCGCCCGGTTCGCCAGTTAGTCGGCGCATTCACGGTGACCTGCCCGCCAGTATTGAGCATCAACCATCCCAGGTTAAGCGGGTCGGTACGCGCAAATGTCAACAGTGCTGCATCCCTTGCCCAATCTGTGGGCACATTGCTCACTTCAAAACCTGCCTCACGCAGCCGCTCGACCGTGCCGACCCACACCGGTCCAACCAGCGAATGCACCGGGAAAAGCACAATATGCGCGTCGAAGATATTGACCACGCCGGAGTAGGCTTTGACGTCCTGACCATTCTGGTTCTTCTTGATGTAGCCAAAGGTATAACACACCGGATTCTGATCGGGGTTGGTCACCGTGTCGTGCGTTTGACCGGCAGCTTCGGGCGTTTCATACAGTTGGGCAGCGTAAGAACGGGCCGCGCCGTGGAGACTGGTACCGGGGATTTTCGGCACCCGTGTGCCCAGCTCACGCACGATACTGTTGTCCACGCGCCCCAGGCGGTAGCCGCCGGTGCCGATGTGCACCGGATCAAGTGTCATCAAGAGATAGCGTCGTCGTTTGTAGATTGCCATAACCGTTCATTTCTCCTTCAAAATCTCTATCCGCAGTTCGAGCAGATCGGCCAGCTCGCCACGCACACCAGCAGCGACAAGCTGATCGCGGATGTGCTGCGGTAACGCCCTCCAATCCCACTCGGCACCGGCCAGCGTGTCGTGCACAAACTGCCTGAACACAGGATCGGTGACCGACATGCCATCGCGATCCTGCCCAAACCATTCCTCACGAGTCGCCTCGATTATGCGCACTACCTGATGGCGCTGAGTAATGCTCAGGCGCTGAAACACCTCCCAGAGCCTATCGAACCGCTCCAGGTCGTCGAGGTAAAACGGTCGGGTGTGTCGGTTTGCCCGTCGTCCATTAGTGTCGTAGTGAATCTCGAAGCGACGAGTGGTTGTATCAAGGAACTCGAAATCGAAGGTTGCGGGTGTGAACCATACCTGATCGCCGACCTGCAACTCAGCGGCGTGAACCAGCCAACCGTCACACTTCTTCCACGGATTGCGACTCTGAAAGTAACGCCTGCGCGTCGTCGGCTCGACCGGATCATCCAGAAAGACATAGGGATACCAGAGATCCTCAGTCTTACCGTCGCCCATCATAGCGGGAATATGCCAGGTCAGGCGACTGTCATCCCGCTGCATGGTTACTTCGTACCACTCAGCGAATTGACTCGCCTGATCAGGCTGGAAGCGGGGGGGTAACGGGTCGCCCTTACTTGCCATTTTCCGTGCACAACACAATACCTCCCACACGCTGGCCATTGTCTGGCGCTCCAGCATCGCCCGTCCGGCATCGAGCACAGCGCGCAGCGGGTTGGGGCGCGGCGCAAATACTACACTCAGGTGCAGCGGCAGGCGATTCCGCACTTTCCCCATCTCGCGCTCGTACTTTGTTTTGATCTGTCTGATCACCTCCAACGCCCTATCCGCCGGTACAAGCGCCATGAAGACCCGTGGTTCGGCGAGGAGGGGGATAACAGTAGCGTAGGTATTTTGCTGATATTGAATTT
>Ga0308416_1000296_pt1 | contig 17937 bp, 16 predicted proteins | sample HotsprSampleOS60_FD_203468 | JGI IMG/M metagenome (GOLD analysis project Ga0308416, IMG submission 203468) | Hot spring phototrophic mat microbial communities from Octopus Spring, Yellowstone National Park, Wyoming, United States - 20090730_OS60 ... | reverse complement strand
ATCAGCAACGCCGTCCGCAGCATGGAGGTAGGATACCTGACGCGAAAGAGGTACACTAAGTAGGGTGAGCGCAATGCGAGCACTCAAAGGGCGTGTTGTCGGAAATGTGGTTTATTTAGAAGAGGCTGCCGACCTGCAAGAGCAGGAGGTGGTTGTCCTCATCCCCACTCAACCTGACGAGCGTCTGTCGGAAGTTCTGGCGCTTGCAGGTGCGTGGGCAGATATGCCCGAATCAGAGTGGAAGGCATTGCAACAGGCAATTTCTGAGGGCATGAGCATTTCAGGGGATTCATGAACCGCTATCTGCTGGACACAGATGTCATTTCCTTCTACCTGCGCGGTCAAGCTGGTGTTGTACAGCGGGTGGCACAGTACCTGCAGTATCATCCCCAGTTAGAACTCAGCGTGATAAGCTACTACGAGCTGCGACGGGGGCTGGTGCAGGTTGGAGCGACCCGACGCCTGCAGACGCTGGAGATTTTCGTAGCGCAGTGTCGGGTATGGGAGATTAGTGCCGAAGTCGCAAGAGAAGCCTCTACAATTGCGGGTCAGTTAGGGGCTGTGGGAAGTCGCTTGGACGACGCCGATGTATTGATAGGCGCGACAGCACGAACCCTCGGAATAGGAGTAGCGACGGGAAATGTACGCCATTTCAGCCGCATTTCCGAACTGGAAGTCGTCAACTGGCTTGAATCGCCCTGAAAAACTTAACCAACTCCTAACACGACTTAACTTCTCCTTAACCCTCTGCTAATCATACTATAGGCGTCATCATCGGAGGCTTAGAGTCCTCTCCCCTAATGCCTGCGCGAGGGTAAACGATGCGCCGTGCAGTTCTCGCCCTGCACGGCGCGACTTTTTGCGGATGTACTCCCTACACAATGAGACGGCACAAACCCCGCACACGAAACGCCCGCGGAAAGCCGTTTGGCAGTGTGTTTTTGCCGCCCTTACCCCTTTGTCCCCCTCCCGCCTCGCGGGAGAAGGGCTGGGGGCGGGGGCAAACAAGCATGCGCCCCCACACCCAGCGCTGTGTGCCTCAGCACCCACTACCAAAGCAGTAACTCCTGCTCATGACTCTCCTCCACTCCCCGAATATACCCTAACTCACCTCGCCCCTCGTAATCTGCATAAACACATCCTCGAGGTCAAGCGATTCCTCGCGGAAGGCGGCGATGCGGTAGCCGTCGCGCACAAGCGCAGTTAGCAAGTCCGCCTGCTCTTCCAGCCCGCCTGCAAAATGCACATAGAGGCTGCCGTTGCGCACCTCGACGCCATGTACATGCGATTCGTGCTCCAGTCGCTGAATCAGCGGCTCTGGATCGCCCAGCGGCTTAATCTCCAGCACGCGGTTCGCCTGCAACTGCTCGATAATCTCGTCCACCGCGCCCCACACGAGCAGCTCACCCTTCTCGATAATGCCGATTTTGTTGCAGAAGTCCGCTAGCTCGGGCAGGATGTGCGAGGAGACCAGCACGATTTTGCCCATCGCGCCCAGCTCGCGGATGAGTTCCTTGATCTCGATACGGGCGCGCGGGTCGAGCCCCGACGCAGGCTCGTCCAGCAGCAGCAGGATTGGGTCATGCACGAGGCTTTTGGCAAGGCACAGCCGCTGCTGCATCCCCCGCGAGAGCGTCTCCACAAAGGCGTCTTTTTTGACCGTAAGGTCGGTCAGCTCCAGCACATTCTCGATGATCGCCGCGCGTTGCGATTTGGGGATTCGGTACGCCGCTGCGAAGAACTCCAGATACTCGGTCACGGTGATGCCTTCGTACAAGCCGAAGAAGTCGGGCATGTAGCCCAGCAGGGGACGCACCTCTTCGGGGCAGCGCACGATGTCGATGCCGCTCAGCGTCGCCGTGCCCGCCGTCGGCTCTAACAATGTCGCGAGCATCTTGATGGTCGTGGTCTTGCCTGCGCCGTTCGGTCCAATAAAGCCGAACACATCGCCTGGATGCAACTGGAAGGAGATGTCGCGCACGGCGACCAACTCCCCATACTCCTTGCGTAGCCCTCGCACATCCAACATAGGTAACTCTCCTATTTTCGCCAAGAGATTTTTATACCCCGATAGGTGAGTCCTGCAAGCAGCAGCGCCAGCCCCAGATAGAATATGCTCTGCACAAAGCCCCAGAGCATGAAGTATAATCCCTCTTGGTAGGGTGTCCAATCATGCTGGGTGTCCCACCAGTAGGGGGTGAGTTCTCCCATGCGCTCTAATTCGGTCGCAACGAAGAAGGGGTTTGCATAGACGATAAAAGCACCATTGAACAGCGCGAATATCCATGTGCCGAAAGCGTCCGTGTAGCTCTGAACCGATGAGATGAGGTCGCGCAGAATATAGTCCGAGAGATAGTTCAAGCTTAACGCGGTAGTATAGAGCATTGGCAACAGCCATAGCACAAACACTTGCCCCGCGTAGAGCGTGGCAGCAGTGTTCAGCGTGCGCTTAAGTTTGAATGAGAGCCATAAGCTCACCGATACCAGCAGCGTACCCCATCCGAATAGCGTCGCAAACGAGGCTGCAGTTACATAGCTATTGGTGCGGGGAGTGCCCAGAATAAACGGCGCGAACAGCAGCGTGGTCAGTGCGACGCGCGTTAGCGCCGCGCCGTACTTGCCCCAGAAAATCTCGCGCGCGGTCAGCCGCGTGAGCGCAAGCGACTCCCAAGTCTGCTTCTCGTACTCCGACGAGAATAGGCTGTATGCCATCAGGGGCGCGGCGATGCACATCACAAACAGTGCGAGACCCATCGTCACGCCGATAGCTGCCTCCATAAAGACCGTAAGCTGCAGCACGAGCAGGTACACCAGTCCGATTCCCAGCGTTGCCGTGCCGTATAGCCACGGCTGGCGTTGCCAGCGGTGGCGCGTTGCGCCCAGCAGGTGATACCGCAGCAAAGGGTTCTCCCAAAGCGCCCTCATGGCGTCTCCTCCAACGGCACACTCACAAGATAGACGACCTCCGCAGAGCGCTCGGCTGCCTCGCGAAGTTCTGGGGTCAGCACAGGCTCCGACGCACGGGCGATTAGCAGCGCGAGACGCATTCTCCTACCCCGTTCCAGGAGCAGTCGCGCCAGTTGGTCAGGGGACAGAGCGACCACAGACTCCCACCCGCCGTGCCCATATGCGCCGAACGGCGGTGCAGGCATCAGCAACTCGCCACGCAGCGTTTGTGTCCCTCGCGCGCCGATGGCATCGAGGTTCACGGAGCCATACGTGGTCAGAATCCGTACATCCTCCAACTTGTAGGGGAGGCGGTTGCGCAGCGCGCCTGACAGCACCCATTCGCCGTTGCGCCGCGTGAGGCGTAGGCTCGCCTCAATCTGCCCCTGCAGCTGCACTGTGCGCGTGTAGCGGAACCACTGGAAGCTCAGGTTCGACACGCGGTAGCCGTCCACGCGCTTCGGGTCGCCCTCTATGGTGCGAATCACCGTTGACTGCCCGAGCCCCCTTCCCCTATCGTCATCGACGCCCACTTCCACCATGTCGCTCTGGTCGAACTGCAGGTCGAACACGCCCGCGCGCGGGAAGAAGAAGAGCGCGCTGTTGACCGCGTAGGCGTCGGGGCTGCCCGCCTGCACCAGCAGCACGGTCTGAACCTTGCTGGAGAGCGATTTGCGGTACAAATCGCCTGCCAATCGCCACAAGACGCCCACGAAGAGAAGCGCAATCAGCGGCGTGGTGAGCCACGCCCAGTCCAACGCGCGCAGCCGCTTCAGCGTCCAGTAGTTAATCGGCACGACCAGCATAAAGTACGCGCTCAGCAGCACGACAATCATCAGCACGCTGGGCGGGGCGATCTCGGCATCGAGACTGGTAGCCACCTGTCCCGACCGCGAGTCTCTGGAGTAGCCCGACTGCCCCGCGTGGAGCGCAGCGATGTTGAAGCTGGGCGCGTAGCCCGTCGTGGCGTCCACTAATGCCTGCCAGAATCGCACGCGAGCGTCGTAGTCGCTGAGCGGTCGCTCCAGCGGGTTGAACGCCAAAAAGACCACCGCGCCCAGTCCGTAGGGGCGCACAGCAATCAGTGGCAGCCCCTCTTGCTGAAGTAGGGCGACGCCTGTTGTGAGCTGTGCTTGCGTAATCGTAGCGCGCCCTGCAGGCGGGCGGTGTTGAAGCCATTGCCCCAGCGCGGCAAGTTGCGCCACTTCGCGCGTGCCCTGCGGCGCAACGGGCAGCAAATCGCGCAGGGCTGGCGCCTGCAAGTAGACCGCGCCTGCCCCGCCCGAGACAACCAGCGTCCCACCCAGCATCACCCACTGGCGCAGCGCCGCCCACTGCTCCGCCCGTAGCCGCTCCGCGCCCGAAGTGAGCACAATCATCTGCGCGCCGCTGAGCGCAATCGTCTGCTCAGGAAACAGCTCGGGCGCGCAGTAGGCGACCTCGTACACGCCCTGCATCGGGCGGTTCGTGCGAAAATCGAGCATGAACGGGTTCCTGACGCCGCGCACCTGTTTGAGAACCTGCAGCCCACCAATCGCATCGCCGACCACCACTGCCAGCTGGTCGACATCCAGCACGCGCTCGATGGGCAGGCGCGTCTCCACGCCGACGCCGCGCGCTTCGAAGCGGATGACCGCCAAGTCGTCGTAGCGCCCCACAATCGGCGTGGCGACCACCACTTTGCGCGAGCCTGCAGGCAGGTCAATCGGATATAGGTACTCGCGCCGACCGCCGAACCCGCCCAGCGATACGCTCAACACGCCCTGATAGTTGCCCCGCCGTGATTCGAGTTGCACGGCGATTGGAAACGCGCCGTTAGCGGCAGGCGTTTTACCCAACAGCGGTGTCGCCTTAATCTCCACAGGCGGCTGCCCCCACGCGCTTAGAAGCAGCGCCCCCCAGAACCCCAAGCGAACCATCCAACGCCTCATGGCGCAACTCCCATACGCCGCTCGCAATGCGATTCCTGCTTAACCTGGGCGCGCGTCGGCGGTTCCGTAGCGGCTGTAGAGCCACGCGACGCCAATCAGCGCGAGTCCCAGCCCTGCGAAACTCAACGCGCGGTAGGGCATCTCCAGAAAGCCCAAATCGTACAGGAACAGCTTCGTGGTTGTCAGGGCGAGCATACCCAATCCCATCAGGCGCACGCCGCGCAGCGACGCCTGCACCCCGCCGAGGAGCAGCCCCGCCCCAATCAGTGTCCACTCCAGCGACACGAGCAGGTGCGCCAGCGGCGCGTTCCGCCGCCCCACCAGCTCGAAGGCATAGAGCGTCTGCTCTGCGCTGCCCCACGCCAGCGCAATCACCAGTGCGGGGGCAATCAGTTGCGCCAGCGTAGAGCGCGGAAATATCGCGTCCAACGCCGACTGTGCGCGCGTCTGCATGTCGCGGTATAGCCCGTACAGCGTCGCACCGCCGCCTGTCAGTAGCGCGAGCCAGCCAACCCCATGCTCGTTCAACAGCACTGTGCGCGTGCGGATTGGCTCGATTAACGCTGCCCACATCGCTGCGACTGCTGCCAGCGTCAGCAGGATTCCGAACCCGTACAGTAGGCGCGTCTGGAGGCGCAGCCCCACGAGAATTAGTCCCGCCGCCGTCAAGCTATACAGCACAACCTGCGCCGACGGCTGAAACTGTACGGCAATCGCCGCTGCGACGCACACGATACCCAGTATGAACAGCGCGGCGTCAGTGGGCGAGTCTTTGGTGCGCGTCTTCAGCCAGCCGAGCGCGAAGTAGATCGCGCCCATCGCCGCCAGAAACGCGCCTGGATACTCGCGCCACGCCTCCTGCGTCAGCGCGTAGCCCGCAGGCAAATAGTGCAGCGACGCCACAAGGAACTGCGCCAAGCTGACCGCGTCGGTCGGGCGACGACGCAGCGCGTTAGGCAGCAGGTACGCCGCGCTGAACAGCGCGTAATACAGCGACACGAACCCCAGCGTCAGCCCGCGATAGGCAGGCGTGTAGCTTGTCATTGCCCAACCGTTCACCAGCGCGATGGTCGCCACAAGGCAGCTCAGCTGGTGATACCGCCACGCGCGCCATGCGCTCACGGCGAGCATGCCTGCGTTCAGCACGGCTAAGTAGCCGAAGAAGTTGGTGGGCGCGCCCGCGCCGTCGCCGCGCAGCCACACAGGCGCACTGAACCCACCGATGGTCGCCACAATCGCCAGCGTCTCCGAGCCGCGCCAGAGCGCAAGCGCAATCCCCAGCACAGTTATCGTGCTCGTGAGCCCGAACGCCTGCATATAGCCCAGCAGGGCGTAGCGTTCCCAGCCTGCCCAAGTGGTCAAATACAGCGTCGCCAGCCCCGCGCCCATCAGCCCGTCCGAGAACCATCGCTCCGTGCGCTCCCGCGATACGACGCCCAGCCCCATCAGCAGCGCGCCGCCCACATAGCCCAGCGTCAGGCGACCCGCAGGCGAGAGCTGCGTCCACGCCCAGCCCAGAAAGAACGCCGTCGCCAAAAACAGCAGCGTCAGCCCCGTGTAGAGCGCGACCTTGCCGCCCAACACACGCTCGAACGATTGCGCCTCCTCGTCCCTCCGCGTGGGCGCAACCCGCGGATCAGGTTGGGCAGGGGGTTCAGGGCGGATGCGTGCGGTTGCCCCGACATCGGGAGCGGTTTCGGATTCAGGGCGAACATGCGGGGTCGCCCCTCCGTTCGGTTCTCGCGACTCGCGCGTCAGTCGCTCCTCCAGCGCGCGCACGCGATAACTCAGCCGATACAACTCCGACTTAATCGCCTCCAACTCACGACGAGTCTCCTCAGACATCGCGCGCCTCCTATTTCGGAATACGGAACGCGCCTGCCAGAGATTGCGGGACTTTAGTCCCAATTTGGATATAATTCCCCTATGAGAGCGTGATAACAGTGCCAAATAGTGGGTTTATTCAGGGGAATCCTCCAAGTGCTTCGCTGCGGGAGCCGCTCTTTCGAGATGTGTCCTTCGATGAGAGCGAGTGGCGGGAGCTGTACGAGATATTGCGTCAGGTCAATCAGCCCAAAGCGGAGCTGATACGGGTGCAGTACGAGGCGGCGCGAACGGCGTACCAGCACTATGTAGCGGCGCGCGCAGAGGAGCGAGCGGCTTATGCGACCCAGCGCATTGCGGACGAGGCGTACAACCGCGAGGCGGCTGCCCAGCGGCAGGCGGTCGAGGCGCAGATCCGCGAGGTGCGCGAACGGTGGCGTCCTGTGCTGGCTTCGCTGCGCACGGCACTGGAGCAGGCGCGTGGGGAGGCGTATCTGCGCGCGGGCGAGGCGGGCATCAACCTGCGCGGCGGCGCGTTCTTGGGAATCGGGTTGGAGCCGACCGAAGGGGACGGATGGAATGCCCAAGAAGCGACCTCGACCAACGCGCCCGCGCCCCAGCCCGCGATGCGCCTCCCCGCCCTGCAAGGCGTGACCGCGCCGCCCGCGCGCATGGAAACGCCTGCTGGGTCTGCCGCATCCCCTGCCTCGTGGTCGCCTGCCCAGCCGCCTGTAGAGCCGCTCAGCGCGGAGGAGGCGGCGCACGCAGCGCGGCTGCCCACTGCGCAGCCGCGCACGGCGCTCCTCTGGATCCAGTGGCTCGCGCCAATCGCGGTCGGGTTGCTGCTGGGGCAACTCTTGCTGGCGGCGTTCGGGCTATCGCTTAACGATTGGCAGAACCCACTGTTTTGGCTTGCCTCGGTCGCGGGCGCACTGTCGATGTTGGTCTGGTATCGCGCGCTTTGGAACGCCAGCCGTGCGCTGAGCGAGCTTTACTACCTTTTCAACTGGAGCGCGGGGCAGGCGCGGCGGGTCGCCTGGCTAGCGGGCGCAGCCATACTCACTGTGCTGCTTGTGCCAATCATCGTATTGCTCAGTGGACTCTACTTCGCGCCGAGCGTGTGGAACACGCCTGTGCTGATGTTGGCGTTGCTCGCGTTGGTGCTGATGCTGCCCTTGGCGGGGCTTGCGTTGTCGGGAGGCTACTTTCACGGGCGTCAGGAAATTGTTTCGAACGCGGTGCGGGCGGCGGTGAACGCGGCGCGTCGGGAGCAGGCGCGCGAGGGACGCGAACATCTCGAGCCGCCGACGCGCCACGAGCCGACTGTTGCGCCCCCGTCGGCAGTGCAACATGCTGCCGAGCTATCCACCAACGGCGACAGCGCCCCCTCGAAAACGCTTGCCTCCGCTGCCAGCACAGACCCACAGGAACGACTGCGTGTCGCGTTCACTGCGATAGCGAACGCCCGCGCCGCCGAAGCGAACTACCAGCACGCCAAGCAGGAGATGGAGGATGAACTCGCGCCCCTGCAGCAGGAGTTGTTGCGCCTTCAGCCGCGCCCGATTTACCCTGACCTGCCCCCACACGCACAGGAGCGGCTAAGCGCGCTTTACCAGCAGTGGCGGCTGGCGTACCTCGCGTTGCTGGACAGCGTCGCGGAGGCGACGCGCGACTGCAAAGACGGCGAGCAAATCGCCCAGCGCATCGCAGCGTTCAAAGACACGCTGCTACGGTAGCCGGAGCTACGAACTTTGCCCATGCGATTGGTATAACGCCTACAGCGCGGCGCGCCACACGCCTTCGAACACCAACTCGGCGTCGCCTGTGAGCCAGAGCGTGCCGTCTGCGCGCCACTCCACCTCCAGCACGCCGCCTGGCATCTGCACGCGCGCCTCCTGCTCAAGCTTGCCCATCTGCACGCCCGCGACGACAATCGCGCACGCGCCCGTGCCGCACGCCAGCGTCGCGCCGACGCCCCGCTCCCACACCCGCGCCCGCACTTGATTCGGCGACTCCACCTGCGCCACCGACACATTCACACGGTCGGGAAACTGCGGATGATGCTCTAACTGCGCGCCCACCGCCTCCAGCGGGAAGGCGTTCACCGAGTCGACAAAAAGCACCAGGTGCGGCGCGCCCGTGTGGACGGCAGTGATTGGTATACCCCCCTCCTTTAGGTTCCCCCCGCTTCGCGAGGGGAACCAATCAGACGCGGTTCCCCCTGCTTGCAGGGGGAACATAAAGGAGGGGGTTGGAATTAGAAGCGGCGTCCCCATCTCCACCTGAAATCGCTCCTTGCTTAGCCGATGCACGCGCCGAACGCCTGCGCCCGTTTCAATAGCAAGACTCCCAGCGTCGGGGCAGTGATACTCCCACAGATAGCGTGCGACGCAGCGGATGCCGTTGCCGCACATCGTCGCTTCGGAGCCGTCCGCGTTGTGAAGGCGCATGCGGTAATCCGCGCGCTCGGACGGTTCCACAATCAGCAGCCCATCTGCGCCTATGCCGAACCGACGGTCACACAGCCGACGCGCCAGCGACGCGACCTCCCACGCAGGTAGCGGTTGTGCAAACGCGTCCAGCAACACGAAGTCGTTGCCAGCGCCTTGCAGTTTATAGAAACGCAGTGGGGTCACTCCTCGAACTCAGCCTCTGCTTGTGCTTGCTGGCGCCCTGAGGGACTGTACCCAGGCACGGGACGCGAGGGCACAATCGAGGTAATCGCGTGCTTATAGACCAATTGCACAGGCTTACCCGGACTCTCTAACAGTACCGTGAAGGCGTCGAATCCGCGCACCGTCCCGCGCAGTTGCAGCCCGCCGCTCAGGTAGATCGTCACGCCGATCCCTTCCTTGCGCACCTGATTCAAAAACATATCCTGCAAGTTAATCGACTTTGGCATCGGTTATTCCTCCCTGCTCCATCAAAAGGATCTCCACAAGGCGCGCCGTCTCTTCGATCCCCGGGCTCGCATCGACCCAGTGGACGCCTGGCTCTCTACGGAACCAGGTCATTTGACGCTTTGCAAACCGCCGTGTATCGCGCTTCCAGAGCCGCACCGCCTCATCCCACGAGACGCGCCCCTGAAGATACGCAATTAGATGGCGGTAGCCCAACCCTTTCAGGGCGGGCTGCTCTGGATTATACCCGTTTTGCAACAGCGTTTGCACCTCTTGTAGCATCCCGTGCGCAATCATTTTATCGACGCGCTGGTCGATTCGGGCGTACAGCTGCGCACGGGGCATCGTGAGTCCGATTTTGAGGGCAGGCAGTTCGGCGTCGGCGCATCGCTGCCATTGACTAATGGGGATGCCCGTCATCTCGTACACTTCGAAGGCGCGTGTGATGCGCACGGCATCGTTGGGGTGGATTCGCGCGGCGGCAACCGGGTCGATTTGCTGGAGCCGTGCGTGCAGAGCGGGCGCGCCGACACGCTCGACCTCCGCCTTCCAGCGAGCGCGCACTTCGGGGTCGGCAGGCGGCGGCGCAAGGCTGAACCCGTGCAGCAGCACGCGCAGATACAGCCCCGTGCCCCCAACAATCAGCACACGCTTGCCCCGCGCCTGAATATCGGCGATTGCCTGCAACGCCAGCTCGCGAAAGCGCGCCGCCGTGAACACCTCGCTGGGGTCGGCGACATCAATCAGGTAGAAGCGCACGCGCCGCCGCTCGTCAGGCGTCGGCTTCGCCGAGCCGATATCCAGCCCCCGATAGACCGCGCTCGAATCGGCGGAGATAATCTCGCCGTCCCACCGCTCCGCCAACCGAATCCCCACATCGGTCTTACCGACCGCCGTTGGACCTAAAATCACCCATGCGCGTTGCATAAGAGTGCCACTCAACGATAGTCACTTAGGTGGGCAAAACTATACCAGATGGGGGCTTCTAAAGTGCGAAGCTCACGCTTCAGCGCTCCAAAAAGGTCGGCGCGTACAAAGTGCATTCCCTCGCTCGATTACACTAATCGCGTGACCACAGTTCGTAAATAGAGTATACTCCCCCTGTGCTTCACACATGAGGAACACCTTCCAGTCCGACTGGGACGCGCTGAATGTGCAGATTGTCGGCTGTGTTCAGTGCCCGCGCTTGGTCGCCTACCGCGAGCGCGTTGCCCAGCGGAAGCGGGCGCAGTTCCGCGACTGGGCGTATTGGGGCAAGCCTGTACCGAACTTCGGCGAGCCGACCGCGCGGCTGCTGATTGTCGGGCTTGCGCCTGCGGCGCACGGGGGCAACCGCACGGGGCGCATCTTTACGGGCGACGCTTCGGGCGACTTCTTGTTCGACGCGCTGTATCGCACGGGCTTTTGTAACCAGCCGACTTCGGTTCATCGGGAGGACGGGCTGCGCCTGTATGAGGTCGCCATCACTGCCGCCGTCCGCTGCGCTCCGCCCGACAACAAGCCGACGCTTGACGAGCAGCGCGCCTGCTTCCCCTACCTGCGAGCGACCTATCGGCTGATGCCGAACTTGCGAGGGCTGCTTGCGCTGGGACAGCTGGCGTTCAACGCTTGCGTGCGTCTGGCGCGTGAAGAGGGGCTGCTTGTCGATGGCGTGCGCCCCGAATTTCGGCACGGCGCGTTCTACTCCCTCACGGGTGGGCGTTTCCTCGCCGCGAGCTACCACCCCAGCGCACGCAACACCTATACGAAACTGCTCACACGCGCGATGATGACCGACCTGCTACTCCAAGTCCGCGCACGGCTGGAGGCGGACGCTACCGCAATGCCAGCCGATTCAGCGGTTTGAGCTGCGCAAGGCGCCCATCGTACACGGTGTAGTCTTCGTACACTACCAGCAGGTTCGTGAGTTTTCGCTTGGGAGGCACTTTGAGCGCGCCGCGATAATACAGGCAAGTCGAGCCGCCGCCGTCGAGGGCAATCGCGTCCGTTGCACCCAACGCGCGCATCACCCACGCCAACTGTCGGAGCGTTAGCGGACGCTCCACCACGACCAGCAGCAGCTTGTTGTGCTGGGTGACGCCGACAGCGACGCGCTTGCCCCGCGCGTAGACACGCTTATCGCGGAAGCCCTCGCCCGGCGGATACAGCGCGACCTTCCCGTCTTGGAGCAGGCGCGGGCCCGCGCCCAGTACCAACCGATAGTCGCGCCAGTCGTGCTGACGGTGCAGCCGCTGGCGAATGAAGCGCACCTGGTTATCGTAGGTGATGCAAAGCGCCGTGCCGACCCCGCCAAAGTGGACGCGCTCGCCCTCCATCACGATGTCGCCCACAGGCAACTTGCTTGTGGAGCTAAAATAGGTGCCCGTGACGGCAGCGGTCGGCTTGGAACGCTTCAGCAGATCCCATACCGATTCGTCGCTGCCCAATCGTCGCGCCGTGACGACCCCTACGCGCACATAGGGGCTGTTCAAATCGGCGACCACATAACGCACAGGGATACCGTTGACCTTGCGATAGAGCAGTTGCACCGAGTTGCCCGAAATTTGCTTCGGCGTCGGCGGCGCAGCATGCGCGGACAACAGCGTCGGCTCTTGCCAGCAGCCCTGATAGAGAAGCGACCCCAAAAGACTAAGCAGCAATACCGTTAGTCGCACCAAAGTTCACCTACCCGTTTCGCCCCCACCCTAACCCTCCCCGCACGCGGGGAGGGAACCCTTTTCTCCTCCCCCATGTACGGGGGAGGTTAGGAGGGGGCAAAAGTGCCTCTTGCGCCCCAATTGCCCGAAAAAGTGTCGTGCAATCAGCCCACCTCTGGGAGAAAGGCTGGGGGTGCGGGCAAACCTACCCTTAAATACGCTTCCTGCGTCGAATTCCTACCTGCAAATTCTGCGAGTTTCGTCCGAAGGGGTATACTTTCACCGTATCTTAACGAAGGTTTTCACGACTATGGAGGCGTTGCTATGGCATACCGTGACTTTCAGGAGTTTTTGCTGCGCCTAGAGCAAGAGGGCGAACTAAAGCGTATCCGCTACCCGTTAGACCCCTACCTAGAGATTACCGAGGTTGCCGACCGCGTGATGAAATCGGGCGGTCCAGGGCTACTGATTGAGCGTCCCAAAGGCTACGACATCGCCGTCGCTATCAACACGATGGGTTCCAAGCGGCGGATGAGCCTTGCGCTGGGGGTAGACGACTACGAAACAATTGCGCAGGAGATCGATGCCTTACTCAAGCCCGAACTGCCCACGATGGAAGGCGGGCTACTGGGCAAATTGCGCGCCCTGCCCGAACTGATGCCCCAGCTCGGCAGGCTGCTGCAGGTTGCCCGCAGCGTCCCGCCTATCACCGTCAAAGAAGGCGTCTCGCAAGAGGTGGTCAAAACAGGCGACCAAGTTGACCTGTTCGAGTTGCCTATCCTGCACTGCTGGCCGCAAGACGGCGGGCGGTACATCACCCTGCCGCTGGTGTTCACGCACGACCCGAACACAGGCAAGCGCAATGTCGGTATGTACCGCATTCAGGTGCTGGACAAGCGCACCACAGGCATGCACTGGCAAGTCCACAAAGTGGGCGCGGAGCATCACCAGCACGCGGAGAAGCGCGGCGAACCCATTCAGGTCGCTGTCGTGCTGGGCGACGACCCCGCGCTAACCTTTAGCGCGATTGCGCCCCTACCGCCCGCCATCGACGAACTGATGTTCGCGGGCTTCCTGCGCAAAAAGCCCGTCGAACTCGTGCCTGCCAAGACGGTAGACATCAAAGTGCCTGCCAACGCCGAGATCGTGATTGAGGGTTACATCAACCCCGGCGAGCGGTGCTTGGAAGGTCCCTTCGGCGACCACACAGGCTACTATAGCCTTGCCGACTACTACCCCGTGTTCCATGTCACGGCAATCACCCACCGCGCGAAGCCGGTCTACCCCGCCACGATTGTGGGCGTCCCGCCGATGGAAGATGGCTGGATGGGCAAGGCGGTAGAGCGCATCTTCCTGCCGTTGGTGCGCCTGACCGTGCCCGAAATCGTCGATATGAACCTACCTGTTGAGGGCGTGTTCCACAACTTCTGCTTCGTCAGCATCCGCAAGCGGTATCCCGGACACGCCTTCAAGGTGATGAACGCCATCTGGGGACTGGGGCAACTGATGTTCAGCAAGTTCATCGTGGTGTTCGACGCGGATGTAAATGTCCACGACTTGGGCGAGGTGCTATGGCGTTGGGGCGCGAATGTAGACCCCGAACGCGACACGCTGATTGTCAAGGGTCCCGTGGATGTGCTGGATCACGCGAGCCCCTATGTCGGCTACGGCAGCAAAATCGGCTTCGACGCAACCACCAAGTGGAAAGAGGAGGGCTTCACGCGCGAGTGGCCCGAGGTGATTCGCATGTCGTCCGGGGTGAAAGCGAAGATCGACGCCATCTGGGACGAGTTAGGGCTGTAGACGGACGCCGTGAGAGTGGCGATTGCGACGATGCGGTTTGCTACTGCGCCAGTTTCGGGTCGTACAGCAGTCTGCCGCAGCTTTCGCAACTAATCAGCGCGTCTTCGGTTTCGAGCCGCTTGAGGGTGTAGGGGGTCAATAAGGTGTGGCACACCGAGCATGCTTTTTGGTCGACGAGGGCGACAGCGGTTCCGCCGAGCCGTTCACGCAGCGTCTGGTAGCGTTGCCGTGCGTCGGGGTCAATCTGCTGGGCGAGTTTATCGCGCTCCTTCTCATGGAAGGCGATTTCCGACTCCAGCGCGGCTTTGCGCTGGCGGTACTCCTCCACATGCGCCTCGTAGAGCCGCTCGATGTGCTGCAGATCCCGTTCGGACGCATCGATGTCCTGCTTCAGGGTCTCCAGGGTCTCCCACATGCGCAGCATCTGCACCTCCAGTTCCTCGCGCGTCTGCTTGGCTTGTTCGATTTCGTGTTGCAATAGTTGCAGTTCGCGGGGGTTGGTGATACGCCCTGAGTAGAGGTCGGCTTCGGCGCGGCGGATGCGCTCGTCGAACCCTTGGAGGCGTCGTTCTTGCTCGGCGGCGGCGGCGTAGCTTTGCTCGTAGCGCGCCTTGATGTGCTCCATCCGCTGACGACTCTGCTCCAGCTTCGCACGGATACGCTCCCCCGAGTCGAGCTGGCGCAGCTCCTGGTGCAGGCGATCGAGGTATGAATCAATCGCCTGCAGGTCGCGCAGTAGGCTCATCTGTCGGTGCATAGGCTACCCCAGCAGATAGGAACGCGCCTTCTTGGTGATGGGCTTGCCGATGTCTTCCTCTTTGAGATGCCACACGGGCGAGCCGCGGTGCAGCTCGAAGCACGGGTACGCGCTGAGAATCGAAGCGGTCTGCTCGCGGCGCGTGCGGCGGATGATGTTCAGCTCGTTGTGCAGGGTCAAAAAGTCCGCCCCGCGCGGGTGATCGCGCATCAGCTCAATCAGCAGATGGTAGGTGGACATTGTGTCCGCCTGCGCCTGCAGGTTCAGCAGCCGCTCGTAGCGCGACGGCGAAATCGCCAGCAGCGGGTCTACCTCGCCCGTGTAGTGGAAACGGTAAGTGTCGGGCTGGTCGGTGCGCTCCAGCGTGAAAATCGCGCCCGAAACAGGGTCTAACGCTGCGAACTTGTCGAACAGCCCGTAAATCAGGCGCGTTTCGTGGTTGAGCCAGACCTCGTAGGCTTGCCCCGCCTCGTCGATGAAGGTCAGCTGTTGCAGATACGGATCGTCGGGTAGGAAACCCAGCGGAATCTGGCACAGCGGGATGGTACCCAGATCCTTATGCGGCTGGCGCAGCACGATACGCACGACATCGGGTACTTGCTCTGGGTAAGCGGGCGTCTCTTCGTCCAGCACATCTTGGGCGCGTGCATCCAGCACCTCGTCGCGCAGCGAGCGCGGGTAGCCTTCAGGATCAATCAGAATGTCGTATGGCTCGCCCTCCTGATTGCGAATATCGGGCAGCTCGGGGAACTCGAACACCGACGGCACGGTGCGCACATATTCGGGCACATCCGTGTCGCGTCCGAATCGGTCGAAGCCGAACCACACCAGCCGCCCGTCGCTCCAAAGGGCGTTCACCAGCGTATCAAGGTCTTCGCGGAAGGTGCGGCTCTTGGGCGTGACTTCGAACAGCTCTTCGAGCAGTTTCGAGGCGCGGGCGATGCCTTCCGTTTGCAGCAGGTTCGCAACGATATGCTCCACCTCATCCTCGCGCAGCTCCAACGGTTGGGTCTCTTCAGCGGGCATCTCGTGCAGCCACTCTTGCACCTGCGCTTTCGCGCGTTCCAGCCACTGCTCGACAACGGTGCAGGGATACCATTGCCCGTCGCTGCCCCAGACCCACGCGCCCGACTGGTGAATCGCCTCGAACAGTGCGACGCCGTCGTAGGGATAGACCCAGCGCGGGTCAGGGTCTAAGGTGAAGTACCAGCCCAGAAAGCCGACGACGCGGTTGGGCACAGGCTCGCCGAGTTTCTCCATAAACGCGGCGGCGGTCTCGGGGCGCGTCCAGTCCATGTCCTTGCCCAGCGCTACATACGGCTCGATCTCCTCCCGCTTGAGGTCGTTGTAGAACAGGGCATCGTCGACGGCGCGCCTGCGCTCGTCCTCGCGCTCCCACTCGTAGGGGATGGGTTCAATCCAGTCGGGCACAAACAGCCACTCGCGCAGTCCGACCTCGCCGTCGCGCGTGATAAAGAGCGTTTCGGAATGTTGCGCAAGGCGCGGCAGGATGGTCTCAAAATGCTCGAACGAGCGTCGGTAGTGCGCGCCCAGCTCGATAGCTAACGCTGTGCGCGGCACAGGCGCACCCACCGCGCGGATAACACGCTCCGCCAACGCCAGCACGGGGGTATGCCTGTGCGCCTTGCGGTACAGGGGCTGCCAGCGACGCTCCTCTTGGAAAAACTTGTCGGGCATGTTCAGCAGTAGGGCGCGCAACTCGCCTGACGACAGCCCTAAGTGCGCCACACGCTCGCGAATCTCGTTCGCGCGTAAGGGCGTCGGCTCCCCTTGCATAAAGGCGCGCAGCACCTCCCGCGCGAGATAGTCCAGTTCCAGCCGTGTCGTGGTCTCTGTTGCTCCCATAAAGTTATCCCGCGCATAGTATACCCGACGGCGCACCCACAAAACGCTTCACGGCTCGTAGCGCACCTCCGCAATCGGGTATACTTCTTTTGGTGATGGCGATGTAGCCCGCACAGTGAGAAACAAGCCCCCTCTCCCGTTCGCAGGAGAGGGGGAACACAGAGGATAAGGGGCGCTATCCCCTGCTTACTTCTCCAACTCCACCTTGACGGTCTTGGGCTTCGCCGACTCGGCTTTGGGCAGGCGCACCTCCAGCACGCCGTTGCGGTAGACGGCTTTCACGCGGTTCTCGTCAATCGCGGCGGGCAGCGTGTAGGCGACACTGAACTTGCCGTAGCCGCCCATGCGACTGACATAGTGCGCCTGCACATTCTCGCCCTCAATCAACGCCTTGCGCTCGCCCGTCACCGTCAGCGTGCCGTTGGACAGCTCCACATTCAGATCCTTCTCCGACACGCCCGGCGCGGTGACGAACACCACAAACTCATCGGGCGTCTCGTAAACATCGAGCGCAGGCGTGAACTCGAACTCCGTCGGCGTCGCCAGCGGGGTCGGTCGCCAATCGAAGAACCGACTGAACAGGTCGTCCATCTCGCGGCGGAACTGTTCCATCTCGCGGAACGGGTTCCAGCGTGCAACCACATTCTCAGGCTCTCTGCGTACCAGTCCTCGCATCGTTCATCCCTCCTATATGAGTGTTATTTTGGAAGGTCTCTTGAGTGCCTTCCACTCAGGTTTACGATTCGGCGCGTCGAAAAGTTCCCGCCCGTTTCGGGAATTCGCCCCGATGTGCCATAATATTCGCGGAGGCACGACGATGAGCCAGAGGACGATGACGGAGCGCAAGGCGCGATTTGAATCGCTGTCGGGTATCGAAATCAAGCGTTTCTACACCCCGCAGGATATTGCGCACTTGGACTACGCGCACGACTTGGGCAATCCGGGCGAGTATCCGTTCACGCGCGGGCTGTACGAGACGGGCTACCGCACGAAGTTGTGGACGGTGCGCCAGTTTTCGGGCTTTGCAACGCCCGAAGAGACGAACCAACGCTACAAGTACCTCATCGAGCAGGGGCAGACGGGGCTTTCGGTGGCGTTCGATTTGCCGACGCTGATGGGCGTTGACCCCGACGACCCCGAAGCGGAGGGCGAGGTCGGCAAGTGCGGCGTGAGCGTCGCCTCGCTGGAAGATATGGAGATTCTGTTCGACGGCATCGACCTCGCCAGCATCACGACCTCGATGACCATCAACGCGCCCGCGATAATGATTTGGG
>Ga0308416_1000293_pt1 | contig 17960 bp, 13 predicted proteins | sample HotsprSampleOS60_FD_203468 | JGI IMG/M metagenome (GOLD analysis project Ga0308416, IMG submission 203468) | Hot spring phototrophic mat microbial communities from Octopus Spring, Yellowstone National Park, Wyoming, United States - 20090730_OS60 ... | reverse complement strand
TTGGCTTTAGTTTTCGCAGCCAGGCACCACTGTTCGACCTGGCGCCATTCCGGTTGATCGCCCGCCCCAACGGAGACCGCGTTGAACTGGAAGCGCAGGGACCCGATGGCACAACTGCACTCAGCGCCGTAGCGGAACTGGGGGAGAGTTGAGGGTTGAAGGTTGAACGTTGGGAATGTTGAGGGTTGAAGGTGGCAAGGCAGCGAGGAGCAGGGTAAAGGAGAAGGCAAGCGATCAAACCCCTAACTCCTACGATGGAACTCGATGACAAACTCAAGGCGGAGTTGATTGCAACCGCCCAATCGCTGAAAGGCAGCGAGCGCCGGATGTTTATGGCGCGCACGGTCAAAATGCTAGGTCCTGGCGGGCAGCGCCTTGCCGAACGCGAACTCGGCTGGAACCGCGCCACCATTCGCAAAGGCATGCGCGAACTTGAGCGCGGGGTAATCTGTCTCGACGGAACGCGCCTTCGCGGACGCAAACCGGTCGAGGCGCGCCTGCCCAATCTGCTCCACGATCTCCGCGACCTCATCGAAACCTGGCGCAGCGCCCATCCTGAATGCCGCAACGATGCTCGCGCACCCTGCATGAGTGTGGAAGAGGTCCGTCGCGCACTGATTGAACAGAAAGGATACTCCGACAGCGATCTCCCCTCACCGCAAACCATCGCCGCCCGTCTGCGCGCCCTCGGGTATCGCCCGCGTCGCTCGATCCGCTACCTGCGACGCAGACGTCTCCGGCAATAATCGGGATGCTCAAAAAGTATAAACTCGATCAAACCACAATTTTCTGTGGCAGTCTTTCCACACATCATATGAAGAACATCTGCTACACTCTCAACCACAGCGATACAACCACCCCTTCTCTGCACAGACCGAAATATCGACGTGAAACGAAACCTCTATCAATGATGAAGAGATAGCAGCAATGCTCCGCTGCGATAGTGTGATTATTTCCGACGACCACACCCTGGCCAGGACGACACACCGCAGATAGGTGTGAGGGAACGAGCCAGAAGCCGGACACCCGTCATCACGCGACACTCCGCTCAACATATGCGCTTCTGTACGAACAACGGCTGAAGTCGGATTCGGTCGAGGCACCGCGGAGCGGTTACTCTGCACTGTGATTGCAATCCGTCGCTCGTCACCGGCGCGAAAGCGTCGCTGGTGTGCCAGATCGTGCCGCTGGCACATAAATGAGACATTGTATCTTTTTTTGATCCGCATTCCTGGTACATCGATCACCAGTATGGGAAGGAGGTCATTCGTATGGAAGCGGAAATGCGCGCCTTTGTCGACTCGTTGCGCAAGAACATTACTGCCGAGGACGTGGTCAATCTCGAAGCCTGTATGGACTGTAAGATGTGCGGTGAAGCCTGTGCGTGGTATCTGGTCACTGGCGACGAAAAACTGCATCCAACCCACAAAACCGGTTTCATACGCCAGATTTACCAGCGCTACATGACGATCGAAGGGCAGATTGGCGGAGTGCTCGGATTGGTTCCTACACCAATGGTGGACGACCTGAAGGAGAACATGCGCTACTTCTGGGCTTGCACAGCGTGTGGGCGCTGCACACTCTCCTGCCCGGCGGGTATCAGCACACGTCGCATTGTGCGTCTCGCCCGTGCAGCCTACTCTGACTCCGGGTTGAGCAACGCCAATCCGACCATCAAATCAATCGTCGAAAACACTGAGCGCTACCGTCACAGTTTCGGCTTGACCATCCCGCAGGTTATCGGGCGAGTTGGGCTTTTCCTGCTTAGCGAAGGAATCGAAGCGCCGGTCGATGTGTATGGCGCCGAGATGCTCTTCGTCTGTCCGGCAGCTGGCAACACCAGAATTCCCGATTACGGCATCAAACTGGTCAAAATCCTCAATGCCGCCGGGGTCAGTTACACCATCTCACCCTCTGTTGTCGATACCGGCACCGAGGTTGATCATATTGCGGTCCACCACAACCTCTCGAAGCGGATGCTGGAGGAGTGGGAGCGGGAGGCGGATCGGCTCGGCGTCAAGAAAATCCTGCTGGTGGAGTGCGGCTGCGACGTGCGCACCCTCTACGCCGAGGCGTCGGAAACGTTGGGACGCCCCTTCCGCTACCCGGTTGTGAGCGTCGATACACTTATGCTCGACCTGATCCGGGAAGGACGTCTGCCAGTTGAAAAAACTGACCTGAAGGTCACCCTGCACGACCCATGTTACGCTACCCGCCTCTCTGGGCTGGGAGATGTGTTCCGTGACCTGTTGTACCTTGTGACCGACAATTTCATCGAAATGACCCCCAACCGCGAGCACAACTACTGCTGCAATGGCGGCGCTGGCGGTATGCGCCTGCCCGAAAATACTGACCTGCGACGCAAGATTTCGGTACTGAAAGCCAATCAGATCCGTGCAACCGGCGCGGAGTATGTCACATCGCCCTGCGTTGTCTGCACCCTCTCGCTGGAAGACACCTGCCAGACCTATGGACTGGCGCAACCTGGTGAGCGGATGGCGCTGGTGCTGTTCGAGGTCGTCTATGAAGCGATGGAACTGGCGCTGGCGAAGCGCGGCGAACTGGATCGCATGTATGTTCCGGCAGAACTGCGGAACCGCGATCACGACTTCTTCCTGGCGCACAGCATTGAAGGGCGGATGGCAGCGCTGATGCAATCGCCGGAGTTTCCAGCACTGCTCGACTGGCTGGAGCGCGATGATATTGTCAAGCGTTTCAGCAAGACCCATCCTCATGTGTATGATCATTTGCGTGCGCTCCGTGAGATGACAATGCCGTTGATGCCGACGATGCATGCGCGTGCAGTGGCAGGTCAGTAGCGCTTCATGTGAAACAGAGGGAGGTGTGCCATGATGATTATCGATGTGCTTAATATCGTTGCGCCAGTTGCACTGGCTATCTTTCTGATTGGAGTTGGAGTGCGCCTGGGACGCTTTGCGCTGGCGCTGGTCACACGACGTCGTTTTCGCGGCGTGACGCCGACTTTCGAGCGTGCGCCGCGCCGCCTGGGGTTTTTCAAGGCGCTCCACGCTGTGCTGCTTGGACCTTACCGTCATTTCTATAGGCGCTCCAACCCGACATGGGGGCGCGGGTATCTCTACTACCACGTCGCCATCACTACCGAGGTGATCGGTTATACCATCTCTGCATTCATCGTATTTGCGCACATCCTGTTTGGACGATCGGTGCCAGATGTGGCGCTCCACGTAGAGGAGAGTTTCAACTACACGCCAGCAAATATTCTGGCGCTTATCTTCGGCAATGGTGAATCGCTGCAATCGCACTTTCTCTTTGGCGATTTTGCACCATATTTCGTAGGTATTACCTGGATCGCCGTCGGCTTTGCGGTGATCGGCAATGTGCACCTGATGATTACATTGCTGCGAAAGCGGAGCGGTGCAGTCGTGGCTGACATCGACCACGCCTCACGCGGCATCCGCACACCGGGACGCCTTCCATGGGATCGACTGCTGGTGCGCACCATTATTTTCTGCATCATCTGGACAGAACTGTTCGCTCGTCTGCACCTGTTTCCCGGCGTCGTCTACGTCCACGCACTGCTGGGCATGGCGCTCTTCACGCTGCTGCCGTTTACCTACCTGTTCCATATGATCTACAATTTCATTGCAGTCTACTATGCCGCGCAGCGGCATATGGCGCGCACAATTGCCTGAGTATTGGAGTAGCATGTTGAGACTCTGGAATGGACAATCCCCCTTCTCCTACGTGGGGAGAAGGGGACTACTCACAGATACAGGTTTACCCCCCTCTGTGGAGCATCAGGAAGCCCAATTCCCCCGCTCCGGCGTACCAGGGCGGGGGCAGTTTACAGGATTTGGGTTTTTGGGAAGCCACTGCATTCCTTACTTTCGTTTTAGTCTTCAGGACGCCCAGACTCCCCCTTCGCCTCTTGATAGGAGAAGGAAGATGGGGGTGAGGGGGCAAAAGCGATCGGAAATGCAGACAACCGCTCATCTCTTCCAAGCATTTTATAAGGAGACAGGAGGTGAGGGAAACAGGGCGTCAGGATGCGGCAAACACCACTCGCCTAAAAAAGAGGACAGAGTATGAGGGGTACAGCACAGACGTGGCGGAACACAGAAAACCGGTCATGGAGCCCCAAAAACCTGCCCTGAAGGAAGGGGGCAGAGGGATGAGGATTGCGAGCGTCCAATATACGCTGCATTCCTGCGCAAAAAGCGTTATAATCTAGTTCCAGCATCGATTTGCATCTCCGAAAAGAAATGTGTATAGTACGCATAGCGCGCTGTGGCGCTACTCTCCGCCTGTACCCTTATCCATCTCCATGACAATGACGGTCACCGGCGATGGCTGAAGTAGAGGAGGCGTCCTTGAACATCAGAAGCGCCGATTTACTTTTTACACCGATTCCTGAGCGGATCGCCCGTCTCCGCGATCTGGCGTACAACCTGTGGTGGACCTGGCATCCAGAAGCCCAGGATCTCTACCGCCATATCGACGCTGACCTGTGGGAAGAGGACTACCACAACCCGGTCGACTTTTTGCGCGACGTGCGGCAGCGTAAACTGGAGGAAGCGGCAGCTAATCCGGAATATCTGGCTGAATACGATCGGGTTATGGCAGCATTCGACCGGTATATGGCTGCCGAAGATACCTGGTATCGACGCACGTTTGGCAACGCCAACGAGGTGATGATTGCCTACTTCTCGGCAGAATTCGGTCTGCACGAGTCGTTGCCAATCTATTCGGGCGGTCTTGGCATTCTGGCGGGCGACCACGTAAAAGAAGCAAGCGACCTAGGGTTACCGTTCGTTGCCGTCGGATTTATCTACCCGCAAGGATACTTCCGGCAGCGCCTCGATCAAAGCGGCTGGCAGGAGGCGATCTATTCCAAGTTGAATTTCGCCGACATTGCTGCCACACAGGCGCTGACCGCTGATGGTCGCGAGGTGGTCGTCGAAGTCGATCTGCCGGGTCGCACTATCTACGCTAAGGTCTACCACATTCAGGTTGGGCGGGTGCCGTTGTTTCTGATGGACACGGACATTCATCCAAACAGTCCGCAGGATCGCGAGTTGTCGGCACGATTGTATGGTGGCGACCAGGAAATGCGGATTGCGCAGGAGATTGTGCTGGGCATCGGCGGTGTGCGGGCGCTGCGCCAACTCGGCATTCGTCCGACAGTCTGGCATATGAACGAAGGACATTCTGCGTTCCTGGTGCTTGAACTGGTGCGTGAGAAAGTTGCTCAAGGCATGCCGTTCGATGAGGCATGGCGCGAGGTGCGTGCGCAATCGGTCTTTACCACACACACACCGGTTCCTGCTGGCAACGACGCTTTCCCGCTCCACCTGATGGAGAAGTACTTCAACCATTTCTGGCCCCATCTCGGATTGACTCGCGAACAGTTCTTTGAACTGGCGCTGCAGCAGCAAAGCTGGGGACCGACCTTCGCAATGACAGTGCTGGCGCTGAGGGGGTCGCACGTGCACAACGGCGTAAGCAAACTGCACGGTCATGTGGCGCGTGGCATGTGGCACTGGCTCTATCCAAACGTGTCGCGGGACGAGGTACCGATCACGTCGGTGACAAACGGTATTCATAGCAGTACCTGGCTGGCGCCAGCAATGCGTCGTCTATATGACGAAGTGCTTGGTCCCGATTGGGAAGAGGACCTCGACAATGTCGCGCTCTGGGCGAAGGTGCGAGACATTCCTGATGAGCGGTTGTGGGAAGTGCGTCAGGCACTCAAAAACGATCTCATTGCAATTGCCCGCGAACGCATCCGCCAGCGGCATTTGCGCCTGGGATCGCCGCCGCAGGTCTGGCCCGTACTCGATCCAGAGATTTTCACGATCGGCTTTGCACGCCGGTTTGCCACGTACAAGCGTGCAACGTTACTATTCCGTGAGCCGGAACGACTCAAAGCGCTGCTCAACTGCCGCGACCGTCCAGTGCAGATCATTTTTGCCGGTAAAGCCCATCCGGCTGACGATCCCGGAAAACTGTTCATCCAGCAGGTTTACCAGATGTCGCAACAACCGGGCTTCCTTGGGCGGATCCTGTTCCTCGAGGAGTACGATATGGCACTGGCGCGTGCACTGGTGCAGGGGGTTGATGCCTGGCTCAATACGCCGCGTCGTCCATACGAAGCGAGTGGCACCAGTGGTCAGAAAGCGGCATTGAACGGCGTTGTCAATATCAGCGTTCTCGATGGCTGGTGGCCCGAGGCGTATAACGGGTCCAACGGCTGGGCTGTCGGCGAAGCACGCGAGTACAGCAATCAGGACGAACAGGACTGGAACGATGCACAGCATCTGTACCGTATCTTGGAGCAGGAAGTGATCCCGACCTACTACGACCGTGGTCCCGACGGGATTCCACACCGCTGGCTAGCGATCAGCAAAGAGTCCATTGCCACCATTGCACCAGTGTTCAGCACCCGCCGTATGGTTAAGGAGTATGTGACCCGGTTGTACCTGCCAGTGGCGGAAATGCAGGCGTAGTCGCTCACCGTCAGCAGGAGAATGCGCGGAGACCTGTAAAAATCGGGGGCGGAAACGTGGCAATGATCCACGTTTACCCCCGATCGCTTTGGGATCAGAAAATGTTCAACCCTGACCCAGCCGTCGCTTCAATTCCTCAAATTCCGCGTCCACGGCAGTGTCGCGTTCCAGATTGCGGAACTTGTTCTCTAGCGTGTCCCCTTCGAGCTTCGTCATTGCCTCAGCCCTATCGAGGCGCTCATCAACACGGCTTTCCAGTTGATCCAGTTTATCCATTGCCGAGATACGGGTCGCCTGACGCACAGTGCGCTGAATGGCTTCGTGGGTCTGTGCGCGGTTCTTCTTTGCAATGATCAGGTCGCGCTTAGCCTGCACTTCGGCGATACGTGTCTGCAACTGCACGAGCGCCTGCTCCAGTTGTTCGACCTGCTTCTCCTGTGCATCCGACTGGTCGCGGTACTGCTCGTAGAGTTTGTTAGCCTGCACTTTACGCGCTAGTGCGGCCCTCGCCAGCGCTTCATCACCGGCGCGCAGCGCTGCTTCTGCCTTGCGATCCCAACTTTCCGCCTCTGCCAGATACTGCGCCTCCATCCGGTTGAGCCGCGCTAGGTCTGCCATTGCCGCTGCAACACTGGTTTTCACCTCGTATTCTTGGTTGGCCAGCTGGCGCAGATGCTCATTCGCCATTTTCTCCGGGTCCTCCGCATTGTCGAGCAGGGCATTGATGTTGGCGCTCAGAATGTCTCGGATGCGAACGAAGATCGACATGTCTTCAACCTCCCTTGAACTTGTACGTTTTCCTGAGTAGGCGCGATGCTGCTGTCCAGCAGAGAGCGGACGTATCGCCAGCCCATTCTAGCACAGCAGATCGGCGCTGTACACCCTGTATGTACGTTATTGTCGGAGTAATGTTGCACGGATATAATTGTTATTGGCAGGCAACCTGCGACCTGCGCGCCTGTAGAGGGTCGTATGGCTGCACCGTCTGCCGAACCATCGCTGCTGCGTCGTTTCGCTCCGCGCATCGGGTTGATGCTTGCCGCGCTTCTGATACTTGCCTTGATACAGCGTCCTGATGACCGGCTCCGCGTCTTCTTTCCTGCGTTGCGCGGCGACGCTGCGCTGGTGCAAACCCCAAATGGCTTATATTTGCTAATCGACGGCGGCAGCGACCCGGACGCGCTGGTGACGGCACTGGGGCGTCGCATGCCGTTCTGGCAGCGCGACCTGGCGCTGGTGATCCTCACATCGCCAGGCGAAGCGGGGCAGGTCGCCGCACTGGAGCGTTACCGCGCGCATCGGGCGCTGGCGCTGCCCTCCAACGCACCAAATGCGACGCGCGACGCCTGGCGGCGCTTGCTGGCGCGGGACGCAACGCCAGTGCGCGCACTTCGCGTCGGGCAGCGCCTGGAGATCGACGGAGTAACGATTCAGACGCTGGACTGCGATGATGCAGGGGCGCTCATTCGCCTGGATTATGGCGCCACCAGCGTTGTTTTCGCGCACAATGTCACCTCCGCTATGCTCGAACATCGCTTTACCCGCCGCGCCTCACTCCTGGTCTACCCCTGGCAGTATGACCCGCATACTCCGCTCGTTGAGTCCCTCCATCCGACGGCAATCATCTTCAGCGATGGGCGCCAGTCCCGGCATCCGCCGCAGCAGACCTACCACGAACGTGCAGTTGGCGGCGCACGCTTGTACCACGAACGGATGGACGGCGACATCGAGTGGGTGAGTGACGGACAGCACGCCCACATCATCACGTTGGAACGTGCCGGGCGATAGATACGTTTTGCGACAGCGCAGAAGCGGCAGTATACTCTCACTATCCAGAGATTACCATGGTATAATTGGAACGTCAGTTCGCAATTTTGTTGGAGGTTTTCGATGAACCGTCACCATCCACCTATCCCTGTTGCAATCGAACGGCTTCCCAAACATTTACAACAGACATTTCTCGAACTCTATAGCGCAGATCATCCAGAAAATAGTGACATGTCTTTCCTTGAGCCAGACAACATCTACTGTGGCGATGCTCGCCAACTTTTGCCCCAAATAGAGCCAAACAGCATTGCCTTGAGTGTATGGTCGCCGCCATACTTTGTTGGGAAGGAGTATGAAGAGCATCTTTCCTTCGATGAATGGAAAGATCTTCTTCGTACTGTGATACGTTTACACTTCCCAATTATCAAGCCCGGTGGTTTCCTGGTCATCAACATTGCAGATATACTGGTGTTTAAGGATCCCCACATTCCTCGCATCCAGGCAGAGGCGGTCAACAGGAAGCGATCTCCCGTTACCAGGGAAGATATTCTGAAAGCAATTGAACAACACCCTGACTTTAATCGCTATCAACTCGCAGAACTTTTAGGTTGCAGCGAGCAGACAATAGACAGGCGACTTAACGGTAATAATATTCGCGGCGGTAAATATGACATCCAAACACGAGTCAAGATCGTGGGAGGACTTGTTGAAGAATGGGCGCTGGATGCAGGTTTTTTTACTTACGACCGGCGAATATGGGTCAAGGATGCCGCATGGGAAAACTCTCGCTGGGCGAGCCTTTCTTATCGCTCTGTTGACGAGTTTGAATATATTTTCTTTTTCTGGAAACCCGGTGTTACTAAGTTTGACCGGAGAAGATTATCTTCTGATGAATGGCGAGATTGGGGATCGAGAGGAGTATGGCACATTCACTCGGTTCGATCAAACGATGATCATGAAGCGAAATTTCCTGTCGAACTACCCTCCAGAGTCATCAAACTCCTTACCGATCCGGGTGATATTGTGTTGGATTGTTTTATTGGAAGCGGTACAACAGCAATTGCAGCGATCCGTGCCGGCCGTCGGTACATAGGCATCGATATTCTCCGGAAATATGTTGATCTGGCAAGAAATAATGTCAGGAGGGAACTACAACAAATGAGTAAGGAGATATAATCATGTTTTTAGACGAGAAATATCTGAAAGAAAACCCAGAAAAGGTAGAAGAGATTGAAAAATCAACCCTAAGGATGGTAGTTCAGGCAATTTACGACTACCGATCCAAAGCCAGAGAGATATTCGAGAAGGAGATCGACCTTGTATCTGATATTGGCGAAGACATAACCAGAGAAGCTCTAGATCGTCTGGGTATGCACAGAATCGACCAAAGGCTGTTCGGAAAAATCGACTATAAGTGTGCCTGTTACTTATTTCATCCAGACTACGCGGTAAGGTAGGCTCTTTTTGTTGACTCAAAAGCGGAGGAGGGCGGTTCACAAACCGCAACTCTGCAAATGTCTCAAATTTCGATGCGAGTCAGGCAAAGACGTTCTGGTAAATCTATTGATATTCCAGGGGAAATAGATTCACTAATAAAAATAAATAATAATCATTATCTGACGACGACCATATTCGTTAAGTACAATTATAGAGTTGTTCAAGAAAGAAAAGAGCTGAACAGTATCCTGATTACAGCTGTTCCTAACGGAATTTTGCAGGATACATATAATCCTGATGATAATGATACTATCTGGCTTGCTGGGCGGGACGCCCCCACGCGAAAAGAAAAGTTCAGAGTTCGTTTGAGTTTTGATCGTCTCAAAAAAAAGGCCGCGTGGCGCGTTCAGGTTATTCCAATGCCTCCTGATGACTTTCATTGGAACGCATAGTCAACCCTGGCTCTCAGTTCTTGGTTCTCGGTTCTCAGTTCTCGCACCTCATGCTTGCTGCCTTGCAAAAATTTCCCGCAACAATCGCGCGTCCTGTAGAGGTCATGCGCGGCTATTCTCTCGAGACTCTGCGCGCCGACCTGGTAGCAGGCATAACCGTCGGGCTTGTGCTGCTGCCACAGGCGCTGGCATTCTCGCTGCTCGCGGGACTGCCGCCGGAAATGGGGTTGTACTCCGCTATCGTCGCTTCAGTCATCGGCGCGCTCTGGGGTTCATCGAGTCACCTGCACACCGGTCCGACGAATACTGCGTCACTCTTAACCCTGTCGGTCATCCTGCCGCTCGCCACGCCTGGCACGCCCGAATTCATTGCCATAGCCGGCGTTCTGGCGGTCCTCGCTGGTGTGCTGCGCCTTGCCTTTGGATTGGCGCGCCTGGGATTGCTGGTCAACTTCGTTTCCGACTCGGTCGCCGTTGGGTTCACAGCAGGCGCTGGCATTCTCATCATGTCCAATCAAATTGCGCCAATCCTGCGAATCGATCTTCCAATGGGCGCAAGTCTGGTCGATACGTTTGTTCTGAGCGCAGCCTCTATCGAACGCACCCACCTGCCAAGTCTCATCCTGGGTGTCGCAACCATCGTGCTCATTGCGGCGCTTCAACGGGTGCAGCGTCGCCTGCCAACCTTGCTCATCGCGCTAATTATCGTGTCTCTGGTCGCCTGGATGCTGAGGCTGGAAGATGCTGGCGTGCGCACCCTAGGGGCGCTGCCGCAGTCGCTCCCGCCGTTCGCCAATCTGCCGCTCTTCGATCTGAACCTGATCGGCGCACTGGCAAATGGCGCACTGGCGGTCGCCATCATCGGGTTGGTGGAAGCATCGGCAATTGCTCGCGCGATAGCGACCCACTCGCAACAGCGCCTTGACAGCAATCAGGAATTTATCGGGCAGGGACTGGCAAACATCTGCGCCGGTCTGTTTTCAGGATATCCGTGCTCTGGGTCGTTTAACCGGTCGGCACTCAGTCTTCAGGCAGGTGCGCGTACCAGTCTGGGCAATGCATTTTCTGGTATCTTCGTTCTCCTGGCAATGTTCCCGCTTGCGCCGCTCATAGCGCACTTGCCACGCCCAGTGCTGGCAGGAGCCCTAGCAATTACCGCCTGGAGCATGGTCGATTACCGGGCAATTGCTCGCATCTGGCGCGCTGATCGCACCGATGGGGCGATTTCGCTCATTACCTTAGCAGCGACCCTTCTCGTTCCACTCCAGTTTGCTATCATTAGCGGCGTTCTTATGTCACTCGGCGCATATCTGTGGCGCACTAGCGCGCCGCGAGTCCAGAGCGTGCTGCCAGATGCCAACTTTCGTCACTGGGAGTATCAGCCACATCTGCCGGTGTGCCCGCAACTGGCGGTCGTCGATGTGCTTGGCGATCTCTACTTCGGCGCCGTCAACCACGTTGAAGAGCAGATGAACGTGTTGATGACAAAAAACCCATCGCAGCGATTTCTCCTTTTGCGGATGCACAGCGTCCAGCGTTGCGACATCAGCGGCATCAAAATGCTCCAGACGATTGTGCGCCAGTACCGTGATCGTGGCGGCGGCGTCTATTTTGTGCGCGTGCGCCCGCCGGTGCGCCAGATCATGGACGTCTCCGGTTTTACACAGTACGTGGGGGAAGACCATTTTCTGGACGAAGACCATGCCATCGACTATCTCTTCCATCGCGTGCTCGATCCGGCAGTCTGCATTTATGAGTGTGAAGTGAAAGTGTTCCGCGAATGTCAGAACCTGCCGAAGCGTCCGTTGCCTGCTGAAGCCATTCCGCTCCTGCCGACAAACGTTGCTCCGGCGCTGGGTTCAACCATCGAGCCGCGTGAATTGTGGCATCAGATCCGCAGTGCATCCCCGCCGCGCGTTATCGATGTACGTGAGCCGCGTGAGTACCGTCAGGGACACATTCCAGGTGCAGAGTTGCTGCCACTCTACGAACTGCTGACCAATCCCGATCAGGTAAGCCGTGACCGACCTGTCGTCCTGGTTTGCCGGAGTGGGCGCCGAAGTGAACGCGCCGCAGCTGCACTGATGAGTCGCGGGCTTGGTCAGGTGACCATCCTGCGCGGCGGTATGCTGGCATGGGAAGCGAGCGATCTGCTGATGGCAGTGGAGTTTGGGGGGGAAGGTTGAAGGTTGTGACGTTGAACGTTAGAACGTTGAACGGGTAGAACGTCAGAAAATGGAGGCACATCGATGATCTTGAGCCGCAATACCGGACTCGACCTGGTCCGCGCAACGGAAGCCGCCGCTATCAGCGCCGGGCGATGGATGGGGCTTGGGCGTCGTGATGAAGCAAATGACGCAGCTGAGCAGGCGATGGCAGCTACGCTCGATCTGCTCGACATCGACGGACATATCGTTATTGGCGAGGAAGCGCGCTCAAAGGCGAAATCCGGTCTGGTCAGCGGTCGGCGGGTGGGGCGCGGCGGTCCGCCGGTTGATGTCGTTGTCGATCCCGTCGATGGGTTGCGTCTCCTGGTACAGGGGCGCTCCGGCGCCATCTCGGTCGCAGCCGTGGCGCCGCGCGGCGCCCTCTGGTCGCCTGCACCGGCGGCGTATATGGATAAACTGGTCGTCAGCCGCGAAACAGCGCACGCGCTGGTGCCAGAATGTCTCGGGGCACCCGCCGGATGGACGCTGGCGCTGATTGCGCGCACCCTCGGCAAAGAAATCCGTGACCTGGTGGTTTTTGTGCTTGATCGACCACGCCACACCGATCTGGTGAATGAAATTCGCGCAGCTGGCGCGCGTGTGATGCTGGCGGACGACGGCGATATTGCGGGAGCAGTGCTCGCCGCAATGCCGGGCGGACCGGTCGATCTCCTAATGGGGATTGGCGGCGCTGCCGAAGGCATTATTGCCGCCTGTGCGGTTCGTTCGCTCGGCGGCGCGATGCTTGCCCGCCTTGCACCCCAGAGCGCCGCCGAACGCGAGGCGGTCGAGCGGAGCGGTCTCGACATACGCCGGGTGCTGACCTGCGAAGACATGGTGGCAACCAACGAAGTCTTCTTCGTCGCCACTGGCATCACCGACGGATCGTTATTGCACGGCGTGCGTTACCAGCGCGACCGCGCCGAGACCAATTCTCTCATTCTCCGTTGCGAGACGCGCACACGCCGTATTATTCATGCCGAACACCTGCTTCACGATGTGCATACCGTTGTAGGAAAGGATCAAGAACCTCGATGACTACACAAGCGAAGCAACCGGACACGATGATCGCACCGATGCAAGCGTGGCGTTCTTACCCCTATCGCCTGGTTCCCGACGATCCGCAACTGCACTTCCCGCAGGCGGAAGGGTATCAGGATATGGCAAGCGACACCTACTACGCCTCCGGTGTCGTGCGCGGTGAACGCACTGGCAAAGGGTACGCATTCTTCGTCATCTTTGCCCGACTCTCCGGCTTTTCGAGTGTTCTCGGCATCGATATGCATCTGGGAGCGATCTTCGATCTGGCGAGTGGCGGATATACCACATTCGCGTCATACGACCTGCCGCCGCGACGCTGGGTGCGCAAGCGCCTGACCCTCACCCGTGGCGCACTTGGCGTCGCCTGGGATTCGCCGAACTGGAAGAGCCGTTTCTGGGCGCGCTATGACGCTGCTGGCGCACCCGTCCCCTTCAGCTACACACTCGACGTGTACGGGCGCGACAGTCGTGGCGATCCACTGGCGCTCGATCTGATCGTAGACGCCACCAAACCGCCGCAACCGGTTGGCGGTCCGGTTCACCGGGGTGCAATCACAGTTATGGGACAACCGCAGACCCGCTCCTACTTCCAGAGCCTGCGCTATCGCGGAATACTGCGCTGGCGCGGAGTGGAAGAACCGGTTCACGGCGAGATTGGATGGCTCGACCGACAGTGGTTCCCAGAGTACGTCGGCGCATACTCTGGGATACTTGCCGACCGTTTCAGTCACCAATGGGCGCAGATGTCGCTTGACAACGGATGGGAACTTAGCCTGTGGCGGCACTTCGCGCGTCACGAACGCAACCGTGAGATTCCATTCAGCGGGTTGACTATCACGGATCCGATGGGGCAGACGCTGTTTACTGATGAGTACCATATCGAACCGCTCAGTTACTGTCGCGACGAAGGGTATGTCACGCCGCTCTATGCACCGATTCAGCGCGCCTTCGGCGTGCGTGGCAACGTGCGCTATTTTCTCGACGCCTACCGATTGCATGTTCCGATGCTCAACCTGGTTGTTGTCAGCACTCCGCTGGCGCCCGCGCCAGCCCATCGTATGCCGGTCGATTACCTTACTGGACCAACCCTTCTGGAAGGAACGATGGAGGGCAACAAGGTAACCGGCTATGGGTTCAACGAACGCACCCTGGGACTGTGGCGACCGTGGGAGTTGTGCCAGGCGCTCGACGACTCGCTGCGCCCGCTGATCAACGAAGGTGCAGTGGCGTCCAACCTCATACAGGTTATGGAAACCGTGCGCATTGCTATTGATGCACAGCATACCCACGAAGCGCGACAGATTCTGGAGCGGCAGGTGCGCCCGGCGCTCGACCCGCTCGCCGAACCGCAGCGCCAGAGGCTCATTCGTCTCTGTAACGATCTGATGGCGATCCTGTAGGGATGATCGCGAGGCACTCGCATCTCACCTTCAACCGGCGCCCTTCCACCCGTCTGGTAATGATCTGGTACGCCCCTGCGTATATCGTTTATTCAGCGCACTGTCATTGCCATCTCAGCACGAACCGGCGCCACGCCAGCGCACTGTGGGACAGACCATTCTTATCATTTCGAACGGGTGGACAATCAACAGACATCTGAGAGATACCCGGTCAGCAACACACAACGACATACAAGAAGTAGACCGCAATGACCACGACAAACGCGAAGATCGCCGCGATTGAAGCCGAAAACGCCATGCTGCGTCAGCGCATCAGCGAGTTGGAAGCCCAACTGACCTCCCGCACCGACCGTATCACCCCGTCCGACCATCAAGAGATCGGAGAATTTCGCGGTTTTCGCACGCTCATCGAAACGGCGCCGCAAGCCATCGGCATCATCACCCTCGATGGCATTATCACCTATGCGAATGCTGCATTCTGCTCACTGATCGGCTACGACGCGCTGATTGGCGCACATATGACGATGTTGCACTTCGAGGAAGATCTGCCCGCATTGCAGGCAAATATTCAGGACGTGATGCACCACGGCGTCTGGCGCGGCGTCGCGCGCCTGCGCCGACGTGACGGCAGCGCAATTCCGGTGCGGATCAACGCCTTCGTCATCCGTGACGATGATGGGCAGCCTGTGGCGATGACCGGCATATTCGAGGACCTCACCGAAGAACTCCGGCGCGAGGAACGTCTCCGCCTGTTCGAGGCACTGGTCGAAAACGCGCCTGACGCCATCGGCGTCGCTGATTTCAAGGGCAACATCATCTACGCCAACGCTGCGTATCAGGCGTTGACCGGCTACGGCGAGCAACTGATCGGGATGAACGGCTTCGACTATGTTGTTGAAGAGGAACATCGTTCAGCGCAGATTGCACTGGCACGCCTCGCCGAGGGGAAAGCAGCGTTTCTCGAGACGCGCATCCGGCGCAAAGATGGCAGCATTGTGCCGGTGTTTGCAACGATGTATGCGCAACCTACACCCGGCGGCGAGCTGCGGATCATTGGCTTCATGCGCGACATCAGTGACCAGAAGCGCGCCGAGGAGGAACGCTTCGCACTCCAGCAGCAGGTGATCGAGGCACAGCGCGCCGTCATCCGCGAACTCTCCACCCCACTCATTCCCATTAGCGATACGGCGGTGATTATGCCGCTGGTCGGTGCCATCGACAGCGCGCGGGCGCAGCAGATCATCGACACGCTGCTCGAAGGGGTCGCCGCCTATCGCGCGGACATGGCGATCGTTGACATCACTGGGGTGCAGGTGGTCGATACGCAGGTCGCCAATGCGCTGGTGCGCGCCGCGCAGGCGGTGCGGCTGCTGGGGGCGCAGGTGATCCTGACTGGCATCAAGCCGCAGGTGGCGCAGACGCTGGTGCAGTTGGGGGTCAGTCTGGAGGGTATCCGAACCACCGGTTCGCTCCAGACCGGCGTGCGCCTGGCGTTGACCGGGGATGCGACGAAACACCAGAACGGCAAACCATAAACGCATGCCGGAAGGCAGTGTTTCGTGACGGTCGAGGTGCGGCTTGCCGCGCCTCGACTGCTTTTGCGAACACTGTCGGCAACGTTTCCACAGCCTGGCGGGCAGGGCAGGCGTCGCCTCCAGAAGCGTCTATGTCATCAAGGTAGCGTTGGAGATGAAACAGGATAGAGAGTCGAATCCAGTCCACGTAAGTGTTCCCGGTGCGGCAGGAATACTGCTTGAGGCGCAGCACCTGGCGTACCTGGTCGGGGGGTTTCGAAGCGGAAGAAGGGTCAGCCGGTTGTTGTGGCGGCTTGAGCAGACTCGACGTGGCTGCTCCGTTGTGCTATGCTACAAACACCCGCTCGGCCGTATCATTGCGAGCCACCACGCAGCGAGCTGCTCACAGTATGGCCGAAGGCGGTGAAGCAATCTCCAGGACTGCTGGATCCTATCGCAGGACTAGATGCCGTAAACGTCAACCCTGGGGCGGGATATGCGGATTCCGTATATCCTGCCCTCAGAGCGGTAAAAGCGGAATCTGTATAATCAATAGACTTCATCAAGATTTGTTTTGATTTTCGGAAGCTTTTTGCGTTTCAATCGAATTCGGAAGTTACGCAATCCACAACATGTTTCCATGACCATATCCCGAAATTCGGAACAACTGAAACGGATAATGTCGTGAATAATCCGATACCGCTTGATATCGCCGATAACATGTTCGATACGGATGCGAACGGATGAGATACGCCAGTTCTCCTCCTTTTCCTGCAGCGTGAGCGTTCCATTGCGCGGCTTCTTCTTTGGCTGCACGATCTGCACGCCAGGCAGGTTAAATCCTTGAAACCCGGCATCTTGATAGAGAATACTCGCGTTCGGAAGGGTGTATCTCGCTTCATCCGCGATACATGTATCATACGCCCTTCCTCCGTATGTATCGCTCAGAAAGTGAAGAGAGCCAAAATCATCGACGATGGGAACATTCTTAAGCATATTTCATTTCTTCTTGCCGCTGTAATACAACTCCCGGTCAACTTCGTCGCTTGGACGGCAAATGGGACGTTCTACGACGTCGTGGATAAAAAGGGGGACGTTTCCGTCGAATGCGGCGGTTCTTCCCGCAATCTTCGCGCCAGGTCGTCGGCAGTGCGCACTGGCAGGAGATTGTGCGGTGAAAGCGCATAATTAAGCGCTGCATGCAAAAGGTGCACCCATTTGCTCACGTTCGATCGGCTCATCTGAAAGATGTGTCCGTGCATCACGTGCGTTGGATTTTGTTTTAGGAAGGTCAAAATAAAGAGCAGTTCATCTTCCGTTGTCGGAAACGGCGAGTTTGCATAAGAAACATAGCGTCGGCGCTATCGGACGTGACCATCAATGGTTCGACGTTTCGTATACGCTTCAAATGCAGTGTGGAAGATCGGAACCGGCGCGTGGAACGCATCAGCGGTCAATCCGGTCATAGAGTGTCATTTTTCCGGATTTTCAATAATGTATCGATACTTACACATTGCTTTTCTTCAGATTGTACAAAAATAGTATATCACTAAATCTTGATGATGTCTATTGCGATCAAACCAAGATAGAGAAAGGCTTCACTTGATTCCGGATTGCGGTTGTATTCTTTACTCGCCAAACGATTACGTCCCGC
>Ga0308416_1000290_pt1 | contig 18205 bp, 14 predicted proteins | sample HotsprSampleOS60_FD_203468 | JGI IMG/M metagenome (GOLD analysis project Ga0308416, IMG submission 203468) | Hot spring phototrophic mat microbial communities from Octopus Spring, Yellowstone National Park, Wyoming, United States - 20090730_OS60 ... | reverse complement strand
TCCTCGCATGTAGCTCTGCGCTGTGCGCGCAGGCGCGCTCCCAGCGTAACCTACGACGCTGCGAGCTGAGAGTCCGGTCCCTGCCATAATGTCTAGCGGCGCGGCCGCGTCCGGCCCCCGCGTCCGCCGCGCCGGCCCGCGGGGGCGAAGTACGGCTCCCCCAGGCCCTTCTTCAACTCCGCGATCTGGTCCCGCAGTTTGGCGGCCTTCTCGAACTCCAGGTTGGCCGCGGCCCGCCGCATCTCCCGCTCCAGCCGGTCCACGGTGGCTTGCAGCTCCTCGGGGCTCAGCAGGAGCAGCCGCGCCACGTCCCACGGCACCGTGGCCCCCTGCTCCTCCACCAGCCGCACCATCTCCTCCGCGGTGAGGAGCTCCCCGGACCGGGGGGTGTACCGGGGGGAGCCCTCCGCCACCTGCTCCAGCTCGATGAGGTCCCGGATGGGCTTCTGGATCGTCTGGGGTGTGATCCCGTGTTCCTCGTTGTAGCGCAGCTGGATCTGCCGGCGGCGGTTGGTCTCCTCGATGGCCCGCCGCATGGACTCCGTGACCTCGTCCGCGTACAGGATCACCCGCCCCGACACGTTCCGCGCCGCCCGGCCCATGGTCTGGATGAGGGCCGTCTCCGACCGCAGGTAGCCTTCCCGGTCCGCGTCCAGCACCGCCACCAGGGAGACCTCCGGCAGGTCCAGACCTTCCCGCAGGAGGTTGATGCCCACCAGGACGTCGTAGGTCCCCAGCCGCAGGTCCTTGAGGATCTGCACCCGCTCCAGGGTGTCGATCTCGGAGTGGAGGTAGTGGACCTTCAGACCCATCTCCTGCAGGTACGCGGTGAGGTCCTCCGCCATGCGCTTGGTCAGGGTGGTGACCAAGGTCCGCTCCCCCCGCTCCACCTGCGCCCGGATCTCCGCCAGGAGGTCGTCCACCTGGCCCCGGGCAGGCCGCACCTCCACCTGCGGGTCCACCAGGCCTGTGGGCCGGACGATCTGCTCCACCACCCGGCTGCTGACCTCCAGCTCGAAGGGGCCCGGGGTGGCGGACACGAACACGCACTGGTGGATGAGCCGTTCGAACTCGTCCCACCGCAGGGGCCGGTTGTCGTAGGCGGAGGGTAGCCGCCAGCCGTAGTCCACGAGGTTCTTCTTCCGCGCCCGGTCCCCCTCGTACATGCCCTTGATCTGCGGCACGGTGACGTGGGACTCGTCGATGAACATCAGGTAGTCCCGGGGGAAGTAGTCCAGCAGACACCCGGGCCGCTCCCCGGGGGCCCGCCCGTCCAGGTGGCGCGAGTAGTTCTCGATCCCCGGGCAGTACCCCGTCTCCCGCAACATCTCCATGTCGTAGCGCGTCCGGAACTCCAGCCGCTGGGCCTCCAGGAGCTTGCCCTGGGACCGGAACCACGCCACCCGTTCCGCCAGCTCCTCCTCGATGCTCCGCAGGGCCCGCTCCAGGCGCTCCTCCGTGGTGACCCAGTGCTTGGCCGGCCAGATGGCCACCGCGTTCTTCTCCTCCAGCACCTCCCCCGTGAGGGGGTCCAGCTCCAGGATCCGGTCCACCTCGTCCCCGAACAGCTCCACCCGCACCGCCCGCTCCTCGTAGCTGGGGAAGATCTCGATCACGTCGCCCCGGACCCGGAAGCGACCCCGGGCGAAGTCCACGTCGTTACGCTCGTACTGGACGTCCACCAGACGCCGCAGGATCTCCTCCCGGGTCCGCCGCTCCCCTTTCCGGAGGACCAAGACCACCTCCCGGTAGTCCTCCGGCCGGCCCAAGCCGTAGATGCAGGAGACGGAGGCGACCACGATCACGTCCCGGCGCTCCATGAGGGCCTTGGTGGTGGCGTGCCGCAGGCGGTCGATCTCGTCGTTGATGCTGGCGTCCTTGGCGATGTACAGGTCCGTCTGCGGGACGTACGCCTCCGGCTGGTAGTAGTCGTAGTACGACACGAAGTACCGGACCGCGTTGTGGGGGAAGAACTGGCGGAACTCGCTGTACAGCTGCGCCGCCAGGGTCTTGTTGTGGGCGATGACCAGGGTGGGCTTTTGGATCCGCTCGATCACCCGGGCCATCGAGTACGTCTTCCCGGAGCCCGTCACCCCGAGCAGGGTGGTGTACTTGTTCCCCGCCCGGAGGCTTTCCACCAGCTCCTCGATGGCCTTGGGCTGGTCCCCCCGGGGCGGGAGGTCTGTCACCATGCGGAACTCGGCCACTTGGGATCCCCTCGGCGTGACAGTTGATTATAGTCTTCCCCCGCGCCCGGTGCCAGACCACCCGCCCACCGGTCAGGGGTCCTGGGCCAGCTCCCTCCACACCCGCTCCACCTGGGCCTCCGTGTGGCTCAGGTCCCCGTCGTTGTCCACCACCCACCGGGCCCGGGCCAGCTTCTCCCGCAGGGGCCGCTGGGCCGCGAGCCTGCGCTGCGCTTCTTCCTGGCTCAGCCCTTCCCGCTGGCACAGCCTCCGGAGCTGCGTCTGGGGGGAGGCGTACACCACCACCGCGGGGAGGGCTTCCAGCTCCGGGAGGGGTACGTCGAACAGCAAGGGCACGTCGAGGACCACCACCGCCTCCGGCCGGCGCTTCCGGATCTCCTCCACCGCCTGACGCATCCGTTCCCGCACCCGGGGGTGCACGATGGCGTTCAGCCGCGCGCGCCGGGCGGGGTCCGAAAACACCTGCTCGGCCAGCTTCTTCCGGTCCAGCTCCCCCGTGGGCAGCAACATCTCCGGGCCGAAGGCCTCCGCGATCTCCCGGAGGGCAGGTTCACCGGGACGCACCACCTCCCGGGCCAGCAGGTCCGCGTCCACCACCTCCGCGCCCCGCTCCCGCAACATGCGGGCCACGGTGCTCTTCCCGCTGGCGATACCGCCCGTGAGGGCCACCAGCTTCATCGGCTGGCCGGGGCAAGCGTCTCCACCAGGTCCCCGCTCCGCACCCGCCCGGGCCGGAGGACCCGGGCGTACACCCGGGCCTCCCCGGGGAAATGGTCGGGGTGGACGCGCAGGATGTCCCCCCGGAGGAAGCTCCCGCGGATGGTGGCGCAGGGAGTGGTGTAGCGGGTGACTTCCAGCTCGGCCGTCCCGGCCCGGACCCGCAGCCCGGGCCGCACCCGGCCCCACTCCAGCCCCGCTACCGTCAGGTTCTCTCCCAGGCTGCCGGGCCGCACCGGGTGGCCCTCCGCCCGCAGCTTGGCCAGGACCTCCAGGGAGAACAGGCACACCGCCCGCTCGGGCCCCCCGTGGTGCCGGGTGTCGTGGTGTAGGTCCCCCTCCAAGCCCTCAGGGCCGACCTGCGCCTCCGGGACAGGCCGCTTGGGCACACCTCCCGGGGAGGTGTTGAGCCGGTACACCACCCCCACGGAGCCGCCGAGCTGCACCACGCGGCCTTCCTGGAGCTCCCGCGCGTGTTCGTCGAAGCGGAACTCGCCCCAGATCCGCCGGCCTGCCAGGACCTGGGGCAGCCAGGCCCGGTCGTCCTCCCACATGTGCTCCAGGGGGAGGTCCGACACGGGGTACCACCGCAGGACCCCCTCCCGGCTCGCCCGCAGCGGTCCTGAGAAGTCTTCGCAGGCGAACACGTACACCACCCACCCGGGCGCCACTTCTTCCCCGAAGCGGAAGCGCAGGACCCCGCGGAAGTCTAGGGCACCTGCCCGCAGCCCTGTCTCCTCCTGGAGCTCCCGGGCCGCACCTTCCTCCGGGTCCTCCCCTGGGAGGAGCTTGCCCCCGGGTCCGTTCCACTTCCCCCCACCCCACAGCTCCTCCGCCTTCCGCAGCAGGAGCACCTGGCCGTCCTGGACGGGGAAGCACAGGGTGGCGTACGTGGTCACGAGGAAGCACCTCCCGCGCTTCGGACTGCGGAGGTCACCGTGCCCAGGTGTTCCAGGTCCCGCCAGTTCTGGCCCACCCGCAGCTCCACCTGGATGGGCACGGACAGTTCCAGGGCGTGGGCCATGACCTCCCCCGCCTCCCTGGCCAGGGCCTGGACCTGGTCCGGGTCCGCCTCGAAGACCAGCTCGTCGTGCACCTGCAGGATCATGAGGGCCCCCGGGAAGCGCGGCAGGACGTCCCGGTGGATGCGGATCATGCCCAGCTTGATGAGGTCCGCCTGGCTGCCCTGGATGGGGGTGTTGATGGCCACCCGTTCCGCGGCCTCCCGCACCACCCGGTTGCGGCTGTGCAGGTCCGTGAGGTACCGGCGGCGCCCCAGGAGGGTGGAGACGTAGCCTGTGCGCCGGGCTTCCTCGATGGTCCTCCGGACGTACGCCCGGACCCCGGGGTAGCGGGCGAAGTACCGCTCGATGTACGCATCCGCCTCCGCGGGGGTGCTGCCGATCTGCTGGCTCAGGCCGAAGCCGCTGATGCCGTAGGCGATCCCGAAGTTGATGGCCTTGGCCCGCCTCCGCTGCTCGGGGGTGAGCTGGTCCCGCGGCAGGCCGAACACCTCCGCGGCCACCTCCGCGTGGATGTCCCGGCCTGTGCGGAAGACCTCCTGCAGCGCCGCGTCCCCGCTGATGTGGGCCAGCAGGCGCAGCTCGATCTGGTTGTAGTCCGCGCTGAGGAGGACGCGGCCCGGGGGAGCCACGAACGCCCTGCGGATCCTCCGCCCCTCCTCCGTGCGGATGGGGATGTTCTGCAGGTTGGGGTCCTGGGAGCTGAGCCGGCCCGTGGCCGCCACGGTCTGGTTGAAGGTGGTGTGGACGCGGCCCGTCTCCGGGTGCACCAGGCGCGGGAGGACCTCCACGTAGGTGGACAGGAGCTTGGCCAGCTCCCGGTGCTGGAGGATCTTGGCCACCACGGGGTGGTGGGGCGCGAGCGTCTCCAGCACGTCCGCGTCCGTGGAGTACCCCGTCTTGGTCTTCTTCAGGGGCGGGAGGCCCAGCTTCTCGAACAGCACGAAGGCCAGCTGCTTGGGAGAGCCCAGGTTGAACTCCAACCCCGCGAGCCCGTAGATCTCCTCCGCCAGGGCTTCCAGCCGGGCCCGCAGCTCCTCCGCCAGGCTCCGCAGGTACGGGGTGTCCACGGCCACCCCGGCCATCTCCATGTCCGCCAGCACGGGCACGAGCGGCATTTCGATCTCCCGGTACACCCGCTCCACCTGGCGTTCCCGCAAGGCCTTGCGCAGCAACGGCGCCACCCGCTGCAGGGCGTCGGCCTCCTCGCACCGCCGCTCCCACTCCTGGCGGCCGTCCAGGAGGTCGCCTTTGGACTCGCCGAGCCGCCAGCCGATCTGCTCCCACGCCACGGTCTCCAGGTCGTGGCTGCGACGCCCGGGGTTCAACACGTAGGAGGCCACCCCGACGTCGAAGGTGAACCCCCGGGGCCGCAGGCCAGCCCGCCGCAGCCGCACCAGGTCTGATTTCGCGTCCTGGCTGATCTTGCGGACGTCCTCCGACTCCAGGAGGGCCGCCAGGGGCTGAGGGATCCCGCCTTCCACGGACACGTACACCGCCCGGCCCGGGGCGTCCGCCAGGGCCACTCCCCTGAGGCGGCCCTCCATGGGCTTGCCGTCCGCGTCCAGGCTCACCGCCACCTCCCGGGAGGCCCGCAACCCCTCCAGGGATGTGGGGTCCGCCTGCCGGTACTCGCCCCGCTCGTGGACAGCCCCCACGCCCAACCGCTCCAGGAGGCTCTTGAACTCCAGGTCCCGGAACAGCTCCACTACCCGGTCCCGGTCGTACGGCCGCACCCGGAGGGCTTCCCAGTCCACCGGGACCGGGGCGTCCCGGACCACGGTGGCCAGGCGCTTGTTCTGCAGGACCAGGTCCGCCTGCTCCCGCAGCCGGGCCTGGAGCTTAGCGGGCGCCTCCTGGAGGCGCTCTAGCAGGGACTCCACGGACCCGAACTTCTGCACCAACTCCGCCGCGGTCTTGTCCCCCACCCCGGGTACCCCGGGGAGGTTGTCCGTGGGGTCTCCCCGCAGGGCCTTGAAGTCGGCAAGCTGCTCGGGCTCCAGGCCGAACCGGCGCCGCACCCCCTCCCGGTCGTACGCGGTGGTCTCGCTGATCCCGCGGCTCGTCACCACCACCGTGGTCCGGTCGCTGGCCACCTGCAGGAGGTCCAGGTCCCCGGTCACCACCACCACCCGGAACCCCTCCTCCTCCGCCCGGCGCGCCACGGTCGCGATGAGGTCGTCCGCCTCGTAGCCTTCCACCTCGAAGGTGGGGATGCCGAAGGCCTCCACCACCTCCTTCACCAGCTGCATCTGCGGCCGCAGGTCGTCGGGCATCCGAGGCCGCTGCGCCTTGTACTCCGCGTAGTCCTCGTGCCGGAAGGTGGGGGCGGCCCGGTCGAAGGCCACCGCCAGGTGGGTGGGCTTCTCCTCCTCCAGGACCTTCAGCAGCATGTTGGTGAAGCCGTAGACGGCGTTGGTGGGCCGGCCGTCGCTGGTGGTGAAGTACGGGAGGGCGTAGAAGGCCCGGTAGACGAGGCCGTTCCCGTCCAGGAGGACCAGCTTGCGCTCCTCTCCCACGCCTCCGATTGTACCCGCGCCCTCCCTCCCGGGTCCTACCGACTTTCGCGGGCCCCCGGCTGGTTCGCTAGCCCGCGGCCAGGGGATCGTGGACTCGAAGGCCTGGAAACCGCCGGAAGTCGCGGTCCGTGGCGCACAACACCGCGCCGTGTTCCAGGGCCAGCGCCGCCAAGTGGGCGTCCATCACCGCAGGGCCCCGGGCGCGGCTGTCCGCCACAAGACGGGACAGGAGAACCCAGTGGCGCTCGGTGGGCTGCACCACAGCCACCACCGGGCGCTCCAGCCAGCTTGCAACGCACGCCAGGGCCTCGTCAGGGGACAGGGGAGACTCGAAGGCACGCGGGTGCGTGGCGATCCGGAGGAACGCTAGCACCGTGGCCCAGGGCAAGCCCACAGGCTGTGTTCCCGACAGCACCTCCTCAAGCCATTGCCGCGCCCGTTCGTGCTGAGGGAAGGACGCGTTGTACGCGTACAGCAAGAGGTTCGCGTCCAGGAGGATCACCTGTGGAGGGCGCCCTCCAGCTCGTCGACCAGCTGGGCGATGCGGTCATAGTCGAGTCCCGGCCGCAGCCCCCACGGCCGCGCCTGGACGCGGAACGGAGGCACCGCCTGAGCTTGCTGCCGGGCCAGCAAGCCACGCCGGAGGGTCTCGTTCACGACCTCCTTCCACGGCCGCCCCGTCCGGCGAACCTCCGCCCTGAGCTTCTCGGCCACATCCTCGTCGAGGGTCAAAGTGGTCCGCACATCTTGATGCTAGAGAATACTCGTCGTGGTGTCAACCTACATCCCGGCCGCCGGTAGTAAGCCCCTCTCGCGCTCCCACCCAGAAAGACTTTGCTGAAAATCCGAAATCTGCGTCCCCGCGCCCGAACACAGCCCCGGTGCCGGCTGCCCGGGCATGCCGGCGTTCAGGTCCACAGCCGCCGGTCCTGCGCCGCGGTCCCCGCCGGGCCGGTGGTAGGCCCCACCAGCCCCGCCTCCCGCATCAGCCGGTGAATGCCCACCTCAAACCCGCAGCCGACGCCGCCACCGCATGCCGGCGGGCTGTCCGGGTCCTGGCGAGGCTGAAAAACCCGTGAATCATCCCGCCGTAGCGCAGCGACATCGCCGGCACCCCGGCGTCCCACAGCCGCCGGGCATAGGCTTCCCCTTCGTCCCGCAGCACGTCGTATTCGGCTGTGATCACCAGCGCCGGCGCCACCCCAGAAACGTCCGGCGCCCGCAGAACCGAGGCATAGGGATGGGCCCCGTCGGCCTCCTCCCGCAAATAAAGCTCCCAGTACCAGGCCATCTTCTGCCGGGTCAGAAAGTACCCCTCGCCGTACGCCCGGTAAGATTCGGTTTCCAGGTTGTAGTCCGTCACCGGGTAAATCAAAAGCTGATAGGCAACCTCAGGAGTACCCCGCTCCCGGGCCATCAGGGCCACCACCGCGGCCAGGTTCCCACCAGCGCTGTCGCCCCCAACCGCCACCCGGCTTCCCCGACCCAGAAGCCCCGCCCGGTTCTCGAAGGCCCAGACCGTTGCCGCGTACGCGTCTTCCACCGCAGCCGGGAACTTGTGCTCCGGGGCCAGCCGGTAATCCACCGACACCACCACGCACGGCGTCGCGTTGGCCAGGGCCCGGCAGCCGGCGTCGTGGGTGTCGAGGTTGCCCACCACCCAGCCCCCGCCGTGAAAGTAGACCAGGATGCCTCCAGGCCTGGCCTCCGGTCGGTAGATCCGAACCTTGAGTTCACCCCCGGGGCCGGGAATCCCCACCTCTTCCACCGAGGCCACCGGCTCAGCCTCAAGCCCCTGGGCCATCCGGATTCGGACTGCCCGTGCCTCCGCCACCGTCTCCACAGGACCCCCGAGCCGACGAAGCTCCTCAAGGGCCGCCTTGGCCTCGGGATGAAGACTCATCTTGGCCTCCCCCGACAGGGTCCTACTGGTCCGCCACGACTTCCTCTAACTCCCGCGCGCACCGCTCGTAGGCGGCCGGGCCCTGCCCAACCGGGTCCTCCACCTCTTTGCCCGTGCCGGCAAATTCCCCCACCGTTGCCACGCACCGCCTCGTCCGTCGGGGGCGCGCCGCTCGAGGCGCTGGTCCCGGCCGACCGGACCTCCACCCGTCCCCCGAGACCGGACACCTGTTCAACGCGGCGCCTGAGCAAGGCCTCCGCCATCGGGCTCCGGCAGGTGTTCCCGGTGCACACGAAGAGAATCTTCCTCATCGTCCCGCACCACGGAAAACTGCTCACAGGTCGCGGTACGCCTCTTCGTCCGCAGGGCTCGCCCACTCCGAAAGCGTTCCCTCCACGGCGCGGAGGTAGTCGCAGTCCGGCCCCTGCGCCGCCTTGAGGGATTTCTCCGCGGCCTGCTGTGCAAACCAGCAGCGTGCCGGGGGACGGAGTCGGGCGAGGCCAGGAGCCGCTCTGCCTCCCGGAGATCCTCCTGGGCAAAACGGAGCCACCGTCTGGCTTCGCTCTGCAGTTCAGGTCCGTTCATAGACCACCTTACCCTCGCGCAAAGCAGACCGGAGGACGTCGCCCACCACGTGGCCCCGCCGCGAAATCTCGTCCGGCGTGGTCACCACCACGTCTTTACACACCGGGAGGTCGTTCAAAACCCGCAGGATTTCCACCATGGCCTGGTGCTTGTTAGCGACTTCTTCCAGGACCACCAGAAGGTCCACGTCGCTCCAGGGGCCCGCCTCCCCGCGGGCCCGCGACCCGAACAGGATGACGCGCACGGGGCGGAAGCGTTCCACGATGCGCTGGACCATGGTCTGTACCAGATCCTCAGACACGTCTACTCCCTGCCTCCGAAAAGCAAGCCCGTACCCGAGCCGGGTTCCCGGGCCAGCCTTGCAAGCTCGGGCCAGCCCAGGACCAGGGCGTTGTAGGCCTGGGCGTCCTGGGAGCGGCCCTTCTTCTCGGCGATGGCGAAGAGCCGGTAGGCGAGGTCGCGGGCGAGCTCCCCACGGGAGCGCAGCCGTCGCAGGAGTCCCGCCGTGGCCCCGTCTCCGAGCTTCGCGTAGTAGTAGACGCGCAGCAGGTGATGCGCGGCTCCCCACACAGTCGGTCGCCGGTCTCTCTCGGGATCCCAGTCCTGCGCCAGCTCCTCTGACCGCAGCAGCCGCACCTTCCCGCCACGGGAGTGCACGATCCTGGACTTACCCCGCTTTAGTAGACAGGGTAACACTGACAGATTCAGGATTCGCTGACCACCTCCTCCCGAACTCCTCCGGGGACAGGTACCCCAGAGCAGAATGCCGTCGCCTCCGGTTGTAGAACCCCTCCAGGTAGGCGAACAGCACAGAGCGAGCCTCCTCGCGGGTCCGGAAGCGACAACGACGGAGCACCTCCCGGTTCAGGGTGGCGAAGAACGCCTCGCACAGGGCGTTGTCGTACGCGTCTCCCTTGCGGCCCATGGAGGGCAGGATCCTCGCTGCCCGGAGCCGGGCTCCAAACCGCAGGCTGCTGTACTGCGAGCCCCGGTCGGGGTGGTGCACCAGGCCGGGGGCAGGCCGGCGCCTCCACAACGCCCAGCCCGCGACCCTCCGGCTCCACAGCTCAGGTACAGCACGCCTTCCTGCGTGGGCACGTAGACCAGATCCGCCACCCGCGTGCTGGCGCTGCACAGCGGGTGGTTGGAGGAGGGCGTCAGCGCCGAAGAGGTCGCGCAGATCCGTCACCTGCTGGCCGAATCGTTCATCGTGCACCACCGCGGGTACCGGCTCAAGACGTTCCTGCAGGAAGTGTACGGTGAATTCGACGTGCGGTTCATGCAGGTAATCGGCGCGCGCGTCTGGACCGACTACGGGTGGTATTACGCGCAGGCATCCGCGCCGCCGGAGCGCCGCCCCTACCTGATGGGCATGACGAGGGCCGAGGCTCTGAGCCAGGAAGGCACAATGGCCTTCTCGGCATTCTTCCCCAGCGTCTCCAGATTTCACTTCACCCCTCGCGAACAGGATGTGCTGCGCCACGCCTTGGAGGGCGAAACGGACGAGGTCATCGCGGCGCAACTCGGGATCGCGGCGGTGACGGTGAAGAAGCGGTGGGAGGCGATCTATGGCCGCGTGATGACCGTGGATCGGGAGCTGTTGACACCGGGGGCGGCAGGTATTGCGACAGCAGAGCGACGCGGGACCGAGAAGCGGCGTCTGGTCCTGCAATACCTGCGCCATCATCCGGAAGAACTCCGGCCGGGAGGCCGACGCGCATGGCCGGGCGCCGCAGAGGCAGGAAACGCGCGCAGATGACCCCTCCTTGGGGCAGAATTCCCCTGCAGGAACAAGGGACCTCCCCCGACAGGGTCCCACTGGTCCGCCCTCCCGGACCACCATCCCCCAGAACCAGCAGCCCAACGTCCCTCAGCCGTTGGTCCTTCATCTGCACCCTTCACTCGCTCAAACATGCCTCCCCTGCCTCCAGCTAAAGCCCCTGACTCGATGCGGACCCCACTTCTACAGAGCCCTCCTTCGCCAACGCATCTGCCCATCCGTTGGCTTCCAAAAACTCCTCCACCCGGTTGAATGCGTTGAAGAAGAGCGGCGTGCCGGCGAAAGACAGGGGAGAGACCGGCCCCGTTGTCATAAATGAATACTCCCGGGAAGCCGCCTCAAAGGCAGAGTGCGGGTCTCGGAACAGTTGGTAGAGATCCAGCGCCCGGCTCCGTCCCCCAACCAGCTCCGAGAGCCCCCGGAACTCCTGACCCATCCCCAGCCCGAATCCAAAGAAGAAGATGCGTAGCTGATCCACGATCCCCCGATGCAGACTAGATAGCGTCTGGCTGATGAACATCCACCCTACACCGTATTTGCGGGTCGTGCGGACCGCATCGATCAGCAGGCCACGAACCGCCTTCTTCTCCGAATCATCGGGATCCTCGCGCGGCGCCAGCCGGTGGGCTTCGTCCATCAGGACCAGGGTGTTCAGGCTGCGGCTCTCCCGATAGGCCGACTCCGCCGCCCGCAGGATCCCCTCGAGGACCCGCTTGATGACCAAGGCCTGAACGGTCTCCGTCCAGAAGATCGCAGACGATTCAGCGGGCACGTTCGCGCTGCGGAACAGGGGCAAGGAGGAGGGATCCGGGCCCTCTGCTTTCGCACGCTCCTCCGACAGGTCGATCATCACCAGGGGCCGATCCCCTCCTTCTCGCTTGAAAAGCCGATACAGTAAAGCGTCCACCTTCTGGGCCCCCTGTCGATCCTCACGGAATAGGCTTGCGACAGGGAGCCAGTAACGGGTATAAAACTCGCTGACGTCAGCGCCCTGATGCATGGATCGGAATCGCTCTCGCGATGCATCTGATCGGTAAAACACTTTCTGGACGGATTCTTGTCGCAGAAGCTCCCAGGCCGTTTGGAAAGCGTTGCGCGTATACAGGTCAGCCAGCCGAACGTGCTGACGCTGCAGTCGGTCGGCCAGGGTCTGGCATGCGAGCTCCCGGTTTTCGCCTGCCGGGACGCTAAGCTGTTCAAAGAAGGGGCTCTCATACAGGATGCGTGCGAAGAGCTCCCAGCGATCCAGCAACAGATCCCGCACGCCGATCACCTGCACGGGCTTGCCTAGCCGGTCCAGGATTTGGTCCATCGGAAGACGGAACTCTCCGGTGGGCTCCCCACGCAGGTCCTTGGCGAACTCGCCCTGGGGGTCCAGGACCAGCAGGGCCATCTGGGGATAGCGGGCGTAAGCCAGCAGAATCATCTTGGCCAGCACCGACTTGCCGGAGCCCGTCTTCCCGAAGATCCCCAGGTGATAAGCCTCGCCCGCACCGTCCGGGCCGCTCTCGAAGTGCTTAAACCAAAGGGGGAGCTTCGGCGTGGAGCCGTAGACCCGCCCCAGGTAGAACAGCTGACGCTGATAGGCAGCCAGCAAGGCCTCCAGAATCGCATCGTCCACCCGATAGACGGGTGTGCCGGTAGCGGGGACGGTGCCCAGGATGCTGGGGCGGTAGGTGTTCCCATCACGACAGAAGACCGCGCTGACCACCATCTCTCCCTGGTGGGTGTCCTGCCGCTCGCTCACCGCATCCACCCGGCCGCGCTGCCGGATCAGGCTGCGCATGGTGGGGTCCTCATGCCAGACGTTCCGCAGCTTTACCTCGGTGATCTGCCCGAGGGCGTAATGGCTTCTGCCATCCTGCTGAAACCGGAAGAGGGCGAATTCGCCCACCAGTTTGCGGCTCACCGCGCTGCCCAGGATATCCAGCGCCAGCGCGGAGGTGGACGAAGGGGAGCCCCCCACGCCGATGCGCTCGGCCTGATCAATCCGCTGATCCAGAGAATGGTCTGTCATCGCCCCGCCTCCTTTCCGGGAGAACCCTATCGGCCGCTCTCCGTGCGGTACCCGTGCAGGTTCAGAAAGATCTCGTCCACATCCCCAGCCCAGGTCTCCGCCAGCTGCTGGCTCATCACCTGACGCAGGGCAGGGATCGCTCGACCCAGGTGCTTCACCATCCGGTCCGCCAGATAAAGAGGGTAGGGCTCCAGCATCCCGGGGGTGCCACACTGAAAACGAAGGGCCTGGATAAGGGAAGCCAGCCGGGCCCTGTTCCCCGCGATGGGACCGCTCATCTCCAGCCGGATCGCTGGCAGCCAGGCGCGAGGACGGTAATAAGCAACCTGGACTTCATCCAGCAAGCGGAGGATCTCCGCTCGCAGCTTTTCAAGGTGCGATCGGATGTGGGCGGGCAGCGGGTTCAGCTGCAGATGCCAGGGCTGCCGCGGCGGTTCCAGGGTGCGGGGAGCGGTGAATTCCCCGGGTTCCAGCAACCCTGTCAATAGTGCGCGGTCATCCAGGCGATCCGGCCATCCGAGTTGCCTGCCGATCTCCCGCCGCACCGAGTATTTCGGCACCGCCACCCAGACCCGATCGGTCCGCTGCGCCCATAGGATATCCCGATAGGCGAGAAGGTAGGCCTCCATATGCTCCAGCAGGAAACCAGTCAAACGAAGGTCCGGTGCCTCCCGGGCCCGATTCATCGCCTGGTTGAAGTAGATCAGGGGAGTGGTGAGAGAGCCATCCAGGAAGACCGCATCGTGGGGGGCCTGGACGGCCAGCTCCAGCTCCATGCCGATCATCACCGCCCGCGCCAGTGTGCCGGTTTCCTCCTCATGGCGTTCCGTCTGCATGTAAGCCCGGTGCCGGGGCTCCGGCCAGTGCCGTGTCTCCGAGGGAGGTGTCAGGCCTTCCACCGCCACCGCCACCGCTGCGATCAGGTCGGTGGCGATGAGCCGCTCCACCGCGTATGCTCCATCCACCCCGCAGGTGGTGGGGACCGAGACGGCCGGCAGGTCGCCTTCCCGTTGCAGGAGGCCGCTTTCCCTTAACGCCTGCCGGCGCTCCTGGCGCGCAGCCCGGAGAGCCTGAAGCTCCTTCCCCACATGCTGGCTGAGCGCGTCGGACTGCCCGAGGAGCTCCTCCACCAGGCCCGCCGGGAGCTCTGCGAAAGGCCGCTCCGCCTCCGGGATCATTCCCCTCATCCTCCCTCGTCCACGATCAGGAGATCCGGCAGGCGCTCCGGCTCCCACGAATGCCATCCGTTCACCCGACCCGCCCGGGGCAACAGCCAGCGCTCCCGCCAGTAAGCGGCCAGATCCTCAAAGGAGAGATCTCGATACAGGGGCTCCGCCGCCCGCCCCTCCATGTAGTCCTCCAGGTTGTGGATCAGCGGGAACAGAAAGGCCTCCCGACGGAGCGCATGCCGAAGCAATGAACGAGGAAGCCCCAGCCGATCCAGTGCCCGCACACAGGTCTGCCACTTGATCCGCGGTCCCACGCCGTAGCCGCCTCTCGTGGAAACCCCCTGAGCCTCCAGAAACTCGCGAAAGAGCGGATACAGGACCTCCAGATGAAAGGTCCCATAGCCTTCGGTGTAACCCAGGGAAATCGCGATGGGCCCGCCACGATATTGAAGACGGTTATACAGGCTGGACCGCCCGAAGGCGCTGGTCGTCGTCAGCGCAACCAGATGCGCGGGCAAGATCCGTCCCTCGATCTCCGTCTGACGGCCGCCATATTTCCTCTGATACGCCCGGCGCACCTCATTCGAGGCCGCGGCCAGGGCGACCAGCTTTCCGCCCAGCAGGTCGCTATACGGCGGCACCGCCCCCAGGGTCTGGATGTCCATGGTCTGATTGACCAGCTCCACCTTTCGCCCGGGCGGATACCGGAAACGCCGATCGCGAGGGGGAAAGGAGAGGGGAGGGGACTGGAGCGCCAGGATGCCGATGAGGAAGGGATGTCCGGACGGAGCGCGGTTTCCCGCATCCAGGATCAGGAAGCGAAGCCTTCGTCCATAGCCTTTGGAATAGGGAAGGGACCATGTGAGGCGGGCCAGGCGAAAGAGATCGGCCTGCCACGGTTCGACCACTTCCATCAGGACCGGCCGGATCCGTTCGGGGATGATCTGTTTTCCCCGGGCGAAATAGGGGGAGAGCCTGGGCCAGGCCCGGCGGATCCATTCCTGATGCCCGCGGAGGATGAAGCGGCGCGCTTCCGCATGCAGCCGGCGGAGGACGTCCTTCCCCTCCGGCACGCGCAAAGCCAGGACCCCGCGGCCTCCTGCATCCAGCTCAAACCCCAGCGCCCGAAGATGCTCCCGCACCCGGACCCGCAATTGGCAGGTCTCGCCAAAAAGTGTGTACTTTGCCATCAGGCGGCGACCTGCTGGGTAGCCTCGACTCCATTCACGTACCACACCCCCTTCCGCAGCTTCCTCCGGTTCCTCCGGGTCCACCGCGGGTCCCAGGGCCGCGGGCACCGCCACGGCTCCACCCCGCTGCAGGAGCTCCACCTCCCGTAGCCGGCTTTCCAGCCGCTCCCGCCGACGCCGCAGGGACTGGTAAATGGCTTCCGGGCTCGAGGCAAGCCGCCGCTGCAGGATGGTGAGGGCCCACCCCACCGTCCCCTTGCGCTTCTCGTCGTCCAGGGCGTCGGCCCGGTTGAACTCGTCCCGGACGTACTCCGTGACCTCCTTGTAGAGCCGCGCCTCCAGGTCGGACAGCCGGTAGGGTACAGTGTGGGCGAATCTCTCTGGGAAAAGGGGCGTTCCGTCGAACTTCACCAGGTTTTCCTTGACCATGCGCCGCATGAGGTCGGAGACGTCCACCTGGTGGACCCCGTCCCGGAAGCGCCCCTCGAAGCGGTCCCCGTCCAGCAGCGCCAGGAAAAGCTGGAAGTCCTCCTCCTTCCCGTTATGGGGGGTGGCGGTCAGTAGCAGGAAGTGCCGGGTGAGGCCCGAGAGGAGCTGGCCCAGCTTGTAGCGCTTCGTGTAGCGGGCCTCACCCCCGAAGAAGGTGGCGGACATCTTGTGGGCCTCGTCCACCACCACCAGGTCCCACCGGCACTCCGGCGCACTCAACTTGGCCTGCACCGACTCGTCCCGCGCGGTCTTGTCCAGCCGCACGATCACCAGGTCGTTTTCGAGGAACCAGTTCCCCGTCCGCGCTGCCTCCAGCTTGTCGTTGGTCATGATCTCGAAGGGAAGCTGGAAGCGCAGGTACAACTCGTCCTGCCACTGCTCCACCAGGTTTCCCGGGCAGACCACCAGGCACCGCTGCACGTCGCCCCGGACCAGCAGCTCCTTGATGAGCAGGCCCGCCATGACGGTCTTGCCCGCCCCGGGGTCGTCCGCCAGCAGAAACCTCAGGGGCTGCCGGGGCAGCATCGCCTCGTACACGCCCGTGATCTGGTGCGGCAGAGGTTCGAGGAGCGAGGTGTGGACCGCCAGCAGGGGGTCGAAGAGGTAGGCCAGGCGGATCCGGTGGGCCTCGGAAACCAGGCGGAACAGGGCCCCGTCTCCGTCAAAGCTCCAGGGGCGTCCGGCCTCGACAACCTCGAGGCGCGGCTCGTCGTCCCGGTACAGGAGGACGTTGCCCACGCGGCCGGAGGGGTCCTTGTACGTGAGCTCCAGGGCGTCCGAGCCGAACCACTGGACGCTCACCACCGTGACGGCCGCGTCGGGGAGCACACCCCGGACCACCGCGTGCGGTCGGAGGTCGTCCAGCTTGGCCAAACTCTCCCCTCCCCCCGCGACTTCCTTGCTATTATACCCGGCCAGGCGTTCGATATAGACGTACCGAGGGACCCTACTCCTCCCACACCGTCCCTTCGCCCAGGAGCATCTCCAGCTCGCGGACGAAGTTGGGGTCCGAGGGGACGCCCCTGCGGAGGCGGTGGACGGACTCGCCCCGGAGGGTGACCACGTGCGCATAGGCCTCCCGGGGCCCGGACCGGTCCTGGAGGAAGTCCGCCAGCTGGTACAGCTCCTCGGAGGTGGTGACCCGCACGTGGAGGGGCCTGGGCCCGTTTTTGGCAGGGCCGTTGCTCCCGCCCGCCAGGCTCTCCACGGGCACCACCTCGTCCGCCACGAGCCGCGCCCGTCCCTCGGGGGCGTCCACCCGGCCCCGCACCACCACCACCGCGTCCACGTGCAGGGCTTCCCCGCACCGCTCGTACGTCTTGGGCCACACCACCACCTCCACGGCCCCCGAGAGATCCTCGAGGCTGGCCACCGCGAACCGGCTGCCGTCCTTCTTGGACACCATGGGCCGCACGTGGGTCAGGACCCCTCCTACGGACACCTGGGTCCGGTCCTCCAGCTCCTGCAGGTCCGCCACCCGGTGCTGGACGTGGTCCCGCAGGACCGCCTCCCACGTCCGCACCGGGTGGTCGGTGACGTACAGGCCCAGCATCTCCCGCTCCATGCGCAGCAGCTCCCGGCGGTCCAGGGGCGGGACCTGCGGCAGGGCGGGCGGCTGCTCCAAGTCCCCCACCTCCGCGAACAGCCCCGTCTGGGCCGCGGCTTGCTGGCGCTGCCGGCGCGCCCCGTACTCCAGGGCGTCGTCCAGCGCCGCCAGCAGGGCCGCCCGGTCGCCCAGGGAGTCCATGGCCCCCGCCTTGATGAGGCTCTCCACCACCCGCTTGGTCACCACCCGGCTGTCTGTCCGCGCGCAGAAGTCGTACAGGGACCGGAAGGGTCCGCCCTGCTCCCGGGCGCGGACGATCTGCTCGGTGGCCGAGGTCCCCACGTTCTTGATGGTCCCGAGCCCGAACCGGATGGTGCGGTCGTCCACCACGGTGAACTCCGACCCCGACTCGTTCACGTCGGGGGGCAGGACCGAAATCCCCATGCGGCGGCACTCCTCCACGTCCAACGCCACGCGCTCCAGGTTGCCGCTGTCCGCGCACAGCACCGCGGTCATGTACTCCGCGGGGTAGTTGGCCTTCAGGTAGGCGGTGTAGTAGGCGATGAGGCCGTAGCAGGCCGCGTGGGCCCGGTTGAACCCGTACCGGGCGAAGGGCTCGAACTGCTCGAAGACCTTGTCCACCACCTCCTTGGGGACCCCGCGCTCCAGGGCTCCCCGTTCGAACTTCTCCCGCTGGCTCAGGAGCTTGTCCTTGACCTTCTTCCGGATGGCGTAGCAGAGGACGTCCGCCTCCGCCAGGGTGTAGCCCGCCATGGCCTGCGCCACGGTCATGATGTCCTCCTGGTACACCATGACCCCGTAGGTCTCCCGGAGCACCGGCTCCAGACTCGGGTGCAGGTACGTGACGGGCTCCAGCCCGTGCTTGCGCCGGATGTAGGCAGGGATGTTGGCCATGGGCCCGGGGCGGAAGAGAGCCACCATGGCCATGATGTCCTGGATGCTGGAAGGCCGCAGCTCCTGGAGGTAGCGGCGCATGCCCGCGGACTCCAGCTGGAACACGCCGGTGGTCTCCCCGCTGCTCAGGAGGGCGTAGGTCTTGG
>Ga0308416_1000269_pt1 | contig 18750 bp, 20 predicted proteins | sample HotsprSampleOS60_FD_203468 | JGI IMG/M metagenome (GOLD analysis project Ga0308416, IMG submission 203468) | Hot spring phototrophic mat microbial communities from Octopus Spring, Yellowstone National Park, Wyoming, United States - 20090730_OS60 ... | reverse complement strand
GAGATGAACCGGCGGTAGGCTTTTACGAGCAGGATCAAGAGGCCGCGCACGCCGCCTATTGTATCAGCCCGCTTTTCCTGAGGGCCCGGACCACGTCCTGGAAGAGCTCGGCGAAGCCCGCCTCCCGGGCCTCGGGGCTGGCCACCAGAAGGAGATGGGCCTTGGGGAGGTGGAGGCGGCGGAGGATCTCCCGAAGGCGCCTTTTCACCTTGTTGCGCACCACCGCCTTGCCCACCTTTTTGGAGACCACGATCCCCACCCGGGCCTCGGGAGCGGGGAGCCACTTCACGCTCACAAACCGCCCCCTCCCCGCCCTGCCCCTGCGCAGGCGCTGGAAGGCCCGGTCCCCTTTTAAGGAAAGAAGCCTGCCCCCCGCTTTGGGGGGGCCTTGGCCTAGCCGCTTACCTTGGGCGTCAGGCGCCAGCGGCCCTTTTTTCGCCTGCGCTTCAGCACGTTCCTGCCGCCTGGGGTCTTCATGCGGGCCCGGAAGCCGTGGGTCTTGGCCCGCTTCCTCCGGTTGGGTTGCCAGGTCCTTTTCATCCATCTCCCTCCCCGGGCCCATGGGCCCCGATACCCTAAAGAGTGTAGCACAAGAGGGCCTGTACCGGGTCTAACGGATTTTTGCACCCGGGCGGCATAACGTTGATTGACAGGCTCGGGCCCCCCCCTTATACTGCCCCCCAAACAGCTCTTGGGAGGAAGCCCGTGGCCCAGCTGCTGGTGGAGAACGTCACCTTAACCTTTGGCGGCCTGGCCGCCCTATCGGCGGTTTCCCTGGCGGTGGAGAAGGGGGAGCTGGTCTCGGTCATCGGCCCCAACGGGGCGGGGAAGACGAGCCTCCTAAACTGCATCTCCGGCTTCTACCACCCGAGCCGAGGGCGCATCCTCTTTGAGGGGCAGGAGATCACCCGGGCCTCCCCCCACGAGATCACCCAGCGGGGCATCGCCCGGGCCTTTCAGAACATAGAGCTCTTCTCCGGCCTCACCGTCCTGGAAAACCTCATGCTGGCCCGGCACACCTACCTCGCCTATGGCTTTTTGGCGGCCGGGGTGTTCTACGGCAAGGCTCTGGACAAGGAGGTGGAGAACCGGAAGGCGGTGGAGGAGGTCATTGACTTTATGGAACTGGAACCCTACCGCAAGGCCCTGGTGGGCAACCTCCCCTACGGGGTCAGGAAGCGGGTGGAGGTGGCCCGGGCCCTGGCCCTCTCCCCTAAGCTCCTCCTCCTGGACGAGCCCATGGCGGGGATGGCCCTGGAGGAGAAGGAGGACATGGTGCGCTTCGTCCTGGAGATCCGGGCCCGGGGCACCACCGTGGTCCTCATTGAGCACGACCTGGGGGTGGTGATGGACATCTCCGACCGGGTCTACGTGCTGGATTTCGGCCAGGTCATTGCCGAAGGCTCCCCGGAAGAGGTGGCCAAGAACCGCCGGGTCCAGGAAGCCTACCTGGGGGTGGAAGCGTGAAGGCCTTACGCCCCTCCTACGAGATGAAGGGCTACACCCTGCCCCAGCTCCTCAGGCTTCGCGCCCAGGAGGAGGGAGACCGGGTGGCCCTCCGGGAAAAGGACCTGGGGATCTGGAACGAGATCACCTACGCCCAGTACTACGAGCAGGTGCTCCTCTTCGCCCACGGGCTTCTCTCCTTGGGCTTTGCTCCTGGGGAGAGGCTCGCCATCATCGCCGACAACATCCCCGAGTGGCTGTACGCCGAGCTGGGCACCCAGGCGGTTCGCGGGATCAGCGTGGGGGTCTATCAGAGCAGCCTCCCCGCCGAGATCGCCTACATGCTGACCTACACCGGGGCCAGCTTCGTCCTGGCCGAGGACCAGGAGCAGGTGGACAAGCTCTACGAGATCCGGAACGAGATCCCCCACGTGCGCCACGTGATCTACGAGGACGAGAAGGGCATGCGGGGCTACCGGGACCCCTGGCTCCTTTCCTTTGCCGAGGTCTTGGAGCGGGGCCAAAAGCACCGGCGAGAGCACCCGGAAGCGGTGGAGAAGCTTCTCCTCTCGGCGAGCCCGGAGGAGGTCTGCCACCTCTCCTCCACCTCGGGCACCACGGGGCGGCCCAAGGCGGCCATGCTCCGTCACCGCAACCTGATCCACATGGGGGTGGCCCTGCAGGAGGTGGACCCCCTTCTCCCCACCGACGACTACCTCTCCTTCCTGCCCCTGGCCTGGATCGGGGAGCAGATGATGTCGGTGGCCGTGGCCCTCACCGGGGGCTTTGCTGTGAACTTCCCCGAGGCGGTGGAGACCGCCCTGCAGGACCTGAAGGAGATCGGCCCCCACGTCATGTTCAGCCCCCCCAGGGTGTGGGAAAGCATCCAGAGCAACATCTGGGTGCGGATGTCGGAAAGCTACGCCTTTAACCGCTTTGTCTACGAGAGGCTCCTTAGGGTGGGCTACCGGGCGGCGGAGTACCGCATGCGGGGAAGGCCCATGCCCTTGGGCCTGCGCTTCGCCTACTGGCTGGCGGACCAGGTCCTCTTCAAGCCCCTCAGGGACCAGCTGGGTTTCCTGCGCCTGCGGCGGGCCTACACCGGGGGAGCGGCCTTGGGGCCCGATGTCTTCCGCTTCTTCCACGCCATCGGGGTCAACCTCAAGCAGATCTATGGCCAGACGGAGATCATCGGCATCGCCTTCGTCCACCGGGACGGGGATGTCCGTTACGACACCGTGGGCAAGCCCATCCCCGGCACCGAGGTTCGGGTCAGCGAGGAGGGGGAGATCCTCTGCCGCTCCGATGCCGTCTGCGCCGGATACTGGCAAAGACCCGAGGCCACGGCGGAAACCTTCCGCGAGGGCTGGCTCCACACGGGGGATGCCGGCTACCTCACGGAGGACGGCCACCTGGTGGTCATAGACCGGCTTTCCGATGTGATGCGCACCGAGAGGGGCACCGTCTTCAGCCCCCAGTTCGTGGAGAACAAGCTCAAGTTTTCTCCCTACATCAAGGAGGCCGTGGTCTTCGGTGACCAGAAGCCTTATCTGGCTGCCTTTATCAACATTGATCCCCAGACCGTGGGCAAGTGGGCCGAGGACCGGGGCCTGGCCTACACCACCTATCTGGACCTCTCCTTGAAGCCCGAGGTGGCGGGGCTCATCCGTAAGGAGGTGGAAAGGGTGAACGCTGAGCTGCCCGAGGAGCTTAGGATTCAACGCTTCGTCCTCCTCTACAAGCTTCTGGATGCGGACGACGATGAGCTCACCCGTACGGGCAAGGTGCGCCGGGGGCTGATCGCCAAGAAGTACGCCCCCCTGGTGGAGGCCCTCTACTCCGGGGCCAAGGAAGTGGAGGTGGAGGCGGAGTATCGCTACCAGGACGGCAGCGTCCAGCGGGTGCGGGCCAAGGTTCCGGTTTTGGATGTGGCCGCGGGGGTGCTCGTATGAGTTTCCTGGTGGAGCTTTTGGTGTCCGGCGTGGTCCTGGGGCTGATCTACGCCCTGGTGGCCCTGGGGTTTGTCCTCATCTACAAGGCCAGCCGGGTGGTGAACTTCGCCCAGGGGGAGCTCCTGGCCATTGGGGCCTTCGCCGCCCACTTCTTCCTGGTTACCCTCAAGCTTCCCTTCCTTCTGGCCCTCCCCCTGGCTTTGGGCTTCACTGCCGTGGTGGGCTATACCTTGGAACGCGTCTTCCTGAAAAGGCTGGTGGGCCAGCCCATCATCTCCGTGATCATGGCCACCATCGGCCTGGCCTTCTTCCTGGACGGGGTCCTCCACCTCACCCCTTACGGGGCGGGGAGCTACGGCTACCCCTCCTTCCTCCCCGAGGGCGGGGTGACCCTGCTGGGGGCCCGGATCTCCTACGCCCAGCTCCTGGCCTTGGGGCTCACCCTGGCCCTGATCCTGGCCTTCGGCTGGTTTTTCCAGCGCTCCACCCTGGGCGTCGCCATGCGGAGCGTGGCCGACGACCAGATGGCGGCCATGAGCCTGGGGGTGTCCGTGGCCAAGGTCTTCGCCCTGGCCTGGGCCGCCGCTGGCCTCACTGCGGCCGCGGGGGGGGTGATGGTGGGTACCATTTCCGGCCTCAACTTTGACGGCTTGGTGCACATTGGCCTCAGGGTCTTTCCCGTGGTGATCCTGGGGGGGCTGGACTCCATCCCGGGGGCGGTGGTGGCGGGCATCCTGATCGGGGTCTTGGAGAACCTGGCTGCGGGCTTCCTGGACCCCTTGGTGCCTGGCGGCGGTACCCGGGAGGTCTTCCCCTTCTTGGTCCTCCTTCTCGTCCTCTGGTTCAAGCCCCATGGCCTTTTCGGCACGGAGGAGATTGAGCGCGTATGAGGAACCCTTGGGCGCAGACCGGCAACTACCGTACCAGCTACCGGCAGGACACCAGCATCTTCGCCACCCACCGGGAACTCGTCTCCCTCCTCCTTTTCCTGGGCTTTCTCCTCCTGCTTCCCCAGTTCCTCTCCCGGACCCAGGTCTTTATCCTGGACCTGATCCTGGTGTACAGCGTGGCGGTGCTGGGGCTCAACATCACCACCGGCTACGCCGGCCTCATCAACATCGGCCAGGCGGCCTTCATGGGGGTGGGGGCTTACACCGCGGCCCTCCTCGCCCCCCTGGGCCTTCCCTTTTGGCTCTTGATCCCCCTTGGGGGTCTGGTGGCCGCCTTCTTCGGTTTCCTGGTGGGGATTCCGAGCCTGAGGGTGAAGCACCTCTACCTGGCCTTGGCCACCCTGGCCTTCCAGATCATCTTTGAGTGGACCGTGGGCCACTCCCCCCTCCTGAAGCAAGGGGGGGCCATGGACATGCCCCGGGCCAGCTTCCTGGGCTACGAGGCGGGCTTTCGCAACCACTTCCACTTCTGGTACTACGCCAGCCTGGCCACCCTGGTGGTCCTGGCCCTCTTCTGGCGGAACCTCCTGAGGACCCGGTACGGCCGGGCCCTCATCGCCGTGCGGGACAACGACCGGGCCGCGGACGCCATGGGCATGGACCCCGGGCGCACCAAGCTCTTCGCCTTCGCCCTGGGGGCCTTTTACGCCGGGGTGGCGGGGGTGCTCTACGCCTACCTCTCCCGGGCCGTGGTCATAGAGGACTACGTCTTCGCCCACTCGGTGAAGTACCTGGCCATGGCCATCGTGGGGGGGCTCGGCACCCTGGTGGGAAGCTTCCTGGGGACGGGCTTCCTGGTCCTTCTGGACGTGAACATGGAGGCGCTTTCCAACTTCATCAAGGGCTTGGGTTTCAGCGTGGCCGGGGTGGACGTGGCCAGCGCCCTCCGGCCCTTGGTTTTCGGCCTCGTGATCCTGCTCTTCCTCATGTTTGAGCCTCGAGGCCTCTACAACTGGTGGCGACTGGTGCGGAGCTACTTCCGCACCTGGCCGTTCAAGTACTAAGGGAGGGATAGGTATGCGGAAGGCGGTTTTAGGCGTTCTGGCGGCGATGGGGTTGGCCTTGGGCCAACAGCAGGTGACCCTCTTCTGGTCGGGGGCCATCACCGGGCCCACCTCGGAGACGGGGGCCCCTTATGGGGCAGGGATTGAGGACTACTGCCGGCACATGGCCCGGTCCATCCCTGGGGTGGTGCTGAACTGCGTGGTGCGGGATGACCGCTACGACAACGCCACCACCCAGCGCCTCTTTGAGGAGGCGGTGGACCGGTTCAAGATCCCCGTCTACCTGGGGTACTCCACCGGGGCCATGCTCCAGATGAAGGCCCTCGTCCAGGAGCTCAAGATCGTCACCATGCCCGCTTCCAACCACGTGGGCCTCATAGACCCCCCCCACGGGGACTACTTCTTCATCCCCGTATCCACCTACTCCGAGCAGGTGGTGGCCCTTCTGGAGTACATCGCCAAGCTGAAGAAGGGGGCCAGGGTGGCCCTGGTGGTCCACCCCTCCCCCTTTGGCCGAGCCCCGGTGGAGGCGGCCCGCAAGGCGGCTAGGGAGCTGGGCCTGCAGATCGTGGACGTGCAGGAGGTGGGGGCGGGCAACCTGGACAACACCGCCCTCCTCCGCCGCTTTGAGGCGGCCGGGGTGGAGTTCGTGGTGCACCAGAACGTGGCCGGGCCGGTGGCCAACATCCTCAAGGACACCCGCAGGCTGGGGCTTTCCGGCAAGATGCGCCACCTGGGGGCGGTCTACACGGGCGGCGTGGACCTCCTGCAGCTGGCGGGGGAGGCGGCGGAAGGCTTCCTCTGGGCGAGCCCCTACTACACCCCCGAGGAGGACACCCCGGGCATCCGCCTGCAGAAGGAGCTGGTCTCCCGCTTTGGCCGGCCCGCGGCCTACGCCCAAAACCACAACTACACCGCGGGGATGCTGGCGGCGGCCATCGCCGTGGAGGCCATGCGGCGGGCTCAGGAGCGCTTCAAGCGCATCAACAACGAGACGGTCTACCAGGCCATCGTGGCCATGAACGGACCCAATGCTTTCCGGCCCGGCCTGGCGGTGTCCACCAAGCAGGGGATTGAGGTGGACTTCACCAAGAGCGAGCGCACCGGGGCCGAGGGCCTGAGGATCCTCGAGGCCAAGGGGGGCCGCTTCGTGCCCGTCACCGAACCCTTCACCTCCCTCCTCTTCCGCCGGGTGCACTACGGACAGTAGCCGACGAGGGGGGCTTGGGGCCTGGCGCCTCGAGCCCCCCTTTTTGGAGGCCAAGACATGGATACCCTAAACCCTACCCGCCCCGAGGACCTGGGGCCCATCCTCCTCCTGGTCAACAACATTGAGGTGGTCTACCACGACATCATCCAGGTGCTCCGGGGGGTTTCCCTCAAGGTGCCGGAGGGGCGGATCACCGCCCTCCTGGGCCCCAACGGGGCGGGGAAGACCACCACGCTCAGGGCCATCTCCGGCCTCCTCATCCCCGAGGACGGGGAGGTGGTGCGGGGCGAGATCCTCTACCGAGGGGAGCCCATCCACAACCGACCCCCGGAAGAGATCGTCAAGAAGGGCATCGTGCAGGTATTGGAGGGCCGGCGGGTCTTCAAGCACCTCACGGTGGAGGAGAACCTCCTGGTGGGCACCCTGACCCGGCGGGGAATGAATCTCAAGGAGGAGCTGGAGCGCATCTACCACTACTTCCCCCGGCTCGCCGATCTCCGGCACCGCCTGGCGGGGTACTGTTCGGGGGGGGAGCAGCAGATGATCGCCATCGGCCGCGCCCTCCTCACCAAGCCCAGGCTCCTCCTCCTGGACGAGCCCTCTCTGGGCCTTGCCCCCCTTTTGGTGCGGGAGATCTTTGACATCGTGGCCCGGGTGAACGCCGAGGAGGGGGTCACGGTCCTGGTGGTGGAGCAGAACGCCCGGGTGGCCCTCTCCGTGGCCCACTACGGCTACATCATGGAGACGGGGCGGATCGTCCTGGAAGGGGACCAGGACTACCTCCTGGAGAACCCCGACGTGCAGGAGTTCTACCTGGGGGTGGCCAAGGGGGGTGGCCGCAAGAGCTTCAGGGAGGTCAAGGCCTACAAGAGGCGCAAGCGCTTCATGTAGTCCACCCCATGCTGGCGTGGGCCAGCATGGGGGCCCCGGCAAAAGGTCCCTTAGGGGCTTGCCCTAGTGCGGGGTGAGCCCCCCGTCCACGCACAGGGTCTGGCCGTTGATGTACCCCGCCCGTTCCGAGACCAGGAAGGCCACGGCCTCGGCCACCTCCTCGGGGCGGCCGAAGCGCCCGGCGGGGATCTGGGCCAGGTAGGCCTTCTTCACCTCCTCAGGAAGCCTTTCCGTCATCTCCGTCTCAATGAAGCCGGGGGCCACGGCGTTCACGGTGATGCCCCTCCCCGCGTACTCCTTGGCCACCGCCCGGGTGAAGCCGATGAGCCCCGCCTTGGAGGCCACGTAGTTGGCCTGGCCCGGGTTCCCCAGGAGGCCCACCACGCTGGTGATGTTGACGATGCGCCCGAAGCGGGCCTTCATCATGAGCTTCACCGCCTCCCTGGTGGTGCGGAAGGCGGCGGAGAGGTTGGCCTCCAGGACCGCCTCCCAGTCCTCGTCCTTCATGCGGACCAGGAGGGTATCCCGGGTGATGCCGGCGTTGTTGACCAGGGTGTCCAGGCCCCCCAGGACCTCCGCCGCCTGGTGGACCAGGGCCGTGGCCGCCTGGGCCTCGAGGAGGTTGGCCTCCAGGACCGCCACCAGGGGGCTTCCCCGCCTCTTGGCTTCCTCGGCCACCTCCAGGGCCTTTTCCCGGTTATGTCCGTAGTGGATGGCCAGGGCGAAGCCGTCCTCCGCCAGCCGCAGGGCGATGGCCCGGCCGATGCCCCGGCTTGCGCCGGTGATCAGGGCTTTACGCATGCGCCACCTCCAAAGCCTTTCGCAAACTCTCAGGGTCTACCACGCTAACGGCCTCCGCCTCCTTTAGGGTCCTCGCCACCAGGCCCTTCAGGACCTCCCCGCTCCCGAACTCCAGGAAGCGCTTGAGGCCCCGCCTTTCCATATCCAAGAGGATCTCCACCCAGCGCACGGGGGCGGTGATCTGCTCTAGGAGCAGGGCCTTGATGCGCTCGGGGTCTTCCTCGGGGCTTGCGGTCACGTTGGCGTAGACGGGGAAGCGGGGCCTTTTAAAGGCCACCCGGGCCAGGTCCTGGGCCAGGCGCTCCTTAGCCCTCGCCATGAAGGAGGAGTGGAAGGGGGCCGAAACAGGGAGGAAGACCACCCGGGCCCGCCTCGCCTTTAAAGCCTCCGCCGCCTTTTCCACGGCCTCCTTCCGCCCGGAGATCACCGTCTGCTCAGGGGCGTTGAGGTTGGCGATCTCCACGCCCAGGTGGCCCTTCAGGGCGTTCTGGATCTCCTCCAGGGGCAGTTTCAGAACGGCGGCCATGGCCCCTTCCCCCGGAGGGACGGCCTCCTGCATGTACCGCCCCCGGAGGCGCACCAGGCGGAGGGCGTCCTCCAGCGCCAGGGTCCCGGCGGCCACGTGGGCCGTCCACTCCCCCAGGGAGTGGCCGGCGGCCAGGGCAGGCTCCTTCCCCCCCGCCTCCAGAAAGGCCCGGTAGGCGGCGTAGCCCACGGCCAGGAGGGCGGGCTGCTGGTTCTCCGTGAGGGTGAGGGCCTCCTCCGGCCCCTCCCACATGAGCTTGAGGAGGCCGGGAAGGGCGGCCTCGGCCCGGTCCAGGACCTCTTTGGCGGCGGGGGAGGCCTGGTAGAGGGCCTGGCCCATGCCCAGCCTTTGCGAGCCCTGGCCAGGGAAGAGGGCGGCGTACATCAGGCGCCCCCCCAGGTGAGGACCGCCGCAGCCCAGGTGAGCCCGGCCCCGAAGGAGACCAGAAGCACGTGATCCCCCTCCCCGATCCGGCCTTCGTCCACCGCTTCCTGAAGGGCTAGGGGGATGGAGGCGGTGGAGGTGTTGCCGTAGCGGTCCACGTTCACCACCACCCGCTCCCAGGGGAGGCCCAGGCGTTCCCGGGCGGCGTCAATGATGCGCAGGTTGGCCTGGTGGGGCACGAAGACCTTGATGGCCTCGGGGGTGAGGCCCGCCTTTTCTATGGCCTCGAGGGTGGCGGTGTTCATGACCCGCACGGCGAACTTGAAGACCTCCCGCCCGTTCATGTGAAGGCGCTTTTCCATGGAGGTGCCGTCGGGTAGCCTGGAGGCCACGCAGGCGTGGAAGAGCTCCTTGCCCCCCGTGCCGTCTGAACCCAGGACGAAGGAGCGGAAGCCGAAGCCCTCCCGCACCTTCCCCACCACCGCCGCCCCCCCTGCGTCCCCGAAGAGGACAGCGGTGGCCCGGTCGTTCCAGTCCAGGATCTTGGATAGGGCCTCGGCCCCGATGGTGAGGACCTTGCGGGCCAGCCCCGCCTCCACCAGGGCGTGGGCCTGGGCCAGGGCGTAGATCCAGCCTGGGCAGCCCGCCAGGAGGTCGTAGGCGAAGGCGTTCAGACCGAAGCGGGCCTGGACCAGGGCGGCGGTGTCGGGAAAGAGGGCGTCCGGGGTGTTGGTGGCCACGATCACCCCGTCCACGCCCTCGAGGGCCCCCGGGTGCCGCCTTAGGAGGTCCTCCACCGCCTTGAAGGCCAGGTCCGAGGTGTACTCGTCAGGGGCGGCGATGCGCCGTTCCCGGATGCCGGTGCGGGTCATGATCCACTCGTCGGAGGTGTCCAGGTAGGCCTCAAAGTCCTCGTTTTTCATCACCCTCTGGGGTGTGTAGGCCCCCAGGGCCAGGATGCCGCTCATGCCTGACCTCCCGTCATGGGCCCTACTATACCCGGCGGGCCGGTAAAAAGTTGAGGCCCCGCGTGGCGGGGCCAGTTCTCTTGACCGAGTTTAGACTTCTAGAACCTTACGCCCGTCGTAGTAGCCGCACTGGGGGCAGACGGTGTGGGGGGGGCGCATGGCCTTGCACTCCGGGCAGGGGACCAGGGTGGGGGGGGTCAGGGCGTGGTGGCTCCTGCGGGCATCGCGCCGCGCCTTAGAGGTCTTCTTCTTGGGTACAGGGTGCTTGGCCATCTCCAGTCCTCCATTAGGGGGCGGATGCCCCCGCTAAACCCCTGGTAGTATAGCAGAAGCTTTAGAGTTCGGAAAGGAGGTCTTTGAGACCCAGAAGGGGGTGGTGGGCCTCCACCTGGTGGCCGCAGTCCACCAGGTTGCGGTCCGCCCCGCACACCGGGCAGAGGCCCTTGCATCCCTCCTCGCAGAGGACGGTGAAGGGCATCTCGCTCACGAAGGCCTCGGTGAGGAAGGGGAGGAGGTCCAGATCCGGCTCCCCGAAGGCGTAGTACTCGTCCTCCGCCTCCTCGTGGAAGACCATCTCAGGGAGCCCGGGCTGGTAGCGGAGCATGTGCTGGAAGTGGGCGTGGACGCGGGTAGGGGTGGGCCTGAGGCAACGGCGGCACTCCATGAGGACCATCCCTTCCACCTCGCCGGAGAGCCAGTACTCATGCCCCCCCACGGCGGCGACGCTCACCTTCCAGGAGGCTTCGCCCTCCAGGGGAAAGCGCTCCTCGCCCACGTGGAAGGCCTCCTGCACCGCGCCCGAGGCGCGGACCGTTCCCCCTTCCTTCAAGAGGCGGGCTAGGTTGATGCTGGCCACCTCGCGGTAATCCATCCTTCCAAGTATAGCGCAACCTTGCCCCTTTTCCTAGGGCATAAACTTCCCGAGCAACGCATAGGGCTTTCTGCTACCCTCAGGCCCATGGAACGCGTGGCCGTGGTGGGCGTGCCCATGGACCTGGGAGCGGGGCGGCGCGGCGTGGATATGGGGCCCTCCGCCCTCCGCTACGCCCGGCTTCTGGAGGAGATCGAGGCCCTGGGCTTGGCCGTGGAGGACCTGGGGAACGTGCGGGTCCCGTTGGCGGAGACCCTAAGGGGCAGGAGAGGGTCTTACCTAGCGGAGATCCGCCAGGCGGCCCTGGAGCTCAAGGAAAAGCTCATGGCCCTGCCCGAGGAGGTCTTTCCCATCGTCCTCGGGGGAGACCACTCCCTCGCCATGGGCTCCGTGTCCGGGGTGGCCCGGGGGCGGATCGGGGTCATCTGGGTGGACGCCCACGCCGACTTCAACACCCCGGAAACCAGCCCTTCCGGGAACATCCACGGTATGCCCCTGGCGGTGCTTTCGGGCCTGGGGGACTCCCGCCTTACCGAGGTCTTCCGGGCGGTGGACCCCAAGGACCTGGTCCTCATCGGGGTGCGGAGCGTGGACCCCGGGGAGGCCCGCCTTTTAAAGGAGCTGGGCGTCCGGGTCTACACCATGCACGAGGTGGACCGCCTGGGCATTGCCCGCATCGCCGAGGAGGCCCTGGACCACCTTTCCGGCCTTTCCCTTCACGTTTCCCTGGACGCGGATGTCCTGGACCCCACCCTGGCCCCGGGCGTGGGCACCCCGGTTCCTGGGGGGCTCACCTACCGCGAGGCCCACCTCTTCATGGAGATCCTGGCCCTCTCGGGGCGGGTGAAAAGCCTAGACCTGGTGGAGGTGAACCCCATCCTGGACGAGCGGAACCGCACGGCGGAGATGATGGTGGGGCTGGCCCTAAGCCTCCTGGGTAAGCGGATCCTCTAACCGCCAAGGCGCTGCCTTAGGGCCCGGCCCACCTCCTGGCCTGAGCCGAAGGCTGCCTTCAGCTCCCCATAGAGTGGGGAGGCTCGCCGGGCCTTGCGGTCCTCCAAGGCCTCCCGGGCCCACTCGCTCACCAGAAGGGGGAAGTCCAGGCCCGTGTTCAGGAAGTAGGCCTCCGACTCCCGCCAAGCCCCCTCCAGGCGGCGGAAGAGGGCGGCATGGTCCTTGGGGGGTGGGGCCTTGGGCCAGAGGAAGCCGCTCGCCACCCCCAGAAGCCAAGCTCCCCGGGTCGCCTCAGGCCAGGCTCCCGCTTTCCGGGCCACGTAGGCCAGGGGATCCTGGAAAAGGAGGGCCTTGGGGTCTTCCATGCTTCCCTTTCAGTTTAGGTGGCTGGGGAAAGAAGAACAAGGGGGCCCTTGGGGGCCCCCTGGGTTCAGGCGGAGGCTAGCCCCCTGCGGCCAGAGCGGGCAGAACTACCCCAGGGAAGAAGCCCAGAAGGAGGAGGAAAAGGGCCACAAGGAAGGCGACGCTCCGGGAAAGGGGCCTGGCTTTGGCCTCCGCCTCCCCCTTCTGGAAGACCGCGAGCCCCAGGGCCAGGTAGTAGTAGGCGCTTATGGCGCTGGTGACCAGGGCCAGGACCAATAGCCCCCAGGCCCCCGCCCTGGCGGCCTCGGTGAAGACCAGGTACTTCCCCCAGAAGCCCGCCAAAGGCGGCAGGCCCAGGAGGGAGAGGGAGGAGACGAAGAGGGCGAGGCCCAGGAGGGGGTCTTTGTGGAATAGGCCCTTGAGGCGCTCCAGGGGCACGCGGCCCGGGGAGATCTCCGAAAGGACGGCGAAGGCCAGGCCCGTCCCCAGGACGTAGGTGAGGAGGTAGAAAGCCAGGGCCCCGGCGTTCCCGGTGTAGAGGGCCAGGGCCATGTAGCCCGCATGGGCGATGGAGCTATAGGCGAGAAGCCGTTTGGCCTCCTTCTGCACCAAAGCCGCCAGGTTGCCCAGGACCACGGAGAGGGCGACGAGGAGGGTGAGGGCCTCGAGGCTCCCCGGGGCCACCACCCGTAAGAGGGCGGCGAAGGCGGCCGCCTTCACCCCCGTGGCCATGAAGAGGACCACCGGGGTGGGGCTTCCCGCGTAGACGTCCGGGGTCCAGAAGTGGAAGGGGGCCAGGGCCACCTTGAAGCCCAGGCCCACCAGGAGGAGGCCCAGGGCCAGGGCGTAGAGGGGGCCCTCTCCGGGGGTGCCCGCCACCAGGCTCCCCGTGGCCCCGTAGTGGAGGGCGGTGCCGTAGAGGAAGAAGGCGGCGGCCAAGGCCCCCAGGAGGAAGTACTTGAGGGCGGCCTCCAGCCCCTCGCCCCTCCGCCAGGTGGCCAGGGCGTAGAGGGGGAGGGAGAGGGCCTCGAGGGCCACCAGCATCAGGATGAGGTTCTTGGTGGAGGCGAGAAGGTGCATGCCGAAGGCGGCGTAGAGCACCAGCAGGTGGAACTCAAACCGCTCCGTGCGCACCAGGCCCACCGTCCATAAGGCCCCGATCAGGGCCAAGAGGGTGAAGACCCGGGAAACCCCGTCCACCTCGTAGGGCCCGAAGGCAAAGGGCTTCCCCCAGGTGAAAAGGAGGGAGAGGAGGACGAAGGAGAGGCCCAGGATCACCAGCCGCTTGAAGACGGGCACGGGGACGAAGAAGCCAAGAAGGGTGAGGGCCACGGAAAAGAGGGCGAACACCAAGAGGGTCATGCGCCACCTCCAAGGATGCGGGCAAAGGCCTCCGCCAAGGGCTTCAGGCCCTTGAGGAAGAACCCGGGGAAGACCCCCATGAGGACGAGGGTGAGAACGCTAAGGGCCGCGAAGCCCCACTCCGCCCCCTTCAGGTCCTCCACGCTCCGGTTCTCCTCCTCCCAGAAGGTCTTCTGGAAGGCGGTGAGGGCGTAGGCGGCGGAGGCGATCACGGAGAGGAAGGCAAAAGCGGCCAGCCAGGGGCTCGCCTTGTAGGCCCCGAGGAGGGTCAAAAACTCCCCGGGGAAGCCGGAAAGCCCGGGAAGGCCCACCATGGCCAGGAAGAGGAAGAGGGCTAAGGCCGCCATTCCGGGGGCGCTTTGCGCCAGGCCCCGGTAGCGGTCGATCTCCAGGGTGTGGGTCCTCTCGTAAAGCCGCCCGAAGAGGAGGAACAGCCCCCCGGTGTAGACCCCGCTCGCCGCCAGGAGGTAAAGCCCGCCCAAGGCCCCTTCCTGGGTTCCGGAGAAGACTCCTAAGGCCGCCACCCCCATGTGGGAGAGCCCGGCGTAGGCCAGGAGGGTCTTGAAGTCCCTGGCGGCGAAGGCCAGCCAGGCCCCGTAGAGGGCGGAAAGCGCCGCCAGGAGGAGGAGGAGGCCCTGGGCTTCTGCGAAGCCCTCCGGGGCCAGGGGGATGGCGAAGCGGAAGAAGGCGAAGACCCCCACCTTGTAAAGGGTTCCCAGGGCGTCCGCCAGACCCGAGGGGTGGTTTTCCTGGTGGAAGAGGGGAAGCCAGGCGTGGAGGGGGAAGAGGGGGGTCTTGATGGCGAAGGCCAGGGCAAAGCCCAGGAAGACCCAAAGCGCCGCCTCGCCCTTCACCGGGTGGGCCAGAAGGTCCTGAAGGAGGAAGGTGGGGCTACCCCCCAGGACCTTCACCGCCAGGACTGCCGCCAGCATGGGCAAGGACCCCACCAGGGTGAAGAGGAGGAAGGTGTAGATGGCCCTTGTGCGCCCCTCTCCCCCGTAGAAGAGGAGCATGAGGAGGGCGGGGATCAGGGCCGCCTCAAAGAAGAGGTAGAAGACCACCAGGTCCCGGGCGGCGAAAAGGGCCAGGAGGAGGCCCGTCATGAGGAGGGCCAGACCCAAAAAGCGCCCCTCCACCCGGGCCACCAGGGCCCCCAGGAAGACGGTGAGGGCGATGGTGAGGAAGAAGAGGGCGGAAAGCCCGTCCAGCCCAAAGGCCCAGTAAACCCCTGCCGAAGGGAGGAGGGGGGCCTGGACGCCGTAGGCCACCCCCCCTGGGTGGCTCAGGAAGAGGTAGAGGTTGAAGATTAAGGAAAGACTGGCGCCCCAAACCCCCAGATTCCGGGGAAGCCCCAGGAGGAGCAGGACGCCGAAGAGGATGGGCAAGAGAATGGCCAGGATTACCACCGCATCACCCCCAAGAGCACGAGCACGCCGAGGACGAAGAGGACCGCATAGACCCTAAGGTAGCCGGCCTGGATCCGGGAAAGCGCCCCACCCACGCCCCGCACCAGGCCACCCAGGCCGAAGTAGCCGCCCAGTAGCCCGCGATCCCCGTAGAAGAGGGTTTCCGCCAGGGCCTTCAGGGGGTTCACGATGAGGGCGTTGTAGATCTGGTCCACGTAGAAGGCCTCCCGGCTCCAGGCCTCAAAGGTCTGGTACCAGGCGGGAAGGGCCTTCCGCTGGAAGAAGGTGTAGCCCAGCCAGAGCCCCAGGAGGGCCACCAAGGCGGATAGGGCGACGAGGCCCCATTCCGCTAAAAGGGAGAGGTGATGGGCCTCCAGTGCCGCCAGGTTGGGCTTCAGGAAGGGTTTAAGGGCGTTGGGCAGGGGGTGGGGCAGGGCCAGGTACCCCGCCAGTATGGAACCCAGGGCCAGGAGGTGGTTGGGCCAGAGCATCACGGGCGGGGCCTCGTGGGGGTGGTGGTGGCCCCTCGCCTCGCCGAGGAAGACCAGGACGAACCAGCGCATGGCGTACAGGGCGGTGAGGACCGCCACCAGGAGGGCCCCCAGATAGAAGCCCACACCGCCAAAGGGGTAGGTGAGGGTGGCGGCCAGGATAGCGTCCTTGGACCAGAACCCAGAAAGGAGGGGGAGTCCGCCCAGGGCCAGGGCCCCGATGAGGCCGTGCCAGCGGGTCAGGGGCAGGTGCTGCCAGAGGCCGCCCATCTTGCGCACGTCCTGCTCCCCGCCCAGGGCGTGGATCACGCTCCCCGAGGCCAGGAAGAGGAGGGCCTTGAAGAAGGCGTGGGTGAAGACGTGGAAGAGGGCCACCCAGTAGGCCCCCACCCCTGCCGCCAGGAACATGTAGCCCAGCTGGCTGATGGTGGAATAGGCCACGATCTTCTTGATGTCCGTCTGGCCAAAGGCGGAGAGGGCCCCGTAGAAGGCGGTGAGGAGGCCGATGACGGCGATGGTGTAGGAGACGTCGGGCAAAGCGGCGTAGAGGAAGGAGCTCCGGGCGATGAGGTAGACCCCCGCCGTCACCATGGTGGCCGCGTGGATGAGGGCGGAGACGGGGGTGGGGCCGGCCATGGCGTCGGGAAGCCAGACCATGAGGGGCACCTGGGCGCTTTTGCCGATGGCCCCCAGGAAGAGGAGGAGGCCCGCCAGGGCCAGGAGGCTGGGGTTTTTCAGGGGGCCTTCCATGGCCTCCTTGAGCTCGCTGATGGAGAGGGTGCCGTAGAGGGCCCAGAGGATGGCCATGCCCAGCATGAAGCCCAGGTCCCCGATGCGGTTCACGATGAAGGCCTTGCGGGCGCTGTCCCCGTACTGGGTGTTTTTGTACCAGAAACCGATGAGGAGGAAGCTGGCCAGGCCCACCCCTTCCCAGCCGATGAACATCACCGGGTAGCTGTCGGCCAGGACCAGGAGGAGCATCATGGCGATGAAGAAGTTGAAGTAGGCGAAGAAGCGGCTATACCCGGGGTCACCCGCCATGTAGCCGATGGCGTAGACGTGGATGAGGAAGCCCACCCCCGCCACGATGATGAGCATGAAGCCGGAGAGGTTGTCCAGAAGGAGGCTGAAGGGGATGCCGGGAAGCCACTCCGCCTGGAAGCGGGCCCCGCCCCCTAGGAGGAGGCCCACCCCCAGGAGGAAGGAGAGGAGGACGAGCCCCGAGGCCAGAACCCCGGGCCAGGGCTCTCGCATCCCCTTGCCGAAGAGGCCCAGGAGGGCAAACCCCAGGAGGGGAAGGAGAATCACGAATAGAAGCGTCATACTACCCCCTAAGCTCGGAAAGGTCGTCCACCGCGGTGCTCTCCCGGTGGCGGAAGATGGCCACGATGAGGCCCAGGCCCACGGCCACCTCGGCGGCGGCGATGGCGATCACCATGAGGGCGGCCACCTGGCCCTCGAGGCCATAGGCCCGGGCGAAGCCCACCAGGGAGAGGTTGGCGGCGTTCAGCATGAGCTCAATGGAGAGGAAGACCAGGATGGCGGTCCTGCGGGTCAGAACCCCGTAGACCCCCAGGGCGAAAAGCAGAGCGGAGGCCAAGAGGAAGCTCACCGCGCCACCTCCTTTTCCTTCTCCTCGGGCTTGAGGGCGTCCAGGGGCCTGGCGGGCTGGACCAGGGCCACGGCCACCACCGTGGCCGCCATGAGGAGGAAGCCCACCGCCAGGAGAACCAGGAGCCAGTCCCCGTAGAGGAGGGGGCCCAGGGCCTGGGGCAGGCCCCCCTGGAGGTCCTTGCCCAGGGTCAGCTTCAGGCCCCAAAGGCCCGAGAGGAGGAGGGCGGCCACGCCCAGGGCCAGGAGGGCGGCCAGGGGCCTGGCCCGCACCAGGGGGTCAAAGCCGATCTCCCCCTGGGCGGCGAAGAGGAGCATGATGACGAAGAGGAAGAGGACCACGATGGCCCCGGCGTAGACGATGATCTGAATGAACCCCAGAAAACGGGCATCCAGAGCCACGTAGACCCCGGCCAGCACCAAAAAGTTCAGGATGAGGGCCAGCGCGGCGTGGATGGCGTTCCTCAGGGTGACCACCAGGACCCCACTGAGGAGGAGGAGGAGGATGGCCAGGCCTTCCAAAAGGCTCATAGCTTCCTCCTTTCCAGGGGGGCTTGGAAGCCTTCCAGCTCAGAGCGCACGTAGGGCACCACGTAGCCGGGCTTCACCGCCTTGCCGGTGATCTTGGCCTCGCGGCGCTGGGGCTTGGTGCCCACCACGTCCACCAGCATGTCCTCCTTGCCGTAGACGAGGTCCGAGTACTGGTAGTCCGCCATCTCAAAGTCGTAGCCCAGGACGATGGCCCCCGTGGGGCAGGCCTCCTCGCACAGGCCGCAGAAGATGCACCGGAGCATGTTGATCTCGTAGACCTTGGCGTACCGCTCCCCCGCCGAGACCGGGTTCTCCGGGTCGTTCTCCGCCGGCTCCACGTAGATGGCGTAGGCAGGGCAGGCGGCGGCGCACAGAGAACAGCCGATGCACTTCTCCAGGCCGTTGGGGTGCCTCGTGAGGACGTGCCGCCCGTGGAAGCGGGGCTTCAGGGCCACGGGGGCGTCGGGGTAGGGGACGGTCACCGGTTTGGAAAAGAGGTACTTGAGGGTGATCCCCAGGCTTTGGGCCAGGGCCTTCAGGGTCATGCGCCACCTCCTTTTCTGGCGGGCTTGGGGCTATAGAAGAGGCCCCCCAGGACGACCAGGAAGCTCAGGGCGGAGAGGTAGAGGAGGTAGGTCTTGGGGAGGCCCAAGGCCACCACAAGGGCGGTGACCAGGAACCAGACCAGGGCCACCGGGAAGAGGAAGCCCCAGCCGAAGCGGATGAGCTGGTCGTAGCGCAGGCGGAACCAGGTGGCCCGGATCCAGATGAAGAGGAAGAGGAAGAAGGCGATCTTCACGAACATCCAGAGGTAAGGGACCTCGAGGAAGGGCATGGTCCAGCCGCCCAGGAAGAGGGTGGGGATGAGGGCGCTGGCGGTGATGAAGTGGATGTACTCCGTCATCTGGAAGAGGGCCCACTTGATGGAGCTGTACTCGGTGTGGTACCCCCCCACCAGCTCCTGCTCGGCCTCGGGCAGGTCAAAGGGGGTGCGGGCGGCCTCGGCCAAAGCGGCGGTGGCGTAGACCA
>Ga0308416_1000267_pt1 | contig 18853 bp, 13 predicted proteins | sample HotsprSampleOS60_FD_203468 | JGI IMG/M metagenome (GOLD analysis project Ga0308416, IMG submission 203468) | Hot spring phototrophic mat microbial communities from Octopus Spring, Yellowstone National Park, Wyoming, United States - 20090730_OS60 ... | reverse complement strand
GCCGCGCCTGCGGCCACAACGCTATAGGCCCCTGCCCCCTTAAGAATATCCTTACATCAGCCAGGAGCCGAGCTGCCGCCTCCCGATCCGGAGTTAGGATAAGCCCCCGCTGAGAAGTCTTTTGGATCACGGCCGCCCAAAAAGCATGGGGCGCACTACCCCGCAGCCCCCGCACCACCAGCGGCCGGGGTAAAGCCTCAACCTCCGCCCACACCCGCTCAAAAGCCTCCAACATCGCAGGCAAAAGAACAAATTTTACAGGGGTCCCGCCACGGAAAAGACCCCAAGCAAAGCCCCCCACCCCGCCTCAAAGCTCTTCCAGTTTCCTTATCCACTCATCTAAATGCGGAGACCTTTCCCGGATACGCTCCAAACCTATCCGCATAACTGCTTGCGAACCATGTAAAACCTTCCGATACCCTCTATAAGCTTTCCCCAAACGAGCCGAGGGATGCGTGTCTTTCCCATCATTGATTTCCTCAGGAGAAGAAAAAAGCTGCCAATCCCCCAATGCTCGGAAATCGGGCGATACTCCGACTACCTCTTCCAGCGCTGCTAATACCATTTCCCATTATAAACTTTCTTTTTGGGCGGCGGCCAGTGCCCAAAGGGCGCTGGCCGCCGCTGTTAGGGCGCGCCCATCCCCTCTTCACATTAAGAAAGCCTTGGCCTCAAAATGGTATTAGCCTCCTCATGGATGCAGGCACGCCCAAGAAAGTACCTTATCGCTGGTTTCTGCGTCTAACTGAGCCCGCCAACCCTCCCCGCATGATAAAACAAAAGGTGGCCCCCCAACCAAGCTCACCCACTCAAAAGGGCAGGCGTGTCAAAAAGAGGTTTTCAGCCTTACTTGGGGAATGGAAGTTTAGCACTGCTCCTACCTTTGCGCTGTGTGGAAAGTGGGAGCCGCTAAGGCTGATATTACTTACTTTGAGCCCGGCATAGGCCTCTTAGGCTGGGGTAGTAGCCGCCATGTAGCCTACACTGTAGAATCTTCCCTTTATGCCCGCGCTTTTGTCTTTGAGACGGAGACGGAAGGGCCTTACTTTTGGATAGAGGTGGACTTGTGCATGGCCACGGTAGCTGTGTATCAGGAAGTCTATCGGCGACTCTCCTCGGCTTTTCCCAGCCTGCAAATGGGCCACCTCCTTATTACCGCTAACCACACCCATGCCGCTCCGGCCGGCTACTCCTACCACCTCCTTTACCACATCAATACGCCCGGCTTTCATCGGGGCGTCTTTGAGAAGATCGTCTCTGGCATCGTAGAGGCCGCCCACAAAGCCTATCAGAATCGCCAGCCTGCCCAGCTCTTCTACGCCGAAGAAGCTTTTCCCCCCCATGTACCGATCGCCTTCAACCGGGCTATGCCCGCCTTCCTCAAAAACAAAGGCATAGACCCCAAGCTCAGCGAGCACCCCGAATTAGCCGTGGACCGCACCGCCTACCAAATCACCATCCACCCCACGGGTCACCTGATCAACTGGTTTGGCACCCACACGACCACTATCCAGGAAATGAACCTCTGCATTAGCTCCGACCACAAGGGTTATGCCTCCGAGCTGTGTGAGAATGGCCATCAGCGAATAGCGGCCTTTGCGCAAACGACCGCAGGCGATGTCACGCCTAATAATCATGCTTTTCCGGGGCTGCGCGTACGACGAGGCCCCACCCCAAACCCCTTTGAAAATCGGCGACTCATCGGACAATACCAGGCGGATATGGCCCAGCGCCTCGCCCAAAAGGGAGAACCCCTCCCCCCCATCCTGCGAAATTGGCACACTTGGGTAGATTTTTCCCGTGTCGCTGTAGAAGAGCCCTACACCCGGGGCCGAGGCCGGGGACAAACAGGCTATGGGGCCATAGGCCCAGCTATGATTGGAGGCACGGCCGAAGGAGGAGGTGTACCCCCCGAAGCCGTCCGTCTGATCTCCCTCTTAGCTCGCCTACGAGGCCTCACTGACCCCGCCATCCACGGCAATAAACCCATCCTCATAGATACGGTGTCCAAACGCATTTTTGGCACCCGCCGTTGGGAAAGCCTGCCTTTACCGCCCACCGACCCCGCCATCCGCTACCTGCAATGGATCGCTCGCCAACGCGGCAAGTATGTCCCTTTTCCCCTCATCCCCCAAATCCTCCCCGTCACCATCTGGCAGATAGGCTCTGTGGGCCTCATAGCCTTACCCTTTGAGCCTACTACCATGGCAGGGCATCTCATTAAAGACCGCCTCAAACCCCTCACCACCCCTCTCGGCATCCAACACCTTATCATCCAAGGCTACACCAATGGCTATGCGGGTTACCTCACCACTTACGAAGAGTACCAGTATCAGCGCTACGAAGGCGGCCACACCCCCTTCGGAAAGTTTCAGCTGGCCGCCGTAGAAAAGGTCCTGGCAGAGCTCCTTACAGGCACCTGGGAAGGTGTACCTGCCCCACCCCACCTCCCCCCAGATGAAGCCGAAAAAGTCCTTTTCACCTATGAGGTGGCTCGTCGCCTGCGATAAAGGGGGACGCCTCCTTTCGGCGGCCCTCACCAGCCTAACGCTGCTGTGGGGACAAACGTTCATAAGGAGCCGGACCTACGGAGGAAGCCTAGCCGATGTTTTGGTAAAAGCTTTCCAGGATGCCAATGGCTATGTCTTAGTTGGTTATACCCGTTCTAAGGATGGACTGCTGCGGCGAAACGGTTACGATGCGGATTTCTGGGTGCTTCGGGTGGACCGACAGGGTGAAGTGGTCTGGCATGCCACCTACGGCGCCGAAGGCGATGAAGAGCTGACCGACGCCTACCGCCTCCAAGATGGAAGCCTCCTCCTCGTGGGCTGGACCGACTCCAAAAGCCTCTCCCACGGCAAACGCGACGCCTATATCGTCTATATTGACCCCTTAGGAAAAGTTCTCTGGCAAAAAGCCATAGGAGGAACCGGCAATGACGTGGCTCGCGGCGTGAGGCTCATTCAAGACTCCATCATTGCTATTGCCGGCGAAATTGGCTCCATAGACTCCCTTCTGTGTCCCAAGCATCGGGGCGGAACTGACGGATGGCTCCTCCTACTCTCCCTAAGGGGAGAGCTCCTCAGTTCCTACAACTGGGGCGGCAGTCATAACGACTACCTCCGCCTCATCGTGCCAGTCTCCCCAGATACCCTGTGGCTAATAGGCGCCTCAGACTCCCAAGATGGAGAAATCGCCAATCCCTTAGGCAAAATGGATATATGGATCGTAGAGACCGATGGAATGGGGCGGTTTCAGCGCAGCTGGAATATTGGAGGAACAGACTTTGAAGAACCCTATACTTGGACGCGCGCACCCGAGGGGGAGATATGGGTGGGGGGAACCACCTTTTCTCGGGCGTTGATAGCGTATGGCCGAGCGGATGGCGTGGTGTGGAAGATTGAGCCGGAGGGTTCGGCTCAGGTAGTATGGCAAGGTGGCGGTACAGGCGATGAAGGACTAAACTTTCTTTCTCGTTTGCCTGATGGCGATTGGCTGCTGGCGGGGATGACCAGCTCCCGCGACGGGCTTATCCCCAACCTCGTTGGCCTCTACGATGGCTGGGCCGTGCGCTGGAATCCTTACTCCGACTCGCTGCGCTTCTCCATCGCCCTCGGCGGCAAAGACATAGACCGCTGGGAGGCCGCCTTTGAGGCCGAAGGCGGCACCTACGTCAGCTGGGGAACCACCGCCTCCAAAGGCGATGAAATCGGCGGCATACGCACTTATGGCAGTGCTGACTTTTGGGGCGTGTGGTGGAAACCCGATACCCTGCCTCCACCCCCCATCCTCCCCGAAGGCCCCACCTGGCTCTTAGGATACGTCCATCTCAGCGGCACCCGAGAAACGCCCATCCAGCTTTTCTTTAGAAGCGCCACAGGACAGACCATAGACAGCCTCACCCTACAAAAACCCGGCTTCTTCCGGTGGCAGGTCCCCGATACGATCCTCTCTACCTTGCGCGTAAGCTGTCATGCCCAAGGCTATCTCTGGAAAGAAATAGCCGTGCGCATCCGCCCCCATCAGGAAAATCGCTTAGACATTCGGTTAGATTCCCTTAGGCTGGGCGTACGTATGCCGCTCTTTTTTGTACATTTTGACAAGGGGAGTGCTCGGCTTCGGCCAGAGGCTTATCCTCAGCTGGATGAGTTCGCTCGGTTTCTTTCCCTCCATCCAAGCCTGCGAATTGAGCTGGCAGGGCATACGGATGGAACCAGCCGAGCGGAAACCGAAATTCAGCTTTCCCGAGACCGAGCCATGGCCGTACGCGATTACTTAGTACGAAAGGGCTTTCCCAAGGAACGTTTCCACATCGTCGGCTATGGGAAAGCGCGCCCCATCGCCGACAACGAAACCCCCGAAGGCCAGCAAAAAAACCGCCGGGTAGAATTCCGCATCTTAGGGTTCTGAACCCAAAATATGCCAGTAGCGCCGGGTCGGCGTCCAAACCACCACATAATACGTATCCGGATATCTCTGAGGCTCCCATGTAAAGACATTCTCTACTCCCCCATTCAGCCAACCATCGTAAAGGCGCAAAACTTCCTCATACTGCGCATTGAGGAGCTTGATTTTTATGGGTTGGCTCCGCTCTACATAAAGCCGCAAAAATCCCCGCGTAGCCCGCATCTGAAAGGGAGGCGTATAAACCTTTGTTTGAATGACCAGGGGAAGGGAGGTCAGCGTATCTCCCTCAGGACTCACATAGATGAGACGATACGCATACCGTGCCCCCGCAAAAGTGATGCTATCGTAATACTGAAACTTGTACCGGCCAGGCCCAGAACAGAAATGCGGGAGAAGCGGATGCCATCCCTGTAACTCAATCTGCCGCTCCAAAAAGTAACGGCTACACGGTTCCCGAATCTCCACCTCATAGGTCAATAGAATGCCTAAGGTATCGGCTTCGCCGTAGAGGGTGCTGAATCTGAGAGGAGCATATAGGAACTTTTCTTTCTCTTCATTGGCGGTGGTGTAGCGCCATTGGCCTCGGATGAGGGCTACACCGGTAATAGGGTCGGGGTCCCATGGCACATATTGCCAGAGGGGAGCCGTCTCCGAAGGTAAATAAAAAGGAATAGGCCTGCCGCCATGAGAGATATGCACGCCCGAATCAGGTAAAAAACGCACCTGCGGAATAGGTGCCAAATAGAGCCCCGTGCGAGCCTGCCCCGTAGGATCAATTAAAGCCGCATAATGCCCCGCTTGCGTCACATCCGGAATGCGAATAAGAAAATTCGGATGCTGGTCCAGCGAAATGTCGCCTCCCACCTTCATAATAGTTAGCCGCTGCTGAGGAGGAATTTTCACCCCAGCGGGAAACTCAAAAGAATAATCCCGCGTTACCAAAAGCCACCGCTCAAGACTAAGAGGCGCCTTTGTGGGATTGTAAAGGTCTATGCGGTGGTTGACATTCTCGCGGTAGACTCCCGGAATAAAACGAATAATCTGCGGATTCTGACCCCATACGACTCCCCAAAGCAAAAGGAGCGTTAAGATTTCAGTGCCCTTTTGCTTGGAAGGGGGTGGGGGGATTGGGCTTGGCGTAGAATGCGGACTATTTATGACCAGAAGCCTATGAGGAGCCTTCTACCAGGAGGTGTAAGATGTCTGAGCGCGTGATGATATCCCAGCCATGGTCCAGCTGCACTAAAAGGGCAGGCATTTGTCGGGTGAGCATCTTGGAGACGATATCTACGGGAGTGGAAGGGAGGACGATGGCGGGTGGGTCCAGCGCATATTGGTGCACGGGGTTCTCCCGGGCATGGGGGTCATCCATGAGCACCTCCAGCAAACGAGACTCGGTGAGAATCCCATGCACCTTTCCATCTTCAATGACGGGGATTTGAGAGATTTCGTAGGTCTGCATGAGCTCAATCGCTTTTCGGAGGGGGTCATGAGGTCCTACTGTGGCTAGACCTGGGAGTTTGCGCTCTTTATGCTCTAAGACATCGCCCACGGTCAGTTCGGAAGTGCGTTCTAAGAAGCCTTGGGCCCGCATCCAGGCGTCGTTGTAGATTTTATTGAGGTAGCGGGTGCCGTGGTCAGGCAGGAGGACGACAACAAGGTCGCGGCTGGTGAGATTTTGGGCGATTTTGAGGGCGGCGAAGGCGGCGGAGCCAGCGGACCACCCCACAAAGAGACCTTCATAGCGGGCTAGCTTTCGGGCCATGAGCGCTCCATCCCGGTCGGACACCTTGATGACCTTATCAATCAAGGAAAGGTCTAAGTTTCCCGGGACGATATCCTCGCCGATGCCTTCGGTAAGGTACGGATAGATTTCCCGGGGGTCTATTTGGCCGGTTTCGTGGAGCTTCTGAAAGAGAGAGCCGTAGGTATCTACGCCAATGACCTGGATGTTGGGATTTTGTTCTTTGAGGTACTGAGCTACGCCGCAAATGGTGCCGGTAGTTCCCATACCTGCCACGAAGTGGGTGATGCGGCCCTCAGTTTGCTCCCAGATTTCAGGCCCTGTGGTTTCATAATGGGCCTGGCGGTTATGGAGGTTGTCGTACTGGTTGGGATAAAAGGCATTAGGGATTTCTTGGGCAAGCCGTTTTGCCACGCTGTAATAGGAGCGCGGGTCTTCAGGCAGGACGTTGGTAGGGGTTACAATGACCTCCGCGCCTAAGGCCCGTAGCGCGTCTATTTTTTCTTTGGATTGCTTATCGGGGATGGTGAAAATGCATCTATATCCTTTGACGGCGGCTACGAGGGCAAGCCCCATGCCCGTATTTCCAGAAGTAGCCTCAATAATGGTACCCCCGGGTTTGAGCTGGCCGCTGCGCTCCGCTTATTCAATCATTTTAAGGGCGATCCGATCCTTGACACTCTGCCCGGGATTGAAGTACTCTACTTTAGCTAAGATTGTGGGGGCTAACCCCCTTGTAACTGCCTGAAGCTGAATGAGCGGGGTACGTCCAATGGTTTCTAATATATTCCGGTACCACATACGGAACGAGACTTACCGAGGTCGGGTACCGCCAGTAGGAGAAGAGGAACGGATACCCCCTGCGCCCGTGCTCCCGCTTTGGATGGAAGGACGAGCAGAGCCAGCGGGATGAGGCGAAGTAGGCGTATAAGAGGGGCGTGAAGGGCTCGTCGAAGCTGGCGCAGCAGAACGGCGAGGAGGCGTCGCCCCAGGTGTAACTACCGTACCCCGAGGGGGCGTGTAAGTCGTGCTTCCGCTGGGAGTAGTGTAAGTACGCGGCCGATAGTTGTAGCGAGGACTATAGGAGGAGCTGGATGAAGAGCTAGTGCCAGAAGGTGCCACCCACCAGCCGGGCCCCGCATAGTAGGTCCAGCCCCATCCCGGCGTATAATACCATCCCGGCCCCGCATAGGCTGGACCCCAGCCCCACCAAGGATCCCATGCCGAACCCCAGCCCCACCCAGGACCCCAGCTCGCACTCCACCAGCTCCAACCCCACCCGGGACCATACCAGCTACGCCAACCCCACGCCGGACCCCATCCGGGACCCCACCAAGGATCACACCACACACCCGTAGAGTATCGACGCACCCGGCACGAATAGCAGTAATCATCATCGTATTCCCGAGAAGAGCGAGAAAAATTATCTTCCCGGCTATCTACACCGCTGGAGGCCTTCGCTTGCTGCTGGGATTTATTCAGCTTTTCCCGCTCCTTAGCCGAAAGGTAAGTATCATCCTTATAAGCCACTTTTTGGCCGCTGCAGGCAGAAGCCAATAGCACAGCAACAGACACGACAACGAGTTTTATGGTCTTCATATGCCCTCCTTTTTTGGACATAACAAATATACGAAAAGTATGCCAAACGGTATGCATCGGGGGGGTGCTGTAACTTTGGCTCCATGGTGAAAGATTGGAGCGAGTGGTACCAAGAAATCATCCAGAAAGCTGGCCTGGCCGAACATTCCCCCGTGCGCGGCTGCATGACCATCAAGCCCTATGGGTGGGCTATTTGGGAGCTGATGCGCGACCGTTTAGATGCGGCCTTCAAAGCCACAGGCCATCAGAATGCCTACTTTCCCCTCTTCATCCCCCTGAGCTTTTTAGCCAAGGAGGCCCAACATGTGGAGGGCTTTGCCCAGGAATGCGCCGTCGTTACCCATTACCGCATCAAAACAGACCCCGAGACTCGTGCCGTAACCCCCGATCCCGAAGCAGAACTGGAAGAACCCCTCGTCGTACGCCCCACCTCCGAAACCATCATATGGAGCACCTTCCGAGAGTGGATACAATCCTACCGAGACCTTCCCCTGCTCATCAATCAGTGGGCCAATGTAGTGCGCTGGGAAAAACGCCCCCGCCTCTTTCTACGCACCACGGAATTCCTCTGGCAAGAGGGACATACCGCCCACGCAACCGCCGAAGAAGCCTTAGAAGAAGCCCGCCGCATGCTGGACATTTATGCGGAGTTTGTGGAGCAGGTCCTGGCTATTCCCGTCATCAAGGGCCGCAAAACCCCCTCGGAACGGTTCGCAGGCGCCGTAGAAACCTTCACCATTGAAACCCTCTTAGTGGATGGAAAAGCCCTACAAGCAGGTACCTCGCACTTTTTAGGACAGAACTTCGCTAAGGCCTTTGACGTCAAGTACCTCACCGCCGAAAATAAGTTAGAATATGTCTGGGCCACCTCCTGGGGAGTCTCCACGCGCCTGATTGGCGCTCTCATCCTAAGCCATGGCGATGAAAAGGGCTTGATCTTACCGCCGCAGGTAGCCCCCATACAAGTGGTGATTATTCCCGTCTGGAAAAACGCGGAAGAGCAAACCCAAACTACACAAAAAGCCCATGAACTGGCACGAAAACTTACAGACCTCGGCGTAAGAGTGAAGGTAGATGCAGATCCCCACCACCGGCCAGGCTGGAAGTATAACGAGTGGGAGCTACGGGGGGTTCCTGTAAGAATGGTCGTAGGGCCTCGGGACTTAGCAGCGGGGACGGTAGAAGTGGCTTTCCGTCATAATGGCGAAAAGCGCTCAGTCCCAGAAGGAGAGGCCCTGGCAGAAATCAAGAACTGGCTGGACACCATTCAGCGAACGTTGTATGCGCGAGCCAAGGCCCGTATAGAGCATCAGACGCACTGGGTGGAGGATTATGCGAGAATGCGGGAGATCCTGGAGGAGTCGGGAGGTTTTGTGGTGGCGCACTGGGATGGGACGGCAGAAACGGAGGCGGCCATCAAGGCGGAGGCGGGAGCTACGATTCGGTGTATTCCACTGGACTGGAAGGAGGAGCCGGGGAAGTGCATTTACACCGGGCGGCCCTCGGCGGGACGAGTGCTATTTGCCAAAGCCTATTAGAAAGGCCAAACACCAAACTAAAAGAGAAAAGCTCACACCCGAGGCGGCCCTTAGCGGGATAGACGCTCTCCTTGCAAAGGCCCAATCAAAGGGGCTTGCGCCCCTCGCCCCCATACTCCCCCCAAAACCCCCTACATCTGCGGACTATGCTTCCACCGATTATGCGTCCAAAGCCAATTCGCAGGGTCTCGGCGAAGGCTAGCCTCCAAATGCTCCACATACAAACGAGTCAGCGCCTCCGCAGAAAGCGCTCGGGGCTCATCAGAAAGAAGAACGGGATAAGCCGCATACTGATGCCGCTCTAAACGACGAATCTCCACAAAAAGAACCCGATAGTTCCCCAAGTGCGCAGCCCGGCTCAAACCCCCATGCCAGGCCGTGAGCCGATTCAAAAATGGCAGCCATACCGCCCGCTCCAAATCACTGGGGCTCTGATCCGCCATTAGAATTAGCGTATGCGTGGTAGTGCGCATCCGAGCCAGCCGTAACCCCATCTGCCCCTGCGCTAACATGTGGCTCCCATACCGCCCCCGCATCCGCAAAAAAAGCGTATCAAATACTACATCCTTAAGCGGGAGATACACGCAGAGAATAGGTGCCGCCGTGTCTTTTCGGACAATCCAGCCGCCCCACTCCCAATTAAACTGATGTCCCATGGCTACAATCACCGACTGGCCCCGAGCATGAGCCTCGTGAAAGAGCGATAGATTCTTGATCTCAAAGCGCTCCCGCACCGCTTCCCAATCCTGCGCATACATGAAGCTCACTTCCATCATCCAGTCCGCAAAAAGCTGGTAGAAATCTTTTTCTATGGCTTTGCGGGCGGTAGGATTTTTTTCGGGGAAGGCCTGAGCGAGGTGTTTTTCTACCAGCGAACGGCGATACTCTATGGTCTGATAGAAGAGCTTGTACAAGATGCCGCTAATCCGGTCTAAGTTTTTCCAGGAGATGCGGCCAAAGCGGTCCAAAGCCCAATCTAAGACCCGGTAGGAAAGGGCTTGAAGGCTCCTCACAAGGTGCAAAGATGCGGCGTACCTTTGGGCAGATGTGTCGGATTGGGGGTTATTGGAGTTGGGAACGGCGGATAAACGAGGAGGATTTAGGGCGGCGTTTAGCTGCCATGGCCGCAGCCCAGGCACATGGCGGGCCTGATGATGAGGGATTCTGGATAGAGCCAGAACAAGGCATAGGCTTTGCTCATCGGCGGCTCTCTATTTTGGATTTGTCCGCAGCAGGGCACCAACCCATGAGGCGCGGCCGCTTCGTCATTACTTATAATGGCGAGGTCTATAACTTTCGGGAGATACGGGGGCTTCTGGAAAGGAAGGGCGTGTCTTTTACTACGCAGAGCGATACGGAGGTCCTCCTAATGGGGTGGGCGGCGTGGGGGCCGGAGTTTCTTCCTAAGGCCCGGGGTATGTGGGCCTTTGGTCTGTGGGATGGGGAGGCTCTCTGGTTAGTGCGAGACCGCTTCGGCGTAAAACCCCTCTATTATACAGCCGGCCCCGGCTGGATAGCTTTTGCTTCCGAACTGGGTGCCCTCCTACGCCTGCCAGAAGTGTCCCGCCAAGTTACGCCCGAGCGCATTGCTGCTTATCTTGCGTATGGGTTTATCCCGGGGGGGCGAACCCTCTATGCCAACATCAGCCAGGTGCCGCCCGGTCACTATGTTCGCGTTACCCCCGATCGTCTGGAAACGAAGCCCTGGTGGTCGCCCCGCCCGTACTTCTTTGCTGCGACGAGCGGGCCGCCTCCTACACTGGAAGAGGCAGAAGAAACACTGACCGAGGCTTTCCGGTACCGACTGGTTTCGGATGTGCCGGTGGGGTTGTTTCTGAGCGGCGGGGTGGACTCGAGCCTCGTGGCGACCCTTCTGAGTAAGAAAGCCGGCGCCGCGCTTACGGCCTTTACGCTGGGCTTTCAGGAGCCCCAATGGGACGAAGCGCCCTGGGCCCAAAAAATCGCTTCCTTTCTTGGACTCCCTCATATTGTGCATTACATCACCGAGGCCGAAGTTCTGGCCGAAGTAGAAAAGCTCCCCGCCTTATACGGGCAGCCCTTTGGGGATTCCTCCGCCCTGGCGGTGTATAAGATTGCCCAGGTCGCCCGCCGGGAGGTCAAAGTCGTCCTCTCGGCGGATGGGGGAGATGAGCTTTTCGGTGGGTATGTCCGTTATACCCTCACCGCCCGACAGAACTGGCGCTGGAGGTTCATCCAGCTTCTCAAGAGATCGCCTGCCCTGGCAAAACTCCTCCTCCAAGTCCATAAGCTTTTACCATCTTCTTTTCGTCATCATACTAACTTAGCTGGCAAACTCTACAAGCTTATGCATCTTCGTCTGGCGGACTATGGGGATTTTCTGCAGGTTTTTCCGCAGATAGCCTTGACGGAGATTATAGAGGGGCTTTCGGTGGAGGGGCTTTTACCGTATTTAGAAGAGGCGATTCCGGTGGGTTGGGATCACCCAGAGGCGCGAATGTATGCGGATACACGGGTGTATCTCGTAGAAGACATATTGCGCAAAGTGGATAGAGCCACGATGGCCGTGGCCTTAGAGGCTCGTGAGCCTTTTTTAGATGAGGCGATTTTGGCTTTACGGGCGCGTCTGAGTTCCCGGGACTTTATTGAAGGTCGGACTACCAAGCGCTTCTTGAAGAGAATTTTAGCTCGGTACCTGCCGGTGGAGCTGTGGGATCGCCCCAAACAGGGTTTTTCTCCGCCTATCCCGGCCTGGCTGCGCGGCCCTCTCCACGATCGCCTGCGCCATTACCTGGAAAGCATTGAAAGCCCCCTTCGAGACTACCCCATCCGCCTGGAGAAAATACACCCGCACTACAAAGACTTTGTCAAAGGTGAGGATGGTCTGGCTGGCTTTTTATGGAATGTGTTTGTTTTTGGCCTTTGGACGGATTGGATTACTGCCACACCTCCAATAAGCGATAATCTACCCCCGGCCATAAGTGCTCAGGCTTAGGACCGGCGTACTTCTGCAGCCATTCAGGAAGTCGCACCTGTTCCTCCGGATACGCCCGCACCAGCCACGCGATCTGCCGCTTGCGCACCAGCTTCTCAATCTGAATCGCCTTCGTCTCCTGCGGCGAAAGCCACTTCGCCTCCAACACCATACCTTCTACACCCCCAAAGCCCTCTATGCCCGGCAAACCCTTAATATAACGACGTTTTTGGCTCTTGCCCTTAGCCGGCTGAGGCACCAACACCTGTATCTGATATAATGCCCAAACCTTTCGTTTCTCTATTCGAGGCTTTTTGAGGCGATGGCCCTTCTTGTCATGGAAGTGAGCAAAGTGATACACCCGCCAACCCATTTTATAGGCTACGACGGGCACACGCCCATAGGATTCTGTATTGACCCATTCGCCAATAGAGACGCCGCTGTAAGCACTCTGCACCTCACAATGCTTGCGGTGATTGGTGAAGAGATAACGTAGGTCGTAGGCAAAACGTTCGGTCTGAGTCATGACGCCACGTCGCTGTGCATCGCAGGGGACCGTGTAGCTTTTGGGCGAGCGGTGTGCAATGGGGGGAGGCGCACATCTAGCACGCTGATACGCCTGCGGATGAGAAACCGCAGGGGCATCGCAGACGCTTCTTTGGTGCTTTTGAGAATGACGCAGTAAGGGAGGAAGGTAGCTCTGGATAGCCGTCCATTTCTCTGTAGGGTGGGAAATCGGTGGAGGTTCACAGGGCCTTTGGTGGGTAGTACGATGGCTGGGCTTAGGGAGAGCGTAGAGCTCCCTTTGAGGCGCCTTGCGGTGACGAGGAGGAGAAAAGCTCAGATTAAATCGTTCGCTGGCCCGGCGATGTTTAGTTTGGGGAGCCTGATAGGCCCATCGCTCGGGATATGGCTTATGACGGGGAGAGGAGGGCTGATAATGGTGCTTCTCAGCTAAATGGCGATGAGCGGGAATCGGTAGTGGAAGAACCCACTTTTCGGGCTTTCTGGGCTGATAGCGGGGGCTTATCAAAGGAGGGCGATAAGACTCCGCCCGCAGCTTATGCGCATATGCAGTAGAAGGAGGTTTTTGGCGTTCAGCCCGAGCGGAATGACGTACCGACGGCGCATACGGCGTAAACGCTTCTGCCCGCTCCAAGACTTTATGACGAGGAGATGGCGGCGAAAAACGATACCTTTCCGCTCGCAGACGCGGCTTCGGACGACCAAACCGATCTACCCGCGTCTCCGCTTGCCGCTGCACACGCCGCCGAGGCGTCCGCTCCTTCACCCGCACCCGCTCCGCACACTCCGGCCCCGTACAACGCGGCGGCGCCTTTAAGTCCTGACTCACCACCCACACTACGCTCAAGAACCCCACCAGCAAGAACCGAAATGCCATTCGCCACAATATTAAGCACTCTTCGCCACTACCTTCTGCGCAGCTTATGCACAAAAGTCTGCCTACTTTACCTTCAAGTGGCGCGCTGTGGCAAAACTCTGGAAAGGCATGGCATACATATTGATTTCGCCTGTATGCGAGGTTGCCTCAGTTCTTCGGCTTCTCCTTAGCGACCTCTGAGGCTGGAAGCCCAATTAGAAACGCCCCCTACCCCAGCTGGATAAAGCAAATCCTGCGTAGCCCGAAGCTACAAGCGGCGCTCCTGGCACCCGGATTGGTGAAACATCCTCCTGGACTATACCCGGCGCATAGGAGAGGCAGGCTTTGATGGGGCTTACTTGGATATCAAAGTTTTTCTTTACCTTTATCCCATGCGGTCTCTACATGCATTACTACTGGGGAGCCTGTTGCTGGCTCAGAGCGGTCAGAGAGTCAAGGCCGCTTTCGGGCTAATAGAAGGGACCTCCTCCATGGGAGCAGGTTTTTATTCTTTAGTTCGGGAGCCTTCTGGGGCTCAGAGCGTGTTTGTAGGTTCCCTCTTTTACGGTGGCGGTCCCTGTGAGCCTTATGGCAATGACCTGACCTACGATTACAACACGAAATATCTTTTTCTCACGGGTGGAGGGCCAAATGCTTTTACCTACAGAGGGGTCATTTATGGGATGAATGTATGGAATTCGTTGGTAGCGGATTCGCTCACGGGGCCAATCGGTGCGAGACGTCTGGCTGTGAAAGACACTCTTTTGCTCGTTACCCGCAATCGCCCGCCCTTCTTCACAGCTTATCGCATTCGGCCTACCGCTACAGGCGTCGCCCTGGACTCGCTCTGGTCTCCGTCTTCCCCTTACCTGCGCAGCGTCCCCGACGCTATCATCGTCGTGGGAGATACTGCCTTCATTCCCCTGACTTACGATCCTAATACCTACGCCCCCGATAGCCTCATCCTCTCTATCAATCTCCGCACCCAGCAGGTAGATAGCTTTGCGAAAGTTTATCCCAACCCGGCTGAGCTTGTGCGTATCGGGGACAAGCTTTACGCCGCCTGCTATGGAGACTACTTTGTCCCCTTGCACGTCTCCGAGATTGACATCCCCAACCGCAATGTCACTATTACGAATACTGGCGTAAATAGTTTTGGGGGCTTTGTTACTGATACAGGCGGGCGCGATACGATTCTCTTTGTGGAGGCAGACAGTGCCCTGCGAGCCTATAGCACCACCACGCGGCAGGTGGCTCCTGACCCCTACCAGGGTATTCAAGCCATTGGGGGCCTCAAACTGTACGGCCTCTTATGGGCGGGAGATTGGCTAATTACGGCACATACGAACTACACCGATACCTTGATAATTACGTTCCAGGAGCAGAGCGGATCGGCCAGCGTATTTGACACTCTAAGGTTCTGGATTCCCTCTTTACGACGTCTGATTTATGTAGAGGAGGATGACATCGTGCTGGAATTGGCCCGCGCAAACCAAATACCCGCCCCAGTACAAGTGTATCCTAATCCCGTATCGGATCGCTTCTGGCTAAGCGGAGAAGCTGTCCAGCAAGTCACCTTACGCGACTTATACGGGAGGGTTCTCTATACCTGGGAAGCCCACCCCGCCGAATATGCGCTGCCCAACATCCCCCAAGGCTTGTACCTCTTGCAAGTCCAAACAAGGCGCGGCCTTCATACCCTTCGCCTGCAAAAACTATAATACTCCTTTCAAGAAACGGGATGAGCTGGCAGGTAGAAAGCCTGCCAGCTTTTTTCTTTTACTGACAAGGTGCAGGTAGGTGGCTTTCAGAGTAAAGCACATATCCAAACGAAGGAGCCTTATCCGAGGTCCTACGCTGGGTGGGTACTAAGGAGATGAAGGGTTTGGGGAAAGGCGGAAAGGAAGGAGCCTCGGAAACCCTAGCCGATTCTACAAAGAGTCCAATGAAGTCCCACTCCTCCCGGAGAGGAATGGGCGTATCAGGGTTTGCAATGAGGCCCCACCAGATGTGAGGAGCCGCTTCCCGAGCCGCCGACAAAAGCTCCTGCCAGAAGTTCTCGGGCAAAGGCAGGTAGGTAAAGCCCCTCCCCCAAGCCACTTGCGTAAAACTCGGATAAGTAGAAAGAAACGGCAGTAGCTCTTCCAAAAGCCAGGTACGCAAAGCCTTTTGCCAAGCTACCTGTGCGGCGCTGTCCGAAGGGTAAAAGGCGCTATCCGAGCTAGGGACTTCTATGATGAGGATTTCAGGTGAGAAGGTTTCGGAGGCGGCCGTGAGGGCGAAGCGATGGCCCGACACCCACTCGGGCACATCTAAAACTTGGTCTCTTTGAAGCACGAGGGAAACAGCCCAGTGCGAAAAGGCCTCCGCTTTTTGAAGGCAAGTGTCGCTCCAAACAGGAAGAGTTTCCGCAGAAAGCGTTATGTGCCCATAGCGCAGGGTTTCTGGGGGGGAGGGCGGCGCCCCACACGCACCCAGCACATAAAGCCCCCAAATAAGTCGCATTAGCGCGCAGTCCCGAGGTGCGGAAGACCCAACATCAGTATCTTCCAATCTAAGAGAATAGAGTAGCGATGGGCATATAGGAGATCGGCATTCAACGTACGGGGATAATGCGCCCGCAGAAAGTCCGTGGTCAGAAGCCCTTCCTTAAGGAGAGGCATCTCTTCGGTGGGAATCTCACTATAACTTACAAAGTGATAACGACCTAAAAGCACCCCAAAGAGACTCCGAAGAGCAGCCAGCGGCTTATGATAAATCCAGAAAGTCAGGGGATAACTCAAAAGAAGGAGAGTTGCTACCACGATATCAAAGAGTTTTTTCTGGAAGAGCACTTCGGGCTGATGGAGGCGCAGGTAGAGCCGCAAAGAATACCGACTCACCAGAATACTTTGCGGACCAATCAAGTAATCCGCATAAGGGGGTATAATCTTAAAGCTGAGGCGCTTGTAAAAGTAGCGAGTCATGAGGGTGATGATTTCCTGGGACGAGAGGCTAGCATTGCAAAAGACAAGCTCTTCGGCGTTGGTATGTTCTATGATGGAGGGGAGCTGGGCGAGGGTGCCTAAGGCTTGCGGGTGGGGGGTAGGACTTACAAAGCCCAGAAACTCCGCTGGATACCGAATATCCTGAAAGAGAAGTTTATGCAGGCGCTGGAAGTGCTCAGGAGCCGCTACAATCAAAACTCGCTGGGAGATTTCGCCAGTAAGGTGCAAGCGCCCCTGCCGAAGCCAGTTGTGCAACGCCCGCATAGCCAATCCTATGGGTACCCCCCCAAACGCCACAGCCGCCGCAATGAAACGCGAATAGTTAATAGGCGGCAAAAAGTAGCCTGTAAGCACAATGAGCAAAAAGCCCGTGATCGCCGCCCCAATCACTTTCCGAATCCGATAGGGCGCCGCATAATTCATAAAACCTAAGTGCGCTATCACTACCCACAACGCATACAACGGCAAAATAGCCGTGTAGTAAAAATCCGGAAACCTTTTCCCTGTAGAAGCAGACCAAACCATCGTAAGGCCATACCCCATAGCCCAAAGGGTCGCCCATTCCGTAATCGGAAAAGCCACCTTCTGGAAAACCCGCTTACTTGCCGAAATAGTAGCCGCCACCAAAATACCTACCTGATACAAAAAAGCCGCAGGCCAGCGCTTCCATCCCCGATAATGCTTCTGAATAAACTGCAAAGAGGCCTTGTAAAAGGCCAGCACATAGGAAAGTGAATGCAACTTTGTGCTTTCCCCCTTAAAGTGAATGATTTGCGTCGTAGGTAAGTAGTAGTTTGTATAGCCAGCCTGAAAAATCCGATAACACAAGTCAATATCCTCCGCATACATGAAAAACCGCTCGTCTAAAAGGCCCACTTCATCTAAGACCCTTTTCGGAATGCACATGAAAGCCCCCAGGAGAACAGGAACCGGCGTAATCCGATCCTCCGGCAAATAAGTCAGGTGGTATCCACCAAACAACTTGGATTTAGGCCAAAGGCGATACAAGCCTGTAATCTTAGTGAAAATATTCCATCCAGAAGGAAAATCCCGACGCGAATCATAGGCAAAGCGGCCATTCCCATCAATGATCTTTACGCCTACAGCCCCTGCTTCTGGATGCTCCTTGAAAAAAGCTAAGACCTTGTGAAAGGTGTCTTCCTGAACGATAGTATCCGGGTTTAGCAGAAGGATATATTCGCCTCGTGAACGACGGATAGCTTGATTATTCGCCTTCGCAAAGCCTACATTCGTGTCATTAGCAATAAGATTGACCCATGGAAACTCCGTTTTCACCATTTCTAGGCTTCCATCCACCGACGCATTATCCACCACCCAGACTTCCCCTGCTATGCCCTCCAAAGCCCGCTCCACCGATTGCAAACACTGCCGCAGAAAGTACTTGACATTATAGCTTACGATGATAACAGAGAGTTGGACTGAACTCATATCTGGAAGGGCTGACGTTCGCGCAAGGATCGTACCAAGGTAAGCGCATCTACATAGGCTAAATCTGTTCCTACAGGGATACCGCTGGCGAAACGAGTAACCTTGCCATGCCAATCGCTTAGCGCCCGAACTATATAGTAGGCGGTGGTTTCGGCTTCGGGGCTGGTACCCAAGGCTAAAATCACTTCCTGATAAGGGCCCTCTCGTAGCCGCTTCCAGAGGGACTCTAATCGGAGGTCTTTTTCTCCAATCCCAGCAAGCGGGTCTAAAACACCCCCCAGCACATGATAGTGCCCCCGAAAGACCCCCACCTGCTCAATCGCAATAAGATCCGTTACATCCCGAACTACACAAAGCGCTGGCTCTTCCCGACGGGGGTCCGCACAAATCAGACACACGGGCTGGGACTTCTCTTTCCAAAAGCCGCACGCCGGACAAGTATCCACCTCTTCGGCCACTTGGGCGAGGTTAGCTGCAAGACTCTCTATAAGAGCCGGCTGCCGCATAAGATATTGTACCAGCCGAAGCGCACTCCGAGGCCCAATTCCCGGAAGCTTCCTAAGAGCCTCTCGCAGCGCCTCAATGGGCTGCGGGAAAAAAAGACGCTCCACCCTGCAAATCTACATCAAGAAAGGGCTAGCTTGCGCATTATATGCCCGAGTATGGGAAAATTCGGTATTCACCTCAGGTGGGTCTATTCCTAAGACGCAGGTAGGCCAAAACCCCAAGCCAAAGCCCCCCAACCATCGTACACCCGATACGAATTAGAAAAGTCCCCCCCTGCGCCATTCCTAT
>Ga0308416_1000265_pt1 | contig 18877 bp, 18 predicted proteins | sample HotsprSampleOS60_FD_203468 | JGI IMG/M metagenome (GOLD analysis project Ga0308416, IMG submission 203468) | Hot spring phototrophic mat microbial communities from Octopus Spring, Yellowstone National Park, Wyoming, United States - 20090730_OS60 ... | reverse complement strand
AGGCGCAGCGATTCGCTTTGCAGCGCGCCTGAGCCGTTCTCGGCGCGTGCGACCGTGCCCGTCGCGGGCAGGTTAATGGCGTTCATAGCGACCACAGGCGCGAGGATGGCAGCGTCGCTGCCCGCGCCACTGCGCAGCATGATACTCAAGCGCGGGCGCGCGCCCACGCGGACGCGAAACCGCGTCTCGGCGGCGGCGTTCGGCGGCAGCAGGTCGGTCTCCAGCTCGGGGCGGGTGAGGATGTCGGCGTCGCCGAGCGATTGCACGCTGAGTTGCGCGCGGTCGTTGCGCCAAGTGCCCGCGCCGATGTTGCGGATGCGCACGATGACTTCCGTCGTCTCGCCTGGGGTCAGCACGGCGCGGCGTGAGGCGACCGTCTCGAACCGCAGGCGCGGCAGAAACGGGTACACCCGCGCCGACGAATCGGGCGACAGTTCGCTTAGCGTCGCGCCGCGCGCTCCTGGGAAGGCGTACCGCAGCCACAGCACGCCGCTTGGGGGAATCTCAGCGCTTAGGGGCGGGTGGTTGGGCGCGCGCAGGGTGAACGAGTCGCCCGCCTTGCCGCGCACTTCCAGCACGCCTTCGGGCGGCAACTCGCGCACGACCTTCAGGGCGAACCGCTCGCGCAGGCGCAACACCTGCGCCTCCGCGAAGTAAGCCCAGTCGTAGTGCGCGTTGCCTTTCGCGTCGGTCTCGAAGGCGACTGTGACGGCTTTGCCTGCGTAGGGCGTCAGGTCTGCCGACAGCGCGCGCCAGCCAGGCGTATCGCAGTCGGCTTCTGCGACGACACTTCCCTCCACGCGCAAGCGCATGCGCACGCCGTCGTGGGGGTTCTGCGGGTCGTCGCGGCGAGCGTGGTCATCCACGCCGCCGAAAGCGATTAGTACGAGCAGATCGCCAGGGTTCACGGCGGGCAGGCGCAGTGTGAACTGATTGCGTGCGGGGCGCGCCGTCGGATGCAACAAGCCTGCACGCCTCTCCACGCCGCCTGACGCAACTGTGCGCACAGTCGGCGCATTCAGCGCGTTCGAGACCTGACCCTGCCCCCAGCGCGCAGTAAGATCATCCAGCAGATGGACGCCGTCCGAGGCAGGTTGGGCTTGAAATCCACGCACGCTGGAAACAACGACAAGAGCCAGCGCAAGGCACGACATCAACAGACGGAGAGAACTCATCGCGAGAAAGATTCGACGCACGCTGCGATACTCCCTGCGCTGCTGATTACCCTCTGCAACAGCGAGTATGCGGCAGGAGACGGCGCACTCCTGCTCTGGCGGAACCCCTTCCCGCGCGTGCCGAAATAGCTGGAGTATGTGGTATCCTTGTGTGTAGTGGTGCGCGATCATGACAAGATATATTCCCAGCTATGTGCAGGCGTATGAGGCGGGGTGGCTGCGGGCGCGTGTAGAGACGGCGCGTGAACTGCTGCAGATGCCCTGTCGCGTTTGCCCCCGCTATTGCAAGGTAAACCGTATGGACGATGAGCGCGGGGCGTGCCTCATCGGACGCTACGCTGTGGTCGCCAGCGCGTTCCCACACTTCGGCGAGGAGGATGTGCTGCGCGGCTGGATGGGATCGGGCACTATCTTTATGAGTGGATGCAACCTGCGCTGCGTCTTCTGCCAGAACTATGATATTTCACAGGTGGCGCGCGGCACGCGCGTCACCCCCGATCAGCTTGCTGCGCTCATGCTGCGCTTGCAGGAGCTGGGCTGCCATAATATCAACATCGTGACGCCTGAACATGTGGTGCCGCAGGTAGTGGAGGCGCTCTTTCTGGCGGTTCAGCGTGGGCTGCGTCTGCCCTTGGTCTACAATACCAGTGCCTACGACTCACCCGAATCGCTGCAGGTGCTGGACGGGCTGGTCGATATCTACATGCCCGACTTCAAGGTGTGGACCCGCGAAAGTGCGCGGCGCTATCTCAAATCCAAAGAGGACTATGCGGCGGTCGCACGCGAGTCAATCCAGGAAATGCATCGACAAGTGGGCGATCTGCAGATAGACGAGACAGGATTGGCTTATCGAGGGGTGCTTCTGCGCCACTTGGTAATGCCTGGGCTGGTGGAGGAAACTAAGGCGATTCTGAACTGGGTTGCCCAGACGCTTGGAACTAATACCTATGTGAACCTGATGGCACAATACTACCCCACAAACAAGGTGGGCGAGGCTTATTCGGAGATTAATCGCGCGGTCTATCGGGAGGAATACTTGGAGGCATTAGCCCATGCCGAAGCGCTGGGTTTGCGTCTGGATCGGCGCAGCGTTCAGGAAGGGTTACTGCTCCCATCTAGTGTGAAGCGCAGGCTTCCTATTGTCAAGAGATAGCCCACTTTACTGGAACGAGTCCTCGCTTGATGGTTTAGATGGCGACAGGATTGTGGGCGACATAGATCTCCCCCATCAGCGGGAGGCAACACAAGCCTCCTCACGCTTTACCTCTACCCCCCCTTTGTTCACCTGTTTCAGGTATCCTTTCCCTTCAGTGGAGCGATCTGCCTCTAACTGGCTGGAACTGGACTGGGACGCGCTGCAGCACAACGTGCGTGTCGTGCAAGAGTATATCGGTGCGCTTGCACATACTCGTAAACACGTCGTGCAAGTTCAGCACAATATATACGTTGTGCAATACAACATCGGCGCGGAGCACACGCTGTGGGCGGTGGTCAAAGCGGATGCCTACGGGCACGGCGCGGTGCAAGCGACCGATGCGCTGCTGCAAGCGGGCGTGACGCACTTTATCGTGGCGAGCCTTGCGGAAGCCGTCGAGCTGCGCGAAGCCCTGCCCCAGCACGCCTTCCGCCTGATGACGCTCTACCCGCCCACCACGCCCGACGAGTGGCGCGCCGCCGCCGAATACGCCGTCGAGAGCGTCATCGACTCGCTGGAGGGCTATGCGCAGGCGTGCGAAACCGCGCAGCAACTCGGACGCGCTCTGCCCGTGCATCTGGAGCTGGACACGGGCATGAGCCGACTGGGACTGACGCCTAAAGAGATTCCGAAGTTTCTCGAACAGTTTCGCGCCGATGCGCCCTTAATCTGGCAAAGCGTGTTTACGCACTTCGCCTGCGCCGAAAGCGACCCAGAGTTCACGCGGGAACAGCTGCGCCTGTTTTTAGAGAGCGTGCGTCGCCTGCGCTTGGGCGCCTTTCCCAAGACGCCAGTGCACGCCGCTGCCAGCGCAGGACTGCTCACCGTGCCCGATAGCCTACTGAACGCGGTGCGCTGCGGACTGCTGCTGTATGGGATTGCCCCGACAGGGCTGGAGGCGCACCCGCTATGCGCGCAGTTGCGCCCCGCGCTCAGTTGGCGTGCGCGGGTGATTTCCGTGCGCACAATCCCGAAAGGGCAAGGTGTGAGCTACGGCGCGCGGTTCCGCGCGGCGCGCCCCACCCGCGTCGCCACGCTCGGCGTCGGCTATGCAGACGGCTACCCCATCCGACTGACCAACCGCGCCCCGATTGCCCTGCGCGGCAAACTCGTGCCTCAAATCGGGCGTGTGTGCATGGATATGTTGATGGTGGACGCGACCGACCTCCCCGAAGTGCAGGTCGGCGATGTCGCCACGCTCGTTGGACAGGACGGCGCAGCGTGCGTGCGCGTCGAAACGCTCGCCCGCCTGCTGGAGACCACCCCGCACGAACTCACGACGCGACTGGGGAAGCGTGTCGCGCGATTTCCCGCGCGAAATGGTGTATAATTCCCCCGTGAACCGCCTGCTGGGCATAGAGACCGAGTACGGATTATATGTGGAGGGGCGTGGCGTCGCAGACCAGGTGATAGAAGCCGTCGGCGTGCTACGCAGCTGCCCGTTCCCCGCTGTGAAAGGCTGTTGGGACTACCGCCTGGAAGACCCACGGCGCGATATGCGCGGCTTCCGCGTAGAGCATCTGGCAGTTGACCCCCACGACGCGCAGATCGAGCGTGAACACCCGATTAGCCTCTCCGAGCGCGAAGTGCGCAGCGACCATGTGCTTATCAACGGCGCGCGCCTGTATAACGACCATGCGCACCCTGAATACGCCACGCCCGAATGCCGACGCCTGATGGACTTAGTGGCGCACGATAAAGCAGGCGAGCGCATCCTGCTGGCGTGCGCGCGGGCGTACCAAGAGCGTATCGGCGCGGCGGTCAAGCTCTACAAAAACAACACCGACTATCACGGCAGCAGCTACGGCACGCACGAGAGCTACTCGCTCCGCCGCGACATCCCGTTCGAGACGCTGGCGTCCACGATGATGCCATTTCTGGCGACTCGCCTTATCTATGCTGGCGCAGGCAAAGTGGGGGTGGAAAACAATCCGAACCCGCGCGTGCCCTATCAGATTAGCCAGCGCGCAGACTTTTATATGGACACGATGAATGTGGAGACGCTGTACCGCCGCCCGATTTTCAACACGCGCGACGAGCCGCACGCGCAGATGCGCACTTATCGCCGCCTGCATGTCATCTGCGGCGACGCGAACATGAGCGAGTATGCGACCGCGCTCAAGGTGGGCGCGACTGCGCTCGTGCTGGACTTGCTGGAGGCGGGCTGGGCGGCGGATTTAATTATTGTGGAACCCGTCGCCACCGCGCAGCGCATCTCGCGCGACCCCGACGGCAAATGGCTGGTGGAGACCGATAAGGGGGTCTGGACAGCCGTAGAGGTGCAACGCTACTATTTAGACGCTGCCGCGCGCCGCTTCGCAGGGCGCGACGCCGAGACCGACTGGGTGCTGCGCGAGTGGGAGACCGTGCTGAACCTGCTGGAGACCGACCCCGACGCCCTCGGCGACCGACTGGACTGGGTCGCAAAGCGGCAACTGCTAAGCCTGTTCGCCGAAGCGGAGGGCGTCCCGCTGGACGACCCTGCGATGATTGCGCTCGATTTGGCGTATCATGATATAGACCCTGCCGAAGGACTGTATTACGCGCTGGTCGAGCAGGGGCGGATGCAGACGCTGGTCAGCCCTGAAGCGGTGGCGTTCGCGATGCAGAACCCGCCGCGCGACACCCGTGCCGCCATCCGCGCGCTGTGCGTGCAACGCTACGCATCGCAGATTGAGAGCATCAACTGGGAGCGCATCGTGCTGCGCAACGAAGACCAGACCGTGCGGCTGGACATGACCCAGCTCATCGGCGACATGAGCGGTTTGAACCGTCGTCTGACGACGGCAGAAAATATCACACGGTTTGTGCAACTGCTTCGCGCGCCCCATAGGGCGAGCGAACCCAAACAGGAGGAACCGCAATGATGACACGAGCGGAGGAGCGCATTCGGCGTCCCGTGCCGACCGAGCCGCTGACGCGACCAGGCGGCGACGGCGACGGACCCAGCAAGCCTGATGTGAAGCGCCCCGACACGAACGAGCTGCTCAAGCGCATGCGCCGCATCGACCCTGAGCAGGCGCGCCGCTACCGCCAGCGCAGCGGACAGTGAGCGGGCGCTTCGGTGCAACCGAACAAGTGGGCGCGACGCCTGCAACCTTCGTGGGCGTCCGCCAAACCATATGGCGAGAGACGATGACGACGCGAACCCACTCTGGCGACTTTTACGAGCTGCTGCAGGGCTATCAGGCGCAGACAGGCGTGCGCCTGCCGCTGTTTAGCCCCATCGACGCGCCGAACCCCGCGCCCAACGCCGCGCTGGAGGTGCACGGCACGACGGTTATCGCGCTGAAGTTTCAGGGCGGTGTGCTGAATGTGGGCGACCGACGCGCCACCGCCGCCAACGCCGTGATGTACGACCGCGCCGATAAAATCATCCCACTGGACGACTATACGCTCATCGCTATAGCAGGCGCATATGGACGCGCGATGGAGGTCGTGCGCTACCTGCGCCACGCCTTCAAATACTACGCCCGTAGTCAGCTCCAGCCGATGAGCCTGGACGGCAAACTCCAAGAGGTCTCACGCGCGCTGTCGGCGAACCTGCCCAACGCGCTGGGCGGCATCGGGCTGTTTATCCCCATCCTCAGCGTGTACGACCCTGACCGCGACAGCGGGCGCATCTTTTTCTACGATGTGAGCGGCGCACGCTTCGAGACCCCCGAATACGGGGCGGCAGGCTCTGGCTCGGAACGCATCCGCGGCGTGTTCGACTACATCACCAAGACGCGCGGACCGTTCAGCCAACGCCCGCTGGAAGAGGCGCTGCGCGAGGCAATCCTGTTGCTCGACATCGCCGCCGACTTGGACGCGGCGACGGGCGGCATCGACAAGGTGCTGCCCACCGCGCGCTATGTGAACCGCGAGGGCGTGTTCGAAGTGCCCGAAGCGACCATCCGCGAGATGGTGCAATCGATTCGCAGTGGAGGCGACGGCTGATGCTCACCCCGTATGATTTTCAAGAGAACCTACAACAGCGGGCGCAGTATATCCGCAATCGTCTGCGCGCGGGCAGCCCCGTGATTGGGATTAGCTACGACAACGGCGTCTTGCTGCTTGCGCTCAAGCGGCGCGGGCGCAAAGTGTACGAAATCTACGACCGCCTGATGTTCTCTGCGATTGGCAATCAGGCGGATGTGGAGAACCTGCGCTTGGCGGCGATCGATTTCGCACATCAAGAGGGCTTCGTGCGCAGTCCCGACGATGTGACGATTCAGCGGGTGGTGGGATTCGCGCTCTCGCCCGCGCTCAAGAAGGCGTTCGGTGACCCGCTCACGACGCCGTTTGTGGCGCGCGCGCTGTTCGCCGAGCTGCACGACGCCCCTGAGCGCGACCAGTTCTACACGCTCAATTACGACGGCGAGTTTCTGCCCTACGAGCGGTTCGCCGTGATTGGGGGTACGCCGACCGCCGAGGAGCAAGCGACGCGCTACTTGGAGGCGCAACTGACGCGCCTGCCGACGCTGGAGAGCGCGCTGCCGATCGCGCTCATTGCGTGGGGCGTCGCCTACGAAGCCGCGCAGCAGGAAGACATCGATGCCGTCTCGGAAGATACAGCGCGCAGCCGCCTGCGTGAGATGCTCGGCGAGGCGCAGGTAGAGGTCGGCGTGTTGGAGCGTCAGACCCTGCGCGAGAACCGCTTCCGCCTGCTCGCCCAGGAACAGCTGGAACCCTACCTGAAGCGGCTATAAGGTGATTAGCACCCCGCCCCGAAGTTGAACAGCGCGGTCAGCAGGTCGGCGTCGTCCACGATGCTGTCAAGGATTTGGCTTCTGTTTCCGCCGACGGACTGCTCAAGTCTGAAACCCCTTATCCATGGGTAGTGTTCTATCTGGGGAAGACAGGTATACTTATATCATGCGACGCCAATCGGTCGGATGGATTTTGGGGCTGGTGCTGTTGGGCAGCAGCCTGTACGCGGTCGGAGAGACGCCCACTCTGTGGGGCATCCCTGTCTCGGAATACGCCCAGCGACGCGAGCAACTCAGCCAGATGCTGGAGAGCGACCAAATCGCGATTCTCGCCAGCGAGACCAGTCCCCCCACACGCCTGAAGTTCCGCCAAGACAGCAACTTCATGTACCTGACGGGGCTGGAGGCGATGAATGGCGTGCTAATCCTCTTACCTCAAGACAGTCCGCTGGAGGAGCGGGTTGTGCTGTTTTTGCCGCGCCAGTCGCGTGTGTCGCGTCTGTTCGAGGGACCCCTGCCTGAGCCGAACGACCAGACTCGCCGCGAGACGGGCATCGACGATCTTCGGGAGCGCGGGGAGCTGCGCGCATTTCTCACCGAGGCGCTCAAACTCCATCCGCGCGTGCTGGTGAACCGCCCTGCACGCGCACTGCTCGCCGATGCAATCCGCGAGGCGAACCCTGAGGCGCAACTGGGCAGCGTCGAGCGGCTGATGGCGCAGCTGCGTGTGGTCAAATCGCCCGCTGAAATCGCGCTGATGCGCAAAGCCGTCGCTGCCACCATCGCAGGGCATCGCGCGCTTGCGCAGCGGCTTGCACCTGGCGTCTACGAGTACGAACTGGAAGGCGCGGCGCAAGAGGCGTTCCGCAGACACGGCTCCGAACGCGAGGGCTATCCAATGATTATCGCCTCTGGACCCAACGCCTGCATCCTGCACTACAACGCGAGCAAGCGTCAAGTGCGCGCGAACGAACTGGTGCTGGTGGACATCGGCGCGGAGTACTCCTACTACACTGCCGACATCACACGCACCTACCCCGCATCGGGCAAATTCACACCCCGCCAACGCGAACTGTATATCGCCGTGCTGGACGCGATGAAATATGCCGAAAAGGAAGCCAAACCAGGCATCACGCTGGGGCAACTCCACCAGAAGGTGGTGGAATTCTTCCGCAACCATAAACTGCGCGCCAAAGACGAGAACGGCAACGAGCAGACCTTAGACCGCTTCTTCGTCCACGGGCTGTCGCACATGCTGGGCATGGATGTGCATGACTTAGACCCGAACCAGCCCCTACGCCCAGGCATGGTGTTTACGATTGAGCCAGGACTATACATCCCATCGGAAGGCATCGGCATACGGATTGAGGATGACTATTTAGTGACGGAGCGGGGCGTTGAGAATCTCTGCCGTGCCTTGCCGCGTGAACCCGATGCTGTGGAGCGCATGGTGCGCGGGGGCAGATCAGTCCGACGATAGCTATGCTCGCGTTGTATTACCTAACCTTTAGCCGACCTGAAGAGGCGCAGGCAGTTGCGCATGAGCTGCTGCACGAGAAAATCGCTGTCTGCACGAACTGGTTCCCCATTACCTGCGCCTACCTGTGGGAGGGCGCGGTGCAGCAGGAGGCAGAGACTGTGCTGATTGTCAAAGCGCGGGCGGGCGTGCGCGAGTCGATTGAAGCCGTCGCCCGCCGCCATATCGACTACACGCACTTTGTGGGTGAGATTCCGCTTGCCAGCGTGAACACTGACTTTGCCCAGTGGCTTACGCGCGAGTTGGGCGGCGAATAAGCGCCTCTAGCGCTGCCGCTATCCCGTCGAGCAATAGTGGATAGTACCACGAGGCACAATCCCCGCCTCCGCGCCGCGGCGCAGGAACTCCTCGATCGCGCGCCTGCCGCGCTCGCCCATCTCCAGCGTCAGCGCGTTCACATACATCCTCACAAAGCGGTCAGCAGTGTCGGGGTCGATCCCGCGCCCGAACTGCAGCGCGTAGCGCATCGCTTGGTCGCGGTTCTCCAGCCCCAGCCGAATGCTCTCGCGGAAGGCGCGGGCAATCTCGCGCCGTACCCACTCTGGCAAATCGCGGCGCACGGCGTTAACCCCCAGCGGAAGGGGCAGTCCACCTGTCTGCTCGCCCCACCAGACGCCCAAATCCACCAGCAGGTGCAGTCCCGCTTGGCGATGCGTCAGTTGCCCCTCGTGAATCAACAGTCCCACAGGAACCTCGCCGCGCTGCACGGCGGGCATAATCGCGTCGAAGGACATCTCGACGGTCTGCGCGTCGGGCAGGAACAGGCGCAGCGCAAGGTACGCACTGGTCAGATACCCTGGCACAGCAATTGTGTAGTCCCACAGCTGCTCCAGCGGGATAGGCTCGCGCGCGACCAGCATCGGTCCGTAGCCGTCGCCGAAGCTGCCGCCTTGCTCAAGCACGCAGTAGCGGTCGGCGACATAAGCAAGGTTATGCACCGACAGCGCCGTGAACTCCAGCACGCCCTCGCGCGCCCACTCGTTGAGCGTCTGGATGTCGCGCAGCACATGCTCGAACTGCAGCGGGGTCTCCACCAAGCCTTCGGCGAGCGCCCAGAACATGAAGGCGTCGTCGGCGTCGGGGCTGTGTCCGAGCCGTATGGTCATCGCGCGTCCTCCGCCTGCGCCAGCCCCTGCTGCTTCGCCGTCTCGAAGCCCTTCACAATCTCCTGTGCGATTTCCTCGTCGTAGATGGGGAAGATTTGCACATCGGAGCTTTGGAGCATCGAGAATCGGCTCATCAGCCACCAGCCGCTGCCGACTTCGGAGCTGATAATCGGCGACGCCCACGGCTGCTCGCCGACCATTATCAGGAGCCGTTCGTCGCGCGGTTTCTCGCCGAGCGCACGGAACTGGGCGACCTGCTCGCGGGCGTAGTGCCACAGACGGGCGCGCCCCTCGGAGCTAAGGCGTAGATGCACGATAAAAAACCGCCCCTGCGCCCGCAGCGTTTCAGCAGGACGCTCCTCCACCCACGCCTTCTCGATATGCTGCTCGGTCAGCACCACAGGCAGCGTGCGGATGACCTCTTCTATCGGCACGCGCTTGAAGTTCTGTTGGTCTTCCGCGCCGTACTCAGGGCGCGCGAAGTCCACCTCGCGCAACATCTCCACCACTTTGGGCACCTCGTGCGTGATAATGATTTTCCAGCGGCGCTCTTCCATCGCGCGCGCGGGGAAGCCGAACACTGTGAAGCGCGACGGCTGCAACTTCGAAAGCTGCATCCGACTCGCCTGATAGTAGCCGATGCCGATGTTCCCCAAGTAGAGCGCGAGCAGCACCCCAACTACAACAATCGCAATCCGCGTGGCAGAACGCTGACCTGTGCGCATAGCGCCCCAAGTATACCCGTCGCTACTTTTTGAAGCCGTGTTCGATCTTCTTCCAGTAAGTCTGGAAGTCAAAGCCAGGGCTGTGCGCGGGCACATGGCATGTCATGCACGACTGCTCGCCCGCTTTGCCCAGCCGATGCTTTTCGGGGTCTTGCACATGCTTGCGGGCGGGTCCGTGACAGCTCTCGCAGCCGACATCCTTGAGCGTGGGCGTTTTCTGCATGCTTTGGAACCCGCCTTCGAACTCCAGCCCGACCACATGGCACACGACGCATTCGGGGTCTTTGTCGTGCTTCTGGTCGATAAGGGTCTGCATGGCTTTCGCGTGGGCGGTGCGTTGCCAGATGCGGTAGTCTTCCGAGTGGCATGGCATGCAGGCGCGGCTGCCCGCGAAGGCGTCGCCGTTGACTGTCGGGCGACGCGGCACCATCGCCAGCAGGTCTTCCGCCTCCACCCGCGCCAAGTAGCCGAGCTTGAGCGCGAGTGCCTGCTCGTCGTCCTTGAAGTCCTCCGTCAGGCGCGTATGCTCCACGCGGGCGATTTCGTAGGGCGCGTCCGCGCTCAGGTGCGCAATCCCGACGAACTTCGCGTCGTTGCCCGCAAACACCAGGCGCGTCTGCCCGACCTGCTTGGTGGGCAGGGGTCCGTCGCCCGCGTTCGCGTACACAATCAGGTGGAAGTAGGGATGCGCCTGCGCTACCTGCGCCGCCTCCTGCTCCGCGCCGTAGAACAGCAGCACACGCAGGTCGCCCATCGACTCAATCTGCGGGCGCAGCGCATCCAGGTGCTGTGCCGCGGGAACGACGCTCAGGTGCGGGTTGCGCTTGCGTATCGCGTCGGCGTACTTCTCGGAGATTAGCCCCGCAATCAGTATGCGCACGGGGCGGTTCAGGTGGCGTTTTTCGACCAGCGTGAAGGCGTCAAACGCGGGGTTGCCCCCCTCCTGCACATTCCCGCAGAGCATCGCGCCTTTGAACTGTGCCTGCAACGCGCGCAGGTAGTCCATCCCCAGTTGGAAGTCGTACTTGCCCAGATTCAGCGCGTCGTAGCCCATCGCGTTCAGCATCTCGATAAGCGCCTCGGCTTTCAGCTCGTCTTGGCGTCCCGCCGCTTTGGTCAGGTCGCCGTTTTCGAGTTTGAGCAGCGTGTGCTTCTCGGCGAGTTGTTTGAGCAAGGTCGCGCGTCGGGGGATGCCGCCGACCATCGGCTTGCTGCACCCGCAGGGCGTAATGTAGCCGTTGATTTCCGAGCCGAAAACGATGCTCAGCGACAAAGCGCGCGGCTCAGGCGCGGCAGGGCGATAGAAGCCTAACGCTACCAGTGCGAGCAACGGCGCGAGAAACACCACCCATCTCGAACGCATGGTTTCACCCGCCTATATTATAGCCTATCGGGTACAATTCGCGCGATGTCTAAGCCGAGCCTGCGGGCGTCTTGGGGCAAAGTGCGCATCTTCCTTGAAGCCATCAAGTTCGAGCATACGATTTTCGCGTTGCCGTTCGCGCTGCTGAGCCTGCTCTATGCGTCGGATGGGCTGCCCCCTGCGCGGGTGGCGGGCTGGATTCTCGTAGCGATGGTTTCCGCGCGCACGGCGGCGATGGCGTTCAATCGGCTGGCAGACCGTGAGATCGACGCGCTTAATCCGCGCACGCGCACGCGCGCCTTGCCTGCAGGCTTGCTTACCCCGCGCCAAATGGCGACCGCGACGGGCATTTCAATCCTCGTCTTCCTGTACGCGGCGTGGCAGTTGAACCCGCTTTGTTTGATGCTTGCGCCCGTCGCGCTGGCGGTGATTTTGGGATACTCCTACTCCAAGCGGTTCACGCCGTTGTCGCACTACTGGCTGGGGCTGTCGCTGGGGATTGCACCGAGTGCGGTATGGATTGCCGTGCGCGGCACGCTGGAGTTGCCCCCCGTGTGGCTGACACTGGGCGTGATGTTTTGGGTCGCAGGCTTCGACATCCTGTATAGCCTGCAGGACGAAGCGTTTGACCGTGCGTATGGCTTGCGCAGTTTGCCCCAGACGCTGGGCGCGGCGCGGGCGATCCTCGTCTCGCGCCTGTCGCACGCGCTGTGCATCGCGCTATTCGTGGTTGGGGGCGTCGCGCTGGGGGCAGGGATGTGGTACTTCGTCGGCGTCGCCTGCGCCGCGCTGATGCTGGCTTACGAGCAGTCGCTGGTCAAGCCCAACGACCTGAGCCGTCTGAATGTCGCCTTTTTCACGCTGAACGGCTATGTGAGTATCGGGCTGTTTGGGTTTGCGCTTCTCGATAGGGTGTTCTGATGCGAAAGCTGCGCGTGGGCAGTGTGCCCTACATTAACGCCGCGCCGCTGACGCGCTGGCTGGAGACCGACGAGGCGTCGCCGCATGTGGAGGTCGTGTATGCTCCGCCGTCGGTGCTGGCGCGGCAGTTGCAGGCGCGGGAGTTGGATGTCGCGCTGGTGTCGTCAGTGGAGCTGGCGCGGCGCGACGATGTGCGCCCTGTCGCCGACCTGTGTATCGGCTCGCGCGACGCCGTGCTGAGCGTGCGCCTGTTCTGCAAAACGCCCCTGCGCCAAATGCGCACGGTCGCGCTGGACACCAGCTCGCTGACTTCGGCTGCGCTGACGCAGATTCTGCTTACGCGCGTTTATGGCATCCACGCCAACTATCGGCATGCCGCGCCCGACTTGGACGCCATGCTTGGGCAGGTGGACGCCGCGCTGCTGATTGGCGACTTGGGGATGACCGCTGCGCACCCTGAAGTGCGCGAGGTGGTGGACTTGGGCAGCGCGTGGCGCGCCTACACGGGGCTGCCGTTTGTGTGGGCGTTGTGGCTTGTGAATGCCGAGACGCCCGACCAGCCGCTTGCAGACCTCCTCCGACGCGCCTACCAGTGGGGCAAGGCGCACATCGACGCGCTTGTCGAGGCGGAGTCGCGGCGCACGGGCATCCCACACGACCTGTGCGAACGCTACCTCAAGCAGGTAATGGTGTATGAGTTGGACGAGTCGCTGCGGGCGGGGCTATCGCGCTTCCTGCACGAGTATGCCACACTTTTGGAACGCTGAGGCATGAGGTTTGCTTCCGCGCTCCAAAGCGCGTGCTACGCCTTGTGAATGCAGTGCCCTGCCGCGTCGTGGAAGGCTTCCATCAGCGCCTCCACCATCGTCGGGTGCGGGTGGATGGTGTCCGCCTGCAGAAAGAGCCTACGGTAGACTGTCCAAGCGGTAATCGCCCACCCACCGAAGCCAATCCAGTTGTTGGCTTAGGGCGTTGTAGAGCCGCTTGTCCCCCGTGAAGCACCAGACGCCTAATTGCTGGGCAAGCGCCAAGTACGCGCTATCATAGTACGACCGTTGATGTCGGTGTGCTAACTCAAGAGTCAGGTCTTTTACCTCGCTAAACGGGTGGAAATGGATGTTCAGTAGCGACAGGGCGCTCATCGCGGTCAGCGCTTCCTCCCAGAGAATACGCTGCTGGCGCAGTGCCGCCCATAGCCCGTTGCCCCATTCGTAGCCCAGAAGGTCAGGAGCATGCAGCGCCAGCCGACCCTCGACACTATCTATGAGCAGTTGAGCGGCTTGTTCTATGCCCTCTTCGTCGCTAAACACCCACTTGAGTGCGACAGAGGCGTCTATGACAATCGCTTTAGCGGCTACGCTCATACTCAATCAACTTGCTCACAGGATGGGGCAGCGGCGGATGCGAGTCGCGGATGCGGAATAGCAACTCCGCAGGCGAGGCATTCGAAGGGGGCACGGGTTCGCAGAATATGATGCGCACCTCCACTTCCCCCTCCACTTCGGGCAGAGGCTCACCTGGCAAAGGACGAATGGTCTTACCGTCATAAACGCCACGAATGGTCAGCATACCGTCTTCCCTCTCTATGGAGTACTGAAGCGCAAGCTTCAGCGAAAGGCAGAAGCTTTGCTTCCGCACTTCAAAGCGCGTGCTACGCCTTGTGAATGCAGTGCCCTGCCGCGTCGTGGAAGGCTTCCATCAGCGCCTCCACCATCGTCGGGTGCGGGTGGATGGTGTCCACCAGCTCGTCGAGCGTGGCTTCAAGCTTGATAGCAAGCACCGCCTCTTGTAGCAAGTCGCTGGCGTGCCCGCAGCAGATGTGGACGCCCAGAATCTGCCCGTACTTGGCGTCGGCGACCACCTTGACCAACCCGTCGCGCTCGCCGACCGCCATTGCGCGCCCTAAGATGCGCGGCGGGAACTTGCCGACACGCACCTCGTAGCCCTGCTCGCGCGCCTGCTGCTCGGTCAAGCCGACGCCCGCCACTTCGGGCACAGTGTAGACCACATTCGGCACGGCGCGGTAGTCCATTTTGCGCGCCGCGCCGAAGCAGTTCTCGGCGGCGACGATGCCTTGTGCGCTCGCCACATGCGCCAGCGGCGCAATCCCCGTGATGTCGCCAATCGCGTAGATATGCGGGATGTTCGTGCGCATGTATTCGTCGACCGCCACCCACCGCTTGTTCATCTGGATGCCGACCGTCTCCAGCCCGATGCCGTCTACATTCGGCTTGCGCCCGACGCCAATCAGCACCACCTGCACATCGAACTGCTGCATGCCGTTGGGCGTCTCCACATGGCAGCGCCAGCGGTCGCCGATGCGCTCGGCGGATTTGAGCGTGCTGCCCGTGATGAACTGAATCCCCTGCTTCGACAAGGCGCGCTCCGCCTCTTTGGCAATTTCCTCGTCGAAGGTGGGCAGGATGTGGGGCATCATCTCCACGACCGTCACATGGCTACCCAGCGCGTTGAACACGAAGCTGAACTCCACGCCGACCGCGCCCGCGCCCAGAATCAGCATGCTGTCGGGCACAAACGGCGCGTTCACCGCGTCGTCGCTCGTCCACACATGCTCGCCTTCCAGCCCGGGAATATTGATTTTCATCACGCTGGAGCCTGTGGCGAGGATGATATTCTTGCCGCGCACGAGGTCTTTGCTCCCATCGGGGCGCACGACCTCAATTGTGTGGGGGTCAATCAGTTTGCCCGTGCCTTCGACGCTTTGCACGCCGTTTTTCTTGAACAGCATGCCGATTCCGCCGCGCAGGGTCTGCACGATTTTGTTTTTGCGCGCCTGCATCTGCTCGAAATCGTAGTCCACTGTGCCGTTGATGAGGATGCCCATCTCTTGTGCGTGCAGCACATGCTGGTAGCGTTCGGCGTGGGCAATCATCGCTTTGCTGGGGATGCAGCCCCAGTTGAGGCAGGTTCCGCCTAAATATTCGCGTTCAATACAAATCACGCTGCCGCCGCCGTGTTCTTTGGCGAGTTGCCCTGCGCGGATGGCAGCCACATAGCCGCCTGGTCCCGCGCCCAGCACCACCACATCCGCTTCGTAAGTTGCCATAAGTGCCTCCCTGACGGCTGGAAGTATACCCACTGAAGTTTACCGCCCCACGGACATCAATTCAAGGCAGGGCGCGAATGGCACAAGAGTAGGGGGCTGGGCGAGTGGTTGGAGTTGGGAGCGATGGGCGCGACCAGTCAAGGGTGGTCGGGCAAACGCCCTGCGACCCTCGTTTACCCCTCCAGATTCGCCAGCCGTTCGAAGATTCGCGCGTAGCAGCGCGCGAGTTTTTTGAGGCTCTCGATACTGATGCGCTCGTTGGCTTGGTGTGCTTCGCCGTCGCCTTCGAACGCCGCGCCAATTGCCACGAGGTTCGGCATCGTGCGAGCATAAGTGCCCCCGCCCATCGTCGTCGGCTGCGACTCGTAATCACCCGTTTCCTCGCGGTAGACCTCCAGAATCGCCTGCAGGAACGGTGTGTCGGGCGGGATATACAGCGGCGGGGTGTGGCGCACATCACTGAGGTGGAAGCCCGTGCGCTCCAGCGTCGGCTGCAGCCGCTCCTGCAACGCCTCTAGCGACCAGGTGACGGGGTAGCGGATGTTGAACACGCACTGCACGCGCCTGCCGTCGTACTCGAACACGCCGAGGTTGCTGACCAGTGCGCCCGACGCTTCGTCGCTGTGCGCGATTCCCAGCGCCGCGCCGTCCAGCGACCGCGACCACTCCAGCACGGTGTGCAGCCACTGCTCGTTGTCGGGCAGGTTCAGCGGCTCGAGGGCTTCCAGCAGGCGCGTCACGGCGTTGATGCCGCCTTCGGGGTAGCTGCCGTGCGACGATTTGCCTTTGGCGACGGCGCGCCAGCCCGCAGGGTCGCTCACCCACTCGACGCCTTCTGGCGCATGCGGCGGCTGCAGCGCGAGGTTGACCAGCGCCTCGGCGCGGTCAGGAACCATGTTGTGCCGCTCGCCGCCGCGCACCCACACGACGCGCACGCCGTCGGACGGCGCAATCTCCTTCATCAGGTACAGGTTCACGATGCCCTTCTCGCCGTAGATGAACGGCCAGCCCGCATCGGGACTGACGCCCCACACAGGTCGTTCTGGCTCGCGCTGGAGGTAGTGCTGCATACACTCCCAGCGGCTCTCTTCATCGCAGCCGATAATCAGGCGCACGCGCCGCTGGAGGGGCGCGTTCAATTCTTTCAGCGCCCGCAGGGCGTAGATGCTCGCCAGCGTCGCGCCTTTGTTGTCGGTCGCGCCGCGCGCGTAGATGTAGCCGTCGTGAATCTCCGCGCCGAAGGGCGGGTAAGTCCAGTCGTTGCCTGCGGGCACGACATCGATGTGGCTCAGGGAGGCGACCATCTCCGCCCCGTCGCCCAGCGTCATATCGCATGCGTAGCCGTCAAAGTCGCGCGGGTTCAGCCCGAACCGCTCGCCCATCGCCAGCGTAATGTCCAACGCCTCGCGCACGCCCTTGCCGAACGGCGCGCTAGGCAAAGGCTCCTCACTGCGCACGCTCGCGGCGCGCAAAAGCGCCTGGAAATCGCGAACCATCTCGTCGGTGTGGTCGTCAATCCACTGAATTAGCGCGTCGCGGGTCATAGGCGGGCGATTCGCTACAACTGTGCGCATTCCTGCAGGAGTCCACGCGAGCGTCTCGAATACACCCCCGACACGGCGCGCCGTGTTAGAGGGGGACCCAATGACACAAACGACACAACCATCGCCTGTTGGCGAGGGGGAGCGCATTCACGCGCTGGACGCACTGCGCGGGATTGCCCTGCTGGGCATCCTGATGGTGAACATGGCGTCGTTCAAGGGGCTTAGCACGCTGGACTTTTTCCCGCGCGCGGAGAGCCTTACACAACCCGCAGACCAGACGGCTTTCCTGCTGATACAAGCCCTGTTTGCTGCCAAGTTCTATCCCATTTTCGCGTTCCTGTTCGGGTTGGGCTTCGCGTTGCAGATGGAGCGTCTACAGGCGCGTGGAGTGAGCCCGACAGGCATTATGCTACGCCGCTTGCTGGTGCTGCTGACGATTGGCGCGCTGCACGGGCTGTTCATCTGGACGGGCGATGTGCTGCTCGCTTACGCGCTGAGTGGGATGGTGTTGCTGCTGTTTGTGCGGCTCAGTGCGCGTGTGGTGTTGTATTCGGTGTTGGGGCTGTGGGGCGCGCAGGCGTTATGCTGCCTTAGCTGCAGCGGGATAACGCTCTGGTGGGCAGCGACAGGCGGCTCGGAGGCGGCAGGCGGCGACTTCTTCACGGCGTACATCGAGCAGGGGCGACAGGCGTATGCCCAGCCCAGCTACTGGGTCGCGCAGCAGTTCCGATTCGTGGAGTGGCTGCTGATGTTCCTCAACGCCGTCTTTTTCCTGCCGAATGTGCTGATGATGTTCTTGCTGGGGCTTTACTTCGGCAAGCAGGGCGTGTTCGGGCAGTTGGCGGCGCATCGCAGGCTGATGGGGCTTCTGGCGGGCGTGGGCGTCCCCGTGGGTGTTGCGCTGAACGCGCTGTACGCATTCGGCTTGCTGAACGCCGTGCGCGCCGAGAACGAGATGCAAACCTACGCGTGGCTATCGCTGGGGATCGTCTTCGGTCCCGTGCTGGCGGTGGGCTATATTGGCGCGTTCGGATGGCTCTGGTCGGCGGCGGAGGGGTTGCAACGCGCCTTGACGCCGATAGCCGCCGCAGGGCGCATGGCGCTCACCAATTACCTGACGCAATCGGTTGTATGTACCTTGCTGTTTTATGGCTACGGGCTGGGGCTGCATGATAAGGTCGGCGTGGCGCAGGGCGTGCTGATTACGGTTGTGCTGTGGGGCGCGCAGGTGGTCGTGAGTACGCTCTGGCTCTCGCAGTACGCCTACGGACCGATGGAGTGGCTCTGGCGCAGCCTGACCTATGGGCGGCGTATGCCGATGCGACGCACGGCGCAGGTTCAGCCCGCGCAGCGCGAAAACCCGTAAGCGCACGGGCATGCCTTCCGCGTGTTGTGGAACAATCCCGTTGGGGAGGGTTCCCCCACGCTACACAGAGGGAGGATAGTGATGCGATTCAAGGCACTGGGCGCCGTGGCGGCGCTGATTTTGGTGAGTACCGCGTTTGCGACGATTACATTCCTGCGCGTGCAGGCGCGCGGCTACGCGACTGACG
>Ga0308416_1000260_pt1 | contig 18965 bp, 22 predicted proteins | sample HotsprSampleOS60_FD_203468 | JGI IMG/M metagenome (GOLD analysis project Ga0308416, IMG submission 203468) | Hot spring phototrophic mat microbial communities from Octopus Spring, Yellowstone National Park, Wyoming, United States - 20090730_OS60 ... | reverse complement strand
CTTGACCTCCAGCGCCGCGACCGGCTGCCCGTCGTCGAGCAGCAGATAGTCCAGCGGCGCGTACGCATTCAGCCGCACCGGCGTCAGATCGAGACGGTGCGGGTAGAGCAGCAGCGCCGCCGTCTGCGCGATCACCCGCTCATACGGCAGCCCGAACGCGGCTTGTTCGTCAAACGATCTCATACCGCGCTTCCTCGAGCGACGCAACGCGCCGCCAGCGGGCGGTCATTCGCCCGTCCGCTTCCCAACATTCCACTTCGTACACAATAATACCCCCGTCCTCCGCCTCGTACCACGCGGTCATTTTGTCGGGTCGTTCCTCATCCCCCAGATCGATAACCATCCCTAACAGCCGCGCCCGGATCACCGTCGCCTCGCAGTCGCCGTCGGTCGCGCCGCTCCAAAACGTCACGCCGCGATAGGTCTTCATACGCGCCCCTCCTAGTGAACAGCAGCAGCAGATGTCACAATGCCGGCTTTTCTTTTATTTCTATACGGTGTTGTGACAGGCGTTCCGAGGAACTCATACACCGGCGCGGCGCGGTCTGCGTGCCGCTTGCGGATGCCGGTGGTGCGCAGGCGCGCCCGGTCAACGTTGACCAGATAGTACGTGCGCACGACCTTCCCGTCTTGTCGATGCTGTTTCCCTTTGATGCTAACCCCTATCCTCCGCATCAACTCGCCGACAAACAACGTTGGCTTTTGTCGAAAGTCGGCGCGTATTTTGACGCCGAGCGCGGCTTGTAGTACCGCGCGGTTCTGTTCGACGAGATCGAGGAACTCATCGGTGGTCGTAAACGTCGCCCCTTCTTCCAGTTTGAGTTTCAGCGCAACAAAAAGCGCCCGCGCCCAGAATGCGAAGAGTGAGAAGTAGTTGCGATCCGCACTGAACCGCCGTGTTGCTTCGATCTCGTCCAGCGCCTTCGCGATCTCTGTATCCTCGACCGATGCGAACCGCTGCGCCTGCCCGTATGCGCCGCGCTCGTCGTCTAACACCAGATCGGCGTCAACGTCGATCCCGTACCGCTCCTCCAGTTCGACCTTCCGCTCTGCGTCGCGCTTCTCTTCCGCCGTCTGCGCGTCGTCCGGCGCGGGCGCGTTGGCGATGCGCTCGGCACGCTTGCGTTCGCGTTCTGCGCGCGCCTCAGACAACGCCCGGCGCATCTCACGTCGCTCATCGTCGGTTATTTCCGGTTGGTCGCGGTAGTCGTGCACCTCAACCCCCTCGGCGGCAAACAACCCGACGAAATTCTCAAAAAACCGATTCTTCTGCGCAGCGCTTTTGGCTTTGACGACGCAGTACAGATCAAGGTAAAGCCGATCCCACTCCGTCGCCGGTTCCGCCATACCCGTTGCGCGTGAAATACGAAAGTCGTTCTCCAAACGACGCAGCGCCGCGAGGTCGCGGTACGCCTCCGGCGACGTTGGTTCGTCCATCTGTTTTGGATCGATGTACACCATCGCCTCTCGGTCAAGCGGGTTGCGAATACGCCCGAGTTGCTGACGGAAATCATCCACATCGCCCACGCCGACGCCGTTGCGCGCGATGCCGAACAATAAAAATCCCTCGACATCGATTGATACGCCGGTGCCGACGGACGGTGAGTAGATGAACACGTCGACGCCTGTCAGGCGTTCGTTGATGTTTTCAAGGATTTCGTTGTTACTTTCGCCCGTCTCTGCCGTAATTTTGAGGATTTTGTCTTCCGGCGCGAATTCTTGGAAGAGCGCTTCCGCCTTATCCGCGTCGGCGCGGGTATTGCAGGCAATCGCAACCCTTGCGCCTTCCAGGTAGACTTCCTTTGCGTATGTCAGCACGTCTTCCGGCGATCTGAAAAGTGAAAGGTAGTCAATCATTCGATGTTGATACTCGTTTTCGACGTAGGCAATCGGTCTGTCCGAGAAGGCGGTTTGAATGAACGTCAACGTCGCCTCGGCAATGTCGGCGTCGGCGAGGATGACCAATTTCGCCCTCTTGAGATGTTCCATCAACGCGCCGAGCGCCTGCACCTTTCGGTTTTTGAGGTTGCGGTCGCCGACCAGCGCTTTCAACACTTGTTCGATTTCGTCGATGATGACCAACTCATACGGTTCTTTCGGTTCCAATTTGTCAAGACTGTGGATTGTCGTTGCTACACGCGGGGCGTCTGTGACCCACTGCCCGTCCTCGTAGTACGGGGTCAAATTGAGCCGCGCCGCGCTCTGGCGCACCAGCGAGACGCGGTGCCCCACCGACAACACCCGATTGTAGCACTTCGCGGCTTCCGCCAGCCATTGGGTTTTACCGGTGCCTTTTGCCGACCGGATGACAACTATATTTGGGTATTGGTCATCCGGTTCAATTTCGAGGTCGAGGTAGCGCTGATTGATGCGCATCGCGTCGGGCAGTTCCGGCGAGGTCACATATCCGCCGCGCAAGCCGGGGATCGTCCCTTCAAACCCGTACTGTCGGGCGAGGTTGACGAGGACGCCGATCCCGCTCTCGACGTGATCGGGCTTCCGGTGCTTCTCCCAGTCGTATGTCCAGTTGTCCAACACCTCGGTTGCAACGTCTTCCGGCAGCGCGGACTGGATCGCCCACACTGCCGCCAGCCACATATTGTACTCCAGTCCGTCCCCCGGAATATACCGCAGCAGCGTCTCGATCGTCTCGCGCGTCGCTGCGCCGCCGACGCGCCGGGGCGTGAGGAGCGGTCGCCGGGCAAACGCGGCGAAATCGGCGAGGTCGTAGTAGCGGTCGCCGTTGCGGATAATCGTAACCGGTTTCTTCGTCGGGCGCTGCTTCCAGTTGTACGAACCGACGACGCGAATCGACCGCGCCGCGTCGCTCGTGTTGTCCAGCGTCCAGCCGTAGCGCGCGGCGGCGATGCGCAGTTGCGCCTCGACTCCCGCCTGGATCGGGGCGACGTAGTTGACCCACTGCGGTTCGCGCAGAACCCACATCGGCATCAGCCCGTTGCCGGTGTGAACGATCAACGTCGGTTCCGGCAAGCCGCTTTCTGTGATGAGTTTCAGCGCGTCGTCTTTCGACGCCGGAAGCGCGTCTTTCGCGTGCGCGTCGGACTTGATGTCGATGTCTGCGGTGATGACGCGCTGGTAGTAGGCGATTTCGGCGGTTCCCGATGAGCCGCGATCCGGGCGGACGTACTGCGACGCGCGCTTGATGTAGATGTCGTATACGAGGTGTTTCTCGATATGCTTGACGATCTCGGCACGCTGCGAGAGGCTAAATGTCTGACATTTGAAGCGACCGTCGGTCAACTTGACGCTGACGGTCGTATATGCGGCGGTATCGTCGCCGTAGAGCAAGTCGAGGTAATCCGCAATTGAGATAGACATAGGCTTCTCCTTCCCCTAAGCCCGGGCGTCCTACTATAAGATAAGACGCGGCGAGCGCCGCTTTTTAGCCTACTACACCGATCCTTACCTTAGCACACAAGTTCCCGTTTGTCAAGGGCGCTCGGTGAGGATTTCGGTTGAGATTTCACTCTTGACAACCGCGCTGAGGCGCGGTATACTGTTGGTGCGACAAGCATCTATCATAAGGAGGTGTACAATGCTCAAGTCGGTAAAGATCGAGCGGTGTAAGGACAAGAACTACGAAATGTCGGCATACGTCCTCTCACACAGCGAGACCGCGCCCGCTAGCAACCGGTTCTTCTTCCGGCAGATCAACTATGAAATGCTTATTGCCACACATCTCCCCGAACCGGACTGGCTCCGGTCGGGGGCGCTGGCGACGCTGTTGTTGAACGATCCGAATGTCATCGACCTTGAAATCCGGCAGACAAACGCCGGATTTTGGTTCGCCGACGCCCGAGTTGGCGTCGGGGAAGGCTGGCAGTTGAGGCGCGGCGAGAGCGACACTCCGACCGATGCGCTCACTCATCTTATTCTGAACATCCAGCGCTTCTAAGATAAGGAGGAAGCCAATGGTCACGTCAATCAAAGTCAAACGGATCGAAGATAAGGAGTTGGTGTATATCGATTCGCTGTGCGAAGCCGCCCCCGCGACGAACCGGTATTTGCAGCGTCCCCTCCACTACCATATGCTCATCGGGACGCACCTCCCCGACGAATTCCAGGTACAGGCGGGGGCGCTGACGACGCTGCTGCTCCGCGATCCGAAGATCGTCGATATCGAAATTTGGCGCATCGGCAACGGCGACTGGATTGCCGATGCGACGGTGGAAACCGCGCGCGGGCATCGCCTGCGACGCGGCGAGGGGAAGACGCCGGTCGAGGCGCTCAATAACCTCGCTGTTGATACCCAGCGTTCCTAGCCAGCGCTTTCCCCTCCTTCTGCGCTCCGCACCAAATGCGGGGCGCTTTTCTTTTTCCCTCTTGACAACCGCGCCGGTGCGCGGTATACTGTTGGCGTGACCGGTTTATGTAGAAAGGAGACGGTATGCTCAAGTCGGTCAAAATTACACGTTCCGACGAACCCGATGCGGTGTTCGTCATATCGCACAGCCCGACCAGCCCATTGACGGAGAAGTTTTCTTATCGGTTCGTCAACTATAGGTTGTTGGTCGATACGCATCTTCCAGAGCCGTATCAGTTGCTGTGCGGTGCGTTGGTTACGACGCTTCTCGACAACCCGAATGTCATCAACATCGAAATTTGGCAAACCAATGCAGGTTTTTGGTTTGCCGACGTTTTCGTTGAGCGTGAAGGACAAAAAGAATTCCGTCGCGGCGAGGGCAGCACGCCGGATGAGGCGCTCAACTATCTCATCCTCAACATCCAGCGTTTCTAAACCACTCGCCGACTACGCGCCTCGGTGAGCAACCGGGGCGCGCATTCTTTTCCCCGCTTTCCGCCCCCGCTCGATCCGCACCGTCAGCAGCACCAACACCGCCGTCGCCGCGACTTGCGTCGCGTCGGGATGGACGAACGCGAGTGCGAACGCGCCGATTATCAGCAGAACGTCGAGTTTCATCTCCGCCTCCGCTCCACAAACGCAGTGATCTTATCGATCAGCACCGGCAGCAGCGTCGGCGCGACGACGCCCGCAATGAACGGGATGTAGCCGGAGTAGCCGACGAGCGTCCCCGCCCCCGCGCCGACGAGCACGCGCCCCAACGCGCCCAGTTCGATGCTGTGCTGCTCTGCGTCGTAGCGCGGGAGAAACACCTCGCCGTTGGTGTCGGCGAGGTACGCGGTCGTCGCACCGATTGCGCCGAACGCTGCGTTCCAGAGATAGTCGATTGCGGTCAGCCCCGCGTGCCCCGCCGCCAGCAATTGGAATATCTCAACGATGTCCACTTTGCTCCTCCCTCTGCCAGCGTCGAACGAGCGCGACGACGAAATCCGCGTAGCGCTCCGGGTTGTTACCGTCCGACGACGGCGCGTAGCGCGGCAACGCCTGGCGCAAGCGGCACAATCCGCGCCGCTTGCAGTAGTGCTCTTTGAGCAACTCGCACCAGTCGTTCAACCCGTCTACCCAGCGCGCGTAAACCGCGAACGGGTGCGGCGTCTGCGCGATCATCCGCTTGCCGCGTCTGAGATTGCCCCAGTTGCGTGTGCGCGTCGCCACGCCGCGTGTTCCGAAACTGCTCTCTTTTGCGAAGAATGCTAACGCGATCGCGCGATCCGCGCCCCAATCGTCGAGCGCCGCCAGCAGCGCGTCGGTCTCGATGAACGCCGGGCTGCGTGCGGTGCGCAGCACGCGGCGGAACGTCGCGGCGCCGATGCTGTGCGGCGCAAAGATGAGCGGATTATCGTCGATCATCTGCACCTCCCCCGCAGTGCGGACTGAACCAGATGCACTCTCGATCCTTATACCGTCCGATCCCGCTGCGTCGCCAGACGAACCGCTTCCACGTCTGCGGGAACGGCGCGTCGCTTTCCGCGTCGTTGTAGCCGCAGACGGCGATGCGCAGTCGGGGATTGTCGCCGTTGGCGATTGCCCAGCGCGCGGCGCGCTGCCAGATGTCCGTATCGTCGGTGTCGTAGTCGAAGTCGCGTAGATGGCGCGGATAGGGCGGATCGAGAAGGATGCCGACAACGCCGAGTTCGGGTTTTCTCGCTTTCCCGACGACAACTTCAAAGTCGTTCCAGAACACTTGAACGCCGCGCAGCCGCTCGGAAAGCGCGGCAACGTACTCGGAAACGCGGCGTTCGTTGACGAGCCGGGCGAGGAGTTTAGGCGCTGCGGTCAAACTGCCGCGTGTTCGCCCGTTGCCGCGTTCGTACATCAGCCGTCCGTCACGCACCGACCAGCCGCCGGGCTTGGTGAGCGATGGGTCGCGTTTGTATGCCATCACATACGCCCAGCGCGCCGCGAGAACCGGATCGTAGTAGTCCGGGTCGCCGCCCAGCCGGGCGACGAGTTCTGGGAACTTATCTCTGGTGTAGTGGTGATACGCGATCAACTCCAGTTCGGCGCGCGGGAAGTCGAGATGCCGCGCAACCTCGTCCGGCGCGTATTTCACCGCGCGCAGGTAGTTGACAACGTACCCGTCCAGATCGTTGACGATCTCGTACTTCGTCGGTTCAGAAGCGAGTATCCAACTCGACGAGCCGGTGAAGGCGTCGATGCGCGTATCGATCGCGCCGAACCGCCGGTTGATCTCCGGCGCGATGGTGTATTTGCCGCCGATGTAGGGAAAGAGTTGTCGTGGCATTTCCTTCCTCACCTCAGCGCAGTCACGAAATCGTCCGGGTTGAACGAGACGGTGTACGTTGTTCGCTCACGCGTGATGACGCGCGATGTGATCTTCGCGTTGCGATAGTAGTTCGGCACAACCGCGTAGTCGCTCACATCCGCCGCCCAGTTCGGAACCGTCACTCCTTCGCGTGTCATCAACTCGTACCGCGAGTTATCCAGTTCGACCGTCAACGGCGCGATCTGGCGATCCAGCGCAACCGCCGCCTCGTCGCGGCGCGCATCTGCAATCGCCTTGTTGCCGTACTCGCCGACGCTCGCGACGCGCCGGGCGAGTTGACGACGCGATTCGAGCGACGCGACAGATGTCGTTGCGGTTAGATGATCCGTCCAGTAGCCGCGGTACTGCCCGTAGACGCGGTTCGGCGCTTTCGATATGTCCACGACCCGCGTTGTCTCCGGGAAGCGCCACACCAACGGACTGTCCGCGTGGAAGTCAATCGTCGGTCGCGGTCGGTCGCGCAAGAAGCGCTTGCGGTGGTATCTCACCTGCACGAAGTCATCGCCGCTCTGCTCGATAATATCGCGTAAATTTGCGTTTGGGTTTACGATCCTCGTTGTTGTTTGAGGAGGTAAAACTATATCACAACACCCCCCGCGATTTGTCAGCGCTGAAGCAAGCGTTCCTGCGTTGATCCCGACAGTATCGGAAAGATTGATTACCGCGCGAATTGTTGCCGACGTAGCGCCCGCCGTCGTCTCGTTGCCGGATGCGCGCACGCCGATGACCCAGCCGTAGCACGTTGTTGCGGTAACGGTTCCAGACGAACTAATGCCGGTAAACGTTCCCAACGTTAGCGTATATGCGTTAGGCGCGGGGATTGCTGTTACCGGCGCAACCCAAACGCCGGTTGTCAGTCCGGTTGAAGATGTTAGAGATACAAATACACGCTCGTTTGTTGTAATTGTAGCGTAGCGTTCTGGTTGATCGAACAGATATGCAATGAAAAAGAGCGTCGTATTCGAGATTGTAAACGCCTTCTTTGTACGTATCTGTACGTGTGGAACTCCGATAGCCGAAACAATCTCGTACTCCCACAGATCGCCGCGCGAGTCGTACCCGCTCCCTGCCATAAGTCCCGCGCCGACCGGTTTCCAACGTGTTATGTCGGTCATACTTTGTACAATCGAAATCCGCGCATCGCGTTGCAGCGCGCCGAACCCCAGCGCGTGCCACGTAATGCTTCCATCACGCGCTTCCTCGATGCGCTCGATCTGCCCGCGCCAAATCGTTTTCGAGAGTTGCGTACAGTAGACGATCAGTTCATCGCCGATCTGCGTCATCACGCCGGAGCGCGCGTAGCCCGGCGGTAAAGTCACGCGCCCGCGCTCGTCGCCGTCGTCGGACGTTGAGAACTCGTAGTCCGCGACGGTGAGCGGGACGGGAACGTACTGATGCGGTCTGGTGATGGCGACAAGCATTTCTATCTCCTCATCACGCGAATGCGGCGGGTTCGATCCGGTGCGAACGGATGGTCAACGTCGCCGATGCGTTGGTGATGTTCGATACCATCACCCCGTTGAACACCGCGATGTAGCGACTTGAGACAAGCCCAGGCGCGCCGTAGACGGTTCCCGCCGGGTTGGTCTCAAACGGGCGCGAGAGGGCGGTCTGCTGATCGAGACTGTAGAACGATTGCAGCGTCGGCGGCGTGATGACGCTCCAGACCGACACGCCGTCGATCGGAATGAAAATGAGCGGCATCACCAACGTACCGACCGGTACGTTCTGGATTTCCAGCGACAGTGAAACGGGTACGTCGCGGTGCGTGAACGGCGCGGGCGTATACCACGAGCGATCTCCGGAAATCGTCTCCGCAATCTGCGGCTGTCCATCCCACGAGACGAGATAGCGCGCGTTTGACGATGGCGAGGTCGGGCAGAAAATCTCAATAAACAGCCGATACGCCTCTTTTGGAATCGGCGGGTTGAGGGTATACGTGAGGGTTCCGTCGGTCGCGGAGGTGAACTGCGCGCGCGTCAACGTTGTCCATCCCGCGTTCCAGTTTTGCAGCGTGATCCCGCCGGATGCGGACGCCGGGTTTCCCGGGATGATGCGACTTGCTCCCGTCGCGCTTTCCAGTTCCTCAATCGCGATCAGTGCGTTGTAGAGACCGGTCATATTTGTGACGGAGTAGATCAGACTGCTCTTATAGAGATACGCATCGTTTGTCCCCGACAGCGTGATGATCCGGCGCTCATACGGTAAGAGCGACGTAAGCGTTGTTGTCGTAAACGTATAGTCGATAAACGGATTGGTGAGCGTTCCCGTCACCCGCACCCGCGCGATGACGCCGGTCGAGGTCGCCTCGACGCCCAACAGCGTAACACTACCGTCGCGCAGGTACGACCGCAGCGACGTACCGCCGGTTGCATCTTCTGCAACCACCAACACGCCGCCCGCAATTGTAAGATACCCGCCTTGCCGTCGCTGCGCGTAACCGTGCAATTCGCGCGCAAGCGCGCTCACTGCGTTGAGCGCGCCTTGGCGCGTCGCGCGGCGGAACGCAATTTCGACAGAGAACGGTTGCGGATCGTACAGACTATTGACGCGAAATCCGACGCCGGGCGCGTCTTGGTTAGTTGCGTCAACGATGATGTTCGTGTTCGCGTCAAAAACGAGCGTTCCGATCTGCCGTATCCGCATCTTATATCCTCCCGAACCGAGCGAAGCGCGTAAGGTTATCGATCTCGCTGCGCACCATCAGCGCGACCCGGCGCTCATCCATCCCCGGCGCGGCGTTGACGGTAATGCCGCCGACGTTGACCGTCGCCGACGCCGGTTGCGCGGTCGCCGCGTCGCGTGTGAGCAGCGGGAGCGGCGCTAACCCCTCGGTCAACCCCCGCAGAATACCCTCTGCGAGCGGTACGCCGACCTCGCGCGCAGCAACGCGCGACGGTGAGCGAATGCCGAGCGCCGCTTTCGCCGCGTTGAGTGCGTCCTCCACCGCCCGCGCCGCTGCGTCCGCCAGTCCGCGCGCCGCGCTCATCACCCCGCTCTTTATCCCGTCAACCAGCGCCGCGCCCAGTGACGGCGCAGCGGCAAGCGCCTGGCGGAACGCGCTTTCCAGCCGGGGGTACAGCGTCTGGAACAGCGATGAGAGCGTGTTCATCAGGGTTTGCGCCGATGCGCGTATCCCGTTCCAGAGCGCCTCCGCGACGCCCTTGATCGCCGTCCACGCCGCGCTCCAGTCGCCGCGCAGCGCCGCGGTTCCCGCCTCGAACAGCCCGCGCAGCACTGCGAGCGCGGTTTCGGTCAACGTCTTGATCTGGTTCCAGGCAAACCGCGCGACGGCGGTGATCTCGCTGCCGAAGTTCTTCCACACCCACTGCGCCGCCGCAACCAGCGCTTCGATCGCGGCTTGAACGAACCGCGCCGCTGCGGTGACGACGCCCATAATCCCGTTCCACGTTCGTTGTGCGAATGCGAGGATGTCGGCGCCGTGCGCATTCCAGACGCGCACCACCAGCGCAGTAGCGAACTGCACCGCCTGCTGCACCGCCGCAAGCGCAGTCTGCACCGTCGCCTGCACCGCGCTCCACGCCGTCCGCGCAGACGGAGCAAGTGCGGCGCTCAGCGTGTCCCACGCTGCGAAGATCGCAGCCGTAGCAACGGCGACCGTCTGTTGCACGCCGTCGGTCGTCACGCCGACCAGCCCGATCTGCGCCGCAAGCGCCGCAACGGGATCGGCGGCGTTGAGGATGCCGGAAGCCCACGCAGTGAAGGTGTTGACGCCTTCCGCCGCCGCAGCGACGAGTTGTGTCAAATGCGGCAGCAGTGCGCCGCCGACGGTGATCTGAAGCGTCTCGACGGCGGCGTTGAACTGGTCGAGCGTAAATCCGTAGCCTTGCTGCATTATCGCCGCCGCTTGCGCCGCGCCGCCCGCGTCACGCATTGCTTGACCCATCTCGTTGAACCCCTCTGCGCCCGCGCCCGCGATTGCAGCAGCGGCGCGGATTGCGTCAGAGCCGAAGATGGTGTTCAGTGCTAAGAACTTTTGTTCTTCGCTTAGATTTTTGGTTGCGTTGTGGAGCAATTCCGCCGCTTTCTCCATCCCGATGAAACTGCCGGTGGCGTCGAAAAACTTCGACTTCCCGTCCCGCGTCGCCAGTCCCAACTCGATCATCATTCGGGTTGCGTCCTTGGTCGTCGGGATCAGGCGCTGGAGGAAGGTTTTCATCGACGTGCCGGCATCGGCGGCGCTGCTGAACGAGGGCGCAATCAACGCCATCGTTTGGACGGTTTCTTGAAACGACAACCCGGCAACTTTCGCGCTGCCGCCGACGTTCGCCAGACCGAGCGCCAACTCTTCAACGTCGACGGTGCTGGCGTTGGCGGCGGACGCGAGGAGGTCGGCGACGTTCGCTGCGGTGACGCCGGTCTCGCCCCAGACGCCGAGTTGTTTCGCAACGATCGTTGCCGCATTCGCGAGGTCGAGTTGCGCCGCCGCCGCAAGCGCAAGCGTTGCGTCTGTCGCGCCGGACATTACATCTTTGACGTTGACGCCGCCTTTGACCAACTCGGTCATCGCGTCCAGCGCTTGTTGTGCGCTAAACTGCGTTGACGAACCGAGTTCGAGCGCCTTCGCCTTCACATCATCGAACGACAGTCCCGCCTTCGTCAGCGAATCGCCCGCGACCGCTTGAAAGCGGAAGAGCGCGCTTTCAAACGTCGCCGCAACGTCGATGCTTGAGCGTAGTTGGTTTCCGAGGGCTGCAACTCCGGTTGCAGCCAGATTGACCGCAACCGCGCCGACCTGCCGCAGCGCCCCGACCGCGACTTGCTCCAGCGCCCCGAACGCGCCGCGCTGCGCGCTTGCGGCTTGTCCGACGCCGCGCACGTTGTGGGCGACGCGCTCCAGCACGCCGCTGGCGGCGTCCACTGCGCTCAATTTGATGACGACATCGCTCATCGACGTTTCCGTTGATGCGCCGCAACAAGCGCCTGATGCCGCCGCTCCGCGCGCAGCGCCGCAAGGTGTTGCGCCACGCGCCGGAGCGGTTGCCGATCAAGCGCGTCGGGCGGACAGTGGTAGATGTCCCGGCACAGCACCAACTCGGTGTACGCTGCGGGCAACGGCGCGAGGTCGAGCAGTCCCAGCGCCGTTGCCCGCGCTACGCGTTTCCCTCGTCGCCGATACTGTCGAAGATTTTCTTCAGCAGCAGCGCCGCTGCCGCATACGGCTCGTTGAGGATATCCTCACCGTAAGCCTTCACCAACAGTGTTTTCGCGACCTCTGGAAACGCGATCTTCCGTTCGCTTGCGTCGAGAAACTCGTGGTACTCGCCGAGCGTGATCTCGCCGACCACCGGCGTCAGTCCCGCTACCCGCGACCGCACCGCTTCGTCGGGTTCAAAAATCTGCGGCAGCACCCGCTCGTATACTGCCTTCAGCGCCTTCAGCGGGAGCCGATCCGCTTGCGTGCCGATTGCTTTGCGCACCAGCCGTGCTACGACCGGCGCGGTCAACTCGTTGTTGAGTACGCTTGCTGCCTCGCGGATCGTCAGCGCGCTGCGGTCGACGCGAAGCGCTTCGGTGTCGTAAATCTCTGCCGGTTTGGTCATATCCTCCTCCTTTTACGACGCCGGGTTGAGGTTGGTCGGGTTTGATCCAAGCGTGTATTGACGCAGCGACGGCGTTCGCACCGTTACCATTGCGACATACGGTTCCGCGTCGCTTGGGTCAAGCGCGCTCAGCGTGACATTCGTGATCACCCCCAGCCCGAACGTCGTTCCGCCGTCGTTGCTCGTCGCGTACGCGCGGGCGCTGCCGACCAACCCGCGCGGCGACCAGCGCACGCCGAGCGTCGGTGTGGCGCTCCGGAACCGATCAACGATTGTGTTCGCAGCAGAACCGCTCGTCTCGTTGTACAAAAATGTTAGCGTCAGTTCGACCGGCTCTTGTTTACCGATCGTCACCGTCGCGTAGTCGCTGCTTCCGCCGACGTACGCCTCCCCGCTTGGACGCGACAGTTCAACGTCGTCTATTTTGACGGTTGCATTTGAGACCGCCGTCCAGGCTGTGTTGTCGGTCGAAATTTCGACCGCGAAGTTCCCCGCGTACAGCCCGGCAATAACTCCAGAGTGTGACATCCGTAACCTCCTACACCGACGGCGCGCGCACGAGATGCGCAAACCGCGTCGTCATCGCAACGCCCTCATACGCCCGCTCGCCGTATCTGACAACATCCACTATCCCGCTGACGTTGAGCAACTGCACATCGCCGCGCGCGAGCCACGCGAAGCGCAGTTGTGCAACGTAGTCTTCGATGTACTCCACCAATGCCGTCGCCGTATCCGCCACCCCGCGCCCCATTCCGACATCGCGCACCAGCAGCAGATCGTCGATCTCCCACACCACCCGCGTTGCGCGCGTCGGAGTATAGACGCCGCCTTCCACCAGCCGCAGCCCGCCGAGCGCGGGGATGATCCGCACCGGCAATTGTGCGGCGTCCGACCAGTTCGGCTGTGACGCCAGACGCCGGACGGGAACGACGGTGTTGTTGTACTGCACCGCCAGCCCCGCCAGCAGTTCGATGATGTCGGTAACCGCACTAGACGACATCGCGGTACCGCTCCAGTATCAACCGCACATCGTCCGGCAGCGCCGACGGCAGCAGCACCAGTCCGCCGTCGGCGACCGTCGGGCGATCCGGATCGTTCGCCGTCCCGCGCTGTCGGTACAGCCACGCCGCCAGCCGGATCGTTGCGTGAACGATATCCGCGGGCGGGGTGATGCTGTATCCCCACCGCGCGGTGATCGTTGCGTGTTGCGACGCGCCGCACCAGCGCGCGTTGCGCCGCGCCAGCACCGTATACGGCGCGTCGGGCGGGTGTGTATCGATTTCCGTCGGCGGGATCGGCTCATCGTCGCCGTCGGTCGCACCGACCAGTAGTGCGACGTAGACGCCGGACGGCAACAGCAGATAATCCCGTTGCAACTGCGCGTCCCACAGCATCACCGCGCGCCCGAACGTCCGGGATGACGCCGCCGACGCGGCAAACGTCTTGCGCGTCATCTGCTCGATCATCGCAGTTGCGCGCACGAGCAGATCGGTCAGCAGCGCGTCGTCAGACGCCGATGTGACGCCGAGATACGTCTTGAGTTGCACCGGCGTTGCGTACATCGCTTACCTCACAGCACGCGCGTCCAGTTTGCCGGAAGCGCAGCGGGAACATCGCGCCCGGGGAACGCCGAAACTTCAATCGAGATCGGAACGCCGGGGGACGCGCCACCTACGTCGATCTGTACGAAGAGGTGCGATGCGCGTGCCATCGCTGCGTATGCCTCAGCGCCGGTAACGAAAATCTCGTAGGACGAGTTCGACGCCAACGACACTGCCTTATCCGTCAACTCCGTTGCACCAGAAGTCGAGTTCGTTGTGTTCACAAAGACGCGCAGCGTGTTGGTTCCCGACACTGTGCCGGTGTGCGCAACGATACGCACCACCTGCGCGTTTGCAATGCTGATCACCGCCGTATCCGTATCCGCAGTGATGTTCGCGTTGAAGAACCGCAAGAGCGGCTGGATGGTCTCCTGAACAAGCATTGTATGTCCCTCCTTCAGCGCCGTCACAACACCTGCTCTTCTTTTATTTATAGAGCGTGTTGTGACGGCGCCCGCTATTGTTCAGCCGTTGATCCGTAACCGCCGTCACAACACATCGTCTTCTTTTATTTATAGAGAGTGTTGTGACACTGCGCTTGTATTACGTACCCGCTGCGATCTCCACGAACGGGCTGACGGTGTTCGTACCCGCGCCGTCTGCAAGGATCAGCGGCGCGTTGACGAGCGGCGCGCCGTCGATTCGCACCCCGAACAACCACACCGACTGGCGCTTGAGGAAGCGCACGTGCTCGCTGAACGCAACGCTGAACCCCGCGCGCTCGACAAAAACGTAATACGACAGATCGGCGAGGATCAGCGATCCCGCGTCGGTGACGGCGGGGAGATGTTCACTGTACGCAATCGGAATACCGGCGAGGGTGTCGCCGTAGACCAGCGACTGCCCGTTGACGGTGTACAGCAGCGTTTCGCCTAGCCGCGTCGCCATCAGCCGCGCGCGCCAGAACGGGTGTGCGATCCAGACGGCGGTAGCGCTTCCGGGCAGCAGCCGCTGGATCATTTGCAGAATAGTGTTCGTATCGTTCTCGACTTGCGTGCCGCCGGTGACGCGGGCGACGCCGATCGCCGCCGGGTGCCCGACGATCCCGCGCGGCTGCCCGACGCCGGTGCCGCGCAGCATCACCCGCGCCTTCAGCACTGCATACGCGCGTCCGAAGAGATTGACCAGCGTATCTTCCAACGCTTGCGGCGCGTCGGTGATGAGTTCGGTCGACGCTGCAACGTAGGCGTCTGCTGCGTGCGGGCGGAAGATGCGCTGCTCGAACTTCGGCTCGCTTTCCGCAACGTCCGCACTCTGTTCGCGCCAGATCAGCCGCACGCCGCCGATGAGCGCGCTGCTCTCGATATTCGGTGCTTGATCTTGCTCCAGAACCGGCAGCGCCAGTTCTGCGGCGTTGGTGCGCAGCATCAGCGGACCGCGCCCGGCAGCGACCAACTGATCAAACAGCATCGGCGCGCCGACTTCGCGGATACGCTGCTCGAACTGCGTCGGCACGAGGAACCCGCCGCCCGCGCCGGTCGTCTCGTCCAGCGCTTTGCTGCTCTTGTAGACCGCGCGCAGCCGCCGAACGTCGTTGGTGGCAACGCACTTCAAGAAGTCGCCGAACGAAGCCCCGTCTTCCGCAGCGGGCGCGTTGGTCGCTACCCCGACGTTCTGCGCCTTCACCGCCGCCGCCACCTCGTCACGCAGCCGCGCGGCGATCTCGGCAGCGAGTTCCGCCTGATTCAATACAACGTCCATTCCGTACACCTCCTCCTACTTGATGATGATCCGATAATTCCGAAGCATTGTACGCGGTTCTGCGGGCGTCGGCGTGATGCTCGCGTCCAGCCCCAGCAGCCAGCGTTTGATGTGGAGCGCTTTCCCGACCGGTTCGCGTCGCACCAGATGCGCCGCCGTCCCGCTCGACCAACCCAACTCCGGCGCGATCTGGGCGAGGTAGCGGTATTTGGCGTCGAGCAGCCCGCGAATGATGATCCCCTCGTCGGTCATCTCCAGCGCGCCGTAGCCGATCTGATCCTCGATCAGAATGATCCCGCTCTCGGTCTTGACCGGCTGCGCGTGGTTCAACCAGATCGGAGTTTCGCGTAGACGCCCGAAGTCGGTTTCCCGCGTGAAGAACTCGTTTTCGAGATCGGTTGCGTCGGGACTGCCGAAGACGACTAACAGCCCCTCAACGTCGCCGCTCTCGACCGCCTTCAGCGCCGCGCCGGGCGCGGTTTGCCACTCCATCTCTCACCTCCCCCTCTCCTTCAGCACTGCAAGCGCTTCTTTGCGCGCCGCTTCCGCCGCATCGCGCACCGACGCCCAGCGCCCGCGATGCACGCGAGCTTGCGGCATTCCGTAGACGTAGCGCGCGTAGGACGCGGTGTTTTCGACGATTCTCGACGTTTTCGACAATTTCTTGATCCGCAACTTCTGCCGCAAGTTCCCCGTCCGCCGATACCGCGATCCGGCGGGCGGGGGCGGGTAGACCTGCATCACACCGTGCGCCGCAGCCGCACCCGCGTCAAGCGCGGCTTCGATCCGCGCCGCACGCGGCAGCAGTTTGCGCAAGGCGTTGTCGAGATCGACGGATACGCTAACCCGCATCGACCCGCTCCAGTCTGACGCCGCACCGACAGCGCGGGTGCGCCGGGGGTCCGCTCCGCCCGCCCCACTCGTCCTCGCGCTTGCCGTGGAGCGCGCCGCAGATCGGGCACACGCGCTCGTCGTTGGCGGTCTCCCAGATCATCACGTACTCCAGATTATGCTCGACGCGTAGTCCTTCTCTGTACGCCCGCACGCCCGCGGCTGCGGCTTCGGTCGCAGCCGTGATGGCGACGGTCTCGGCGCGCTGCGCACCGACGACCGGTTCGATCATCCGAACGAGTTCGTCGCGGTCGGCTCCCGGCATCCGCCGCCACGCCGCGACCGCGCGGGCGATGTAATCGCGGGTGTACGGGTAGAGCAACTCCTCGACCTGGCGGCGCGTCGCTTCCTCCGCCCAATCCGCCAGCAGCGCATCGACGTTGACCGCGACGCCGATCTCTGTGCGCATCTCGTCCGCGAACAGACGTGCGATCGTCTCGATGTTGCGGCGCATTGCGGGGTACAGTATCTCGTTGAACTCCTTCGCCGTAATCTCGTCTGCGCCGTCGAGGACAATCCCGCGCAACTGTTGGAATGCGCGCTTGAGATCGCGGTAGAGTTGCACCTCGTGCGGCAGCAGTTCCGGCTCGGTCTCTTTCTTCAGCGACTTCGCCGCGTCTTCCTCCGATTCCTCACCCACCGCACCGGTGACGCCCGCCAGTCGCAGCGCCGTTCTTACGTCGAGACCGGCAGCAACCGCCTCACGCGCCAGCGCCAGCCGGTTGCGCAAACGCAGCAGTTCTCGATCCGCTTCGTCCTCGACGAATTGCGGCAGATCGAGACGCGCCCGGGCTTCGTTCAGCGTCAGCACCGGCTGTCCGGTGAGGCGCTGGATCGCCTCGGCTTTCTCCAGTTCCGCATTCTGCACCGCGTCAATCCGCGCCTCGTTGCAGCGCAGCGTCTGGTTGTACGCGGCGAAGTGCGGCTGGAGCATCGCCGTAATCTCACGCGCGCGGGTGAGGATCGTCAGAAGAATAAACGTCTGATAGTCGCGCAGCGCAGTCGCGTAGTTGCTTGCACTGCTGAACACGAGCGACATCGGGACTTGGAACGCGGTCAGCATCAGTTCCGCCGCGCGCTGGAGCAGTTCCGGCTGCACCGCGTCGGAGAGCGTATCCCCCAGCGTGACGGTTTTGATCTCGCTCGACAGCGCGAGGTGTCGGAATGCGTTGCGGATGCCGCTGACGAGTTGCCGCAGCCACTGCTCGAACCGCGAGCGCTCGGCGTCCGTCGGGCGTTGGGCGAACATCCAGACGGTGGGGCGCACCGCCCCGCGCTCGAAGTACGCCGTCTGGTACCTCTCCGCCGCGAGCAAAGCGCGGGCTTGGGTCAGCGCCGTCGTCACCAGCCCGACGCCGGGTTCAACTTCGCCGCGTACCGACGGCTCCCAGAGATACAACAATTCTGTTTCCGGCTCAAGGCGCACTTCTGTGTTGTTCGCGCGTCGAACAAACCCGACCAGCCCGCGTTTCGCGTCGGTGACGGGCGAGATGGTGCGCGGGTGCAGACGACGCAACCCCAGCGGCGCGGCGGGATCGCGCAGCAGATACGACGCGCCGTAGAGACACAGATCGATCTCGACGCCGCGAATGAGCGCCGCCAGCCGCTCTGCGTCGAACGCGACCGGCGTACCGCGCCGCGTCGTAATCTCCCACGGCAGCGACGCGAGGGCGTTGGCGCGCAACGTCACCGCCGTGCGCACTACCGCAACACGCTCATACGCCGTCTCGACATCAACCGCGTCGCCGTCGCCGAACGCACTCGTCCACGCAGCGGGTAGAAAATCCTCCAAGTTGAGCGCCTTGATCTCGTAGCGCTCGGTCGGCGACAGGACGAGTTGTGCAACCGACTTAGACATCAAACAGCACCTCTGCGCTCTGCGCCGCGCCCCACACTGCCAGCGCCAGCGCAATTACTCCGTCGTCGTGACAGCCTTCCGGCGCGCTGTAGCGCGCGCGACCGGACGCGCCGATCTCGACGCTGAACATCTCCAGCTCGCCGAGCAGCCAGTCCAGCGCGGGCAGCACAATCGTTCGCTGCTCCAGCGCCAGCGCCAGCGTGTCGATCAGTAGCGGTTTTGAAGCGACCGTCGTTGTAAACGCTTGAACGGGCACACCATCACGCCGTAATTCTTCGATGTTCGGCGCGCCGATGCTGTTGGCTTCGGCGAGCACCGCGCCGGAACCGTTGCGTTGCCAGAACGTAACCAGCGCCCGGCGTTGGGTTGCAAAATCTGCATCAACTAATCGTTCTACGTCCACCACACACCGCGTCTGCGGATCGAGCGCCGCGAACACCGTTGCGTCCTCGTAGCGCCCCCAGTCGACGCCGATCACCGCCGCCTCGTTGCTGCGGACGATCTCGCCGACGCACGCGCGCACGTTGCGGAACACCGCGCCGCCGTCGTCTAAGAATTCCGCGTCCAACTCTTGGCGTGCGGCGCGCTCGGTCATTGCGGATCGCAGCAGCGCGATGTCCGCCGGATCGAGAAGCGGATTGTCACCCGTTGAACGCCGCACCGTCGCCCAGCGCGGGTC
>Ga0308416_1000257_pt1 | contig 19012 bp, 15 predicted proteins | sample HotsprSampleOS60_FD_203468 | JGI IMG/M metagenome (GOLD analysis project Ga0308416, IMG submission 203468) | Hot spring phototrophic mat microbial communities from Octopus Spring, Yellowstone National Park, Wyoming, United States - 20090730_OS60 ... | reverse complement strand
TCGTATCCGTGCCGATCCGTGTTCTATTCCGCCGCGATGCTCAAGCCCTCGGCTATGCGGGGCAAAGCCCGCCTGCGCGGGCTATTCCAGACAACACTTATCCACATCCGCGCTGATCCGTCGTATCTGTGCCGATCCGTGTTCCCGTGGGCGGATCAGGGCAGCAACAGCAGTTTGCCGCTTGTTGCGCGGCTCGCCAGGGCGCGGTGCGCTTCGGCTGCCTGTTCCAGCGGGTAGGTCGCGTCGATCCGCACCTTCAATTCGCCAGCTGTCATCCATGCGAACAGATCGCCTGCGCGCCACAAAAGTTCGTCGCGTGTGAGCAGGTAGTGACCGAGCGACGGGCGTGTGAGGAAGAGTGATCCTTTTGCGTTCAACACCTGCGGATCGAACGGCGGTACAGCGCCGCTCGATTGACCGAACAGCACCATATACCCACGTGGACGCAGACAGTTCAGGCTTCCTTCAAAGGTAGTCTTCCCAACCGAGTCGTATACGACATGCACTCCGGCGCCGTCGGTCAGGCGGCGCACTGCTTCGCTAAAGTCTTCCTGAGTGTACAGAATGATGTCATCGGCGCCAGCTTCGCGCGCCAGTGCCGCCTTTTCTTCGGTCGAAACAGTGCCGATCACTCGTGCGCCGCGGCGTTTGGCGATCTGTACCAGCAACAGTCCAACGCCGCCAGCGGCAGCATGGATTAGTGTGACTTCCCCCTGGCGCAGCGGGTAGGTGCTGTGCGTCAGATAGTGCGCCGTCATACCCTGGAGCATCACTGCTGCTGCCTGGTGCAGATCGATGCCCTCGGGAACCGGCACTAGCATCGTTGCTGGCACGATGGCATACTCAGCGTAGGCGCCCTGCCGCATAGCATACACTACCCGGTCGCCTACCCGTACATCGCTGACCTCGGGACCGACCGCATCGACGACCCCAGCGGCTTCCATGCCGGGCGTCATTGGCAGCACTCCTTTGTACTGACCGCTCCGGTGATAGATATCGATGAAATTTACCCCAATCGCTGCAATTTTGACCCGCGCCTCTCCTGGTCCAGGTTCGGGTATGGGGAGATCCTCTAAACGCAGCACCTCTGGTCCCCCATATTCGTGAACACGTATGGCACGCATCACTCCGCTCCTCTATGTCAGTGTTTTGCTCTGCGACACTGCAAGCAACTGTTCGACCCGGTAGCCGCTCTGTTCAGCCGCATCGATCAGGCGTTCGATAGTTTGGGCGCAACCAGCGCGGATCATATCGGCATCAGGCGTTGCTTCCGCCCGTAACGTCGCAACGGCGATCAGGTCCAGCCAGCGCAGGAGACGTTCGAATCGCTCCTTGTTGAACCACAGCACGTCATGGAAGCGGTTGACCCGTGTGAACGACTGAACATCGCTGTCCGACATTAGTGTTGATGCGAGGGCGTGGTACTCTTTGGCGAACGTCGCGTGCCAGCGCTGCTGGGTAGTCAGAATCTTGACTAGCTGCACCGCATCGGCAGCTATGTCGTCGCTGTAGCCGAACTCGACCAGCGCCGCCTGGAGCGTGCGCCCCAGCAGGTATTCGTCGATCAGGCTTCGGCTCTGACCGGCAATATCGTCAGCGGCAACTATGAGACCCAGTCGGTGGAGCGTTACCCAGGCGATAGCAGTTCCCCAGCGCCCTGGATCGTCTGCTAGCGGCGCGCCAATGCGCTGCGCCTGCTGATCATTGGCGCAGACCAGGAGATCGATCATCGTTTCCAGGCGATGAACTACATCGGCAACGATGCAATGAGTATCGACCGCTCTCCCGGTGAAGGCGGCAAATTCAGCGAGAAAGGTTCGCAAGCGTTGCTCAAAGCGTTCGACAGCGGCTTCGGTCTGTTCCGGCGTGTTTGGAACAGGAGTCGACAGCGCAACCGTGCTTTCAGGAGTTGGCTGGCGTTGCGCAAGCGCTTCCAGTTCTTCAGGTGTTGGCTCGTCGAACGCATCGGGTCCTTCCAGCATGCTATCAATCCCGTTGCTGTCCGCAGCGTCGAACTCTAGCGGGAATCCGCGCTGCACAGCACGGCGATCCGCCCAGACTGCCAGTTCGCGCAGCGTTGCAGCGCTGACCAGTTCGCGGAAGGGGGTCAGCACCGGTTGGAGGAACATTTCGCGGAGGGCGATATCAATGCTGGGTACGCCGCGTCCACCCAGGTATGCCGTAATCTGACCGTAGCGTCCGTCTGGATACTCAGTGACTTCACGAAAATCGAGGAACACGTGGCAGCCATACGGACCAAGTTCGACATACAACCCACGTTCCGCCAGGTCGCGGCTATGGCGAATATATTCCAGCCCATTGCGGTGATCGCGGAAGATAGTGTAGTTGTTGTCACCCGCGCGGAGCGCCAGCCCTTCGGCGAGGGTGCGTTGCATCAGGACGCGTTCATCGCCTTTGCCGGTGCGCGCCATAAATGCTGCCGATAGGCGCACCCAACCGCTTGTGTGGGCGTAGCGATTATGATAGACCACCAGTGCGCGTTCGTCGCCGTAGCGGTTCGAGAAAGCAAACACATCCTCATTCACGTGTCCGTCGGGTGTATAGAAGTCGTACAGTAAGAAATGATCGGTGCCGGCAAACAGGTAACGACGGTGGAGCAGCGGGAAGATTTCGCGCTCGTGCCGCGCAATCAGCCACTCATCCGGCTTCTCGTCCCAATAGGCTCGGTAATATTCCATGCCATACTTTTCGGCAAATCCCTCGATCTGCCCATGCCCAAACATCGGCAATCCCGGCATAGTGACCAGCAGGGTGCAGACGCCGAAGTATTTATCGCCTTTGCCAAACTGGTCGACTGCCGTTCGCTCGTCGGGATTATTCATAAAGTTAACGAAGCGGCGCAGCACTTCCGGGTCGAACTCGAGTACATTCTTCATAATCTGGCGATACTTGGCATTCTCCTCATCGCGCAGACAGACCATAAACGCGCTGTTGTACACGCGATGCATGCCAAGGGTGCGCACGAAGTACCCTTCCATCAACCAGAAGGCTTCCGCTAGCAGCAGGGTATCGGGCGCTTCGACGGCGCAGCGGTCAACAACCTCGCGCCAGAACTCCTTTGGCATCGCCGCATCGAACTGAGCGCGCGTCATGCCGAAGCCAGCGCGCGACGGAATATCGCCGCCGGTTCCCGGTTCGGGGAACCAGAGACGGTGATAGTGGCGTTTGGTCAGCGTCATCGCCGCGTCGAAGCGAATAATCGGGAACTGCCGCGCCACGTGCAGGATCGTCTGAATGACCGCCTCACGTACTTCAGGCTTAAGGTAGTTGAGCTGCGCCGTATCGTTCCACGGCATGCTGGTGCCGTCGTTCCCGTGGTAAATGTAGCGCACCTGACCGGTCCAGCGGTCGAGACGCTTGAAGACCACTGCCGCATCGCTGCGGTCGTAGTAGTGATCTTCAATGAAAATTCCCACCCGCTCATCACTCGACAGATCGGGACCATTGAAGGTATAAGATGGAAAGGGTGGATAATCGAGTTGAATGAACCAGTCAGGATGCTCGATCACCCAGCGCCCGTCGATGCCGACGTGGTTCGGCACCATATCGGCGGAGAGACGAATGCCACGCTGCCAGGCGCGCGCTCGCAGATTCTCGAGCGCCGGTTGACCGCCGAGCGCCTCGGCAATCTGGTAGTCGTAGAGCGAATAGGCGGAAGCAATGGCATCGGGGTTGCCCATGATCTGCTTGATGCGTTTCGACGCCTGGCTGCGCTCCCAAAGACCGATCAGCCATAGACCGGTGAACCCACGGCGCGCCATCGTGTCGAGTTCCTCATCTGGCACCTGGTCGAGCGTCTTGATTGGACGACCGTACCATTTGCTCAACTGATCAAGCCAGACGAAGGTATTCTTTGCCAGCAACACCAGGCGCGGCATCCACTCACGGTCGGGGGTGTAGCGCTCCGGTTCCGTCTCCAGATAGCGATAGTCGGCAACTGGCACATATGCGCCGGTTAGATCGCCACCACCGACGCCAAAGCGTGCTCGTTCTTCTTCCTTAATGACATCCAGGCTGCTGAGCAAGCGATAGAGAAATGACCGATCGAGGAAGCCAGCCCAGTGCTCAAGGATATAGTTGAGCTGTCCTTCAATCGAGTAGGGTGATGCCAGGGCAGGCGCACGCAGGAGTTCGATCAGGGTGCGACTGGAGACGCCAGGAAAGACGGCTGCTGGTGGCGGTTGGGTGGCGAAGAATCGATCAAGTTCCTCAATGATTGCAAGATAAACGGTATCGTGCTTCAGTCGGGAGTCGTCGAACAGTTCGAGGAAAGGACTGAGCGCCGGATTAACATTTTCCAGCCAGAGCATCAGCATTTCTTCAAGTGCTGTCTCGCGGTGCGGCATACCGGCGGTCGATCCTTCAAGGTACATTTCGATAGTCTGTTCACGACGGTACACGGCAACTGGCGGAAACTCATCGCTAAAGGTGCGCAGCGTCGTCTCGACCTTCTCTGCGCCCAGGCGTTCGTTGAGCCAGGCAATCGCATCGGTGAGCAGACGCTCCTTCACACGCTGGCGGTAGAGTTGCGCGACATAATGCAGAATCTCGTCGAGCAACCCCATCGCGCTGAGCTGCCCGGCGCGTACCGCCTGCTCGGGAAAACGCGCCAGGTCACGCTTCTGATTCATCTTCTGAGCAAAAACACGCGCGGCATGGAAGTTAGCAAAGATAACGTTGCCGCTGAACTGGAACAACGACTCATCGAAGTGGTAGCGGTCGCGCGCGCTACGGGCAACATGAAACTCCATCACTGGCGCGCCAGTTATGCGACTCAGGTCCACGATTCACTCCCGTCGAATTGTAATGGGCGCACTCCCGTTCTGCGAGTGCATGCCGATAACGTCGATTGCCACAAAACCGAAAATGAAGCCGGAACGAAACGCGCTCTGTAGTATACCACGCAGATAACAGTTCGCTGACAGTTGAAGCGATGTATGTAGGAGTGTACGAAAGGAGGCGTTATTGAGAGTAGCAGCGCTGCGCCCGTAGCGGAGCGGGGGCTGTGGAGGGGGCGCGGCGCGAGTAGGGGCGCAGCCGCGCTGCGCCCGTAGCGGAGCGGGGGCTGTGGAGGGGGCGCGAGGCGTGAGGGGTAAGGAATTGTATTTGAGGACTCGAGCACGGTGGCCTGAATAAGGATGGTCAGTATGGATCCAATCATTACAATAACTGCCACGGTTGCATCGCTTCTGGTGATTGCCGGGTTCGTTGTTGCGCTGGCAGCAATGCGTCCACGCAGGCGCAGAGCAGCATCAGGCGAAACGGAGTTTCTGACCCGTCTCCCGTATACCCGCGCACCGCATCTGCTTGTGAGCGACCATCGCGCTCTGTTTGTAGCGCTCAACGCCGCCGCGCCCGATGATCTTGCCGTGCTGCCCCACATGCGCCTGAGCGACATCCTGCACATCGAACCGCACACAACGCAATCGGAATGTTACCAGGAACGCATTCGCGATAGTGTTCTCGATTTTGTGCTCTGCGATGCACAGACAACTATGCCGCGCCTGGTATAGTGCTTTTTGCGCAACCTGGCGCAACCCGATGCACAGCGTTCATCGATGCCGCGCTGATCAGCGCTGGTGTGCCGGTGTTGCGCCTGACCCGCGACGATCTGCCATCAGTCGAGGCGCTGGCGACGCAGATAGCAGCACTGCTGGGATTGCCAGTCAGACCTGCGGCGGCGCCGTTCGAGCGCGCTGCTCTCCCCCATAGCACACCAGTAGTGCCTCGGCAGGATGTCCTGATCGTCGCGCGCATGCTAGTGCGCTATGCCTGTGGACGTTGCCACCGCGACATTTCTGCGCACACGCACTGTTGCCCGCACTGCGGCGCGCCGCTGGCGTAATGTTCTCCAGGTTCCCATGCAGGAGAGATGAGAGACAGATGCACCAGGATGCTGATATTTCTTGACTAAACAGATTGACAAATACAGAAATATCAGATATACTACGCTCGCACCGGTGCATGCAGAGAAAGTCGCCTACCGAAAGCGAGGACCTTGTGGACAGAACACTGTTGCGAACCGCTGGCGCCGCTGTTGGTGGCGCACTCGTGATGCTGGCCGTCGTTGCGCTCATCTTCTTCGTTCGCCAACCTGCCAGCACTTTGTCGACCACCGCCCCATCCGCTGCTGACGCCTCATCCGCGCCTGTGACGGTCAATCTGCCACGTGAACCGCGCAAATTCGAGGATGTGGTTGTCAGCACCGAATGGCTGGCGCAAAATCTCGACAACCCAAAGGTACGCGTGATTGAGGTCAGTGTCGTTCCAGGAGTGTACGAACGTGGTCACATCCCCGGAGCAGTCAACTTTGTCTGGACGACTGACTTCGTTGATACAGTGTCGCGCGACATTATCGCGCCGGATCGCTTCCAGGAACTGGCACGTGCTGCGGGTATCAATAATGACACGACGATTGTGCTCTACGGCGATAACGACAACTGGTTCGCCGCCTGGGGCGCGTGGGTTTTTCGCCAGTACGGCGCTGAGGACGTGCGACTGCTGGATGGAAGCCGCAGCAAGTGGGAAGCCGAGAACCGCGAACTTTCGACACGCGCGCCGACCTATCCGCCGGGCAATTTTACCGTCCGGCAACGCAGCGACCTGCGGGTATTCCTGCCCGATGTGCTGAAAGTCGTGCGTGGTGAGGAACAGAAGGTGTTGGTTGATATTCGCTCGCCCGATGAGTTCAGCGGTAAGATTTTTGCGCCGGAAGGCTTCCAGGAACTTGCGGTGCGAGCCGGTCACATCCCCGGTGCCGTGAATGTGCCGTGGAAGAAGGCGCTCAACGATGATGGGACGTTCAAGAGTGTCGAGGAACTGCGCAAACTGTACGCAGAGGCCGGAGTCGATGGCAGCAAGCCGGTCATCACCTATTGCCGGATCGGTGAGCGCGCCAGCCATACCTGGTTCGTCCTCAGCGAAATCCTGGGGTATCAGGCGGCGCTCTACGATGGTTCCTGGACAGAGTATGGCAACAGCGTCGGCGTGCCAATCGCCAACCCGGCCGGTACAATTTGGGGCGTGAAGTAGACGACGATGTCGAACGCATTGCCTGGGAGCAGCCCTGCCGACCGGGCTGCTCCTTCCAAACCAGTCCTGACTCCGGCGTTGATCCTGCGGAATGGCGGGGCGGCGCTGATCTTCGTCACCCTGCTGATCGGCGCGCATGTGCTTCAGACAACGCCGGGGTATGGCGCGTCGGCGGCGCTCTCGCTGTTGATCGGCGCCGCGCTCGGGGTTGCCTTTGAGCGCGGTCGGTTCTGCTTCTTCTGCATCTTCCGCGACGTCATCGAGCATCGCAATGCCGGACCGCTCTATGCGATCCTGACGGCGCTGGCTGTGAGCGGGATCGGGTATGCCATCGTGTTCGGCGCGTTTCTGCCGAATCCGTTCAGCGGTCGGCTCGCCCCCGATGCCCATATCGGTCCGGTCAGCCTGGCGCTGGTCGCCGCTGGTTTGTTGTTCGGCGTGGGGATGGCGCTCTCCGGCGCCTGTATCAGTGGACATCTCTATCGTCTGGGAGAGGGATCGGGGTATGCGCCGCTGGCGCTTATCGGCGCATTGATCGGCTTTGGTCTGGGATTCCGAACGTGGAACTGGCTCTATGTGACGGTCATCGCCGACGCGCCGGTGATCTGGCTGCCGCACTGGCTCGGGTACGGCGGGGCGCTCCTCCTTCACCTGGCAGTTCTCAGCGTCCTGGGTTTCGCGCTGTTGCGCTACGTATCGCCGCTGCCGCCCCGTCCTGCACGTCAACTCGACATAAAATATCTCTATGAGGCACTCTTCCGCGACCGCTGGAATCCGCTGGTTACCGGCGCAATCGTGGGAGTCATTGGGGTCGTGGCGTACCTGCGGGTCGAACCTCTCGGCGTGACGGCGCAACTCGGCAGCCTTGCCCGCACGGTGATGCACACGAGTGGCATGTTGCCGGCGCGACTCAATGGGCTGGACAGTTTCGCCGGATGCGCCACGCAGGTAGTTCAGACAATCACTGACAATGGGTGGCTGATCGGCGGACTGGCGCTCGGCGCTTTTGGCGCTGCCCTGATCGCCGGTCGCTTTCAGCCAGCGTTGCCACGCGCCAATGGCAGTGTCGCTGCGCTGGTCGGCGGGGTGCTGATGGGCTGGGGCGCGATGACGGCGTTAGGCTGCACAGTGGGGACGCTTCTCTCTGGGATTGCTGCATTTGCGCTATCGGGGTGGGTGTTTGGCGCGGCAGTCTTTGCTGGTGTCTGGGGCGGTATCGTGTTGCGCCTCCATCGCTGGACGTAGCGCACGGGCGGGCGTCTGCACTCACTGCTGATGGTGCGCACGTCCGCGACCCTGCCACAGAAACCCGATCACCATTGCTCCGATTATCGACCAGCCGAACCAATCGCCGAGACGGGTGTAGAGCGTTCGCTCCGGTACGGTGAATGCCTCACCCGTCACCGCACCCCGCTGATTGATGGCGCTCTCGGCAGTGATCCGCCCATATGGGTCGATCACCATTGCAATGCCGCTGGTCGCTCCCAGACCGAAGGCGACCCGGTTCTCCGCCGCCCGCAGAACCGAATCGGCGGCATGCAGCGGCGGGAACCAGCGGTTGCCATAAAAGTCATCGTCCACCGGCATCAGCACTATGTGTGCTCCGGCGCGCGCCAGTTCGCGGGTGATCCATGGGATGTGGCGATCCCAGCATACTCCCAACCCAACGTTGCCAAACGGCGTCGTGAAGACCTGGAAATCGCGCGGTCCAGGAACAAAGCCAAAAGCCTGCTCGTCGCCGGTGAGATTGATTTTGGCGCGCCGACCAACCTCGTTGCCGTCCGGTCCGAACAGAACTGCTGCGTCGTGCATGCCTTCCGACGTTCGCCAGACCATATCCACCACCAGGTAGGCGTTCAGTTCACGCGCCAGCGCCCCGACCTGCGCGGCAAACGCGGGGTCATCCGCATCGGCGAACTCATTTTCGGGCCACACGACGAAGGCTGGACGCAACGCAGCAACCTGACGGGTCAGGGTTGCATTTATGTCGAAGATCGCCTGTGACATCTCCGGCGTATCCGCGTAGTACCCTTCCTGACCAACAGGCAGGCGACTCAGCGACTGAACGGCGCGGTCCTGGTTGACCAGATCGACCGTTGCAGCAATGCGGAACTGCGCATCCGGCGCTGGCGGGATGCTCAGGGCGCCCCACGCAGGGATGAGCGCAGACCCTGCCAGTGCAAGAACGGCGGGCAGATGCACGCGCTGCTGTCGCCATGCTTCAAGGATGAGCAGTGCAATGGCGACATTCACCAGCATCAGCAGGAAACTGAGACCGGGAACGCCAGTGATCGCCAGGAGTTGGAGCGCGGGGGGGAAGCGCCACTGGCTTTTTGCCAGCAATTCAATCCACCAGTCGCTGGCGACAGGTGCGACTGATCGGACGAATTCGAGCGCTGCCCAGGCAACCGGCATCCCCAGCATACGCAGCGGTTCTGGGAGTCGTTCCTGGAGTGCTATTCCCGCCTGAAGTACCCCAGCATAGAAGACGCCGACCGCTGCCACAAGAAAGATCCCCATCCCGACGCCAAACAGCGCCGGATACCACAGATGCGTCATCGCCGACCAGACAACGCCGAAGGGGAGTGCGACCAGGAAGCGATGGCTGGTCGGTTGAGCGTTCAGCGCGATTAGCACGGGCACCAATCCTACCCATCCTAGGAAACCCCAGTCGAGCAGTGTCGGCATCGAAGCGCCGATCAGGAAACCTGATAGAACCGCAAGCGCCAGGCTTATACCCCAGGACATCGCGGTTGCGGCGTTCTCTGGCGCTGTCTTCGTTCGGGTGGTCAGCATGCACTGCCTCCTTCTGGCAGGCAACCTTCAATCAATCTCAACGTTGAACGTTGAACGTTCAACGTCAACCTTCTACCACGCCGGGCGTTCTTTCGCCTCCGCCTTGCGCGACGATGTTGCGGGAAGTTCAGCGCGTCGCAGGGTCTGTTCAACCATTCGCTCAAAAGCGCGTCGGTCGGCAGCGCGCACCACTGCCTGTTCGTGAGCGCGCGCCAGCGCCACAGGGTACCCCTGCCCTCTGAGACACTGGTCATACACCAGGGCGTGCACCCGGTCGCACAGATCGGTATCGTTCGCAACCCAGCGCGGAATTTCGACGCGCGCGATCTCCCGCCCGACCCGCATATAGAAGAAATAGATCAGATGATCGCCGTAGGACTCGATGTTGATCCGTGACATTGAGACGAACAGCGGTCCGCGTTGCCCTTCGTCCAGCATATCCGCCAGAATATCGGCGTCGCTCAACCCCTCGCACACAAAGCACGAAGGCGTGCGCCCAGCGGCGTTATCGCTACAGACGCTGCACTTTGCGCCGCGATCCTCCGCTACACACACATCGGGGCAAAACATCAGGCGGATCACGCCAGCGACTTCGGGGGAGCGCGGACGACTAATGTACGAAGCAATCGGGATGCCACGTTTGCGCATATCTTCCAGACAGCCCAGGTACGGGCGCAAAAAGCGCTCGCGTACGAACGACTCGGCGCCTGCCAGCGTCCAGCGCACCAGTGTGCCGTCCTGCAGCGCCAGTGACGGCATGGTATCCTTATCCTTTGCCAGAAACTCATCGGCGAGCGCAACGAGTTCGACGCCTTCGGCGACATCACGCTGTGCGCTGAGATAGTTCCCCTCGATCAAGACACGGCGCATGCCGTCGATCAGGTAGAGATCCTCGTCACGGAAGCGGAGCATCGGGCGCGACGACAGTTTTGCCAATGGGTGAGCGCCATACCGTAGATAGACCCGTCCGATGTTGAGCACATAGCAGAGCGCAGCGCCGTGTCGGTCAATATCGATGTGCGACCCGTCAGTTGCAACTACAGCGTAGTCCGTCGGGCGCGCAGGCACATTGCGCACGGTGTTGAGCGGTTCGACCGGGCGTGCTAGCAGCCAGGCGCTCCCCTCACGACTGAGATCGGCTGCCTGTGCCCACGTTGCGTGGGCGGACGCCTCGCGCAGGTAGCGTTCCAGTGCCTGTGCACGTCGTTGTGCCAGATCCGGTGCATTGCGTTGCAGTGCGCCGCTCATAGCGCGCACCTGACGACTCAGTTCGGTCAGATCGAGTGGCATTGGCGCTCTGCTCCTTTCTCCTGTCAAAGCATGATGAGTATAGGACATGTGAGCGAGTATGTCTATGCGGTTTGCACGTCGATGGTGAGAGATTGGGTGGGGAGACGGCGTCTTTTTATGAGAGTCTATATTTCTCAGATACGTTGACCATCGTTTGTGTTTGCCACGTCGCACGATGCACCCGCTTTCAAGTGTTCAACCTTGTCCGACGTGTCCAACTTCTGGAGAGCTGCGATAATCTGTGCACATTCGTCCTGTCCGTGCCAATCCGCGTTCAAACATGCACACGGATGGGTACAGATAAGACGCTCTAAAGGAGATTACTATGCTGATCCATTCCTGGTCGTATTCAAGGGTAACAGTACGCTGATCTGTCTAGCTGAGAGGCAAAGATGACAAAACGTAGCAGAAAGTAGGGGAGGTGGTGGGCCTCCAGGGACTCGAACCCTGAACCAATTGATTAAGAGTCAACTGCTCTACCGATTGAGCTAGAGGCCCACTTACCATAATACCACAACACGGCGCATTTCGCAAGTAGACTCGGATCCCGTGATCGGGCATCTGGCAAGAGATTCCAGCAACGACCACCAGAATGGGGGGAAGCGTTCGATGCAATGCGCAGGCGGCAAATGGGTGCCGTGCCGCCTGGAGACGGCGGCATGGCAAGTGGAACATAGCGGCATCAGACAATGCGGAGTGCAAACGGCGCGGAGTCGGTGGTGCGTGTCGGTCAGTTGCTTGCCTGGCGCAGCCACTATCTGACCAGACGAGGATCGCTACAGACGGCCGCTGGCATGAGCGATGCGAAAACCGGGAAGGGCAGGACGGTTTCTCGCTTCACCATTTCTTCTCCCCGTTTTGAACAGCTACAATCGTTGCATCTTTGCGCGCAAACGAAGTGACTGCTGTGCTACACTATGATCTGTGCAGCAGAAGAGGAGGCACTTTATGAGCACCGTCTACAATTTCAACGCCGGTCCAGCAATCCTTCCCACATCCGTGTTGGAGCGTGTGCGGCATGAGTTGCGCGACTACCAGGGGCGCGGGATGTCCATCCTGGAGATGAGTCATCGCTCGCCAGAGTATGAGGCAATCAACGCTGAGGCGGCTGAGCGTCTGAAACGTTTGCTCGGCGTTGGCGACGAGTACCACGTGATCTTCTTGCAGGGCGGTGCCAGTTTGCAGTTTGCAATGCTGCCGCTCAATTTTTTGCCGCCAGGTGCATCGGCAGATTATCTTATCACCGGCGCGTGGGCAGAAAAGGCATACGAAGAGGCATTGCGCGTTGGCCAGGCGCGACAGGCTGCCAGCACTGTCGCAAATGGCTATCGTAGCATGCCATCGCAGGCAGACATTACACTTGATCCACATGCGGCATACGTCCACATTACCAGTAACGAAACGATTCAGGGCGTCCAGTGGCATACCTGGCCTGACGTCGGTGATCGACCGCTGGTCGCCGATATGAGCAGCGACATTCTCTCCCGTCCGCTTGAGACGCAGCGTTTTGCGCTGATCTACGCCGGTGCCCAGAAGAATCTTGGTCCTGCTGGTGTGACCGTAGTGGTCATCCGGGATTCGTTCTTGCAGAGCGCATCGTCGAACCTGCCAACAATGTTGCGCTATGCGACGCATGTGAAGAACCGATCACTCTACAATACGCCGCCAGTATTTGCCGTGTGTATGGTGAATCTGGTGCTGGGCTGGATCGAGGAGCAGGGTGGGCTTGCCGCTCTTGCGGAGCGCAATCGGCGCAAGGCGGCGACGTTGTATCGGGTGATTGATACAAGCGGTGGGTTCTATCGAGGGCACGCCGAACCGGATCACCGTTCATTGATGAATGTGACCTTCCGCCTGTCGGACGAGGCACTGGAGAAGCGGTTCATTGCCGAAGCGGCAGCACAGGGAATGGTCGGGCTGGCAGGGCATCGCTCTGTCGGCGGCATCCGCGCGTCGATCTACAATGCGATGGACCAGGAAGGGTGCGATGCGCTGGCTGAGTTCATGATCGATTTCATGCGCCGGAACGGGTAGATAGGGGTCAGAACAATGCTGCTGCCTGCCGATTATAACGTGTCTGTACCGACGTCCTGGGGAAGATCATTGGCGTCTATATGGGACGTCCACTCGAGGGTTGGACGTATGTGCGACCTGTCTGACCGTCTCTAGTGAATGGGTCGTCTGGCAGGAACGCCGACGGCGCGAGGATAAGCAGCGGGGGTTGGCGCGACCTTGGCGATGACCACCAGGGTTCGCGGTTCGATGCCGGGGATGGTAACCGGTTCCACGCCGATCACCCGCCCGCCGAGTCGTTCAATTGCAGTGCGCGCCCGCGCTACCTCATCAGCGATGTCGCTCCCTTTTGGCGCCAGTACACGCCCATGAACTCGACATAACGGCAAGCAATACTCCGCAAGCGTCGCCAGTTCTGCCACAGCGCGAGCGGTCACAACGTCGTACTGCTCACGGTGCTGCGGATCGCGCCCAACCGTTTCAGCGCGAGCGTTCAACACTGTCACATCCCGCAGGTCCAGCACAGCAATCATATGTCGCAGAAACGCGGCTTTCTTGCCAACGCTCTCCACAAGGGCAACCCGCAATTCCGGGCGCAGGATCTTCAACGGCAATCCTGGGAAGCCTGCTCCGCTACCGATGTCGATCAGACTCGATGGTGTATCTCCCCAGCTCAACGCACAGCGCAGCGAGTCGAGGAAATGGCGCGCCACAATTCCTTCCTCATCGGTGATTGCGGTCAGGTTGACGCGCGTATTCCAGGCGCGAAGTTCAGCGCTGTAACGGGCAAACTGTTCGATCTGCTGCTGATCAAGGCGTAATCCCCACGCACGTGCGGTGTTCAGGAGCATGTCCATCGTCTATCGGTACAATCCATGCGCTTCGATATATGCAACGACCGCGTCGGGCGTCTGATAGCGAATGGGGCGTCCCTGCGCGACACGCCGACGCAGGTCGGTGCTGGAAATATCCAGACGCGGACCTTCGATCAGGATCAGGCGTTCTGGCAATGCTGGAAACATCTGAGACAGAGCAGGCAGATCGATGGCTGCGCCAGGGCGCGACACAACTACGATCCGTGCCAGTGTCAGGATGCGTGGCGTCTCGCGCCAGCGCGGCAGATCTGCCAGCGCATCGGCGCCAAGAATGAGATACAGGTTATCGAGGCCCTGATTGTAGAGGAGTTGCAAGGTGACATGGGTGTACGACGGACCGGGGCGGTCGATTTCGATGCTCGACACCTCGAAGAACGGATTGTCAGCGCATGCCAGTTGTGCCATTGCCAGGCGATGCGCAGGAGATGCCACACTCTTACCGATTTTCAAAGGTTGTTCACCAGCAGGAATGATCAAGATGCGGTCGAGGCGCAGCGCAACGCGTACTTCCTCGGCGATGGCGAGGTGTCCGTAATGGATCGGATCGAACGTACCCCCGAGGATACCGATAGGGGCGCTACTCATGTCTGATCGATCTCATACTCGATTTCAGCGCCTTCCTGAAGCAGATCCCACACCAGCCAGGAAAGCGCGCGTCGGTCGCGGTGATCGAGATCGGTGATATACGGATAGATCAACTCACTGATATCCTGCCGACTTAGCAGATAGCAGCGACGACCAAGGTCCTGATAGAGCCGCAACGCCAGGAGATCAGCGAACTCATACAACTCCTGATTGGAGAGTGTTGCTTCAGGATCATTGGAGCGCAGCATAGTGGTCACTCATCGTCCTCTTCGTCGTGCCAGAGGCGTCTAGTTCGTTGGCGGCTCTGATAGTAGCCAGCTTCGCGCAGATCAGTCTGGGGAGCACGCTGGCGCGTTTCGCGCGTCGGCTGCGAAGCCTGGAGCGCTGCCTGTTCCGGTTTTGCCTCCTGTGCCTCGCTCATCGACGTGTTGACCAGCGTATCGCTAATATACTCCAGCACATCACGAATATCCTGGTTGTCGTCGAGGATACTATCGAACGGCAGCGCCACACCGGAAACGGTCTTCACCGTCTGCCCGATCTCCTTCAGCGTGCGGTCGATACCGCTCACCAGCGACCGCATCACCGACGCCAGCTCCTCGCGCTCCTGCACCGTCAGATTGGCGAACCCGATCAGCGCCTTCTCCTGCGCCCGCAGCAGCGTCGCCCGCAGGATCGCAATATCCGCCTGCGTCTGCAACTCGTAACGCTTCACCAGATGCGCCTGCCGCACCTGCTCCACCAGTTCGTCCGACGATACCGGCGTCCAGAGCAGGGCGGGGATGATGATAAAGCCGATCATGCCGATCAGCACCTGCTGATAGACCAGGTTGGTCTCGGCGACGACCGGTTGCGCCGCCCACCAGGCCCACTGGAGCTGGAAGGCGTAGTAGAGGAGGTAGAGGGCGCAGCCGATGACGACCGGGAAAGCCCAGGTGCGGGCGTTGACTTTCTGGAGCAGCATCCCGGCGGGAGACCAGGGGATGAGGAACGAGACGAGACTGGGGGGCGCAAGGACCAGAATGGCGGTGAAAGCAATAGCGACGACGCGATTGTCGGTCAGTTGCGACTGCACGCCCCACCAGTAGGCGGCAGAACCCGCCATCGCCACGAATGCCAGAATGGCCAGCAGAGTACGGGCAGTGATCTGAAACCCACTGGAACGACGACGCTGCCCACGGAGCATGTTTAAGTAGTTACTACTCATTCAGCCAATCTCCAACGACGTACTACGGCGCCTGGACGGCGTCGGATTCCAATAAAAATGCTTCAACGCTCACCGTATATCCGGCAGCTTCCATTCGTGATCGAACAGCCTCGGATATAGCAGTCAGCCCGAAGTCGTTATTGATGCGGTAAGGCACTTCGAGCGCAGCCTGGCCAGTCGAGCGCAGGCGAAACCGTGCCTGAACCGGAACGTTGCCGCGCAGTGTGCCGATTTCGAGTATCTGACCTGTCATCGGGTCGTACCAGAACAACGTCGCATGGCTGGTTACCCGATAGAGTTGCGGCGGATTGAGAACCTGTCGATCAATTTGCTGAGCGCGCCAGCGTGCTTCGCTCGTTTGCGGCTCAGGCGTGGCTGGAATGATCTGAACCGTTGGCGGACGCACGACAGTTGGCGAAGACGCCTGGATTGATGTTTGCGTTGTTTGGGGCGTCGCCGGTACGATTGTAGCATGCTCAGGCGTTCTCGTCAGCGTGACAGATGGGGCGAGAAGCGGTGTGCGCGTTCGCCGTGCAGCATCAAGTTGCAGGGGCTGTCCACATCCAGCAAGCGCCAGCAGCATAACGGCAAACCACAGAATACGTCGTATCACTCTCTCTATTGTTTGCGAACATTTGTTCGTTTATTGTCTGGATGATTATAATGCATCAACAGACGCGCGTCAAACCAGGCTTGCGAGCGACATGCTTTGCGTATTGTAAACTTTTGCGAGCGTACTGTCAAGCATTTTCTTGTGCTCGCGGCGTTGCAATGCCTCGCCTCGCCATTGAAGCATCGACACGACCACGACCGGGGTGCACAGGACCCCAATCGTAGTCGTGGGCATCTCGCTATCTTACGTGCTGTGCCGGTTGACGGTCTTCGGCAGGGGTCGCTGCCATTTATTTGCTGCAGAAGCGGGCGGGCAGGCGGGATCAATGTCACTCTGGCGCGCCCCTCGATAATGTTTTGCAGTTCGAGGATCTCGAACAGTGCAGCCGACACCTCCGGATCGGCTGCGATCTTGTTGAGCGCCGTGCCGACGATCTGCGGACGGATCGCCTGCGCCCTGGCAAATTCGATAGCAGCCTGGCGTTCTGCCGAATTGGTGATAATGCTCACCTGGTTGGCGCCGTCCTGTTTGATGGCGGCGGTCACCTGACGCAGACGGTTGACAACCTTCTCTTCGATCTGCCGGATCATGCCGATGTCGCGGAAGTGTACCTTACGGATGTAGACCGAGCCGAGCTGGTAGCCCCATTCCGCCGACTTCGGCGACACCTCATCGCGCACGGCGCGGCTCATGGCGTGGCGGTTCTCCAGCATATCGGCAAGCGGCAGATTGCTCAGCGTGCGCACCACGGCGTTGCTCACATTCGCTGCCAGCGAACCGTCGGGGTCGGCGTTCTTAAACAGGTAGGCAATCGGGTCGCTGATCTTATACTCATACCAGATACCCACTCCCATCGGCGCTCCTTCCTCGGAGTTGACCGGCTGGCTGCGCAGGTACTTCTGGTCGAGCCGCATATCGAGCACATGGCGGCGTTCGAGCCGGTTGACCACAAATGCTGCAAGCCCCAGTTGCACAGGCAGGAAATACAGTCCCGGCTCGCGCAAAATGCCGACGACATTTCCAAACAGAACGTACACGTGGCAGGTTCCTTCTTCCACGATCGCATACAGCCCGAAGGCGCGCAGCAAGCCAAGAATAGTCGGCACTGCGATCAGACAGAAGATGAAGGTCGCGATGGCAGCAGTGGCGAACTCGATCATATCTGTTCCTCCAGTATGACACGCTCAGCCTGGTTATAGAGCTTCAGACGGACGTTGCGCAGGTATGCCCGAGCGCCTGCGGTCCACCGATGCGCTTCAGGTCGCCCAGCTGCTTTGCCAGTGCCATCAGCGGCTCAACTTCCGCCTGAGCTTTCAGGGTTTCGATCTCAACGGCATGCTTCGACTGTACGATCTTCTGGTCGGCTGACGCCTGCGCCAGGCTGATGTCCGACGAAACCTGGTTGTACGCTGTGTTGATCGCTGCCAGCGCCGACTCCACCTCTGGCGGCGCGTCAATGCTGGTGATCAGCGAGGCGTCGAATTGAATACCGTACCGCGCTGCCGCAGAGAGACACTCACGGTCCATCAACTCGTTCAGGTCGCGCAGGTTCTTGCGCAGATCGTTGATCGAGACGCTGGCGACCATGTTGCCTTCCATCGGCGCCGTCTCTGTCGTTATTGCGCGTTGCGGCGCTTCGAAGTTGGCGATTCGCTCGCGCAGAATAGAAATGAAGTATCCCATCACGTGGACGATCGGGTTTTTGACGCCCCACAGGTAGGCGTACAGGTTGCGCTCGTAGACGCGGTAGCGGATCTGTCCTTCCAGCGCGATGTTCAACTGGTCTTTCGTCACTGCTTCGAGTTTGGTGCCGCCCTGGTTCGCCATCGGGTTTTCCAGGTCAAGCGCCATGTTCATGGTTTGGGTTGCAACCGAAACCTTGTAGATCCGCTCCCAGGGCCACTTGAAGTATGGTCCGCCGGGCGGTATGACAACCACCTGGGGGTAGCGGTACCGTTCTCGTTCTTCCGGGCGCAGATATTCGGCGTAGGGGTCATCGATGGCGGCGTCGGTAAGACGCTCGGCGCGCCCGAAGATGGTTTTCACTGCACGTTCGTTCTGATCGACGGTGTAGATGCCGGCGACGAGGTAACGCATCAGGAACCACACGATGAAGCCCAAGACGATGCCTGCCACTACTGACATGGGACCTCCTTTTAGCGAGGGCGCTTGTTCCTTATCTGAATCTACGCGCTGCGCTGCGGTAACGCTGCAGAAGCTACAGTACACCAGTTTCAGGGAATGTGGTAGCATGCCAGGCAGGTCTGGAATATATCCAGGGGAGGCTGCGATGAGCGTAGCGGAGGCGACAACGACGGGCGCCATCGTGTATCCCGAAAGCGATGGGCAGCCGATGGCGGAGAATACGCTTCAGTTTCGCTGGATTGTGACGCTGCAGGGGAACCTGGCGGCGCTGTTCGCCGAGCGGGCGGACGTGTTCGTGGCGGGGGACCTGCTGTGGTACCCGGTCGAGGGGCGCCCCGACATCCGGCGGGCGCCGGACGTGCTGGTGGCGATCGGGCGACCGAAGGGGGATCGCGGGGCGTATTTGCAGTGGGAGGAAGGGGGGCAGGCGCCGCA
>Ga0308416_1000256_pt1 | contig 19036 bp, 18 predicted proteins | sample HotsprSampleOS60_FD_203468 | JGI IMG/M metagenome (GOLD analysis project Ga0308416, IMG submission 203468) | Hot spring phototrophic mat microbial communities from Octopus Spring, Yellowstone National Park, Wyoming, United States - 20090730_OS60 ... | reverse complement strand
CAGACGCCGCGCCGATGAACGCCATCTGGTGCAGCGTCTCGCGGAGTTCAATCCGCGCCTGCAGAATCCCGCGTAGGCTGGCAAACAGCAGCAGTCCCAGCGCGCCCACAAACTCCAGCGACGCCTGTAGCGCGCCCCCCCGCCGCGGCGACTCCTCGTCCAGCCACACCAACTCCTCACGCACGGCATAAAGGGTACCTGAAGGAGCGTCAAGGCGTCGGAGAGCCACAAGTCGCAGCCGCCTGAGATACAGGGAGAGGACTATTCGCTTTGCCCTACAACACGCCCGAAATCCCCTACGACTGGGAGATTCGGATGGGTTAACGGAAGAGTTGCAAGATTGCTTGCTCGCACTCTTGCCCAACTTCTGCGTAAATCTGTAGCAGCTCGTGATAGGTCGAGTCCGTTCCCACCATACTCCAGAACTCTTCTCCTATGCGCACAGCGTCTTCGAAAGGGGTGTAATTCTTGGCGTGCCCCTATTGGTAGTCGCTACGCAAGTTTCCATATGGATTATACGGCATAGCGAAATACGCCTGTACCTGTGGGCGTGGCTTTTGACGCGCCAGATGAATGCGCAGCAACCGCTGGGTAACCTCTAAACACTGCCCCTTGTTTGGTTGGGGCGACTTAATCTCGAAGAACAGTTCCGTTCCATCGTGGCGAAGGATGTAGAGGTCGGCGGTGATAGAGAGTTCTACTGTGTCGTCATTAGACGCTTTGGATAGCACAGCAGCTACCATGTCGTCGAAGCGCAACCGTTGGGCTTGGGTCGCCATACTTTCAAAAGCTCTGATTTGCATGTTCACTTCCTCAAGTGCCCTTCTACTGACGGACGCTTGGAGTTTGTAGCCGCGTTGTGCATGCTTATGATACTGCGCAGCGATTATCTGTGCGCAAGCCTCGAAGGTGCTGCCCAACCGTGTGCTGAAACTGCGTTCAAATTCGCTGATGGCTCGGACACGGGACGGCAGTATAGCCTCATGAAACGGTTTGATTGTACCGCGCCCTGATGGGAGAGCTTCTTCAGTGTCCCGATTGGATCGCCGCCTCACAGTCTCCTGAATCAGACCTTCCACAAATTGCTTCAGGTATGTCTTGAGTGCAGTTTTGGTCTCTTCCGAGAGCGTTCTCGGCGTCGCTGAGACGGACTTGCGTCGTGCGCGGGGCATTAAGGCTTCCTCCAGATGAATACAGACTCGTAGAACTCAGTAGAGCGTCGTCCTGTGCGGCGGTTTACATGGCGATGCAACACGCCTTCCACACGCACACCCAGTTGCGCAGCGATTTCGCCGTAGAGGTTATGTTTGTCGTTCGCAACCACGATGATAGGCGCACCTTTCGGAAGTGCGTCCAACGCGCGTCGGAAGACCGCCACGATGTCGCTCACATACTGGGCTTTTGCGCGTTCGGATGTGCCATTCGTCGCCGCGCCAATCTCACACGCGCTTAGGTCAGCCAAATTAAGCAGGTGGTAGGCGTAGGCGTGCTGGTCATGGTAGTCGATTAGCCCCACATAGGGCGGGCTGGTCAGGATGCCGTCCACAGGGGGAAACTGCACCGTTCGGCTGTCAGCGTGATACACCGCCACCCGCGCGTCCGTGCGTACCCGTGCGAACTCCTCGACGCGACGCACCGTATCCGTGCTGTATCGGCGCAAGAATTTCAGCGCGTCCGTTGTCGGCTCGCAGATGCGCCGATGCTTATAGCACCAGTAAGGCTCTGTCTGTGGCTTCTTGGGGAAGTCGAGGTCGTAATGGGGTGTGAGGCGAGCCGAACGCGCCGAGCGCGACAGAATGATACGCAGCAAGTCCTTATACTCGTAGTCCCCATGCTCAACGAGGTGGCGGTAGGTCAACAATTCACGCAGGGCTTGCGGTGCGTACCACTGCTGGAGGTAGTCGGCATGGGCAGTAGTGTGTTCGTAGAGCAGTTCGCGCGGCTCCATCAGCAGCGCGAGTTGTCCTTGTGCCCGTTGCAAGGCGCGCTCCGTACATCCCAACGCGCCGAACACCTCCCGACGCATTCGGGCAAGGTCGTAGACCTACGTCTTTGCGCGGCAGAGTATCACATTGAACGCTGACACATCGTAGCCGATGGCGTGGATGCCCAACTCGTTCGCCTGCACCAAAGTTGTGCCCGATCCGACGAAGGGGTCTAACACGGTCTGCCCCGCTCGGAAAAACTTGCGCAGGAAGACTTCTGCCAGTTGCGGGATGAATTTGCCCAGATAGGGATGTAAGCGATGCACATGTTTCGTGCGCACTCGTTCAGGCAGGTCGCGCTCGCGCCAGTTGAGGTTCAACGCCTCTAACGGCGTATCGGGCGAGACCTGCGTAGGGTCAATCGGCTGGTGCGCTTCCGTGTAGATTCCGACGCGGCGCTCCTCGTTGGTCAACATCGGGGGAGAGTATACCTTTACCAGCTCTGCTCGTGGCAGGACGCGCCTGCAGGAACTCGCACTGCCCCGCCGAATACCTGCCCCATGACCGAAATCGCTGTTCAGAACGACCGTTTGGTGGAGCTATTTACAACGCTGTGCAGTATCAACTCGCCGCCGCGGGAGGAGCGCGCGGTCGTCGAGTATGCGAAAGGCTTCCTGCGCGGGCTGGGGTTGGAAGTGCGCGAGGACAACGCCGCGCAAGCCGTCGGCGGGAACGCGAACAACCTCGTCGCCACACTGCCTGCGAACATTACAGGCGCGCCGAAAATCTTCTTCAGCGCACACTTCGACACCGTCGAGCCGAACCCGAACCTAAACATCATCATCCAAAACGGCGTCATCCGCACGGACGGAACCAGCATCCTCGGCGCGGACGACAAGGCGGGCATGAGCGCGATTCTGGAAGCCATCCGTATCGTGGTGGAGAACAACCTCCCGCATGGGCAGATTCAACTGCTGTTCACGGTCTGCGAGGAGATCGGGCTGCGCGGCGCGCGGGCGTTAGACCTCTCGCTGGTGGACAGCGACTTCGGGTTCGTGTACGACACGGGTCCGCCCGTCGGCACAGTGATTATCCAGACGCCCACGCACGACACGATGCATGTGCGCCTTCTTGGGAAGCCCGCGCATGCAGGCGTGGAGCCAGAGAAGGGCGTAAGCGCGATTCAAATCGCTGCGCACGCCATCAGCCAAATGCGCTTAGGGCGAATCGACGAGGAGACGACCGCCAACATCGGCAGCATTCGCGGCGGGCAGGCAACGAATGTGGTCTGCCCCGAAGTGGTGATTACCGCCGAGGCGCGCAGCCTGAACCGCCAGAAGGTGGACGCCCAAGTCGCGCACATGACGCAACTCTTTGAGCAAGCCGCCCAGCGGTTCGGGGGGCAGGCGATTATCGAGCTTGACCGCCACTACGAGGGCTACACGCTGACCGAGAACGACCTGCCCGTGCAGGTCGTGCGCCGTGCGCTGCAACGCATCGGGCTGGACGCGCCGATGCGCCCCACAGGCGGCGGCGCGGACGCCAACATCTTCATCGCGCGCGGGCTGCCCTGCTGCGTCGTTGGCACGGCACACCAAAAGATTCACACCCACGAGGAGTTCGTGCGGATCGACGACCTCGCGCGGAGCGTTGATCTGACCTTAGCGATTATACAGGAAGTCGCCGATATGCGATGATGCGCGTACTGGAGTTCGTCGACACGCACGCGCCGTACCTGCACGCGGACGCCACTTTGCAAGACGCTGTGGACAAGTTGGACATATACAAGGCGACTGTGCTGCCTGTGCTGAATGAGGACGGCGCGGTCGTCGGGCTGATTACCGAGCAGCAGGTGTTCGACGCACTGTTTGCCGAGTGGCGCGTCGCCAGCCAGCAGGTTCCCGCGCCGCAACTCACGCCGTTCCGCGCCTACGCACATGCCCGCAAGCACGCGCCCATAACACAGTGGATGACGCCCAACCCGCCCGTCATGAGCGAACACGCGCCCATCGAGGAAGCCGTCGCGCAGATGCTACAACACGGGCTGGACACGCTGCCCGTGCAGGGCGAAGGTAAATTCATCGGAACCATTCGCCTCGTGGACTGCTGTCAGGCGATGCTGGAGTCGGAGCCATGAGTCGGCTGATTGCGCTGTTGACGGACTACGGCTACGCGGATACCTATGTCGCGCAGGTGAAAGCGGTGCTGCTGCGGCTGTGCCCGACCTGCGAAGTGCTGGACCTGACGCACGGGGTTCCGCCGCAGCGGGTGCGCAGCGGCGCGTACCTGCTGGCGAGCGCGACGCCGTATTTGCCTGACGGAACGATAGTGATTGCGGTTGTTGACCCAGGCGTGGGCACGGCGCGCCGTGCGGTTTCCGTGCAGGGGCTGCGCCACACCTACTTTGCGCCTGACAACGGCTTGCTGTGCCTTGCGCTGCGCGACGACCCACCGCAGAAAGCCGTCGTGCTGGACAACCCGCGCTACCACCTGCCCGAAGTGAGCGCGACCTTTCACGGGCGCGACCTGTTCGCCCCATGCGCCGCGCACCTTGCCAACGGCGTCCCGCTGGAGCAGTTAGGCACAGCCATCCCACCCGACACACTGCAGCAACTACCCGACATCGAACCAGAGTTCACGAGCGACGCGATTCGCTGCCGCCCGCTGCACACCGACCATTTCGGAAATGTGGTGTTCAACCTGCGCCAGGAGGCGTTTCGGAAGTGGCTGGGCGAGGAGACAGCCTCCGTGCGCGTGTGGTTAAAGCCCGCTGGGAGCGAGTCGATCGAGTTGCCGCTAATGCGCACCTTCGGCGAGGTTGGCTGGGGTGAGCCGTTAGCATATTGGGGCAGCAACGGCTATCTGGAGGTCGCCGTCAACGGCGGTTCGGCGGCGCAACGATTCGTGATTACAGATGATGCCGTGCTGACCCTCATATGCGGTTAGACCTGCGCGGCTTTGCTGATGGCGTCCATCTCCTCCAGTGCGCGTCCCGTGCCAATCGCCACGCACGAGAGGGGATCTTCGGCGATGTAGACGGGGATGCCCGTCGCCTGTTGGAGCAGTTTATCGAACCCGCGCAGCAGTGCGCCGCCGCCTGTCAGCACAATCCCGCGCTCGATGATGTCCGATGCGAGTTCGGGGGGCGTCTCTTCCAGCACGGAGCGCACCTTCTCCACGATTTGGTTTACAGGTTCGGTCAGCGCGTGGCGAATCTCTTCTGAGTGAACCGTCACTGTGCGCGGCAGTCCCTCCACGAGTTCGCGCCCGCGCACCTCCATCGTGAGTTCCTGATGCAGCGGGTAAGCGGAGCCGATGCGGATTTTGATTTCCTCGGCGGTGCGTTCGCCAATCATGAGGTTGTAGCGTTGGCGCACATGGCGGGCGATGGCTTCGTCGAGTTTGCTGCCTGCGACGCGGATGCTACGGCTAATCACAATCCCGCCGAGCGAGATGACGGCGATATCGGTCGTGCCGCCGCCAATGTCCACCACCATGTTGCCTCCAGGCTGGCTGATGGGCAGTCCTGCGCCGATGGCGGCTGCCATCGGTTCCTCAATCAGGTGCACCTCGCCTGCGCCTGCCTCTTTGGCGGCTTGGATGACGGCGCGCCGTTCCACATCGGTTGCGCTGGAGGGCACGCACACCAGCATGCGGGGGGAAAACAGTCGTCGCTTGCCCAGAATCTTGTTGACCACATAGCGCAGCATCTCCAGCGTGATGGTGTAGTCGGCAATCACGCCATTCACGAGGGGTTTGACCGCCGTGATGTTGCCGGGGGTGCGTCCGAGCATCAGGCGCGCCTCTTCGCCGACCGCTAGGACCCGACCCGTCGGCTGCGAGATGGCGACGACCGACGGCTCGCGCAATACGATGCCGCGCCCCCGCTGGTAGACCAGCAGGTTCGCCGTGCCTAGATCCACGCCCAGCTCTGCGTGCAGCCGAAACATAGTCACGGAGTCGGTGGTACCTCCTCGCTCGTGTGCGCCGCGGCAAAAGCGAACGGCGCGACACGCTTGATCTGCGCCCCCAACGAGTGTAGTTTACCCTCGAACTGCTCGTAGCCGCGATCGATATGCGCGATCTCCTCGAGGGTGGTTTCGCCCTGCGCGGCTAAGGCTGCCAGCACCAGCGCCGCGCCGCCGCGCAGGTCGGTCGCCCGCACCCGCGCGCCTTTGAGCTTTTCCACCCCGCGAATGAGAATCGTGCGCCCTTCCGCCACGATGTCTGCGCCCATCTTCTGCAATTCGGGCACATGCTGCGTGCGGTTCTCGTAGATGGTCTCCAGTACCTTCGATGCGCCGTCGGCGAGCGCCAGCAGCGCGCACATCGGCTGCTGCAAATCGGTTGGAAAGCCAGGGTAAGGCATCGTGCGGATGTCGAGCGGCTTGGGTCGCTCCGTCGCGCGTACCATGATGGCGTCTTCGGTCTCGTGTACCTGTACGCCCGCTTCGCGCAGTTTCGCTAACAGCGCGTGCAAATGTTCGGGCATGACCCGTTCCAGCGTGATTTCGCCGCGCGTAATCGCCGCCGCCAGCGCGAAAGTACCTGCCTCCAAGCGGTCGGGAATCACGGTATGTTCCACCTGTCGTTGGAGTTCAGAGACGCCGTGAATATAAAGCGTGCTGGTTCCTGCGCCTTCAATCCGCGCGCCTGCCGCGTTCAGGAAGTTCGCGAGGTTCACGACTTCTGGCTCCATCGCGGCGTTCTCGATGACGGTGACCCCGCTGGCGTACACGGCGGCGGTCATCAGTTGCTGGGTTGCGCCTGCACTGGGCATATCGAGGTAGATGCGCGCCCCCGTTAGCCCTATCGCGTGCGCCGTATAGGTATGGCTGCCGTTCTCGATAATGGTCGCGCCCAGCGCACGCAGCCCGTTGAGGTGGAAGTTCACAGGGCGGCTCCCAATCTGGCACCCCCCAGGGTGGGGCATCTTCGCGTAGCCCAGCCGCGCCAGCAACGGACCAAAGACATAAAACGAGGCGCGCATGCGGTTCACCAGCTGCGGGCTGGGTTCCGCATGACGGATCTGGCGCGTGTCCAAGTAAAGCGTGTGTGCGCCTTCCCAGTGCGCCTGCACGCCCAGCCCCTCTAAAAGGGCAAGCATGGTGAACACATCTTCAATTTGGGGCGTATTGTGCAGAATTACTTCCCCTTCGATGAGAAGGGCGCCTGCCATCAGCGCCAAGGCAGCATTCTTGCTACCGCTAATTGATACCGCGCCCCCAAGGGGCGTCCCGCCTATGATTGTATAGCTCTCCAAAAGTGCCAGTCCTCCTTGCCGACAAAGTGCGTCCTGCCTGACAGTAAAGTATACCTGCTCGATGCAATACCGAGCGGGTATGTAGGGAATCTATGCCCAACCGCTTAGTAGCTCCCTGGCGGCGTTTCGGGAACGCCTTGCTGCTGCCGTTGGATTTCGCCCTGTTTGCCGCCGGGGAACATGTCAATCGTGCCCCGCACCTCGCCCTGCTCTTGGCGGAACGCGCGGAAGCCAGAGAAGGCGGCGACGGCTAACGCGACGACGACGAACACCACCAGCAGCACCGTCTTCGTCTGCTCATTCATCGTTAGTTCCCCTTGAACCGCTCATCCCAGTGGATGAGGTTGCGTCGTTGCTGTTGGATGGCGTTCGCGTCCCACGGCCAGTGCATAATCGTGCGACGCGGCATCGCCTTTGCGTGTCCGTCAGCGAAGCCAAAGTTGGTCTGTCGCTGGTGCGCGCCGATGGTCATCCGCGCGTCGCCTGAGCCACACCAGTTGAAGGCGAAGCTGTTGGGCGCGTCGGGCCAGTTGGGGTTCGCGATATTCGTGTTGTCCCAGCGCCACCATGCCATGTGGCGACTGTAGCTCACGGTCGTCCACAACTCGTACAGTACGATAGTCTCTGCGGGGCGTCCGATAACCGCCAGCGGGCGCGAATCCTCTGTGGCGTAGTACGCGCACACGCCGAAGGTCGCCGTGTCTGCCCACTGCCCACTCTGATAGTGCGTCCACGAGTAGCTAATTGGGAACCCAATTCCTTGAGGCGTGGTGCAGTCGTCGCGGCGGATATTGTCGCTGGGGCAGAAGAAAATGCCGCTGTTTTTGATGTACGGCATCAGCGCGTCCTCCATACCAAACGCTTGGTCGGGACCGTTCGGGTCGTTGTTCAGCACGCGCGCGCCCGTGAGCAAGCGGTGGAACTTGTCTTCATAGTCTGGGTTATACATCATCGCGGCGGTCAGCAGTTGCTTGATATTTGAAGCGCAGGTCGTCTGGCGCGCCTTCTCGCGCGCTTGGGCGAATACGGGGAACAGAATCGCCGCCAGTATCGCGATAATCGCGATGACGACCAGCAGCTCGATCAGAGTAAACCCTCCACGCTGTCGCATAGCGCACCTCCAGTCATATTATAGCGCACACCCCTGTAGTTTTACCGTTTCACAGCTCCAGCGGGGTGATGATTTTGACCGCGAGTCGGTTCTGGGCGCGGCTGGCGTTGGGCAGACCGTAGATGATGTAGAGGTCGAGCCCGCGCCGCACGCGCTGCAGATAGGTCAAGTAGAAATTGCGCGTGGTCTCCGTCTCGCCACCGAACTCCAGCCGATTCAGCACCAGCCTGCCGCCCACTGCGCGTTCAGGGTCGATCTCGTAGTTGAGGGTGAAAATCATCTGGCGGGCGCGGTCGGTCGGGTCGCTGGGGTAGTCGATGTCGAGGCTCTCCAGTTCGAGTCTGAGGCGCAGGCGCGGCGCGAGTTCGTAGGCTTGCGTCAGCAGCGCGTAGAAACTGCGCCCGCCGTTCTGCTCGCCGACGCGCACGCTCAGCGCGCCCGTGCGGTAGAGGTCCAGCACATTCCACGCATACTCCACCCCCAGCGTGCGATCGATGTTCGGCGGGCGGTTCAGATAGTCGGCGCTAAGCGTTAGCCGATTCTGCGAGGTGAACAGCCACTGCTGGGTGATGCTCAAACCTTCATCGAGGCGGTCGCCGCCGTAGCGCGTGCGCTGTGTCGCCTCCAGGCGCGTCTCGGTATACAGCAGTCGCGCGCTGTCGGGTCGGTCGAACCAGAGCGCGCCGACGCGCCAGCCGCGATAGCCCGTCTCGGGCGCGAAGCCCAAGCGCGGGCGGTAGCTCGGCTCGATGTCAGTGTACTGCAGCAGGTAGTTCGGGCGGCGTTCGGGCGCGTTGCTATACAGCGTGTATTGCTGATAGACGCCTGCGCGGTCGCCGCTGAGCCGATAATACGCCGCCGTCAGGCGCCGCTCGCCTTCGCCCGTGATGCGCTGGATGTCCAGAAACGCGCCGAGTGTCTCTTCGCGCACATCGCCCTGCAGGCGCGTGCCCAGCAGGCTGATAAACGACCGCTCGGCGAACTGGTAGCGCACGCGCCCAACCCCGAACTGGCGCAGGCGACCGTTGTGGGCATACTCGCCGACCGTTGCGCCATAGCGCCAGTCGCCCAGCGCGCCGAACGCCTTCAGCCCCGCGTTCAACTCCTGCACGCGCACGCTGTAGAACACGGCGCGCCCAGGCAGGAACTCGCTGCCCTCCTGAAAAAACGGGCGCGTCTCTGCCAGCACCTTCTCGGTGTACGAGAAGTCCACGCGGGCGACATCGGCGGCGATGTTGCGAAAGTCGGGCTTGACGGTCAGCAGCGCGGTCAGCGGGTCGCCCGCGATATAGCGCACATCGAGTCCCCCGCGCCCGTGCGTGCGCTGGGGGTCGCTGTCGCCTGTAAAGTACGGCAACAGGATCACAGGGTAGCGCGGCGGGGGCAACTCCAGCCCCGTCCACAGGCTCTGACGGCGCGTGGAGTAGTACGCGCCCATGTTCGGGAAAGTGTAAATCTCGTTCAGGCGCGGGATGTACCGCTCCAAAATCACGCCGAAGCGCGTCTGCTTCGGCGGATAGCGCAAGATTCGGAACGGGATGCGCACCTCCGCGCTCCAGCCGTTCGGCAGCAGTTGCGTCGCAGCGTGCCAGTCGCCGCGCCAGCGGATGTTCTCGGTCGTGCCTGCGGGGAACTCGTCCGCCTGTGCGCCGCGCGCGTTCACAGTGAAACTGTACGGCTCCAGCCCGCGCGCCTGCGGCTCCAGCAGCACCAGCACCGTGTCGTCGTTTTCGAGGTAGCCGCCGCGCTTGGTCTCCTGCGCGCGGATTTGGCTGGGGTCGGGGTCTTCACAGATAAAACCAACGTAGACGGCTTCTGAGTCGTAGCCGATGTAGGCGCGGGTAGGGAACGCGCCCCACTGCTGACGCGACGGCGACCAGAAGCGCTCTACAAAGTACGCCTCTGCCCACTCGTCGGGGCTTACTACGCCGTCGATAACGGGCGGGCGGCTCAGTCTCTGCGCGGGGAAACTGCGCGGCTCGACCGGCTGCGCGAACGCCGACAGGCACAGCCCTGCGCCCAGCAACAGGCTATAAAAGCGTGGTCGCATACCAACCTCCCCTGTGCCGCGAAGATTCGCACAGGCGCGCGGGGTTCCTGCTACCTGCGGATAGCAGGAAACCAGCATGTAGGAGTGAATGGTAGCCAACAAGTTGACGCGCACACGCGGTCTCCAAATAGGGCTCCTTTGTGCGAGCGCGGTTCTGAGCGGGCTGGCGCATCCGCCGCTGGGCGCGTGGGGGCTGATTCTGCTCGCGCCTGCCCCGCTGTTCGGGCTGACGCTGGCGACATGCGCGCGCGTCGGCTTCGCCTACGGCTGGCTGTGGAGCTTCCTCTACTATCTCACCCTGGGGCATCCGCTTTTGTATCTGATCGAGTTGCGGACGGGCAGCGTGGCGCTGAGCCTTATTGGGATGCTGCTCGTGGCGGGGCTGGGCGCGTTGTTTGGGGGGCTGTACGGTGTCGTGGCGTCGCAGATGGGGCGCACCTTGCTGGGCATCATGGGCGCGGCGGGCGCGTGGGCGCTCACGCAGTATCTGCGCGGGCAGGGACCGTTCGCGTTCGTGTGGGGGCACTGCAGCGTCGCGCTCTACCCTGCGCCAATCCTACTGCAGCCTGCCGAACTGGTCGGCGCGTGGGGGATGGAATTTCTAATCGCGCTGTGGAACGGGTTGCTGAGCTACGGCGCGTGGCTGGCTGTACAGCGGCGGTATCGCCCTGCCGTCGGGATCGCGCTGGCGACCCTGCTGGGCGCGGGCGCGCTCCTGGCGTGGAGTTTTAACCGCTACGGCGAATGGGGGCTTCTCGATGCGCGGCTGAGCGAGCGCACGCGACTAATCGCGCTTGTACAACCGAATGTGGACCTCGCGCGTCCGTACACTCCCGATGAGTGGACGCCCATTCGCGAGCGCATCGCCGACCAAGTGCGCCGCGCCAGTACCATCAACCCTAATTGGCGCAACGCGCACAACCTGCCCCCGCGCCCCGACCTGATGATGCTGCCCGAAGTGATTGAACCGTACCCGATGCCCGAAAGCCGCCCCGCCCTGCTGTTTTGGCGCACGCTGGCGATGGAGACGCGCACCGCGCTGCTGGTGGGAGGCTATCGCACAGTCCGCCCCGACGCGCCCCAAGTCGCGAACACGATGTTCCTCTTTTTGCCCAACGGCGACTGGCAGTACCACGACAAGGTGCAACTCGTGCCGCTGGGCGAGTATGTGCCTTATCGGGAGTGGCTGCCGTTTCTGCGCATCTTCGGCGTGGTGGAGAGCGACCTGTACGCAGGCGACAGCCTGCAGCCCTTGCAGGCGGGCGATATGCGGATTGGGGCAGTGATTTGCATGGAGTCTACCTATCCTTGGATCGCGCGCGGATTGGCGAACGCGGGCGCGAACCTGCTGGCGGTCGGCTCCAACGAATCGTGGTTCGGGCGTACCGCCGCGCTGGAGCAGCACTTGGCGTTTTGTGTGCTGCGCGCAATCGAGACGCGCCGCTGGATTGCGCGCTGCGCTCCCGAGGGCATCAGCGCGTTCATCGCCCCGACAGGCGCGATTCGCGCCCGCGCGCCCAAGTTTGCCGAAGCCATCCTCGACGCGCCCGTTCATCCCCACACGACCCAGACCCTCTACATGCGCTGGGGGGATTGGGCAGTAGGCGTGGGAGCCGTGCTGGGATTGGTAGCCCTCCTGCGAAGGCGCGTGTTCGAATGTGGTAAGTGTCTATGCGGTGAGATCTAATACCAATCGCCAAGCCAAAGTTCACAAAAAACGGCAGTTGACGACCCCCTCCTTTAGGTTCCTTAAAGGGGTAGGTTTTTTCAAGGGGTGTATGCGTTGAGGCGAAGATTGGGCGACACTTCCCCGCAAGGGGCGCACATCCTCTACTTGGCTTCCCGACTGGCGAGTGCGCTCGGCAAAAAACCTACCCCTTTAAGCACCCATACTCTGGGTCCCAGCCCGGCGCGCCCAAATCGTTCGCCGATTGGAAGAGAATCCGTTGTAGCTGCTCGCCGCTGAGCGCGGGGTTCACGGAGAGCGCCAGCGCGGCGACGGCGGCAACGATAGGCGCGGAAAGAGAAGTGCCGCCAATCGGAGCGTAGCCGCCCCTCAGCGTTGTGGTCTAGACATCTTCGCCCGGCGCGCACAAATCTATTGAGTTCCCATAGGATGACCATGAAGTGCGCTGCTCCTCCGAATTGATGGCACTAACCGTGATGACGAATGGGTTGTCTGACCGTGAATAAAATGTGCCTCCGTTGCCTGCGGAGATGACCACGACGCCCCGCGCGCGGCGCATAAAATACTGAGCTGCCTCGCGAACCGTCTCAGAGTGGGTCATTCCATAAGTGAGTACCGCCACTCGCGCGCCTCGATCTGCCGCCCAGACGAGCGCCCGTGCGGCACTGCCTACTGAGCCATTCCCTTCGGGTGTGCTGATCCGCAGGGGCATGATGCGGCAGTTCCACCCCACACTGGCGACGCCGATGCCATTCGAAGTGGCGGCGGCAAGCGCTCCAGCAGTGGCGGTACCGTGACCGAAGTGGTCATCTGTATTTGCATTATTGTCATAAAAGTTCCAACCTGGCACCAACTTGCCTCTCAGGTCGGGGTGGTTCGCGTCGACGCCTGTGTCTAAGTGTGCGATGATGATGCGCGGGTTGCCGCGCGTGTGGAACCACGCCGCGGGGCAGCCGATTCGCGCCAGGTGCCAGCCCTTGAGTGCGGGCGGGTCGTATTCGGGGTCGTTCGGATGCACCACCTGCGCAGGCGGCACGATGTAGTCAGGCTCCGCAAACTGAATAATGCTGTGTCGCGAAAGAGCCTCCGCGTATAGCTTCTCATCTGCTTCGGGCGGTATCTGCAGCATCAGCACGCCAATCTGCGGGAGGGCGTCCTCCACCCGCGCTCCTAACGACGCAGCGATTCGATTGGCGTACATGTTGAGCCATGGCGCGCGGAATTTAATCATCACCCGTTGCGGCACGCACGCGGGAGCCTCCTCCACCTGCGCGTAAAAACCGCTCAAAAGGCTCCCCAATCCCACAATAACGCACCCTATACGAAGCCATCGTCTCATCGTCGCATTCCCCTGAGGGGGAATTCCCACACTCTTGGGGCGCGACGACAGGCACATTTGGGAGTTTTACGCCTCCTTTTGCGCCCAGCGGTTCGTGGGAGAAAGACCCTCTAAAGAATTTCCCGAACGATGCCGATAATCCTTGTGGACATGTGCGACTGTGGTGTGGAAAAGACTTGACTCCGATAACCTTAATCGGGTATCATATGGCTGAGGAGAGGATTCGAGCAGCCCCACACACCGCAGGCAAGGAAGCCAGCAGTGTCGCTTTGGTTTTGGGTGTAGCCCGAAACATCAACGGCGAGTTTGCTTGAACCTGCTGGTTTGGCGATGATGCATCCACATTCTGGCGCATTTTTGACGCGCCGCCAACGCTGACGCTTTCTCGCAGAAGGCGCATGTGCCACCTTGGGAGGTGATTATGATGACATTACGAAATGGTTTGAGCAAGAACCGACCGCAGGTCGCGTTCGTGAGTACCTATCCGCCCACGGAGTGCGGATTGGCGACCTTTACGCAGGATGTGTTGCAGGCGGTGGAAAGGCACGGCTGGGATGGCGTAGTGGTTTCGGCAGACCATGAGTCGCGGATGGAGCACCCCGACCCCCGCGTGGTGTACCAGTTGCGCCGCGAAGAGGAGAGCGACTATATCGAAGCGGCGCGCCTGCTGAACCGTTCCGATGTACGCGTGGTGAGCCTGCAGCACGAGTACGGCATCTTCGGCGGCGAGATGGGCGCGCATGTGCTACGGTTTCTGGAACATCTGCGCGTGCCTGTGGTGACGACCCTGCACACAGTAGTACCCCGCCCCACAGAGCCTATGTGCGCGATTCTGCAAGCCATTGTGCGCGCCTCCGACGCCGTGGTGGTGATGGCGGGCGCAGCCGTGCGCCTGCTGGAGACGGTCTACAACGCCCCGACGCACCATGTGTATGTGATTCCGCACGGCGCGCCTGAACCGCTGCCCATCTCCCCGCAAGAGGCGAAGGCGCGTATCGGCATGAGCGGGCGCATGGTGGTCAGCACCTTCGGGCTGGTCAGTCGCGGCAAAGGAATCGAGGATGTGATTCGCGCGCTGCCCGCCGTCGTGGAGCAGTTCCCGAACCTCGTCTATATGGTGTTGGGCGAGACGCATCCCAAAGTGCGCGCCAAAGAGGGCGAGGCGTACCGCGAGTTCCTGATGGACGAAGCCGCGCGGCTGGGCGTGCAGGAGCATGTCGTGTTCGAGAACCGCTACCTGACGCTGGAGGACATTCGGCTGTACCTGCGCGCGACCGACATCTACATCACGCCGTACCTGAACCCCGACCAGATTACCAGCGGCACGCTGGCGTATGCGATCGCGGCTGGATGCGTGGTCATCTCCACGCCGTACCTGTACGCGCGGGAGGTGCTGGCGGACGGCGGCGGGATGCTGGCGCAGTTCCAGAACCCCGCGTCGATTGCGGACGCCATGCTACAGTTGCTGTCGGATCCCGTGCTGATGCGCTATCATAGGCTGGTGGCGCAGCGCAAGGCGGCGGGGCTCAGCTGGCACAAGGTCGGGCAGGCATACGCGCGGCTGTTCGAGCGCATCGGGCGCGAGGTGGCGTTGCCCTACGGCGTCGTGCAGCCTGCGGTCGCCAGCTACTTGGAGAGCCAGCGGGCGGGTTAGCCTTGCCCGACTGCCTACTCCCGCCCCACAGGCTGCAGAATCGGCTGCACTTTCAGAAACGCCGCCACGACGCGCGGGTCAAAGAGCGTCCCCGCGCCCCGCTGAATCTCCGCAATCGCCTCCTGCTCCGAGAGTGCGGGACGGTAGGGCGTCTCGGTGCGCATGCCGTCGAACGCTTCCGCGACTGCTAACACGCGCGCGGGCAGCGGAATCTGCTCGCCCTGCCAACCGTGTGGGTAGCCCGATCCATCCCAGCGCTCGTGATGGCACTCGATCCAGAGGGCAATCTCGCGGAAGCGGTGGATGCGGCTGACCAGTTGCACGCTCAGGCGCGGGTGCTGCTGAATCTGGGCGCGCTGGTCAGGCGTGAGGGGGAAGACGGTGAGCAGGTCGTTGGGCAGTCCCAGCATGCCGATGTCGTGCAGGGCGGCGGCGAGCCGTAGCCCGCGCAAGGTCGCCTTGCTCAAGCCCAGTTCGCAGCCCATCGCGACGGCGTAAGAGGCGACGCGCTCGCTGTGCCCCGTCAGATGCGGGTGCGCCATCTCCAAAGCGCGTACCAGCGCACGCACCACATCGTTCTCCATCCGTGTCAACTGGTCGCGTGTCAAGGCAACCTCCCTGTGAGCGATGAGTATACCCTATGGGGATGCTTTTTCGCCGCGGGGCAACGGCGCGTACTGCGTCTCGTGGCACAGCTCGCGCCGCGCCGCGCCGTTGACCGTGCAGATTCTCCACAAGCGCACGCGCATGCCCGCGCGCCCTGGCTGCTTGCGAAAGTCCGCCACGATAGGCGCGGGCGAGCGGCTGATGACCTCCGTCTCCAGCGTGCAGGCGCGCGCGTGCCGCCACGCCTGCTGAGGCGACGCGCCCGCACTGAGCCGGCACACCAGTTTGTTCCCCCGCACGAAGCACTCGATTCGGCACGGAAACGGGTAGGGATTGCGCAGTTTGAGGTCGGCGATGCCGTGCGCGACGGCGGCGTCCCGCCCAGGCGCAATATAGCTGGGCGCAATCGTGTGTGGGTGTCGCTCGACGACCTCCAGTCCTGCCAGCAGCGCGGCGTTGTAGAGCGTGGTGGAGGTCTGGCATACGCCGCCGCCCCAAGCAGGAACCAGCACGCCGCCGTAGCTCACAGGCGCGCGCACATAGCCCTCCGAGCGCACCCACTGCCCGATGGTCTGATTGAACGACCAGGTAGCGTTGGGGGCAATCAGTGCGCCGTGGATACGCTTGGCGGCGAGCGTCGCGTTGTGCCGCTGTCCTTGCGTGCGCCCCTCCAGCGAGGTCGCAAACTCCACCAGCAGCGTCCACTGCTTCGTGGTCGAGGCGTCTGGGGGCGCGCTCGCTGACTGACACCCACTCATACACACCGCCAACAGCCCCAGCAAGTAGACACTCCCACGCACAGCATCAAATTAGACGCGCGAGAGGGGGTTCCTGCTACGCTTTCGATGCAGCAGGGTACACTTGTATGGGGATATATGACACTTGAGGCGCTTCTGAAAGCCAAGCGGGACGAGATACTACGGATATGCGCCAAGTACGGCGCGCGGAATGTGCGCGTCTTCGGCTCCGTCGCGCGCGGCGACGCTGACGAACACAGCGATATCGACTTGCTGGTGGAATTCGATACCGAGCGGAGCCTGCTTGACCACGCGGGGCTTTGGCTCGAACTCCAAGAGCTGCTGGGGGTCAAGGTCGATGTCGTGAGCGAGCGCGGTCTCAAGGCGCGTATCCGTGAGCGCGTCTTGCAAGAGGCTATCCCGCTATGAGAAATCCCAGCGAACGCTTACGAGATATTCTGGACGCAATCGCCAATATCGAGCGATACTCGGTCAGAGGACGCGAGGCGTTTGAGCAAGATGAGCTGATTCGAACCTGGATTTTGTACCACCTTCAGATTATTGGCGAGGCGGCGGCGCAACTGGGGAGAGCCTTTCACACAGCGCACCCGTACATACCGTGGGTGCAGATTGTTGCCATGCGGAATGTATTGGTGCATGCCTACTTCGGGGTAGATCTCAACGAAGTCTGGAAAACAGTTGAGAAAGACCTTCCAGTCCTCAAACAACAGATTGAGACGCTCCTGAAGCAACTGGAAGCACAAAGTGACGCAGAGTAGTGATGAAGCAGTCCTACCTACGCCGCTTCGGGCTGGTAGACGCACACTTGGTCGCGCCCGTTGCGCTTGGCGCGGTAGAGGGCGGCGTCCGCTTCGTAGACCAGCGTCGCGGGCGGCGTCCCACTCCGATAGGCCGCCACGCCGAAACTCGCCGAGACGAACGCGTGTGGGTTCTTGATGGCGCGAATCTGCTGGCGCAGTCGTTCGGCGACCTGTACCGCCTGCTCCAGCGTCGTGTTGGGTAACAGCAACGCGAACTCCTCGCCCCCGTAACGCGCGGCGACATCATACGCGCGCGCCGACTCGCGCAAGACCTGTGCCACTTGCTGTAATAATTCATCTCCTGCAGGATGCCCGAAACGGTCGTTGAACTGTTTGAAGTGGTCGATGTCGAGCATGATGAGCGACAGGGGCTGCTGGAGCCGTTCCGCCATCTGCGCTGCGCTGTGCAGCGCCTCTTGGAACGCGCGGTGGTTTTTCAGCCCTGTCAGCCCGTCCGTGACGGCGGCTTGCGCCAGCGCGCGGTTCGCCTCCAGCAACTCGGCGTTCAGCGTTGCCAGCTCCTGATGTGCCTGCTGCAGTTGCGCATGCACGCGCTCCAGCTCCTCGTTCTGGGCGAGCAGCTCCTCGCGTTGCTGTTCCTGCGCTTCGAACGCCTGCTGGAGTTGCTGCGCCATCTGATTGAAGGCGCGGGCGAGGTAGCCGAACTCGTCGCGTGCGGGGTAGGCGACCCGCGCGTTCCAGTCGCCCAATGCCAACCGCTGGATCGCCATACTGAATCGGCGCAGTTGGCTCTGGAGCAGCAACATCATCGTCAAGCTGGCAATCAGCGCGAGCGCGCCGCCAAACACCAACAGATATTGCTTGGCGAGGCCTAGCACATCCAGCAGCCACGCCTGCTCCGCCCGCGGCGGTTCAACAGTCAGCCACGCAATCGGTTGCCCCGTGCTGTCGTGGAGGAGGTTCCATGTCAAGGAGCGAGTTGAATCCCCCCACTCCCACCCCCTCTCCTCCCTTGTAAAGGGGGGAGAGGGTCGGGGTGAGGGGGGATTCAAAAGCACCCCCACCCCACCCGTGTGCCCCGCCGATTGGCTGATGCGCCGTAGCAGCGTCGCGTCCAGCGCCCTGCCGACCACCAGCGCGCCTGCTGGGGGGCGACGCCACTGTTCATCGACGATAGGCGCGGCGGCGAGCAGATAAATCGTCTCGGCCTGACGATGAAGCCCCGCGCTACTGACGCCGCGCCTCGCCCGCTGGAACAGCTCCGTCTGCCGTAGCCATGCCCACTCACGCCCCGCTTGCCCAACCACGGCACCCTGTGCGTCCACAACGACCGCGAAATCGTAATGGAACTGCTGCGGGAGCCAACCCACGATATTGCGATGTACCCATTCTGCGTCGCGCCGACTTATGGCGGTGTGCGCGTCGTCCCGGACGGTGTAATCCTGCACTTGACGCAGCAGCATAGCGAGTTCGCGATCCAGCGCGCTTACAACCGCCGCAAGCCGTTGACGCTGCACCAGCTGCTGATGCGCCTCAAGCGACCGCTGCAGCAACCGATAGCCCACCCCAAGCAGCAGCGTCATCAGCCCCACCATCACGCCCAGCAGCAACCACATGAAGCGCACGCCGATCGGCAGGCGCGCCCAGCCCTCGCGCAGCCGCCACACGGCAACCCGCGCCCATAACCGCCCTCGCCGAAACTGACCCAAGCGCACATAAGGGTTATGCCATATCGAGGCGTGTTCTCGCGCCTACTGCGTGCAAAATGCCCCGCTCCCTTCACGAGAGCGGGGCTGCAGGAGTTAGCCTGCGTAGAGGGTGTCTATGCGCGTGCGCGGCGACGACGCGCGAACAGCCCCACAAGCCCCGTGCCCAACGCCAG